>ENA-ORRQ01001821-ORRQ01001821.1-human-gut-metagenome-genome-assembly--contig:-NODE-1821-length-15056-cov-3.470302_pt1 | contig 15056 bp, 14 predicted proteins | sample MGYA00242177_ERZ509138 | MGnify/ENA primary metagenome ERZ509138 (study PRJEB26280, sample SAMEA2338628) | human gut metagenome | biome: human gut; feature: human-associated habitat; material: faeces... | reverse complement strand
ACCGGCCCCGGCCACGTGCAGCCGACGTACCGCCCCGGCGTGACGTGGTGCGACCTGCACGACGTGCTGCCCAAGCGCATCACGGACACGCTCGCGCAGGCGCTGCCCGCTTTCGGAAAAAAGCTGCGCGGCTTTGACGACCCGGACGCCGTGCTCACAGCGCCCGAGACCCGCTCGAGCAGCCCCGTGCGCATCGTGCGCGGGCCAGACCGGTGCAGCACCGGTGTGCCCGGGCTCTACCCCTGCGGCGAGGGCGCGGGCTACGCCGGCGGCATCCCAAGCGCCGCCGTGGACGGGCTGCGCTGCGCCGAAAGCGTGATCGCTGCACTCCAAAACGAGGCATGACCTGTGCCGAACGGCACGCCGAATATATAAGGAGGTTTCCACGATGAAAAACGAAGCGTTTGCACCCACGCCGGAGCTGCTGGCCAAGATGGACGCCTGGTGGCGCGCGGCGAACTATCTGTCCGCCTGCCAGCTCTACCTGCTCGACGACCCGCTGCTGCGCCGGCGGCTGACCGAGCGCGACATCAAGAAGAAGATCGTCGGCCACTGGGGCACCGTGCCCGGCCAGAACTTCATCTACACGCACCTCAACCGCGTCATCAACGAATACGACCTCGACATGATCTACCTCTCCGGCCCCGGCCACGGCGGCAACGCCATGGTCGCGCAGGACTATCTCGACGGTTCGTACACTGACGTGTACCCGAACATCACGCGCGACGCGGCCGGCATGCAGCGCCTGTTCAAGCAGTTTTCGTTCCCCGGCGGCATCCCGAGCCATGTCGCGCCCGAGACGCCGGGCTCCATCCACGAGGGCGGCGAGCTGGGCTACTCGCTCGCGCACGCCTTCGGCGCCGTGATGGATAACCCCGACCTGATCGCCGCCTGCGTCGTCGGCGACGGCGAGGCCGAGACCGGCCCGCTCGCCACCGCGTGGCACGGCAACAAGTTCGTCAATCCCATCACGGACGGCGCGGTGCTGCCGATCCTGCACCTCAACGGCTTCAAGATCGCCAACCCCACGCTCTTTTCCCGCATCAGCCACGAGGAGCTCGAGATGTTCTTCCGCGGCTGCGGGTGGGAACCGCGCTTCGTCGAGGGCGACGACCCGGCCGAGATGCACGCCAAAATGGCCGAGACGATGGACTGGGCCATTGAGGAGATCCACGCCATCCAGCAGCACGCGCGCACCACGCACGACACCACACGTCCCTACTGGCCGATGATCGTGTTCCGCGCGCCGAAGGGCTGGACCGGCCCCAAGGAAGTGGACGGCAGGCAGGTGGAGGGTTCGTTCCGCGCGCACCAGGTGCCGATCGCGATGGACAAGCCCGAGCACCTCGTGCAGCTCGAGGAGTGGCTGCGCAGCTACCATCCCGAGGAGCTCTTTGACGACAACGGCACGCTCATCCCCGAGCTGCAGGCGCTTGCGCCGAAGGGACAGCGCCGCATGGGCGCAAACCCCCACGCCAACGGCGGTCTGCTGCTGCGCGAGCTGCGCATGCCGGACTTCCGCACGTATGAGCAGCCCGTGCCGGCGCCCGGCGCCGTCGAGGCGCAGGACATGACCGTGCTCGGCGCGTTCGTGCGCGACATCATGCGCGAGAACATGGACGCGCGCAACTTCCGCATCTTCGCCCCCGACGAGACGGCCTCCAACCGCCTGAGCCCGGTGTTCGAGGTCACGGGCCGCCGCTGGGTCGCCGAGGCGACGGACAACGACGAGTTCCTCGACCCGGACGGCCGCGTCATGGACTCCATGCTCTCGGAGCACATGTGCGAGGGCTGGCTCGAGGGCTACCTGCTCACCGGCCGCCACGGCTTTTTCAACAGCTACGAGGCCTTCATCCGCATCGTGGACTCCATGGTCGCGCAGCACGCCAAGTGGCTCAAGGTCTGCAACCAGCTGCCCTGGCGGCAGGACATCGCCTCGCTCAACTACGTGCTCGCCTCGAACGTGTGGCAGCAGGATCACAACGGCTTCACGCACCAGGATCCCGGCTTCCTCGACCACGTGTCGAATAAAAAGGCCGACGTCGTGCGCATCTATCTGCCGCCGGACGCAAACTGTCTGCTCAGCTGCTTTGACCACTGCATCCGCAGCCGGAACTATATCAACGTCATCGTGGCTTCCAAGCATCCGCGGCCGCAGTGGCTGACCATGGAGCAGGCCGTGCGCCACTGCACGCAGGGCGTGAGCATCTGGGAGTGGGCCAGCAGCGACCAGGGCGCAGAGCCCGACGTCGTCATGGCCTGCTGCGGCGACACGCCGACGCTCCGCCGTGACCATCCTGCGCGAGAAGCTGCCGGAGGTGCGCGTGCGCGTCGTGAACGTGGTCGACCTGATGAAGCTGCAGCCGCATTCCGACCACCCGCACGGCCTCACGGACGAGGACTACGACCTCATCTTCACGAAGGATAAGCCCGTCATCTTCGCCTTCCACGGCTATCCGAAGCTCATCCACGAGCTGACGTACACCCGCCACAACCAGAACATGTTCGTCTGCGGCTACGTCGAGGAGGGCACGATCACGACGCCGTTTGACATGCGCGTGCTCAATGAGCTCGACCGCTTCCACCTCGTCATCGACGTCATCAAGCGCCTGCCCCAGCTCGGCAACCGCGGCGCCTACGCCGTGCAGCAGATGCGCGACAAGCTCGTCGAGCACCGGCAGTACATCGCCGCGCACGGCGTGGCCGTGCCCGAGATCGCCAACTGGCGGTGGACCGGCAGCCCCAGCGCCGCCACGAGCTCCGAGCGCTGAGCGCGCACCTTCGCGCAGTCCCGCCGCGCCCACATCCCCCAAAACCGCACACCGCCGCCTGCCCCGCACGGGGCAGGCGGCTTCCTTTTTCTTTCGTTTTCTTGCGTTTTCTTCCTTTTCGTGTCGGCACAGCTTTGGCATTTTGGTGCGCTTTTGCATAATGCCCCTGCACGCCACGGTACTTATGTTGAAAAAAGTTCCGTATCTTTTGTGCAAAGCGACAGTTTTTGGGCATTTCCTATGTTAAAATTTAGATTTTTCGTTTCTCTCTTGTGGAAAATATGCAATTCCGCTATAATAGTGCCTTGAGGTGATTTTCATGTTCAAAATCGTCAATAACGAAAGATTATCTGACAATATGTTCCGCGTCACGTTCGAGGCCCCGCTCGTCGCCCGCAAAGCGCAGCCGGGTCAGTTCCTGATGTTCCGCGTCGACGAGTTCGGCGAGCGCATGCCCATCACGATCTCTTCCTATGATCGTGAGGCCGGCACCGTGTCGGTCATCATGCAGCGCGTCGGCAGCACGACGGCCCTGCTCGCCAGCAAGAAGGCCGGCGACTATGTGGCCGACGTTGTCGGCCCGCTCGGCAACCCCGCCGAGTTTGACAACATGCACAAGGTCGTGGTCGTCGGCGGCGGCTCCGGCTGCGCCATCGCGTGGCCGCAGGCCAAGGAGGCGCACCGCCTCGGCTGCGATGTCGACATCATCGCGGGCTTCCGCACCAAGGGCATCGTCGTGCTCGAGGAGGAGATGCGCGCCTGCTGCGATCATCTGTACATGATGACCGACGACGGCACCTACGGCGAGAAGGGCTTCACGACCGTCAAGCTCAAGGAGCTGCTGGAGAAGGCCAAGGCCGAGGGCAAGCAGTACGATCACTGCATCTGCATCGGCCCGCTGCCGATGATGAAGTTCGTGTGCCAGATCACGAAGGAATACGGCGTGGCCACGATGGTCGATATGAACTGCATCATGATCGACGGCACCGGCATGTGCGGCGGCTGCCGCCTGACCGTGGACGGCAAGATGAAGTTCACCTGCGTCGACGGTCCGGAGTTCGACGGCCACCTCGTCGATTTCGACGAGGCGATCGCCCGTTCCAAGATCTATGAGGCACAGGAGCAGAAGGTGTTCGAGCGCCGCCACCACTACTGCAATCTGCAGGCCATGGCCGACGCCGAGGAAGCCGCGCAGAAGAAGGAGGAGAAGTAATCATGGCGAATATGTCTCCCAAAAAGAATCCGATCCCGGAGCAGGACCCGAACGTCCGCAATAAGAATTTTGAAGAAGTCGCGCTTGGCTACACCGTCGAGATGGCGGTCGATGAGGCCAACCGCTGCCTGAATTGCCCGCGCCCGGCCTGCATGTCCGGCTGCCCGGTCAATGTCAAGATCCCGCAGTTCATCGCCCGCGTCCGCGAGCAGGACTTCAAGGGCGCTTACCACAAGATCCTCGAGGACAGCTCCCTGCCCGCCATCTGCGGCCGTGTCTGCCCGCAGGAGAAGCAGTGCGAGAGCAAGTGCGTGCGCGGCATCAAGGGCGAGCCCGTCGGCATCGGCCGTCTGGAGCGCTTCGTCGCCGACTGGAACCGCGAAAACGCCGACGAGATGCCCGAGAAGATCGCCACCAACGGCCACCGCGTCGCGGTCATCGGCCTCGCCTGCGCGAGCGACCTGGCCAAGCTCGGCTACGACGTGACCGTCTATGAGCACTTCCACAAGGCCGGCGGCGTGCTGGCTTACGGCATCCCCGAGTTCCGTCTGCCGAAGGCCATCGTGCAGAAGGAGATCGACAAGCTCGTGGCCATGGGCGTCAACATCGTGTGCGACGCGACCATCGGCAAGTGCATGAGCATCGACGAGTTGCTCGGCAAGGACGAAGAGAAGCTCCTCGGCGACGACAAGTACGAGGCCGTGTTCATCGGCTCCGGCGCCGGTCTGCCGAAGTTCCAGAACATCCCGGGCCTGAGCTACTGCGGCGTGTTCTCCGCCAACGAGTTCCTCACCCGCATCAACCTCATGCACGCGTATGACGAGCGCTACGACACCCCGCTCATGCCCATCCACGTGACGGCCGTCGTCGGCGCCGGCAACGTCGCCATGGACGCCGCGCGCTGCGCCAAGCGTCTGGGCGCGGACGTGACGGTCGTGTACCGCCGCGGCGAGGAGGAGATCCCCGCCCGCAAGGAAGAGTACGAGCACGCGAAGGAAGAGGGCATCAACTTCCACCTGCTGTGCAACCCCGTCGAGATCCTGGCTGACGACAAGGGCTGGGTCCGCGGCCTCAAGTGCATCCGCATGGAGCTCGGCGAGCCCGACGAGAAGGGCCGCCGCCGTCCGATCGAAGTGCCGGGCAGCGAGTTTGAGATGGCCTGCGACTCCGTCATCATGGCGCTGGGTACCTCCCCCAACCCGCTGCTGCGCAAGGCGACACCGGACCTCGAGTACAGCGATCGCGGCGGCATCGTCGTTCAGGACGACACCGTGACCACCATGAAGGACGGCGTGTTCGCCGGCGGCGACGCCGTCACCGGTGCGGCCACCGTCATCAAGGCGATGGGCGCCGGCAAGAAGGCCGCGGCTGCCATCGACGCGTACATCAAGAGCAAGTAAACACATATGTAAGATCAGCGGACATCCGACGGATGTCCGCTGATCGGTTTTAAAGGAAAAGCCTTCCCCATCAAGAGGAAGGCTTTTCTTTATGCCTGCGCGGGGAGATTGAGCACGAGGGCCAGAAACTCCAGCGGCGTGTCGCCGTCGTTGCGCAGGAAATGACTTTCACCGTCGCCCGTGAAGGTCACGGTGCCGGCGTCCACGGTCGTCGTCTCGCCGTTGCTGCGGTACGTGCCGTGCCCGGAGAGGAAATAATACACTTCATAGTTGCCGTGGTGGGTGTGCTCGCCGACTTCGCAGCCGGGCTGTAGCACCATGCGGGCGCAGACCGTGCCGGCGCCGAGCATCTCCTCCGGGGAGAGGAGCGCATAGCGCTCAAGGTGGCCGGCGCCGCCCTTGAGGTGCTCGAGGCGCTCGGGCGTGTCGGGGAGCTTGCGGATGAATGCCATAGAGATCAGCCTCCTGTTTCGTTTCTGCTTCTATTCGTAGCACACGGCCGCGAAAATTGCAACCGTTTTTCACGCGGAGGCCGGCAGGGATCGCGTTTAAATATAAAAAATCCACGCACATGGCGTGGCATCATCCGGCTCTATGGCTTCTCACTTGCTGCTGGGCTGCCAGCTGCTGTCCGAGAAGATCAGATCGTCCAGGTCCTGGACTTGATTGGTACGCATAACGTTATCACGCTCCTTTCTTTTTCAGTTGCTTTTAGTCTAACAGAAAAAATGCAAGATTTCAAGCGGTGGTTTTCACAATTTACCTAGAATTCACCTAGAATTTTGCAGCAAAACGCACAAATCCGGGGCACTTCCTGCAGGAAGCACCCCGGGGAGATTCATTTGTACAGGTCGAGGAACTCCTCGAGGCAGAGGCCGTTTTCCATGATGTAGGCAGCCGCCTCCTTGCCGACGTAGCGGAAGTGCCACGGCTCGTACATGACGCCGGTGATGTCCTGCTTGTCGGCGGGGTAGCGCAGGATGAAGCCGTAGTCCTGGCAGTGGGCGTACATCCACTGGTAGAGCGCGGTCTTTTCGAGGTTCTGCGTCTTGACCTCGTAGAACTTGTCCGTAATGTCGGCGCACAGGCCGAGCTGATGCTCGCTCGTGCCGGGACGGTTGACGATGCGGGCGGCCGCGGCCTCGTCGCCGCCGCACTGGCTGACCTTGCGGTTGAAGAGATACGTCTGCTCGTTATAGCTGCGGTACGCGCTCGACAGGCACACGCTCAGCCCCTCGGCGCGCGCTGCGGCGATGAATTCCTTGAGCGCGTCCACGGCGCGGGCATCAAAATACCGGCCGCCCTCGAGCTCGGCCAGATCCTCCGGTACGGCCGCGCCGATGGAGTTGTGCGCGTTGACGAGCGTGAGCTCCCAGCTGCCGGTGTTGACCTTCGGCAGGCCGTTGTCCGGCTCGGGCGTGGGGGTGGGCGCAATGGTCGCAGCCGGGGTCGGCGTGGCGGCGGCAGACTGCGCCGGGGCGTTCATCGGCGGCAGCACGCGCAGCGCGATGACCACGGCCAGCGCCAGCACGAGCGCGACGCACAAGACAGTTTTGAGAGCTTTTCGCATATCCCCACATCCTCGGTGACAGGTTTCGGCACAAAGTGACCGAAAATATGGTATCACGTTTCCGGCGGCGGGTCAATCCCAAAACCGCGGTGCGCTATTCTCCAATATACGTGAAGCGGCGGACGGTCCGCCCGTCGCGCTCGATCTCCTCGTCCCACATGGCGGCAGGGCGCACCCAGATGCCCCGCTCCCCGTAGAGCGCGCGGTAGACGACCATCGGCTCCAATGTCTCCGAGTGCGTGGCGAGAAAGAGCAGCTCATATTCCTTCCCCTTAAAGTGCCGGTAGCGGCCGGGGCGGAGCGTCTGCGCCGCGCTCATGCTTTCTCCTCCGGCAGGCCGAAGCTCTGGATGAGCAGGCGCGTGAGCGCGTGCGCCCCCTCGCGCGTGAGCATGATGCTCGCGACCTCGCCGACCGTCTTTTCCGGCATGTCGATCAGGCCCTTGGGCTGGGGCGTGTAATTGTGCTGCATATACATGTGGTAAAAGCTCAGCGAGCACTCCGAGCGGTTGTCATTGACCGAGACGTTGAACACATTGGCAAACTGGGGCTTCATGACGGGCACCTCCTGCAGATTTCCTGCGCCCATTATACCACAGCGGTGATGGAAACGGGTGGTCAATTTTTGCACATTTTCAGGAAAGATGTTCAAAATCTATTGCGATATCGGACAATGTCCTGTATAATGTGTCTACCAGTATGCGACTTTTTTAACATGGAGGGGAGAGCCGTTTGAAAGACCTGAAGTATCTTTACGAATTTGAAAAGCTGCTCGAGAGCGCGAACAACCCGCTCGTACAGCAGGCGTGTGCCGAGGGGAAGCACGCGCTGGCCTACACCTGCTACCACATGCCCGAGGTGCTGCTCAACACCGGCGACTGCTTTTCGGTGCGTCTGCGCGCGCCGCTGACGGGGTCGCTGGACATCTCGTCGTACTACATGTCGAACTTCATCTGCGACTACTGCAAGTCGCTGCTCGAGCGCGGCATCGAGGGGGGCTACAACTTCCTGTCCGCCCTGCTGGCGACGGAGACCTGCTCGGAGATGAACCGCGCGCTCGAGCACTTCGAGCTGCTGCACCTCGTGGACAATGAGCAGTTTTTCGTCACCTTCCTCGACATGCCCTTCAAGGTCACGGACAATACCGTGCGCCACTATGTCGACCAGCTCCGGCGCAAGGTGCTCGAGCCGCTGCACGAGGTCTACGGCGTGGACGTGTCGGACGACGCGCTGCGCAAGGCCGTGGCCGAGCACAACGAGGTCTGCCGCATCCTGACCGAGATCGGCCAGTTCCGCAAGGAGGAAAACCCGCGCATCACGGGCTATGAGTACCACATCCTCAACCTCGTGAGCTACTGCTGCCCGAAGTATCTCATCGTCGATAAGCTCCGCGAGACGCTCGAGGAGCTGCGCCAGCGCGAACCCGATGTAAAGCCGCGCTTTCGCGTGAAGATCGCCGTCGTCGGCAGCGAGATCGACGACCCCGGCTTTACCAAGCTCGTGGAGGAGGCGGGCGCGCTCGTCGTGGTCGACCGCTTCTGCTTCGGCTCCACGCCCGGCCGCGAGGAGATCCACCTCGACCCCGACCTGCCGGTGCTCGAGAGCATCGCCCGGCACTACCTCACCACGAGCCAGTGCCCGCGCTACATGCAGCGCGAAAAGGTGGAGGGCCGCTGGCAGCTCGTGCGTGACCTGTGCAAAGAGTACCACGCGCAGGGCGTGCTGTACGAACAGCTCAAGTTCTGCGAATACTGGGGCTATGAGCGCGCGCTGGCGAGCCACGTCATCACGCACGACTACGGCATCCCGTCCGTCGCGGTCGACCGGCAGAACGCCACCGGCGGCAACGGCCAGCTGCGCACGCGCGTGCAGGCATTCGTCGAGAGCCTGGAGATCAAACAGCTCCAGGCGCAGAGAGGAGGCAAGTGACCATGGCTGACAAAGAAAAGCGCTCCCTGCGGGAGTTTCTCCGCCACATCAATGACTATACATACCGCTTTGACCCCGAGCGGGGCCGGTTTCGCTACCGTGAGCTGCGCGGCGTGCGCGACACGGCGTTCGACTTTTACATGTGGCTCAAGTGCTGGAAGGACATGGTCGCCTTTGTGGCCAAGTGCCCGGTGTCGGCCGTGCGCGCGCTGTTTCGCTACCAGTGGTTTGCGACCTATCTGACCTATCCGAACTTTGTCGACCGCGGCACGCTCGGCATGCGCGGCAACCAGCTGCGCATGGCCCGGGCGCAGTACGACCGCATCGTGAAAAAAGCCACCGACCTGCTGCGCATCTCATTCGTGGCCGACGAGCACTTCCACCCCGGCAACAAACTGTCGAAGAAGGTCGTGCTCTTTGACGAGCTCGTCCCGGGCGAGATCATGGCCGGCTTCCCGAACCTCATCTACCTGCCGGCGCAGGTGCTGCCGGTGTTTCTGTGCTCCATCCTCGACCAGCAGATCACGCCGCCGTACCTCGACGCGGCCGAAAACTTCGGCATCCCGGCCGACGTCTGCCCCCTGCCCTCGGCCGAGGCCGGCTGCGCCCTGCGCGACGAGTATCCCAAGCTCGGCACGTGCTTTGTCGCCTGCAACATGCCGTGCGACGGCAGCGTCGCCACGACGTCGTATCAGGACCGGTACTTCAACCTCCCGACGTACTACTTCGGCGTGCCCATCCGCTACAATGAGGAGGCGGTGCAGGACTACGCCGTCGAGGAGCTGCGGGGGCTCATCCGCTTCATCGAGGAGCAGACCGGTGAGACCTTCGACTGGGACGCGTTTTTCCGCGCCATGAAGGTCTACAACCAGGAGACGGAGTACGAGCTGCAGAAGTGGGAGGTCAACCGCACGCCCTACCCGCAGATGACGGGCGAGACGTTCTGGATCTACCGCATGTTTTTCTACCATCTCTCCGGCGGCATGGACCCGCATTTTCTCGACACCGACCGCCGCGTCAACCGCATCATGATGCGCGGCTACCAGCAGAAAAAGCCCTGCGCCCCCGCGATGCGCCACCGCTGCGTCGAGTGGTCGTGCCCGGCGAACTTCTACCCCGACTTCTCCGTCTGGGCGGAAAACTGCTGGGGCATCAACGTCGTGGCAAGCATGGAATCCCTCATTTCCGACATCATCATCAACACCGAGGACCGCGATCAGGCGCTCGCCGACCTCGCCCGCAGCTATCAGCGCACCACCATGCGCAAGCACACGAAGGGCGGCTACGCGAACGTGCTCGACGAGCTGTGGATCGTCTGCAAACAGTACAACGCCGACATGGTGCTCATGTACGACCAGATCTCCTGCAAGGGCATGGACGGTCTGCGCGGCGTGTTCGAGGAGCAGGCGGCCGCGCGCGGCGTACACATGCTCTGGGTCGCGCAGGATCTGCTCGATTCGCGCACGATCTCCAAGCGCGACATGCGCCGTCAGGTCAACCTCTACATGCAGACCGTCATGGGCGAGGAGCCCGTGCGGCCCGACCTTGTGGACTTTGACGATGCGCTGACGTGGTAAAAGCAAATCCATCGAGGGCCTGAAAAGGCAGAAAAACTCCCCGCCCAGAATCGGCATCGGCATAATAAAAACAGCAAATAAGTCCTTTGAGATTTCATACCGGAAAAGCGCGTCTCGGCAAAACTCCGGAACGCGCTTTTTACGTTCTTCGATTAGCGAATGTTCCTGAGAATTATAGCTGGAATTCTCGACATCCATATCCATTGAAAAACGCTTGCTTTTCATTCAAACAGTAGCTAAAATTTTTGTTGAGATTTTATAGAACACAGAGGTCGGCATAATCACTTAAAACGTAGGAGGATACAATGAGCTTTCTGAAATCAATATTCGGAATTAAAAGTGAAAAATCGATGGCTGAGGTTACTGTTCAAATACATTCGAATCACGATGTCGAGACTCCCCAAAAAAGCATATCATCAAACATTCAGAATTTAGTATTGTTATCAGTGGCCGAGCAATTTAAAGTTTGTGAGAAAAAATATCCCGATTATTTAAGATACCAGTTTGGCATAGGCTTTCCAAACGAAAAGCTTGATAAACTGGAAAAGGAAAGCTATATCAGGTCTACAACCGCGGCAGAAACCTTGCCTCGGTTAAAAATTGCAGAGCTAAAAACAATCGCGTCACAGTTTGATTTGAAAGTGAGTGGGAAAAAAGCTGACCTTTGTGACCGAATTGCCGAAAATGTACCGGAAGCCGATCTGGATAGAATCATAACCGAAAGATACTGGACAGTAACCGAAAAGGGCAAGACCTTTCTCGCTGAAAACCCATACATCAGCTTCTATTTGGAGCGTCATGCATATTCCTTAGAGGACATAGGGCTTGACATAAATACATACGCCAAACTATTCTCCGGCCATCCCGGCGGTAACATAAGAGATATAATTTGGGGAGAATTGAATCGCAGATCGTTAGATGGCTACAGCAAAGGGATAAGGAAAGGAGAATTCAGCGACTATTGCAAATTGCTTCATACAATGGCGCTATTCCTGGAAGAAGAAAACCGTCATATAGATGCACTGAATATGTATATGCGGTACATTTATTATAGAGCCAATTTTGAGGCAGGAATCTCCGCACTAAAATGTTATTCCTACTTAAAGAAGGTGGACAGTGCCGCCGACGAGCTTTATATGGATGCCGAAATATATCCCTTCATTGCCGATGAAATAATCAGCATGAGCGATGCATGCGAGTTTGATTCCCGGCAACTTCAAGCCTATATGAAAGAAACCTTTTCTAAAGAAACAGATACAGGGGCATTTTCTCCGGACGAACTCACCAGGTTTGTAATGTGCGGCTTAAACGGCAATCAAGATGGGCAAAAAAGGATTTGCAAAAGTGTCATGCAATCAGCAGTTAGAAAGCTACCTAAAAAATGAAAACTTTCCAGTGAGAAGAGCACTTAACGCAGCAACTCCCCGCCCGAAGGCGGGGAGTTTTTGCAGGCCGTTACAAAAGGCTCGCAGAGTTTGCGTCCGCAGACGCAAAAAATTCCAATCATTTTCTCCGGCGGCGTATACGGCGGAGAAAATACATTTCGGCTCGCAAACATGCGAGTTGTGCGCCGACGGTGCACAGCTCGTGCGATGCAGCGAGCTGCAGTCCCTTCAAACGAGAGCCCAACACAGTGGGTCTCGTTTGCGCGCGTGCCAAAAAGCGTTTTGGCACGCGCGATCACGTCTGCGGCTGCTTTTTGATGTCAAACCGCCACACGGCGACGACGTAGGACACGAAGGCAATGGCCTCGATGACCATGCACGAGTACGAGCGCGCGAGGATGTCATACGTGAACCAGAACGGCGAATTGGTCAGGTAGAGCAGGCGCGTGCGGCGCATGTCGCGCGTCCAGAGCGCGACCGTCGTCATGCTCATGGCAATGCCGGGCAGCAAACTCACCGGCCCGTCCCACGTAAGGACGGTGTTGACGACGTACAGCGCCAGAAACGCCCACAGCCACGCGCGGCTCTGCGCCCACTTGCGGTCGTTGAAGTAAAACACGACGCTGCGCGCGAACGACAGAATGTTGATGGTCGCGGCGGTCATCGCGCCGAGCAGCCCGTAGTGCACGATCCACATCAGGCAGGCGGCGGCCTGCGCGGCGAGGATGACACGGCGGTTATTGAATTGCACCGAGACAAACACGATCAGGCTGCCGAGCAGACCCAGCGCCTGGTTGAGCCAGAAACCCATGTGCCCACACCCTTTCTTCCCGCGGGAAAGAGTATCGTAACACAAACGCGCGGAAAAGGCAAGCCTTCCCACGCGATTTTTCGCCCACATACAACGCCAAAATATACAAATCAGGAAGCCGCCGCAAGCGCCGCTTTGCTATTTATAAATGGTATCGCTCAAAACCACGCGGCGATCTGCTGCCAGAGCGGCAAACTGACCAGCCAGCGGATGAGCGGCACGAACAGCAGCGCCGGCAGATAGTCCGCCACCTTGATCTTCGTGGCGCCGGTCTGGTTGAGGCCGATGGCCGCCACGAGCAGGGAGCCCGCGCACGTGAGGTCCGCGACCGCCGCCTCCGAGAGCAGCGGCGCGATCGCCCCGGCCAGCAGCGTGAGCGCCCCCTCGACCACGAACACCGCCGCACCCGCGAGCATGACGCCCGCGCCGAGCGTTGTGGCCATCATGGCGCAGAAAACGAGGTCGATCATCGACTTGGTGAGCAGGATGCTGTTGTCGCCGCGGATGCCGGCGTCGAGCGAGCCGTTGACCGCCATGGCGCCCACGCAGCACAGCAGGCTCGCCGTGACAAAGCCCTCGGCCAGCGATGGGCCGCCCTCGTGCCGGTGAACGTGCGCCTCGACCCAGGTGCCGAGGCGGTGGATGGCCCCATCGATGTTCAGCAGCGCGCCCACTGCCGCGCCGAGCGACATGGACACGATGACGATGAGGATGCTCCGGCACTCCATCGCGCCCGAGATGCCGATATACAGCACGCAGAGGCCGAGACCGATCATGACCGTTTTGCTCACGCGCTCGGGGATGCCCCGCCGAAACAGCAGACCGACCGCACCGCCGGCCACGATGGCCAGCGCGTTGACGATGGCGCCTGTCATGCTCATGAATGATCCGCTCCTTCCCGCCGCGTCCGCCATATTTAAATAAGGTATACCACACGGTCACGGCGCGCCATGAAATGTTACCGCTCTACGATAGCACAACCGCCCGGCAGTGTAAACACCCAAATGCGGCGGATTCAGCCGTGCGGCGCGGGGTTGGATGCCTTGAGCTCGCTCAGAAACAGCTGCCCGGCGGTGGACAGACCGGTCTTCTGCTTATAGATGACGCCGATGGTGCGCTGCAGCTCCGGAGAAAGCCGGCGTGCAGTGAGCCGCTGGCCGCTGCGGCGCAGCACGGCCTCCGGCAGGATAGACACGCCGAGCCGGCTCTCGACCATGTTCAGGATCGTGTAATCGTCGGCCACGCGGTACTGCACGTTGATCTGCGGGTGGCGCGCGAGCAGCTCGCAGCCGCCGCCGCGCCCCTCCTCGAGGAGGATGAACGGCTCGGCCGCCAGCTCATCGACCTGAATGAAAATGTTCTCGCCCAGCGGGTGGCCCTCGGGCAGGACGGCGAGCATGGTGTCGCGATAGATCGGCTCGCATGCAAACGGCGTCGTGCGCGACATGTCCGTGAAGCCGAAGTCGACCACGCCCTCGCGCACCCAGTCCTCGATCTCATAATACAGGCCCTGATAGAGCTCGAAGCGGATGCCGCTGTGCTGGCTCCGGAAGCGCTCCATGGCCGGCGGCAGCAGGTAGCTCGACACGCTCGTAAACGTGCCGAGGCGGATCGTGCCCTGCTCGAGCCCGCTGAAGCCCGCCGCCTGCGACTGGAGCATGCGGTAGGCGTTGACCGTGTCGCGGATGTACGGCAGCAGGTGGCGGCCCTCGTAGGTGAGCGCCACGCCCGAGCGCGAGCGCACCAGCAGCGTCACGCCCAGCTCCTCCTCCAGCGACTTGATCATCTGGCTGACGGCCGACTGCGTATAGCCGAGATCGCGCGCCGCGTCCGAAAAACTGTTGCGCTCAAAGACCTTCAGGAAGGCAATGTATCGGTTCATAAGCACCTCACAAATAAGAAACGCTAATCTAACTATCAGAAATATTTGCTTTACTTATCCATAAAGGCATTATATAATGGGCACTGTCAGATAGCAAGCGGGAATTTTCGTGACCGCACACGAACCGCTCCGCCCGCTGACTGGCGCGCAATTTCTCCCCCAAGCAACATGATAATTCCTTTTTCCAACTCCATTTCTCCTATGGAAACGCCCCTGCCGGTTTGTCCGTTCCGGCAGGGGCGTTTTCCGTTTACAGGGGGTGAATGGCCGAGGTTTTGAAATCCTTCTCCCGAATGGGTGACGGTCCGGCTTCTCCCCCGGCTTCTGCGCAGCAGGAGGGCCCAAGGGGGGAAGACCCGCCCCGGATGGAATTTGGCATCACCGAACGGTACTGCGGCCGCGGAGAAGGCAGCGCCACACGGTACTGTGGCCGCAAGGAGAAAATATCGCCGTCCGGCGATGCCTCCCCTGTGTAAGGGGAGGTGGCACGGCGCTCTGCGCCGTGACGGAGGGGTTGCA
>ENA-ORRQ01001819-ORRQ01001819.1-human-gut-metagenome-genome-assembly--contig:-NODE-1819-length-15060-cov-6.336754_pt1 | contig 15060 bp, 17 predicted proteins | sample MGYA00242177_ERZ509138 | MGnify/ENA primary metagenome ERZ509138 (study PRJEB26280, sample SAMEA2338628) | human gut metagenome | biome: human gut; feature: human-associated habitat; material: faeces... | reverse complement strand
GAGCCGGAGAGGACGGTGCGGCTGCCCAGGGCTTTGGACAGCACCTCCGCGGTCTGGCTGTTGGGGGCGAAGCCGCCGAAGATGGTATCCTGGCAGTTATCGGTCAATATCTCTGCCCCCTCTCGCCCATAGTTTTTCTCCAGCTGCGCCAGCGCCTGGATGATAGGTACCATGGTCAGCCCACGGGAGCGCCCTGCGCTGAACAGCGGCAAGATATCAAAGGCGGGCATGGTCCCCAACTCGTCGCAGAAGAACACAACACGACCCGGCAGTCGCCCGCCGTTTTCATCCGCCACGGCGAACAGCTCCCGTGCCAGCGTCTGGATCATTAAGCCCGCCATGAAGTTCTTGGTCTGATCCTCCTCCGGCAAAATCAGGAAGATAGCGGATTTTTCCGTCGCAAACCGCTCGGCGTTCATGGTGCTGTCAAAACACAGCACCTGCTCCAGCTCGGAGTCCAGAAAGGCGTTGAGGCGAGACAGTACCGTGCTCATGACCGAGGCCATGGCCTGGTCGGATGTGTTCAGCGCCGCCCCGGCAAACCACCGTGCCTTGTGCTCCGGGGGCAGCTTTTCCATGAGGATGGTAAACCAGTTTTTGCCCCGTACCCCCGAGGAAGCCAGCAGTTCCTGCACCAGCTTGAACACGGACACGATGTGCCGCCGCTCCTGTTTTCTTTCCGGCGGCAGAAATTCTGCCAGCAAGAGCACCACGGAAGTCAATAGTCCCTCTGCGGCATCGTAGAAATAGGCGTTCTGGCCGTAGTCCGTATCCCCATTCGGTGACACGATGGTCTTGGCCAGGATCTTGGCGTACTTCTCCGCCTTGGCACGGGCTGCGAGGCTTCCTGTAGCCTGCGCCGCATCCATGTAGTGGTTGATGAGCGTCATGAGGTTGTAGCCATCTGAGCGGGTAGGGTTTCGCAGATCCACCACGGATACATGGTAGCCGTAGTATTTTTCCGCAATGGTGCCGTAACTGCGAGCCAAGTCACCCTTGGTATCCAATGCCAGAAAGCTCATGCCGCTGGCACAGGCGTATTCCAAATTGGGATATAGAAAGTAGGCCGTTTTGCCCACGCCGGATGCGCCGATCATAAGGCAATGCACATCGTCCTTATCCACCAGTGCGGTGATACCACGCTTATGGCTGATGCTGCCCAGCACCAGCCCCTGCGTTTCAGGTAGATTTTTGCCTGCCCGCCAGTCCGGCACTTGGAAAGGCACAAGGGCATAGGTCTTGCGGATCTCCGCATCGGTAGCCCACCGCGCCGTGCCATGCTGGCCGTCGCCTACGGTTTTGGATTTAATGTTGTTGAGGGTGTAGCGGTTATTTAGCAGCGTCAGGCAGCCTATGACCGCCGCCATGACGCCGCCCGCTGCAAGAAGGATCCATAGAGCATCTGTCACGAGTTTTCTCCTTTCCTTTTTTATGGATCTATGTTACTATTATCGTGTAAAACTAAGGGAGGGACAGTACATGAGTCATCTCGTTGCCACCGAATATAAATGTTTTGAGGATATACGCAGGACCCGTCCCGACGGGTCTGAATACTGGTGTGCCAGAGAATTGGCCCCGATTTTGGATTATGCGAAATGGGAAAATTTTGCCAAGGTCATCAAGCGCGCTATGATCGCCTGTGAAAACAGCGGCCACGACACAGCTGCCGATTTTCCTGAGGTTAGGAAAATCGTTAAAGCCGGCGCAACGACAAAAAACATTGTCGACTATGAATTATCTCGCTATGCCTGTTATCTGATCGTGCAGAACGGCGATCCGCGCAAAGAGGTCATTGCTTTGGGGCAAACCTACTTTGCTATCCAAACTTATCGGCAGGAGGTTGCGGACCGATTTAATCAGTTGGACGAAGACAGCCGTCGGTTGGTCGTTCGCGGCGATATAAAACAGTGGAATCAGCTGTTGGCCGAGGCCGCACGGAATGCCGGCGTGATCACAGCGGATGAGTTTGCCGTATTCCAAAACGCCGGGTACATGGGATTATACGGCGGCATGACCGTGGACGACATACATCGGAAGAAAAATTTGGAAGTAGGGCAGAAGATCCTTGACTATATGGGCAGCACGGAATTGATCGCAAATCTGTTCCGCATTTCCCAAACAGAGGAAAAGCTTCGGAAGGATGGCGTGGATAGCGCTGATACCGCAACCACCGTGCATTACAGAGTCGGCAGTGAGGTCCGCGAGGCCATCGAAAAAATCGGCGGCACAATGCCGGAAGATCTGCCTACACCCGAAAAGAGCATTGCCCAGCTGGAAAAAGAACAGCTCCAGCGACTAAAGCAGCAGGCGCTGGATGGGCAATTGATGTTGGATGAATGAATTTACCCCGACAGCCTTATGCTGTCGGGGTTTTCGCTTTGCCCCGCTTTGCCCGCAGGTCATCGTTCCAGTCCTTCCCCTCCGGGCGCAGGCGCTCCACATCGTAGCCCATATCCTCCAGGGTATCCAGCATACCGTCGCAGGCATCTTCGCCCGCCTCGTCATTATCCAAACAGAGGTACACCGTGTCCAGCTTCGGGTTCTGCCGCAGGCGCTCCAGTACGGGCTGGATGGAGGTGCCGCAGCAGGCCACATAGCTGTGCTCCAGCCAGCCTGCCGGGTAGAGGGTAATGTGAGACAGTAGATCAATGGGTGCTTCAAAGACATAGAGGGAACGGTCCGTCCCGTTTTTGTGGAAGCTGTGTTTTATGTCGCTGCTCTCCACATTAATGCGGAATACTTTGCCTTGGGAGCCGGTACTGCGCAGATGTGCGTGCCGGGCTTCTCCGTTTTCATCCAGCCCTACAAACACGCAGTTGTGGTGTGGGTCGTCCTCATAGAGCAGCTTCTCCTGCACGAACGCCGTGACCACATCCCGGTCGATGCACCTGTGTTTGGTGAGATAGGCATACATCCTGCGCATAGTCAGGTAAGACTTCGGCAGCGCAAAGGGCTTTGGCTCCTGCGGCTCCGGTTCCTGCTTTGCAATGGGAATAATGCCCTGTCCGTCCCGGCCCAGCAGTATGGACACCGCTTCGGGATAGGTCTTGTCGTAGAATTGCTGCACGAAGCTGATGGCGCGTCCGCCTTTCCGTGCGGCATGGTCATACCACATCGGTCCGCGCACGGTGATGCTGTGGTCGCTGACCAGCCGGTACTCCCGTCCGGCCATAATGAGTTTCTCGCCTCGATCCAACAGAAAAGACGGCAGGGCAACCTCGTTGGCCTGCCGTTTCTCTGCGGATGTGAAATATACAAATTTGCCCATGCATTTCCCTCCTTGCATTATCGCATGGTGTTGTCGTTGACATGGTGGAGCTGCTCGTCCTCATGATCGTTCCGCTTGTGGCCCATGGCCATACGCTTCTCCTGTAACCGCCTGCGGCGCTTGGAGTCGATTCGCAGCGCAGGTGGGATGACCGGCATACTCGTCCTAAATATCTGCCCCATATGATGCAGCAGCCGCATGACCGCATTTGTCGGAATATGCCTTGCAGACACACTTTCTCCCACTGGCTGCACATCAACAGAGCCACGGATAGGCGGCGTTTTCTCTGCCGATTGCTTTTCCCCCGGCTCCACACTGTCAGCAGACGGGGAAAACGAGATATCCTCTGCCTCTCGGATGATCCAGTTTTTAAGAGAGCGAAACTCCTTTCGCTGCGTCAGCGGCTGGTGGGGTGGCGTGTTCTGCCCATAGTAGCCCGCGATCTTGTCCTTCAGCTGCCACCATTGGTCGTAGCAAGCCGCCACCTCCGGGAGCTGCGCCAGCCGCTCCACAATGGCATCCACCTGTGCCTTGACCGATTTTGGCAGATAGGAATAGACATGTTTGCCGCCGACCTGCGCCAGTGCCTGGGAGAGTTCTTGCAGCTCTTTCACAAGCCCGGGGTCATCGGCGGCACCGGTTTCCAACGCCCGAATGCGCTCCAGTAACAGTGCCTTGGCGGTTTGTATACTCGCCTTGTAGGCGGCATCCTTCTGAATGTAAAGCTCCGTCATCTCATCCCGAAAAATTTCGTTCGTCATCTTGGACCGAATCGATGCGATCCCCTTTTGCGTTAGAAACCCCACCTTGGGATCGTCCGACCACGCCATCATGTGTATATGCGGATGGTGTCCCTCGTCGTGATATGCCGCATACCAACGAAACTTCTCCGGTGGAATACGCATGGCCTCCGCAATGGAGTGGCTCTCCTGCTTCAATAGGTTCTGCCATGCGGCTGCTTTGCTGTATCCCAGGCGCTCCGCATCCTCCCGCCGCAGGGAGAAAATGAAGGTCCACACTTTTCCGGTGTGAGTCTCCAGTTCGCTTTTTGCCGCCTTAAGATCCGTGACATCTTCTGCACTGAATAGTCCATGTCCGCCATGCTTTTCCGCCCGGGGCCGGTTGGCGATGTAGGCCATGTATCCGCTCTCGGATTCCAATTCATGCAGATGCGTATCCAACGCAGCAGCAATAAACGCAGACGCCGTACCCCGATTGGGCGTCTGTAAGTAGTCGCTGTATTCGAACAATTCCTTTGCGCCCGGGAAGTCCTTCAGCAGTTTTGTGAGGAACTGCATCTGTTTTTTGGTCACCGGCTCGGTGCTTTGAATAATCTCCACGCCGTCTCGCTTGGCAACATACTCCATGTATCTTGCCGCACGGTCTCCTTGGATGTACCCGCTTTTCTGTATCAGCCGTGCCATCGGTTACTCTTCCTGGTGAAATAGCAACACATCCCTAAAAGAGATGCTGCCATGCGTACCCGCCACCTCCCGGACACTGTTGCCGCGCATTTTGTTGTACTCGTCCCGGGTCATGTCTATGTCTCCGCCCAGCAGGTGGTTGGTCATGTTGTGCTCCACCACCAGCTTGAACAGCAGCTTGCCCAGCCTGTCGCCGAACACGCCCAGTGTGCCCTCCAGCATCTCCTGTAGTGCGTGGGGCAGATACGCACTTGTCCGCTCGGCGTGCAGACGACCGCAATACTGCCGCAGCGCCTTCTCCACAAACTCGTTGCGGGTGGGACAATTATCCAGCTTATAGAATGCGTCCACCTCTTGCCACACCTCGTCTGACAGCCAGACAGAGTGTCGGCTTTTTCCGTTTTTATCCATTGAACTGCACCTCCTTCCATTGAGTGTCAGAGCCTCCCAAAGGCTCTGCAAACACGGGGCAAACAGGCATTTTTACAAGAAATAGCGCCAAAGCATATTCGTCTCCGCATGATCAGCGTCAATTTCAAAGTGCTGCAAACCTCCGTGGCAGTCCGCACTGCGGGCTGCCGTAAGGGCCAATGGCGCAATAAAGCGCCAAAGGCTTTCTCCTGCCCCGATTTCGGCGCACCGAAAATCGGCCCAAAACCTCGCTCAACCTGCCAGGGTGCTATCCTTACCCTCCCGCGCTCCCACGAGGCCACACAGCGGCCCACAGGGGCGGACACGGGGCATCTCCTGCTCGGCATCTCAGCCGACATGTATCGGAGACGAAAAAAGAGAGCCACGCCAATTGGCACGACTCTCTAAATAAAATATTCGGTTTTACATTCCCAGCACCGGCGAAGTGTGCTGCTCCTGCTCCATCAGAAGTTCCAGGCTGTAATCCAAAATTTTCTCCTTGCGCTCGGTCAGCATGGTCAGGTAGAATTCACGCTGGATCGGCAGTAGTTCCGGGACATTTTCAAAATAAATATTTTGCGCGAAGATAATCTGCCTGCTCCTGCGTGATGGCATTGCTCCACTGATTGGAGTTAATCGCACTATACAATTCTCCCCACAGGCAGTCCATATAAGACACCTTGTCCTTTTCGCCCTGAATGTACTCACGAAGCGCTTTATCCAGACTGGCGGGCAGATCCTTTTCCAGATAGGTTCGGTCAGCCGGCTTGCCGCCATGCATTTGTGGTTTCTCCACGGTCAGCGTAATGAGCTGCTCCATCGGGATATCCAGTGTGGAGGACAGCTTCATGAGTGTACCGGCACTGCATCGGGAGAGCGTTGTCTTGCCGGAGCAGATGTCCGCCAGCGTTGCCCAAGGCACACCGCTTTTCTTGGAGAGCTGGTAGCGGGAGAGGTTCTTTTCCCGCAGTATCTGTTGGATCGTCATATACATCACCGCTCTTATTATATCGGTGCGCCGATAATCAGTCAAGAGAAAACCTTGTAAACCTCTGCCTGCCATGCTTACATCTGCATTTCGGGAGTCTGTGATCCACTCTCCCGAAGCTGCCGGGCGTACTCGTGCAGGCTCATGCCGGTTTGCTGCTGGCAGAACGCCTCCATCTTGCGTGCCAACACCTCCTGCTCAGCGGCGTTGAGGTGATAGCTCCAGTTTTCTTCTGTGCCATCTCCTTTGCAGAGATTCAGCTCCAGTGTATCACAGGGGCGGCCCTTCTCGATGTCGTAGTTGGCATAGATATTGAGCCAGTCATCGTTCTGATCGGTGCAGACGAATGTACCGAAGGCGGCATCCACATCGAAGTCCGCCTGCAGATAAAAGTTGAGCTTGCCATCCGATTCGATGATCTCCTCACCGAAAGAAAAATTCCGTGCAGAGAGATGTCCTGCCGAGGTGATTCCTTTGCCGTTCAGACACTCCAGCAGTTTCTGCAGCATCACATCCCCGGAAACAAGCTGCTTTTGTGTTGCACGATAGACGGCTGTAGACACATCCTGCATAGCCCATGTTTTCCAACCTTCTATGGTATGGACAGCGGAGAACTCCCGCTTGTCAAAATCCAAATCAAATACGCCGGTAACTTTTCCTGTATTCTCCATGCGCAGATGCATCAGGTGCCGATACTCCTCCGGCGTGATCGGCTGGGCCTGCGAATACAGAGAGATGAATTTGCCGGTGCTGCGCTCCGTGTCTTTTAGATATTTGCGGAGCATCCTTGCGGCACCCAACAGTTCCTCACCGGGGGTAGTTTTATAATACCACTCCTTCCCGTTTTCCATCACATGGTAGGCCGCATAAGTGCGGGCGGCTTCTTCCGCCTCACGGTTTGCGGCATCCTCGGCATAGATCTCACGGCTGATGCGCTCATACTCACGCTGCGGAAGCTGATTACAAAGCTCGTCCAGCACAGTTTCCAAATGCTCCTGCACCGTCTCACCCTTGAGGTGCTTTTCAATGGCGTTCTTCCACCTCCGGTCCAGCCACAGGACGATTTCTTCATGCTGTGCCATGCTCATCGCCCTCTTTCTGCTTCGTTACGGATGCTTTTGCAGGCCGCCTGGGTCTGGCCGCAGGAGCAGACTTACTGTCCACATACTCCCGCACCGCTTCCGGGACTTCCGATTCATAGAGCTGCTGCAGCACTTCCTCCATGCGCCGCTGCACGGAAGACCGCTGTTTACGGAGCACAAACTCCAGCGCATCCAATTTGGCTGCGTCAAATCCAATGGTGATATTCTTACTTTCCAATTTCAGTTCCTCCTCAGTCATACTTGATCCCCGGCACCTCCAGCCAGTGGGTCCAGCCCCGGCCTTGGAGCTTTGTTTTTACTACGCCGTACCGTGTGTCCATGGCCTCTATGACCTCGCCGTTTCCAATGTAGACGCCGATGTGCCCGGACTTCCACACGGCCAGTCCCGGCGTGTCGGGCATGGTCTCAATGCTGCCTTTGCGTCCGGCGTTATAGTACATACCGTCCGCACCCACATCGGGCATACCATTGCTGCCGTACTGGATCTCCATAGTCTCGGTGTTCAGCCAGCCGTACCCCTTGATGAGCCCCACGCAGTCGGTGGTGCGCCTGTTCAGCCAATGGGAACGGATGAAGTCGGCTTCATCCCCTACACCCTCCGGGTATTGCGAGATCTTATATTGCAGCAGCTCCGGCGTCAGTACCTGTCCAAAAGTACCCCACACATAGCCCCACCCGGAGTTCCATGCGTTGGCGGCATAGATGGCCAGATCTGCACTGTTCTTTGTGGGAGGGTCTGTAAACATGGATGCCTCCAGTTCCATCGGCGCATTGCCTCCCGGCTCATAGGCTCCGTTGAAGGTACCGCCGCCCGCGCTGCCCATGACCATGGAATAGATCTTCACGGCATTGGAGCGTTCCTCTGCCGTGACCGCACGGCCCAGCCACACGGATAGCTGCGCATAGACTTCTTCCATAGGAAGCGGCACGACCACTTCATAGGTTTCATCCGTCTCCTCCCGCACCCTTGTTTCCGTTTCATAAAAGCAAGCCGCAAACGCCTCTGCATCCGCCTGCGACAGTGCATCCTCTCCAAAGCAGAGGACAAAGAAAACAGACTTGACCTGTATCGGGTCAAGTCTGTTTCCCTCGGCTTTTTGATTGACCTCGGCCACCGCCGCATCCAGATGGGAGAAAGATCCCCGCATCTGCGTGAGCTGTGCCCGGTATTCTGTCGGGACACTTTCAGACAGCTCCGTCCCATAGAACGCCGCCGATACGACAGCGCCGTTGTGCTCGGCTGTGCCGGAACCTACACAGCACAAGAACGCCACCAATAAAATCACCGGCGACAAAATCGCCGCCAGCACCCACCCGACTGTCCTGCGGCCCTTTTCGCTGGTCAGCACGGCGGCCGCCAGCCGTGCCATCATTGTTGTCATAGCATCATCACCTTTCCGTTTTGACATAGAAAAAGCACCGCGCAATCACGCGGTGCCCTTTCGGATAGCTTATCTGTTGCGAATCAAGGCTTGGTCGTCGGATGCGCGGCACAACCCACCGTTTCTAATAGTTTGTTATGCAAACCCTTTCGCCTATCTTCCAGAATATTTTCAATAAGCTCCTTTTCTTGCTCTTGCGAATGAAATCGATCGTACGGGCTTAAGTGCCGATATGCGCCGCCCCACACCACTATAGCTACGATTGTATAAAGCAGGTCGCCGCCAAGCACTACATACAGGGCTTTTGCAACGAGAGCGCCCGAGTCTTCTACGGAGGAATTACTGGCTATAGCTATCACTACGGAAGTTACAAGGCTGATAACCGCCCCGGTCAGTATGGACAACCAAAAGGATTTAATGCTCCTGTTTTCGGATATTTCATGAAGCCTATATATAAGTTCTTTTGATTTGTATTGCTTTCCCTCCAGATTATAATACTCGTTCAGTTTCATGCGAAAGATTTCTCTTTGCACATCTAAACATCTGTTTTCTTTTTTCACATCTTTGATTATAGCATTTATGTCGCGGCTTATGGATGTCCCTACCAAATACTTGCACATTTGCATTACCTCTCTATCTAAAAAACGTACAGCCTTGTATCCACACCGCTGTGCAGAGCACGGCGCCTAATAGACCCGCAGGGCACGGCTGCGGATATAACCAAATAAAAAACACCGTTTTCGCCAAACTGCAACAATATTCGCATTGCATTCGTAAACCAAAATAATGTGCAGGGAGGTATAGGCCGTTTTCGCCGCCACCCGCATGGACAGATACTGCCAGTCATGGAAAAGGGCACCGCGTAAGCTACGCGGTGCCCCCCTTAGAGTGGCATTACTAAATTGCCATTTTATTCAGTCTTGCCAATATTGATACCGGGTGTATATGCTCCGTCTCCTCGGTACGCACAATTCTGGTCTGTGTCATCCTCAAAACGGATGATATACAGTGACCGTATTCCCACATTATCCGCATCCGCAGTGTCAACCGTTATAATTTCCATCGCAAGACGGTATTTATCCTGCGTTGTCTCCAGATCATAAGTCGAATAATACTGTTTCCAATAACCATCAGCATCATTCTTGGCGGTAACACCAGGCCCGGCCCAGTCATTATAGGAGACCATCCCTCCTTCAAAATAATCAAACAGCTTCTGGATGGATTCTTCTATATTTTCCACTTCGTTCAGCACATTTTGGGAAAACAAGGCCTTCAGCGCATCAGCGTCTTGCATTTTTGCCGCATCTATCAAATCTTCGAATTGTTTATTGGCGATGGCTCTGTCATCCGTCATCAAGAAATTCCTTCGTGAATTGTTCCCTCCCAACGAACAAGATGCAAGTAGTAAGGATAAAATAATAATCATACATATCAAATAAATTCGCCTCATAAAAACCACCTATTAATATCAAAAAATAAAGTAGGCCACGCCAACCCCTTGCATTAAGCCGAATTTCCATCCTGCCGGCTTTGTGGCGGAAAATGCGTAATACATACCAGGATCGTTGAATCGTATAGAGAAACTGGCCGTAAGACTATTTTCGTTTTTGTTCAGGTAGTTAGGATTAAATCCGGTAATCCACCAGGTCGTATCATTATGTAATACAATAGTTTTTCCATCATATTTCAGCCAAACCCACATAGGCATTGCAAGATTTTTGTCCACTCGCCAATGTGGTCCACCACCAGTGTATATTCCCATTTCCGCTCCGGCGCCCATATTTATATAATCCCCTTTTCAGGCCCATATAACATACTCTTGCCCGCTATACGTAAATCGGAATTTTGCGGGTACACAACTGGTAGCCCAGTCAAATACTAAATCATAGAAATCGTTGTACCCAAAATACTGCTGCCAGCAGTCAAAATCCGCATGATAGGATTATAGTAGCGGCTATTGAGGTAATAGAACCCTGTCTCGGCATCGTAGACATAGCCTCGGTAGCGGAGGGGATTGTAGTGCCCCAGCGCAGTCATCGCTTCGCTTGTGGGCCTACCCCATGGGTCATAGGTATAGGTGGCGACTTGAACGCCAAACTCGCTGAAAATGCCGGTCACATCGCCCTGGGCATTTCGAGAATAGAAGTATTCCTCACCGTTGAAAATGAAAGAGGCCGGACCAATGTCATCATAGGTGAAGTACATGCGGTTGCTGCCCCAGGCCATTTCCACCAGTTGGTCGCCCAGATAGTGGTAGTTGTAGGTAGTGCCGTTGACGGTCTTAGAAATGCGTTGACCGCTGGCATTGAATAGCTGTACCCCATCAAAGTATACCACATTTGCATTGCATTCGTAAACCAAAATAATGCGCATGGAGGTATAGGCTGTTTTCGCCGCTACCCGCATGGATAGATACTGCCAGTTATGAAAGGGGGCACCGCGTAAGCCACGCGGTGCCCCCCCTGTAGTTAATTTGTTTGCTGTAGACTGACATGGTTACATCCGCCAAAGAATTAAAACACATCTAAGGTTTAATTAAATAAGACAGGCAAATCATTCCAGTCTCTAAAGTCGTTAATAATATACTTCTCGAAATCCTTCCAGCTGATGATATACGGGTTTGGGTCTTCTTTGTCTGTGCGTTTCACCTGATGAAAATTGCCAACAAAATACAAATTTTTATGAGGGATTGTCCTATCCGAGGTGCTCAACAATTCAAGCAAATATAGTTTCTTTTTTTGTGGCTTTTCCCTGTACACAGTTGGGGTAAAAAATTGTGGGAGATAATCTACATTAGTCAGTCTTTCCAGGGGGAGCAAGGTATCTGAGGTGATTCTGTAAAAATATACTACCGGCACAATATGACCCGGATGCCAAACGGCATCGTCTACCTTTATGAAGTATAGATATTGTCCATATACCCCATTTTCCCTTGCAAAACCGCTGCTGAGCTGATATGCATACACATCACCAATGGACCAAGCGCAACGATACAACTTATATGGAGCAACTCTCTTTTCCACAGGTTGTGGTGACATCAGCTTTTGGCGTAATTCATCCAATACTTTGGCTCTCTTAATAGCATTTGCAGGATCTTCTTTTTCCCACCGCAGCAGATCGTGGCCCTCATTGAGATAATACACTGCGCGCTCCTTGACGCAATCCTCTAACCTGCCTAAATCCCATTGTGTATCTGCCAGTGCGAACCAGAATTCAGGCGCATCGTCAGAATCCAGTGTCGTAAATTTGTTTTGCGCAATCAAATCTTGTGTAATATCTTTTCCAGATTTTCCTCTGCGCAGTTGATCCCTATAATAGTCTCTTACCTCTTCTGCTATATCACTTTGATATAATTTTGGACCCCATATTCCCATAATTGTTTTATCCCCCTAGTTTAAGGACACCTGTCCATGTACCGCCGTATTGCTGTTTCGCTGCTTCGGTATATCTGTTTAGTTGCTTTATTCCTCTTGCAATTGCTTGCGGGTTATTTGGCTTCAATTCGTAAATAATACGATTATTGGAATCTATCCCATCCACTCGGCAGCCCGGAGCTATAAATATTTCTTTTTTACTCCCGGTCCGTTGAGAAATAAAGCTATTTAGTCAATCTGTCAAGTCTCCTCAGCGCCGCCCTGGCATATTTGCGCCATCCGGGATGCGGGTCGTCCTTGAACCGCTCAAAATAGCAGCGAAAATCTTCCCGTTTGTAGTCGCCCAATGCGCAAATTGCCTGCAAACAGACCTCTTCATCCTCTAACAATGCAACCAGTACAGGAACGGAAGTTTCCTCTTTCAGCTTTCCCTGGAGCAAAATAATCATCTGCCGATTTATTCCGAAAATTTTGTTAGAGGATATTTCTTGATATTCTCTTACAAATTTTCTTGAGCGGATATAGTAAAGACAATCCGAAATGAACCAACGAGTCAAATCATCCGTTTCCTTAGAGTAATAATCTTCCAGTAGCATTGGAACAATATCATCAAAGCCTTTGATGCGGAAAAAACCCATAAAATGTATTTGCTCATTAGTTTTTTTGAGTTTTTTTGCAACTTGATAATATCTGACAGCGATCGGCAATATGTCTTTCTTGTATTTTGGGATAAATCCGAATGTTTGACTTGAAACTTCAAAGTCAAATCCTAACTCCCGCAATTCTTTTTCAAAAAGAGGAATCAGTGAATCGGGATTTTCTCTGTAATAACGCTCGGCAGCCTCCTTTGTATGACGAATTCGTAAATTATCTGTATTAGATTTACTGGTGCAAGTATCATTGATTCCCATCATTTTGCTCCTCATCCTAACGGATATAACCTAATTATACCACTATCGACTAACTGCTGCAGCGGGCCTGAGAGTGTTGCATTGGTGTAAAGACACATTTGAAAACCTTTGCATTGCATTCGTGAACCAAAATAATGCACAGGGAGGTATAGGCCGTTTTCGCCGCCACCCGCATGGACAGATACTGCCAGTCATGGAAAAGGGCACCGCGTAAGCCACGCGGTGCCCCTTTAGAGTGGCATTACTAAATTGTCATTTCATTTAGTTTTGCCAATGTTGATACCCGGTGTATGTTCTCCGTCACCCCGGTATGCAAAGTCCGTCCTCGTGTCATCTTCAAATCGAATGATATACAGGGACCGTATTCCCACATTATCCGCATCTGTAGTGTCTACCGTTATAATTTCCATCCAAAGCCGGTATTTGTCTTGTGCTGTTTCAAAATCATAAGTAGCATCGTAGACTTCCTGATAATCGCCATATTCCATTTCAGCTTTAACACCAGGCCCGCCCCAATTATTATAGGATACAAGCTCTCCTTGAAAATAATCAAACAAATGCCGGATAGATTCATCCAAATTTTCCGCTTCCTTCAATGCGTTTTTGGAAAACAACGATTTCAGCGTATTTATATCTTGCGTTTGGATTGCATCTATTAACTCACTAAATTTATCGTTAGCAACCGAGCTGTCATCCTTCATCAAGAAGTTTCTTCTTAACGAGCAAGAGGTCAATACCAGAACTAATCCAATAATGGGTAATAGCAAAAGTGTTTTTTTCATAAGAACCTCAATAATACTTATTAAAATGAGAATATGGCTGTATAAAAGCCCTGCCTAATGCCAAATGACCAACCTTCATATCCCATAGCACGAAAAGCGTAATACATGCCTGGATCGTTGAACAATATAGAGAATGTAGCTGTTAGACTTTTTTGAGATTTATTCAAATATCCAGGATGAAATCCAGTAATCCACCAGGTATTTATAAATTCATATTACTTGGGGTCTTCTCGCTTCCAATGCCGAAAATCTATCGGTTTATCTGTGCAAGGAATACCATTTTTTTGACACCATTTTTTTGCAAAATCGATTAAATATTCTTCCTCAAATTTGCGATATTCCTCCGTTAAACGCTCACTATTCAACAAAGCCCAAAAGTCCCGGTTTTCAGTTGCTCCATCTTTGGCCGATCGGAGTAATCGTAGATATTTATTGCGCAATATGCGGTTATGCATAAAGTCAAAAAAATCCTTATGTACGACATTTGTAGGTACTTGTGGCAGAGATACACAGATTTTCTGCTCCTCTATTGGCAAAGCTTGAAGCTCTCCCTCATTTAAGAAAATAAGTTTCCTTGGGTAGAAAAAATGTGGCTGTAAAGCAAGAAATGCATAATAGCACTCATGCAGATTTAAATAGTCCATAATAAATCCACCTTAATAATTCAGTATGCCTCCAAACCAAATGTGGAGAGAATGCCCACTATCATTATAATGTCCATATTTACCGGAGCCGTGCACCTTCGGTGGCGTTACTACCCCAATGGAGACCGCTAATGCTTTTGCATGGACTTGGTAATGTGTATAAATACCCCACACCGAATAACCAAGCTCATTCACTTTTTTATGTGCCGCACAGTAAGAGGATGAATTATAATCTACAGGTGTTCTTAAGTTGTTATAAACGCCAAGGCAATTGAGCATTGCAAGCGCCTCAAAATAGCTATAATAGGTAGAAAGCCTAATAAGCGAGCCTTGTTCGTTTATATAAGCTATTTGATAGACTTTTGAACGGTCAGGGATATGGGGACGAACATCTGACAAAGTTTTGTCCTTAAAACTCGAATCATCTGCTTGGCGAACGACATAAGAATAAAGTTCCTCTACTCCGACAATCAATATAATTCCAACGACCCAAATAACCGTTACTCCAAGTGCGGCGGCAATAGATGCAATTAGCTCGGCAGAAAGGTCGGTGAAAATCAAAGCTGCTTCCGCTATGTTTCCATTGGGATCCTTTAGATTTATTGGGTCGCAATAGCAGTATGCGAAAACATTGGTGCTCAATAAGTTTTCGCCAGCAGATAGATACTCATCCGCATTGATAAACCTACCCCAAACGGGATTATAATACCGGCTATTAAGGTAATACAGCCCCGTCTCAGTGTCGTAGACATAGCCCCGGTAACGGAGGGGAT
>ENA-ORRQ01001816-ORRQ01001816.1-human-gut-metagenome-genome-assembly--contig:-NODE-1816-length-15076-cov-4.246255_pt1 | contig 15076 bp, 13 predicted proteins | sample MGYA00242177_ERZ509138 | MGnify/ENA primary metagenome ERZ509138 (study PRJEB26280, sample SAMEA2338628) | human gut metagenome | biome: human gut; feature: human-associated habitat; material: faeces... | reverse complement strand
ATTTAACATCCTTTTACCTTTAAAGAGTTACTAGCGGAAAATCGAACTGTCAGTGTCAGTGTCAGTAAACCAACTATGTTTAGAATAGAACTCTATACTTTTCTAACGCTAACTCTATGCTTTCTTATCAACAAAACGATGAGTTAGTTTCGTTAACATTTGTTTTTTTTGGATTTTGCTAAAAACACCCCAAAAACGGCACACCAAATTTGGCGGTTTCAAAAAAAAGCCATATCTTTGCACCAGGTTTAGAAGAAGACGGCAGGACAAAGGAGAAGGCATAATACAAGAAGAAGACAGGGGCAAGAAAAGGGCATAAAAAGAGGGAACATTCGTGAAGAACATCCCCTTCTGACAGATATCTGAAAAGATTATTATCTGATTACCTTAACCTCACCGTTCTTGCCTATCTTGACAATGCTGGATGGCTGATGAGGTTTGTGCTCCTGACGACGGGTCCAGCAGACATAATCTACAGCCTCGAGAATCTCAGGAGAGATATCGCGATAATTCTGGGCAGCAGGCTCACCACTCACATTGGCGCTGGTGCTGACGATTGGCTTCTGGAAACGGTAACAGAGCTGCTTGCTGAATGCCTCATAGGTGACGCGCATAGCCAGCGAACCATCCTCTGCAACAAGATTACTGGCAACGCCTGTGGCATCATCCAGGATGATGGTAGTAGGCTTCACCGGCATGGCTGCATCGATGAAATCCCAAGCCACCTGAGGAACATTACGGAAATAACGCGCCATGCGGTCGGCTGAATCAATGAGACAAATCAGCGCCTTGGAATCATCACGCTTCTTGATCTCATACACTTTCTTTACTGCCTCTGGATTGGTAGCATCGCAACCAATGCCCCAGACGGTATCTGTAGGATAGAGTATCACACCACCCTTGCGCATACACTCCACTGCCTTCTTAATATCTTCTTCTTGTGTCATATTACTTTGAACTTTTAACTTTGAACTTTGAGCTTTGAACTTGGAACTTTATGATTACCCTGCGAAGGGTGTTAACTCTCTAGAGAGCTTTACCACTCCTCTCCTGTCTCCTGAGCCTTCTGGCACTCATAATAGGCGATATCCTTCATGCCATTGAGGAATGCAGCGGCATCCATGCGCTTTTTGCCCGAAAGCTGGAGTTCCTCGATATTGAGCCAATGGTCGAGACATGCCACCTGCAACTTCTTCTCGAATACACGCAAGGAACCTACAGGGGCTACACCACGAGAAAACTCTGTGAGACTCGTCTTGAAAATCTTGAGCACCTGAATCTTGTCTGCACTCTTCTGCTGAGCAGGATGAGCGGTTGCCTCCGGCATTTCGCCATCAGCATCCTCAAAGATGACAACAGGCGCCTTCTTCTTGATTTCGGTCCAAGAACCTGGATAAGGCGAGAGACCACGGACAAAATCATATACCTGCTTGGCTGGCTTGTGGAAGTCGATACGGCAGGTCTCCTTGAAAATCTTTGGTGCAGACTTCAGTTCCACACCCTCGCCTATCAGCTTCTCCTGAGGCATGGATTCGATATTGCCACCAGCTGCGATGAGCGCATCGATGGTTTCAAGCGCCAAATCGGCTCCCAAGTGCATCAGTCCGTCATAGACATATTCCACATCTGCACTCTCAGGAATAGGGAAACGCTTCTGCTTGATGATGCGACCGGTATCGATATCATGGTCGAGGAAGAAAGTAGTAACTCCCGTCTCCTTCTCGCCATTGATGACTGCCCAGTTGATTGGGGCAGCTCCACGATACTGTGGCAGGAGCGCAGCATGAACATTGAAGGTGCCGAACTTAGGCATCGCCCAAACCACCTCAGGCAACATGCGGAAAGCCACTACCACCTGCAGGTCAGCCTGATAAGAGCGAAGCTGCTCTACAAACTCAGGGTCCTTCATCTTCACTGGCTGCAATACCGGCAAACCGTGCTCTACAGCATACTGCTTCACCTGCGAAGGCTGCAACGTATCCTGATGTCTGCCCACAGGCTTGTCTGGCTGAGTAACCACAGCCACTACATTATAACCGCCCTCTACCAGGCGCTTGAGGGATTCCACCGCAAACTCCGGGGTTCCCATGAAAACGATTCTTAAATCTTTCTTCTCCATAAAAATAATAATTGAAGTTTAAACCAGCAAAGCCGACGAATTAGCTTTCCCCTCGTCCGCCGAACATTGTTTCTTCACTCTTCGTTCTTCACTCTTCACTACTTACCCTATTCTGCCGACATATCCGCAACTATCTGGCGATATACCTCGTAAATCTTGGTTCTACTGATATATCCCTTCAGTATGCCGTTCACATCTACCACTGGCAGCTGGGCAGCATCGGTCTTGTCGAACTTGGCCATCACCTCGTCCATAGGCTCATTCTCGCTCAGGGTGGCAGAAGGCTGAATCATCAGCTGACTTACCTTAAAGTGATTATACAGTTCCGTGCGGAAGATGATATGACGGAGGCGGGTGATATCAATTACACCTTCCAATACCCCCGCATCGTTCAATACAGGCAGGAAGTTGTTGTTGCTTCTCGAAATCTCGCTCACCAGCTTGCTCATCGGCAGATCTGGACTGATGGCGTGGTAATCCTTCTCAACCATGCTCTGCATGCTCATCAGCGTAAGCGCAGAACGGTCTACGTGGTGAGTAAGCAGCTTGCCCTCCCTAGCCAGTCGCAGGGCGTAGATGCTATGACTCTCGAAGATGCTGATGGTGAGCAAGGAAGAGATGCACACGATCATCAGCGGCATGAAGAGCTGATAGCCGCCCGTGAGTTCGGCGATGAGGAAGATGCCCGTCAACGGAGCATGCATCACGCCCGTAATCAGACCAGCCATACCCATCAGCGCAAAGTTCTGCTCAGGCACATGAACGCCTACCTGATAGACATTCCACAGGCGGGCAAAGAGGAAGCCCGCAAATCCGCCGATAAAGAGCGAAGGGGCAAAGGTTCCACCGCAACCGCCACTACCATTGGTTGCCGAAGTGGCAAATACCTTGGTAAAGGTGACCAGAGCTATATAGAAGATGAGCAGATTGTCCTGACCAGAGAACAGCGAACGGTTCATCACCTGCCCCCACTCTGCCTCGTTGCTGCCCTTGAGCAGGATATTCACTGCCGAATAGCCCTCGCCATAGAGCGATGGGAAGAAGAAGATGAGCGTGCTGAGGATGAGTCCACCAAACAGCAGTTTGGCGTATGGATACTGGCTCAGCTTGCCGAAGAATCCCTCGCAGATTGACATGGTGCGCATGAAATAGAGACTCACCAGTCCGCAGAAAACACCCAGCAGAATACATGCCGGAGTGCGGTCGAGCTCCCAGGGGTTAGTCAGCGTAAAGTCGAACAGCGAGCTGTCACCACTGAAGATATAGGTGAAACAGGTAGCCGTAACGCACGAAATCAGGATTGGCAGGAGCGATGCCATGCTCAAATCAACCATCAGCACCTCAAGCGTGAACACCAGTCCGGCTATCGGCGCCTTGAACACGCCGGCAATGGCGGCGCTGGCTCCACATCCCACCAGAAGCATCATCGTCTTCTTGTCCATCCGGAATATCTGGCCCAGGTTGGAACCGATGGCAGAACCGGTGAGCACAATAGGTGCCTCGGCTCCTACGGAACCGCCGAAACCGATGGTGATACCGGATGCCACCACTGACGACCAGCAATTATGTCCCTTGAGTCGGGAATTCTTGGTAGAGATGGCATAAAGCACTCTTGTAATACCATGCGAAATATTATCGCGCACCACATATTTGATAAATAGCGATGTGAGATAGATACCCACGATAGGGAACAGCAGGAAGAGCAGATTGTAAGTGCCCTGCTCGAACCCGGAAGTGAGCAAAAACTGTATCTCATGCACAATGGCATGCAAGAAGAAGCCTGCCACCGAAGCGAGCAGACCAATGAGGAAGGCGAGAATCAAGGTCATCTGCCTGTCGGAGATATGCTCCTTCTGCCAGGCAACCAGCTTCGCCATCCAGCCCTGTTTGTATCCTGTTAACTCTTCATCCATTTAACTTTTAACTTTAATCTTTGAACTTTGAACTTTATGATTACCAAGACAGCATATCAGAAAGTTCAATGTTTCAAGTTCAATGTTCAATGTACTAAAATTCCGATGTAAAGTGGAACTTGATATGTTCAAAGTCCTGCTGAGCCATACTCAATACGTAGCCAGAATCAGCGAGGAACACATCGCGGCCCTCGATATCCTTTGCCATATACTGATACTTGCGCTTCTTGAAGTTCTCCAGTTCCTTCTCGTCGTCTGCCTCAATCCAGCATGCCTTATGCAGGTGAACAGGCTCCCAGCGGCACTTGGCATTGTACTCGTTCTCCAAGCGATACTGGATAACCTCAAACTGAAGCTGACCCACGGTACCCACGATGCGGCGACCGTTGAACTGGTTGACGAACAACTGAGCCACACCCTCGTTCATGAGCTGCTCCAATCCCTTCTGGAACTGCTTGCTCTTCATTGGGTCATCATTCTCGATATACTTGAAGAGAAGTGGTGAGAACGATGGCAATCCACGGAAGTGAATCTTCTCGCCCTCGGTAAGGGTATCGCCAATCTTGAAGATGCCGTTGTCCGGCAAACCTACGATGTCGCCAGGATATGCCTCGTCGATGGTACTCTTGCGCTGCGCCATGAACTGGGTTGGCGAAGAGAAGCGCACGGTCTTGTCGAGACGCACGTGGTAATAAGGCTGATTGCGCACGAACTTACCTGAGCATATCTTGCAGAAGGCGATGCAGGAACGGTGGTTAGGGTCGATATTGGCGGTAATCTTGAAGATGAAACCGGTGAACTTAGGCTCCTCAGGCTCTACCAGGCGCTCCTCTGCCTGGGTTGGTTTTGGAGATGGGGCAATCTGCACGAAGCAGTCCAGAAGTTCCTGCACACCGAAGTTATTCAACGCTGAACCGAAGAATACCGGAGCAACCTCGGCAGAGCGATAGGTTTCCACATCAAACTCAGGGTAAACGCCATCTACCAGTTCCAGCTCCTCGCGCAACTGGCTAGCCTCGCGCTCGCCTACTCGCTCATCGAGTTCCTGAGACTGAATATCCACCTCAACCTTTTCTGTAACACGCTGCTTATTAGGTGTAAAAAGGTTGAGCTGATGCTCATAGATATTGTAAACACCCTTGAAGCGGGCGCCCTGACCGATAGGCCAAGACAATGGGCGTACATGAATCTTCAATTCCTCCTCCAGCTCATCGAGCACATCGAATGGGTCGCGACCTTCACGGTCCATCTTGTTGATGAAGATGATAACAGGAGTATTGCGCATACGGCACACTTCCATCAGCTTGCGGGTCTGAGCCTCCACACCCTTGGCAGAGTCTACCACGATGATGGCTGAATCTACTGCAGTAAGCGTGCGATAAGTATCCTCACAGAAGTCCTGGTGACCCGGAGTATCGAGGATATTCACCTTGTAAGGATCACCGGTCTGTCCATCAGGAAGATAATCAAACTCCATGACGGAAGTAGAAACAGAGATACCACGCTGTTTCTCGATATCCATCCAGTCGGAAGTAGCAGTCTTACGAATCTTATTATTTTTAACGGCACCAGCCACCTGAATCTGTCCACCGAAGAGCAGGAACTTCTCGGTCAAAGTTGTCTTACCGGCATCAGGGTGCGAAATGATGGCAAATGTTCTTCTTCTTTCAATCTCTTTCATCTGTTATATATCGTTATATATATATTATAAAATATGTATATCCTAAAAAGTAATCACGAAAAATTAATCACTACATGTCGTCGTCTTCGAACTTCAAGCCTTCAGTGCGGTCCTTGATGTAGTAATCGCTCAAAAGACCGACAAAGACGGTTATTTCCTTGATGGCACGCTCGGTTTCGGGCGTAATCGGCTTCTTCTGCAAGCGCAGCATCATCACACCATAGAGGGCATCGAGGCAGGTTTCTATCTCGTTGAGTTCCTTATCGCCACGGTTTCGAAGTTCTACAATGAACGGCAGAACCTTGTAGTATTCAGCATTGTAGATAGGGAACTTGCTGCTCTGGAGCAATCGGGCATGCAGGTCGATGACATCCTGCAGGAGCACTCGGTTGATATCGAGATGACCATACTCACGCTTGCCCTCCTCGTTCATCATGCGGATGAGGTTGCCAAACCAGTCTATCTCCTCGTCCTTCTGTTCAGGAGTGAAATCGAAACGCTCTATATAATTCTTCTTGATAACAGGCAGCGAGCAGCCGTAAGCACGGATGATATCCTCAATCTGCCACATATATAAGAGGTATTCAGCGATACTCTTCTTTCTTAATTCTTTTGCTACAAACATATACTTTGAACTCTTTACTTTGAACTTTGAACTTTATGATTTGCCTTCTTCTGTTTAAAGGTCTGTCTAAATTCTCCTAGAATTCAGGGAGATGGTAGAGATTGAACACCGTTCCCACCAATGCGATGAGCGAGAAGATGATAACCACGCTACCTATCACCTTATTAATAATAAGGATGCCATTGGTATCAAACTTGCCCCTGATCTTATCGATGAGCCAGGTGAGTCCGAACCACCACAGCAAAGCTCCGAAGACGATGCTCAGATAGCCCACACCCATCTCTATCGGCATATCGGGCACCACAAAGGCAAACTGTGCAAACGTAGCCATAAAGAGGAATACGATGAGCGGATTGCTGAGCGTAACCAGAAACGCAGTAATGCCGTTATGCAGAAGCGTGCCCTGCTTATTGCTCGACTTGTGCATATTCTTCATCGGATTGCTCTTGAAGCAATAAACACCGAATACCAGCAACAGGATACCTCCAAAAATCTGAAGATAGAACTTGTTCTGGGCGTTATTCACAAAGTCCATTACAAAACTCATACCGAGACCCGTAAAGAGCGCATAGACAATATCGCTCAAAGCGGCACCGATACCCGTAACGAAACCATACCAGCGCCCCTTGTTCAAAGTGCGCTGGATACATAAGATGCCAACGGGTCCCATTGGAGCCGAGGCAATCACGCCTATGATAATTCCCTTGAATATGAAATCAAGAATATTTATCTCTATTGGAAATGCTAAACTCATAACAGCTGGCAAAGATACAAAATTTCGAGCATATTCGACTATATTTCTAATAAAATATTCGCTTTTCACATTTTTTTATCGTATAAATCTTGTTTTTTGGCTACTTTTATATATCTTTGCGTCATAATTTAACAACACTCTAACTAATTTTAAAGAATAACATGACTGAAAATGCAATGAAACCGTATGTTATCGGATTAGACCTCGGTGGTACTAACTCTGTTTTCGGCATCGTAGATGCACGTGGAGAAATCAAAGCAACAACAGCTATTAAAACTGGGGGCTATGATAATGTAGACGACTATGTAAAGGCTGCAACAGAAGCGCTCATGCCTGTAATCGATACCGTTGGTGGTCTCGATAAGATCAAGGCTATGGGTATCGGTGCACCTAATGGCAATTATTATAATGGAACTATCGAATTTGCTCCAAACCTGCCTTGGGCTCATGATGGCGTTGTGCCATTGGCTGATCTCTTCAGCAAGGCTCTCGGTGGCATTCCTGTTGCTTTGACCAATGATGCCAACGCTGCTGCTCTCGGCGAGATGACTTATGGCGTGGCTCGCGGTATGAAGAACTTCATCGATATCACGCTCGGTACTGGTGTGGGTTCTGGTATCGTCATCAACGGTCAGATGGTTTACGGAAGCGATGGTTTCGCTGGCGAGTTGGGTCACGTAATCATGGTTCCTGGTGAGGAAGGTCGTCCATGTGGCTGCGGCCGCAAGGGTTGCCTGGAGGCATACTGCTCTGCTACCGGTGTAGCTCGCACTGCCCGTGAATTCCTTCAGAAGACTAATGAGCCTTCATTGCTCCGCGATATGAAGCCAGAAGATATTACTTCATACGACGTAAGTGTGGCTGCAGGCAAGGGTGATGCTTTGGCTAAGAGCATCTACGACTTCACAGGCAAGATGCTGGGTGAGGCTTGTGCTAACTTCGCAGCATTCTCTGCTCCTGAGGCATTCGTATTCTTCGGTGGTCTGACCAAGGCTGGCGATCTCCTGATGAAGCCTGTAAAGGAAGCTTACGACAAGACCGTATTGAAGATTTACAAGGGCAAGGCTAAGTTCCTTGTTTCTACCCTCGATGGTAGCTCAGCTGCTGTACTTGGTGCAAGCGCTGTGGGTTGGGAATTGTAGAATTTTATAATATAACACTCAAGTCATCGTCTATTTTTAAGATGGAAAAAGCTTGGCACTCGTGAGAGCGTCAAGCTTTTTACTTTTTTATATATCCTACTCGTCAAACAACCAGTTCTTGACAATGGTCTTTCCTTCTGGTGTCAACACGCTCTCGGGATGGAACTGGATGCCGTGAATATCATAATTCTTATGCTTCAATCCCATGATGCAACCATCATCGCTCACGGCGGTTACATCCAGACACTCTGGAAATCCGGTACGGTCTACCACCCATGAATGGTATCTGCCTATCTCTATACGCTTATCCATACCGCGGAAAATCGGGTCGTTGCCGAACTGTGTACAGGGTGTTGCCACTCCATGATAAACCTCAGAGAGATTGGTCAACTTGGCACCAAACGCCTCGCCGATAGCCTGATGACCCAGACAGACGCCCAGCATCGGCTTGATGCCCGCATACTTCTTGATGACATCCATAAGCAAACCCGCCTCGGATGGGATTCCCGGACCCGGACTCAATATAATCTTATCGAATGGCTCCAGCTCGCGCAACTGGAACTGGTCATTGCGATAAACCGTAACTTCTGCTCCCAACTCCTTCACCAGATGTGCCAGATTATAGGTGAAGGAATCGTAATTATCTATGATTACTACTTTCATCTTCATTATTTATTATTGATTATTTATTAGTGATTATTCCTCACTAACCATTAATCACTACTCACTAATCACTACCTAAAGCTTCTCTGCAATATGTATCGCCTTGGTCAATGCACCCAACTTGTTATTACACTCTTCCAGTTCATACTGGTCGTTGCTCTTCGCCACTACTCCACTTCCTGCCTGGAACCAGAGTTCGCCATTTCGGCTGATGAAGGTTCGGATAACGATAGCCTGATTCAAATCACCATTCAAGCCGATGAAACCGATACAGCCACCGTAGGCTCCACGGTTATGAGGCTCCAGTTCGGAGATAATCTGCATCGCCCTTACCTTTGGAGCACCGCTCAGGGTACCGGCAGGGAAGGTATCGATAAACACCTTGATATGGTCGGCATCCTGATCCAGGGTTCCGCTCACACGGCTCACCAGGTGGATGACGTGGCTATAGAACTGCATATCTTTATAGAAATCTACCTTCACACCATGGCAGTTGCGGCTCAGGTCATTGCGCGCCAAATCTACCAGCATCACGTGCTCGGCATTCTCCTTCGGGTCGTTGCGGAGGAATTCGGCAGCCTTTCTATCCTGCTCCATATCTCCCGTACGCTTGGTGGTTCCGGCAATAGGGTCGATAAACGCCTTGTCGCCAACGATGCGGTTGTGGGTTTCCGGTGAAGAACCGAAGATACGGAATCCTCCGAAATCGAAATAAAAGAGATATGGCGATGGGTTGATGCTGCGCAGGGCACGATAGAGCTTGAAGTCATCGCCCTCGTATTTCTGGATGAAGCGACGGCTGACAACAATCTGGAAGACATCACCACGCAGACAGTGCTGGATGCACTTGCGGATGTTCTCCTTATGCTCCTCATCAGTAAGGGTAGAAAATGTTTCGCCCACTGGATGGAAATCATAAGGCTTCACGTTCGCCTTGTTCACGGCCTTGAGCAGGGCATCGAGCTCAGGAAGTGAAGAGTGAGATTCTTCACTCTTCACTCTTCGTTCTTCACTCTCTTGAAGCGCAATCAACTCCATCGTATTGTTGAAGTGGTCGAAAACGATGATATCCTTATACATTATATAATAGATATCCGGAGCATCGTTCTTCTCCATCGTAGTATCCTTTACCGGGATATTCTCGAAATATCTCACAGCATTGAAGGTGGTGAAACCATACAAGCCGCAGAAGTCCTTGCTCTCACCTTCTACATGAAAACTCTTGATGAAATCATTGATTGACTTGGAGATGGCGAGCTTGCACTGCTCGCCCTTTCCTTCGCCGAAAGCAGGGAGCGTTTCCTTTTCTACGCTGCCGTCAGGATAGGTCTTGATCACCTCGCCATGGCTCACGGCGATACTTGCCAACGGATGAACACCGATGAAGGATCTGGAGTTCTCGGAACCATGATAGTCGGAACTCTCCATCAGAGCCGACTGGGGATAAATATCTCTCAATCGCATATAGACTCCCACCGGCGTATAGAGGTCAGCAAGAATCTTGCGGGTTACTGTCTTATAATTAAACTGTGCCATTTTTCTCTTATTGATTGAAATCATGCTTTAGAAATTGCCATATTCTCCTGCCATTTCCTTATGGCTCAAATACGTCTCCACATCCTTGTCGCCACGGCCTGAAACGGTCAGGACAACGACATCGTCCTTCTTGAACTTCATCTTCTTCAAGGCTGCCACTGCATGCGCGCTCTCGATGGCTGGGATGATACCCTCCATGCGGGTCAACTCATAACCGGCATAGATAGCCTCATCGTCCTTGATGGCAAGCACATGACTTCTTCCACGAGTAGCAAGGTCGGCGTGCATAGGTCCGATGCCTGGGTAATCCAAACCGGCACTGATGGTGAAGGCTTCCTCAATCTGTCCATCCTCTGTCTGCATCACAAGCGTACGGGCACCGTGAATGATTCCCTCTGTACCACAATGCATGGTTGCAGCCGTGTAATTGGTATCAATACCATGACCGGCAGCCTCAGCCAGATAAATCTGAACACGCTCATCATCGATGTAATGATAGATGGTACCTGCAGCATTGCTTCCGCCACCCACGCAGGCGATGAGGTAATCAGGATAATCGCGACCAATCTTCTCCTCCAACTGCCATTTCAGTTCCTCAGAGATGACGCTCTGCATCTTTGCCACAATATCTGGGTAAGGATGCGGACCCATGGTGGAACCTACGATGTAGAAGGTATCCTGTGGGTGGCAGCACCAGTCGCGGATGGCCTCAGAGCAGGCATCGCTCAGGGTCATATTACCTGTGCGAACAGGGTTTACCTTGGCACCCAGCATCTTCATACGTTCCACGTTGGTATGCTGGCGCTCTACATCGGTGGCACCCATGAAGATTTCGCACTTCATATCCATCAGGGCGCAGACGGTGGCAGTAGCAACGCCATGCTGTCCGGCACCAGTCTCGGCGATGATACGGGTCTTGCCCATCTTCTTTGCCATCAGAATCTGACCAATGGTGTTATTGATTTTGTGTGCACCGGTATGGTTCAGGTCCTCACGCTTCAGATAGAGTTGGCAGCCATACTTCTCGCTCATGCGCTTAGCATAATAGAGAGGGGAAGGACGGCCCACGTAATCTTTCAACAGGGCATGATATTCTTTCTTGAACTCCTCGCTCTCGATGATAGGCTTGTAAGCCTGCTGGAGTTCTGTTACACACTTATATAATATTTCAGGAACGTAAGCTCCTCCGAATTTTCCAAAAAATCCTTTATCGTCAACTTGATACATCTTTCCTATATAATTAAATTGTTGAACTATTTTTTCAATGCTTCGAAAAGCAGGTCGAGTGCCTGGTCCGGATTGCCAACTTCATTGAGCAAAGTCACGAACTTGCTACCAATGATGGCACCAGCGGCGTTATCCTGCGCACTGGTAAGGGTCTGCTTGTTGCTGATACCGAAACCGATCATGCGTGGGTTGCGGAGGTTCATGCTGTTGATATGGTTGAAGTAAGCGAGCTTGGCATCACCGAAGTTGCTCTGGGCACCCGTGATGCTGGCGGAGCTAACCATATAGATGAAGCCATCGGTATGCTCATCGATGAAGCGGATGCGCTCCTCGCTGGTTTCCGGAGTAATCATCATGATGACACGGATATCGTACTTGTCTGCTATCGGCTTCACCACCTTCAGATAATCATCAAAAGGAAGATCAGGAATGATGGTTCCGCTGACTCCGCTCTCTACGCAACTCTTGAAGAACTCCTCGATGCCATAGTGCATGATAGGGTTGAGATAACCCATCAGTACCAATGGAAGTTGTACTTCATCCTTGATAGCCTTCAACTGGCCGAAGAGCTTCTTCACGGTCATTCCGTTCTTCAAGGCCTTGGTTCCTGCGCTCTGAATCACAGGACCATCAGCCAACGGATCACTGAAAGGGATTCCTACCTCAATCATGTCGATGCCCTTACGTTCCATCGCCTTAATCACATCGCCGGTGCCTTCCAAGGTTGGGCAGCCAGCACAGAAATACAAGCTCAAAAGCTTGCGGTCTTTATTGTTTGCAAATAATACATTTATCTTGTTCATTTTTTTAACTTTTTATCTTTTTACTTTTTTACCTTTTTACTTTTTTACTTTTTTACCTTTTTACTTTTTTACCTTTTTACTTTTAAAAGGAATTTCCTAAGTTTCTCCACATCCTTTACCCCCGGTTCTATCTCAAACCTGGAGTTGAGGTCGATACCAACGCATTTTGGATGATGGAAAGAATGAACGCGGGAAACATCCTCCGGACCAATGCCACCACTCAATAGGAATGGAACATCGCCATCATATTCATCGAGAACTTGCCAATCAAACTGCTGACCACTTCCACCCACCGTTTTACACTTGGTATCGAAAAGGAAGTAATCAACAGCGCCTACGTATTCCTTATATTTCTGGATATCTCCGGCTGTGGAAACGCTGATAGCCTTGATAACTTTCAACAAACCATTCTGCTTATGAAGCAGTTCACAGAGTTCGCGGCTCTCATTTCCATGCAACTGCACGGCATTCAAATCAAACTGATGAATCTTATCAGAAATCAATCCAGCAGATTCATTGACAAAGACACCCACTCTGCAAACATTCTTATCTGCAGCCGTTCGATCCACAGATTGAGAAGCGAATCTCGGCGACTTTGGGTAGAAGATGAATCCCATCATATCCACCCCTAGCTGAGCCACCTTTTCTATATTCTCAGGCTCACGCATTCCACATACCTTTACTAACATCTGCCTATGATTTTAACTGATTGATAAATTGAGCGAGCGCCTCTCCAGGCTCAGCCTGTTTCATAAACTGCTCTCCCATCAGGAACCCCCTGAATCTACCTTCTTCTCTTAATCTAAGAACAGTCTGGGGCTGGGAGATTCCACTTTCACTCACTCTGCATACATCCTTCGGAAGCATTTCGGACAGTCGGAAACTGTTTTCCACATCCGTCACAAAGGTTCCGAGGTTGCGGTTATTGATTCCGTACATATCCGGTTCCAACTCTGCATATTCGAAATCACGTTCGCCATGCATTTCCAAAAGAACCTCCAATCCCAGCTGATGAGCCATTCTCATCAGATTTCTGCATTCTTCCTTGGAAAGACAGGCAGCAATCAGCAACACCGCCGAAGCTCCACAATATCGAGCCTGCAAGAGCTGATATTCATCTACCACGAAGTTCTTATATAATATAGGTAGAGTTACACCTACATGGCGAGCCTCCTGGATAAACTCATCATAGCCACCAAAGTAATCTATGTCTGTGAGGATACTCAGTGCCGTTGCCCCATTCTGCTGATAGCTTAGAGGAATGATGCTGGCCTTTCCCTCTTCCTTGATCCATCCTTTGCTAGGAGATTTACGCTTGAACTCTGCGATGATTCCAGTCTCCGACTTCATCAACGCTTCCTTCATGCTTCCCCCCGGAACACATCCTTCATCCTCCTGCATCTTCTGCTCAGTGAGGGTAATCATCTGGCGGGGTTGGATAAAGCGTTTACGCTGTTCTATCTCGATTCTCTTGTGAGCGATGATTTCTTCTAAAATATCCATTTTCCTTAACTATTGAGTTCCACGAATTTCTTGAATGTTGCAAGAGCCTTTCCAGAATCAATGCTTTCGCGTGCAATCTCCACGCATTCATCGATGCTCTTCTTTCCCTTCTCCATCACCTGGATGCCGAAGGCTGCATTAGCGAGCACGATATTCTTCTGCGCTGGCAGGGCACGATTTTCGAGCACTGCATCAAAAATATCCTTTGCTTCCTGCTCGGTAGCTCCTCCTCTTACCTCTTCAGGCTTGGCAATCTCGAAGCCCAGGTCCTCTGGTTTGAAGATTCTCTCGTAATTGTTGGTAGTAACCTTGAAATCACTGGTAAGTGAAATTTCATCATAACCATCAATACTGTTTACGATTCCGTAATCTATGCCGATTTTCTGGTAAACCTGATTATAGAGACGCATCTGGTCGAGGTTGGCAACACCGAGCAACTGGCATTTTGGCTGACTAGGATTAACCAAAGGCCCCAGGAGATTGAAGACGGTAGGAAACTGAAGAGCCTTGCGGATAGGACCCACAAACTTCATTGCCTTGGCGAAAAGCTGAGCGTGAAGATAAACGATTCCAGCCTCATCGAGAGAACGGTTGAGTTTATCAAGATCATCAGTAAACTGTACTCCGTGATTCTTGATAACATTGGAAGCACCACTCACCGAAGTTGCAGCGAAGTTACCATGTTTAGCCACCTTATATCCTGCACCAGCAATGACGAAACAAGAGGTAGTAGAGATATTAAAAGTATTCTTGCGATCACCACCAGTACCTACAACATCGATATATCGGTCACAATTGAGAATGGCAGGAACACCAGTCTCCAAAATACCATCACGGAAACCGAGAAGTTCATCTACGGTCACACCGCGCATCTGCAAACCAGTAAGCAGGGCTGTAATCTGTTCCTCGGGAAACTCACTCTGAGTAATTCCCAGGATAATATTCTTGGTCTCGTCACGGGTCAACTCCTCGTGGTTCAACATTCTGTTCAAGATATTCTTCATTTCCATAATCCTGTTCTCCTATATATTTTTATTTTGTTAATACTCTTTCAAGTAAGAATCATTTTCCGAAACTCCCCAGATATGTAAAAAGGGCCTGTCGTAAGTT
>ENA-ORRQ01001805-ORRQ01001805.1-human-gut-metagenome-genome-assembly--contig:-NODE-1805-length-15139-cov-3.112437_pt1 | contig 15139 bp, 13 predicted proteins | sample MGYA00242177_ERZ509138 | MGnify/ENA primary metagenome ERZ509138 (study PRJEB26280, sample SAMEA2338628) | human gut metagenome | biome: human gut; feature: human-associated habitat; material: faeces... | reverse complement strand
TGGGCACCTTGCAGCTTCCGGCACAAGGGCGGCCGGCAGCACTCGGGCATGAGCTTGCGCAAAGCCCCGCACGGGAATCCGCGGCGGAGCCGGGGCGGAAACAGCCGGCGCAATTCGCAACAGGCCTCCCGGGCGTGCCCGCGACAGAACTTCCGGCCGAGTTTTCGGCCAAGGCGCATGCTGCCGCAAGCTCGCTGCAGATGCTTCCCCCGGAAGAGTTCGGGCTCCAGTGGCTGCAGGAGGAGGTGAACCCCTACCTGCGCGCACGCCGCAAACTCCACCGCGCCATGCAAGAACGGGCTGCGCAACAGGAGGAGTCCCTGATCCGATCCCGGCAGAAATACCCGCACGACCTGAACAGGCGAACCGGGCTCTGGGGAATAGGCAACACGTCGGTCAACAACTGGAGCCCTTTCCAGGATCGGTTGCTGGACGCCCGGATAATCAGCTTCCCGATGCCGCGCGGCACGAAAGCCGACAAGCGCACCGACCAGATGAAAGCCCTGGACAGGATGCGGCAACAAAGACGATAAAAAATTCAAATAACAAGGAACTACACAAAAATGGCAGAAAAAGTACAGGTAAATGCGGATAAGCTCAAAGTGCTTAACGCAGTAATGGAAAAAATAGAAAAGGACTTCGGCAAGGGCTCGATCATGCGCATGAACTCGCAGGAGGTGAACGACGTACCGGTCATCCCGACGGGTTCGATCACGCTCGACATGGCGTTGGGTGTGGGCGGCTATCCCAAAGGCCGCGTCGTGGAGATCTACGGCCCCGAGTCGTCGGGTAAGACGACCCTGGCGATCCACGCCATCGCCGAGGCGCAGAAAGCCGGCGGCATCGCGGCGTTCATCGACGCCGAGCACGCATTCGACAGCTTCTACGCCCAGAAACTCGGCGTGGACGTGGACAACCTGCTCATCTCGCAGCCCGACAACGGCGAGCAGGCCCTCGAGATCGCCGACTCGCTGATCCGCTCGAGCGCCATCGACATCATCGTCATCGACTCGGTGGCGGCCCTCACGCCCAAGGCCGAGATCGAGGGCGAGATGGGCGACGCGAAGATGGGACTGCAGGCCCGCCTCATGTCGCAGGCCCTGCGCAAACTCACCTCGAGCATCTCGAAAACCAAGACCGTCTGCATCTTCATCAACCAGTTGCGCGACAAGATCGGCATCGTCTACGGTAACCCCGAGACGACGACTGGCGGAAACGCCCTGAAGTTCTACGCCTCGGTGCGCATCGACATCCGACGCATGTCGGTCATCAAGGACGGCGAGGAGCAGCTCGGAACCCGCACGAAGGTCAAGGTCGTGAAGAACAAGGTGGCGCCCCCGTTCAAGCGGGCCGAATTCGACATCATGTTCGGCGAGGGCATCTCGAAGATCGGCGAGATCATCGACCTCGGGGTTGATTACGGCGTGCTCAAGAAGGCCGGATCGTGGTTCTCCTACGGAGACAAGAAGATCGGGCAGGGACGCGACGCCGTGAAGGAGCTGCTCAAAAAGGACGAGGCGCTCGCCGCGGAGATCGAACAGAAGGTGCGCGACGCCATGAAAAACAAGAAGGACGAGTAATCGAACAAGCCTATGGGATATACTGCCGAGGATGAGGCCCTGATCAAGGAGAAGTGGGACGACCTGTTGCTCTCGTGCACGAAGATCTGCAAGAACGACGAGGACTGGAACTTCATCAAACGCGCATTTTTCCTTGCCAAGGAGGCACACGAGGGGGTACGGCGCCGCTCCGGCGAACCGTACCTCCTCCATCCCATTGCAGTAGCCAAGATCGTCATCGACGAGATCGGGCTCGGCGTGAAGTCGGTCGTTGCAGCCCTGCTGCACGACGTCGTGGAGGACACGGAATACACCGTAGAGGACATGGAACGGATCTTCGGTCCGAAGATCGCCTCGATGGTGGACGGGCTGACCAAGATGTCGGGCGTCTTCAACGCCGACACCTCGGAGCAGGCCGAATATTTCCGCAAGGTGCTGCTGACCCTCTCGGACGACGTGCGGGTCATCCTCATCAAGATCGCCGACCGCCTGCACAACATGCGCACGCTCGGCTCGATGCCCCTGAACAAACAGATCAAAATCACGGGCGAGACGATCTACCTGTTCGCCCCGCTGGCCTACCGGCTGGGGCTCTATTCGATCAAGAGCGAGCTCGAGGACCTCTGCATGAAGTACCGCTTCCCGCAGCAGTATGCCGAAATCACGCAGAAGCTCCACGAAAGCGAGGCCTCGCGCCGGGAGTTCATCGACAAGTTCAACGCCCCGATCATCGCGGCTCTCAACCGCGACAACTTCAACTACGAGATCTCGGGGCGCGTGAAGAGCGTCTACTCGATCTGGTCGAAAATGCAGCGCAAGCAGATCCCCTTCGAGGAGATCTACGACCTGTTTGCCATCCGCATCGTCTTCAAGCCGCTGCCGTTCCCCTCGGAAAAGACCCAATGCTGGCAGGTATACTCCACCATCACGGACATCTACACCCCGAAACCCGACCGGCTGCGCGACTGGATCTCGATGCCCAAGGCCAACGGCTACGAGGCGCTGCACTCGACGGTGATGGGCCCCGACGGCGTATGGGTCGAAGTGCAGATCCGCACGCAGCGCATGGAGGACATTGCCGAACGCGGATTTGCGGCCCACTGGAAGTACAAACACGCCACGATCTCGCAGGACGAGGACGAGTTCGACAAATGGCTCAAGCAGATCCGCGCGGCACTGAACAGCCCGACGGAGAATGCCGTAGACTTCCTGGACAACTTTAAGTTGTCGCTGTATGCATCTGAAATAGTAGTATTTACTCCAAAGGGCGAAGCCCGCAAAATGCCGTTCGGAGCCACCGCGCTGGACTTCGCATACGACATCCACTCGAAGATCGGCAACAACGCCATCAGCGCGAAGATCAACCACAAGCTCGAACCGATCACCACGCAGATAAACAGTGGCGACCAGATCGAGATCATCACGGCCGACACGGCGCGCCCGAAGCCCGAATGGCTGGAGATCGTCACCACGGCCAAGGCCAAATCGGCCATCAAAAGTTTCCTCAAACGCGAACGGCAGAACAACATCGAGCGCGGCATGCAGCTGCTCGAAGAGAAGATGAAATCGCTCAATATCCAGCTCAGCGGCAGGGTATTGCGCAAGATCGTGCCGATCTACGAGTGCAACAACAAGGAGGAGCTCTACAGCAAGATCGGAGCGGGGATCATCTCGCTCGACGATCTGGAAAAGGTGCTGAAGGTCAATGCCAAGAGCAAGATACTGAAATTCTGGACCCTCTTTATCCCGCAGAAAAAGGAGGAGGGCGACGAGACCCCGCAGCCGGGCGATATCGCCCCGGCAAAGGACCTGCCGGACAACGAACCGCAGTTCGAGATCGCCGACTGCTGCAAACCCATACCGGGCGACAAGGTCGTCGGCTACCGCGACCCTGCGACGGGACGGATCATCGTCCATAAGGCCACATGCGACGAACTGAACCGGCTGGCCGCACAGTACGGCAAGAACATCGTCAAGGAGGAGATCAAATGGTCGCAGCACAAGGCCATGTCGTATCTGGTCACGCTCGAACTGCGCGGAATCGACCGGCAGGGGCTGCTGCTCGACCTGGCGAAGGTCGTCAGCGACGATTTCAACATCAACATCCGCGAAGTGAACATCCACAGCCACGACGGCATCTTCGAAGGCAACGTCAGCCTCTACGTCAAGGATGCCGAGAGTCTCAGTGCCGTCATGGACAAGATGCGAAAGATCAAGGGAATAGAAACCATCAAACGCAAGTTGAACTGACAGGGATGGATACCTCCACGATCATATGGATAATCGTTGCGGGAGCGGCCATGCTTCTCTCGCAGCCGAATCGGAAGAAGCGGCGCAGACCTTCGATGCCCGAAGGGGAGCAGCCGCAGCAGACAGCGCCGCAACGCCCGGCCAGCCGGACACAACCGGCCGGGCAGCCCCAACAGGCAGGCATGCCGACACCGGCATCGCCGTGGCCGCTCCCGGGCTTTCCGGACATTTTCGCCGAGAAGCAGTCGGCCACAGCCCGGACGGAAGCATCATCCCGGCCGGCCAACGCCCCCCGGAAACCCCGGAGCCCCAAACAGACACAGGCCCAACGTATGGGCAGCCGCACTGAAACGCGGGCCAACCAGAGTACGACCGCTGCGGCCGGGCAGCGTCCGACCGGCACACCGGCCCAGGAACCGGCCCAGGAGGCGCAATTCGGGCCGCAGGAGGAGTCTGCAGCCCGGATTGCCGCGGAGTTCGACCTGCGCCGGGCCGTGATCTATTCGGAGATTCTGAAGCCCAAATTCGAGGAGGAATAGACGGAACACAAGCGACCGATTCGGGACGGCCCCGGGCAAGGGACGGGCGGCCCGGGCAGGTTGTAACCACATTGCCGCCCGGCAGCGGCAACGCCCGACAGAGACGAGTCCCGACAAAGGAAACACCCCAATACCCTAAAAAAGAGGATGCCGGCAGCGTTGCAAAAACGCGAGGCACAGAAAGAAGACCCGAATCGAAAGTTGTTGTCCCGGGAACAACGCAAAGAAGCGACAGAAAAGCCTGAAAACGTCGAAAACGACCACATAACACATCCATGAGCAATCCACACACCGAAACAGAGAGGGAAAGCCCCGAACAGCACAAGATGACACCGGAAGAACGTCGCTGGAGGAGTTCCGCGGAAAACCCCGAAAAGCTGCAACGCTCGCTGCGGGGCATGCGCCTGTTGCTGGGACTTGAAGGCGCCTTCGTCGCAGCATGGGTCATTGCGGCCTGCTTCGGACACAAACTGGCAGGGGCCGGAAGCATGATCGTAATCATCGGATGCGGCATCTGCCTCCTGCTCGGAATACGCAACACCAAACGGCTGTTGGCACGGCACAATACACCGGAAGAGACGCCCCGCAACGGAAACGAGACGAAATAAGAGAAACCGAATCAAAAAACAAACACCATGGCAACGATTTTTTCCCGCATCATCGCAGGGGAGATTCCCTCGTACAAGGTCGCCGAAGACGACCGCTACTACGCATTCCTCGACATCAATCCGCTCACCAAAGGACACACACTCGTAGTCCCGAAACAGGAGGTCGATTACCTGTTCGATCTCGACGACGAGACACTGGCCGGGATGATGGTCTTCGCCAAAAAGGTCGCCGCACGAATCAAGCGCGAAATAGATTGCGCGAGGGTCGCAGTGGTCGTCCTGGGCATGGAAGTTCCCCATGCGCACATCCATCTGATCCCCATCAAGGACGAAAATGACGTCGATTTCCACCGCGAAAAGCTCCAGCTGACTCCGGAAGAGTTTCGCGAAATCGCCGACAAACTCGCCAGGTAGGCGGTTGTTGAAAAGTCTGTAACCGACAGATAAAGAGTCGGGTAGTGAGTTATTAACACTACCCGGCTCTTTTTTATTTAACATAATGTATCGAAAATCAACAAAGGAGCGTAAAAAAGTCCGATAACGATCGGAAATACGGGAAATTTTCTGAAAACAGAGGGCAAAAGGGTAGGGTGTTTACAAATGTAAACACGGCAAAAAGCAATTTATTTCCATTTGTAATTACATTAGGAAAGTTAAATCTGTCGATATCTCGGTTGATAGTTACATATGTAAATTATGCAGCCAGAGGTATATTCAGTCGATTTTAACACACTTTACACAAATCAAAATATTAAACACGCAAACTTAATACGCTAAAAACCAGCAGTTACATAAAATATATAAAGCAACACTTTAAGTTAGCGAGGTAGGGAAACACTTAAATCGGCAGACAAAGCCATAATGAAGATATCAAAAGATTAATAACCATAAAAACCAGATATTTATACGTAGTCATATAAAGTATAGAATAAGTAATAGGAGAGAGGTGCTGTTTAACCATATTTTGTTATTTACAATTGTAAACCTTTTCAACAGTTATTAACATTTTACAAATGTAGTATTTTCTTGTTTTACAAAAGAAAAATGTTTATTTTTGTAAAAAATTACGCAGATGAGGGAAAAATTGCTCGATTTGATGAAATCCGAGGGTTTGAAGCCAAGCCAGCTCGCCGAACTGCTCGGGGTCAATCCGGCCGGCATCTCCCACATTCTTGCCGGGCGCAACAAACCGGGATTCGATCTGCTGCAGAAAATTCTCAGGAGGTTTCCGCAGATCAACCCCGACTGGCTGCTGCTCGACTCGCAACAGATGTACCGTACGGAAAACGGAAGAAGGTCGCCGGATGCAAACGAAGGACGCACGCCCGACGCCGCATCCGATCCGGAACGCGGAACCCCGGTATCGGGCAACGGATCATTCGGCGGACTATTTGCGGGATCGAGAATGCCGGCCTCACGGAACAGTGCCGGCCCGCTGCCTGATGGAGGAAGAGCCGACAGCCGGAGAGGCGACGGAATGTCCGGAATTCAGGGAAACGGACCGGACGGCGGCCCCCAGCACGCTTCGGGGGAGAACCCGGAGTGCAGGATACAGAATGGCGTTCGGGCCGGAGAGCGGGTCCCGGTTACGCGGGTAGTAATCTGCTACGCCGACGGAACATTCGAAAGTTACGCCCCGACAAGGCGATAAAATCGGGTGGTATGCCCCGAGGTACGGAATATCGCAATCTCAAAGGGTTTCGCCAAGTTCCGGAAACCCGGAATTACGGGTCAGAACGGGATATGGAGGCGGTATCCGGGAAAGAGTCGGCCGCGACAGAAATTCACGGAAAGGATCATCCGCAATAACAAACCGCCAATGGACCTTTGTCACATATGTCACATACGAGCACTCCGCGCGGAAGAATACGGCAGGCTTAAGGAGTTTCTCTACGAAGCGATCTTTCTGCCGGACGGCGCGCAGCCCTTGCCTCGCGAAGTGACTGACGATCCGTCGCTGAGGATCTACTGGGAAGGGTTCGGCAGGGAGCCGGACGATCGGGCCCTGTGTGCCGAAGCAAAGGGGCAGATCATCGGTGCAATCTGGTGCCGGATGTTGCCCGAGGGGTTCGGGCATGCGGATCGGCGGACACCGGAGCTGGCTCTGGCGGTTCTTGCGGCTTACAGGGCGCAAGGGATCGGGAGTCGATTGATCGGGCAGATGCTCGAGGCGCTGCGGGATGCCGGATATGCGCAGGTCTCGCTGGCCGTGCAGCAGGCCAACCGGGCACATCGGCTCTATCGCCGGTTCGGATTCGAAGTCATCCGGGAGACTCCCGAAGAATTCATCATGGTCAAATCGCTGCGGTAGAATCAACAACGCCGAGGAAGCACGCGCAGCAACCGGAGGCACTACGTACCGGCCGGGGTGAATAATCAACAGCAAAACCGGCCCCGGTAGCAAACAACCCCACAACGACACGCAACCGTCCGGCTTTCCCGGGCCGTCATCCACAATCGGAAAAGAGATCGCGACAGGCGTTTGTCGAGAATCCGCCAGTTGCACGTGTCACACACAACCAAATAACAACATAACAACTTAAAAACACAAGCCTTCGCGGCAGCACGTAAGCCCAGAATGTGGGGACAAAAGTGAAATAATATTAACGTTATGTCAAGAGACAAAAGTAACGTGTATTGTTCATTTCCGGATATTTTACATTTGTAACGCTCGGTCGAGAGGGGAAGTAGGGGCCAATACCGTGCTGGAGCTACTTAGCGTCTCGCGCACGCACGCGAAACGCGCGCGCGCACGGCCTGCAGACAATCTCCAGCACAAGCCCCCTAACTCCCCCTCTCGACGCTCTCCCTCAGTCACCCGATGGTGCCTACGGCGTATTTAAAACGCGAGACGTTTTAGGCTTCGCGTTTCTCCGTGAACTACGAAACACGAAGCGCCAAACCAGTTTAACGTTTTGTCTCAACAAAAAACCCCGGGACATTGCCCGGGGTTACACACTACTTACGGAGAGACCTCAAAACAGAGCGAACAAACGCGCCAATCAAAAAGACAATGAGCGCGAGAAGTAAAATTTCGCCCAAACCGAAATTGCCTATAAAAAGAAACATGGAACGAAATTAATCTCCTTTTTCGTATTTCGCAAGCGCCGCTATCAATTTTTGACGAAGCTCATCAGCACGAGCATAAGAGGCAGAACCGTCTTGACGAGACAAGCGAGCAGCAATCTTATCGACGTAGCCCCAAAGAGTCGAGACCTCTCCGGTATTAGTCATCGCACGAACAAGAGCTTCGTACTCATTAAGAGTACGAGCCTCGGCCAAACCAATCTCCTGAAGAACAGAATCAGCCTGACGGCGGGTCAGGGTAATGCGACCTTCACGAAGTTTATTCTCAGTCTCAGTTTGAGCCTCAAGATTGGCCTTACGAGCGCCTTCGGTTTGAGTCTGAGCATTAGTGTTCGCAGTCTGAGCATTAGTAAGACCAATGCCAGCCTCGGCAGCACGCTTCTGAAGATCTCGCATCGTATCGATAGTGAGACGCTCAGCATCCGTCTTAGCGGCCGAAGCGAGTTTGGACTTGTAATCGGCCCAAATAGAAGCGATCTTGGCCTGCTTTTCGGAGAGATCCGTAACAGCATTGACCTCGGCAAAGCGGGCATTGACCTCATCGAGGACAGCGCGGAAGCGCCTCGAAAGAGCATCAGACTCAGCAGCTGAGCGAGTAAATGCGAAGAGCGAATTTTCGTTTTCAACACCCGTAGCTTCGGCAAGTGTCTTAATACGCTGAGCATCCATTAACTGAACTTGAGCGTCATTAACCTTCGCCTGCTGCGTCATTTGGAAGATACCAGCGGAACCTTGTTGAATAGCGGAACCAATAGCCGCGCCGACATTCGGCGCGTTGGGAAGATCCGGAACAGAGGGCGCGTCAGCAGTCGGAGCAGACATCGAAGCGGACTGCAAACCGCCAGAACCTTCCACAAAGGGATTAACACCAGCGGCACGAGCGGCCCAACGCTGCGCGACAGGAGAATTGTATTTTTTCCACGTCTCTTCCTGATTTTTCAGAGAAAGATCGTTTTGGAGATTCATTAACTCCTTCTGATACTCCTGCTGTTGCTTTAACAGCTTAGTCTGAGTCTTATACTGCATCGCAGCTCCGATACCTTGAGCAACGCCGCCAAGAATGGAGCCAGCACCGGAAAGAATTGCACCTACAGCCATAATACATCATTTTTCATTAGCAAAAACCAATATGGAACCTCGGCTAAGAAGCCGTTTCCACATTTGGCATATTTAGACGAGGGAAATAGCCTTTTTGCAACCATCTGCGCCTGCGCCCGGCGGGCCGTCAATCCTGCTGCGCATTATTGACAGACTGCGCCGGATCACTCGGCGAGGACAGAAAGCCCCCATCGGAAAGACGGTACTTTCCGAAAGGGGGCAATAGTCACATACGGCAGAGCCGTCAGGCTTCGGCGTGCTCAAGTTTTTCACGTTTCTTACGAGACATCCGATCGGAAATCTGATCGGTGATGGCCGTGACGCGCTCGAAACGATCGAGACCGAACTGCGACGAGGGATCGACGGCAGCCTGATCATCTTCATCGTAGTTCGAATCGGAAAGCTGACGAACGCCGGACTTCAAGCCGCCAGCACGATAGCTGGCAATCTGATCACGCAGAGTGCGAACGCCGTCGATCGTCGTAGAGATACGCTTCGAACACGAAGCAGGTCGGGGGCACTGCATGCGCAACACGTAGTTGCGAAAAGCATAAAGATTGAACGACATGGTTACAGAGTGTTAGAAACATTGACTTTACCTTTCTCACGATTAGCTGTCATATCAGCAGCAAACGTAAGAACGAAGTTCCGAGCCGTGCGCGAGACATCCGCAAAGACATCATTATAGGCGTCCGGACGAATGTACGGCGAATCGTCGAAACCGACACGCATATTCTCGACAAAAGCCGAAACCGTCTCAACATCAGCCTCAGAGAGCCCGCCGGAGCTGCCGAGCTCAGCGATACGGGTAAGGAAAGCCTTAAGATCATCCGTCTCCGGAATGTGATCACCATACTCACGGCGAAGAAGCCAGTAGCCGAGTTCGGTGGTGAGGCGACCATGAGCACGGGAAACGACCTGCATGTATTGGGACCACGCAGGAACGTAACCGACGGCTGAATTGCGAATCTGATTGTAGTCCTGGCGAATCCGAGCCTTGAACAGATCGTTAGTATCCTTGGAGATACCGTAATAACGAGGAGCCGCGTCAAGCTCCTCGACCATAAGAGGCTGCATCGCGATATTGTCGAGAGCAGGAACATACAGATCCGCAAGAGTGTGATCACGAAGCATCGGATCGAGGCCACGATAATAGATCGTATCGGGGACGAGCGAAGCCATGACAACGAAGTAGCCGTTCTCACCGAACTTGAAAGTACGCTCCTTGAAGACATCGCCACCGGACGCCTGACCAGCGAACGAACCAAGGGGGCTCGACGAATCGGCAAAGCCCGTCGTCTGATAGATCACCTTCGAACCGAGGTACTGACGGTCGGACCCGAGGAAGATCGGAGATGTAGAATTTCGAACACGAGAGACGTCGAACTGGTTGTTAAGGTAGTCCGAATAGCGGCCATTACCGCCCATGGCGAGGTCCATCCAACGCTGAACATGCGAAGTCTGCGAAATATTTCGGAAAGAGATCGACTTACCATCTTCCTCGAGATCCACCTTAATCTCCGTATCCACATAACCGGAGGTCTTGAGCCAAGCCTCAAGATAGTACGGAGGCAGGCAGCGCTGGAAGATAGAAGCGCGGCTACAGAGCCAAGACCACGTCGTAAGAAGATAGCGATCGGTACCAGCGTTAGGCTGAAATGCCTGCCACTCGGAGAGAGGAGCAATATCCGGACTCGACGTCTTCACGAACTTGAGGAGATCACGCAACTGCTCGACCTTGAAGGAAACCGGATCATCGCCATGAACCTCATCACGCGCAGGGCCATACAGAGCCGAAGGGAACGTATCGATCTGCGCATTGACATAGTACGAATAGTAGATGTCCAGATAACCCAGCATTTTGAGCACGTTGAACTTTTTATCCTCCTCATTGAGGTAGGTAGGGAACAGGCCGACCGGGAAATTCATAAAATCGGCGAGAGAGCCGGGAGCGACGATGTTTTTGATCGTATCCTCAGGCTTGAGGAGATTAAAAACGACCGAAGTGACGAGAGAGGGATCCTCCGGATCGGTCTCATAAGTATCAGCGCCAGGCTGAACATAAATGTAAGGCAGCTTTACCTGCGACGGATCATACGTCGTATCCGTAAGATCGAGAGCCAAATCGACATTGTACAGCCGATCCGGAACGAAGAAGTATTCAAGGCAGAGCTTGAATCCATTGACGAGAGGCGCATTCATAGGAAACGCCTGAACGAACGACTTCGGCTGAAATCGAACCGAATCGCCATTTACAATCCGGACGAACGAGACCGGACAAAGGTTGCCCGGGGCCAAGTCCACCGGGTTGCAATGGTTGAGATTTACGTTAGACCGCTTATTCCTTCGGCGGCTCAAGAACATAAGACCCATTGATTACGAAGTTTGAGTAGATTAAACATTTTTTTCGTAGCGACAACCGTGGCCAGCGGTTGCAGACCATACGCCATATAAGCGGAGGGATCAGAACCTCATTACGAGTCTTGATCTCCTCTTTCGTAAAACAAGCCTGCTTCCAATAACGCGGTATGGAATACCGATAATTATTGATATAGTGACAGAACCAAGACTCATCATTACGAAGCATCTGACGACGCATGATCTTAATATCCTCCTTAGAGAGACGGCCAAAGCCATGCGAAACGATTATCTTACCATTTTTACGCGCATCGATATCAGAAACATACTGACACTCCTTGCGATCCTTCGTGACATACTTCATGACATAGCGAACACCAGCCATAGACTCGAGAGGCTCAACAACTGCTTTTCCCATACCAGTATACCAATCGGGACCATGACCAAGAAATTCACCTTGCCACAAATCACGAATCTGCCACCAATAGAGCGGCGGATTGAATAGAATGGCGTGGTAGTGCATACGGTGTTCCGAGGGGAGACCGCGCTCAGCAGCGCGAGAACCATCAGCAAATTCCACGCAGAAAAAGTAAGGAAACTTTACCTTACGATAGATCGGTTTTCCACGACGATTTTTCCCGATAATGAAACGGGGGTGTTTACGAACACGATCGAGAAAACGACGAATCGGAAGGTACGGTTTTTCCTTTGCTTCCTCATACTCAGAAGGCTTAAGAGTGAATGTACAGAACAGACATTGCTCAGGCTTCAATTTCATCCGCTTAAACAAATGATCTGCGCGAGAGTACCACTGTTGCTGTCTCTTTTTCAAGCACTCATCACAATGACCGCAGGGAACCGTGATTTTATAATCCGGCTGGAGAGAGAAGCGCCGAACAGAGCAATGACCCTGCTCAGCAAGTTTCTTATAATGCGGGTTAATAATGGTGAGAGATCGCTGACACATAGCTAAAAGTGACTACCACCGAGCGGGATAGTCTTAATTTTGGGTTTGGGTTTTCCGCGACGGCCACCTCTTCGGGATCGAGAGTTCCGCAACGGAAACGCGATGAAAATCGAACTTGCTAAACATACGCTTCCAAAGCTCATCTTTACGGATCTCGACGAAAACGGGGTTAGTGTTGTCAAACAACGAATCTTCGCGTCGATAGAAGTAGGTGACGCGATAGTAGTTGAGGCCGTCGAGGATGTCGTGAAGTTCGTAAGGGCAGGGGAAGTCGAAGCGCCAAGCGATGACGTCAGGCCACTCACAGAACGAGACACAATGTTTGTAAAGGTCCCGGACGATCTCATAGACCGACCAATAGGGAGGATCTGTTTCGAATTTTGTTCGCATGCAGTTTGAATGTTACGTGATCGAATAATATAATCGGTACGAATTGTATCGATATGAACACCATGCCGCTGCACCTTGGCAGTAGCAGAACAGGCAGTCGTAAAGAATGCCGTGAGAGCCGCGACAATCGCGGCGACCAGCGTCCAAAACTTTTTGGAGCGGAGAAGTGCAAGAATTTTTTCCATTTGTAAAGAGTTTTGAGTGAGACGTTTAACATACTTAAATACGTCAAAGAACCTTTGCAGCGATGCACAAGGGCGTTCCATTGCGATCTCCGCAATGCAAAGGTGAAATAATATTTATATTATGTTAAATAACGACAGCGGATAAGGTGACACAGCAGACATAACAACCCACTCATGGTGAGTTTCCTGAACACTTCGAGATACTCCAAACTCAAAACACGAAACACGAAACACGAAAACGGAGACCTTATTATATATTGCAGCACACCGGCAACCACACATCGTCAAACATTTTACAGGATCAGAACCATGAGGCCAGCCGGTATACGTGCTGCTGCCCGAGACAACATTATCGACAAAAATACGTCAGAATCATATCTATCCCAGCACCTTACAGTCCATATGCCAAGGGAATGACCAGCCAATCACATGGGGAACAGCTCTCTCTCGTGAACGTGAATATAAGGTGTAAAATGTAGTCGAATATTTGGTTTATATTATAAACTTATTTATATTTACAAAGCGATACGGAGAAGACGGGCAAACCGATCGCAACGCTAAGAGCGCGAACAAGCAGTTCATCGGCCAGATGGTCCGCCCAAACTCGATTGACAAAGGAGCAAAGAGCACACGAAAAAAACATACAAATAACTGAAAAAGAATGATAAAACGGCCGTTGAAAGGCAACGGAAGCAACCGAAAAACAAGATGACCGATGCAGAAAGCTGCAAGCCGCAGGCAAAGGACGGATGGACCGACGCAGCCGGTGAGACGGTGAAAGTGGGAAAAAGCGGTTCGAACCGACGGCAACGGGCGAAAAGGCTGCAGAACCGTAGGACGTTGGTCCGACACAAGGCGGCGGCATCAAGACACGAGCAACGAAACACAGGCAGAGAAGAACACAGTAGAGAAGCGCGGACAAAGGGATGCTGGCTGGAGAAAAACCGGCAGCAGTCCACAGGCACATCGAACCGAAAAACAAGACAACCGCAAGATGATGACACGCAGGAAGAACTACCCTACCGAACAGAAAACGATGCGGTCGGCGGCCATGCTGCTGGCCGGGATATCGCTCTTCATGACCTTTTTCATTGCCCTCTGGAGCTGGAACAACCCTGCCAGCTTCATCAGATACATAGGTATCGATCCATCGGCCCTCAAGATCCCGGAGGCCTGGATCCTGGCAGCAGCTGCGGCCGTCGGCTACATTGTCTGCACGGCCCGCATGATACCGACGGTGCGCCGGAATCTGTTCCGATTCAACGGCGCGCTCAAGTGGATTGCCGTATATGCGGCCTTCACGGGCGGCATCGTGGAGGAAACGGTTTTCCGACGGATGCTGATGGAGTGGCTCGCCGACAATGGGATCAACACCCTCTGGCAGATCGGGATATCGGGCCTTGCATTCGGGCTGGTCCACATCTCGTGGGGACTGCTCGGCGGGATTTCGCGCATCGGAGCCGCATCAGCCCTGGCCACCACGGTTCTGGGGCTCCTGCTGGCCCTTGTCTACGTGGTTGCAGCCCGCAATGTCCTGCCCGCCATCGCGGCACACACGTTGATCAACCTCTTCGTGGAACCCTGGCTGATCGTGCATGCAATCGGCTCAGCACAAGGGCGCAAGGAGCCCCAAGAGGAAGCGGACTACCCTGCCCCATGACCGGCACGAAACGGGGATAAGGCCCGACGGCAGGGGCGGAACAAAGCAAAGGACGAGCAGAAGATGAATTTTTACTATCTTTGCAGGAAAAATGTCCCGAGGATGAAAAGATACCTGACCCTACTCGCCGCGGTGTGGCTGCTTGCCGGCTGCGCCGAACCCCCGAAAACGGAGGGCGACACGCTCTGTGTCTCGATCCTGCCGCTACGCAGCATCGTGGAAGGCATCGTCGGAGAGGACTTCCCGATCGAGGTGCTCGTACCGGCCGGGGCCAGCCCCGAGACGTTCGAACCGACACCCAGGCAGTTTGTCGAACTCAACCGGGCCCGCATGATCTTCAGCGTCGGGCTGATCGACTTCGAACAGTCGCTGCTCCAAAAGCTCGAAGAGCGCGACAAGGTCGTCCCCCTGAGCCGGGGCATCGAACTCCTGGCCGGG
>ENA-ORRQ01001783-ORRQ01001783.1-human-gut-metagenome-genome-assembly--contig:-NODE-1783-length-15237-cov-4.472599_pt1 | contig 15237 bp, 13 predicted proteins | sample MGYA00242177_ERZ509138 | MGnify/ENA primary metagenome ERZ509138 (study PRJEB26280, sample SAMEA2338628) | human gut metagenome | biome: human gut; feature: human-associated habitat; material: faeces... | reverse complement strand
AAATGCAAGAAAAAATTATTCTGCAGGGTGTAGATAAAAAACATCGGTGCCGCCTCTGCCCTGCTGTGCCCCTCCCGCCTGTGTCCTGCCGTGGGAGACTACCTCTTTGCCTCTCATCTGTCCCGGGAGGTAGGCTATACTGCCGCCATAGAGGAGCTGGGCCTGGCTCCGTGGCTGCATCTGGGGATGCGCCTGGGGGAGGGCAGCGGCTGTCCGATAGCCTTTCGGGTCTTGGAGGCTGCCTGTGCTGCCGCCCGGGGCATGGCCACCTTTGAGGGTGCCGCCATTGACGATAGCTACTTGAACGAAATTCGCGGAAAGGACTGTTTCTGAATGACCGTGTTCCTCTCCGGCGGCTGCAAAAATGGGAAATCCACCCTGGCGGAGCAGATCGCCGTGCATTTGAGCCGGCCGGGCCGGCTGTATTATCTGGCCACCATGATCCCCCACGACGAGGAGGATCGGGCCCGGATTGCCCGCCATGTAGAGAGCCGGGCGGGGCTGGGCTTCCAAACGGTCGAATGCGGCCTGTCCCTGGAAAAGGGACTTCAGGACGCGGACCCGGAGGGCAGCTACCTGCTGGATAGCGTCACGGCCCTGCTCTCTAACGAGATGTTCCGCCCGGACGGGTCCGTAGACCTGGCCGCTCCGTCGAGGGTGGCCCGGGAGCTTACGGCCCTGGCAGGCCGCCTGCGGCACATCGTATTTGTCAGCGACTACATCTATTCCGACGCCCTGGCCTACGGCGAACTCACCGAGGCCTACCGCCGGGGTCTGGCGCACATCGACCGGACCCTGGCTGCCGCCTGCGACACGGTGGCGGAGGTGAGCTTCGGCGGGCGGATCGTGTATAAAGGAGAAATTCCCGTATGAAAAAATGGCTTACAGGCTTTTCCATGTGCTGGGGGATGTTCTGCGCCATACCCAACCCGGTGCGCCGCTGGGATGAGGGGTGCTACCGCCAGATGCTCCTGTGTCTGCCCTTTTTGGGGGGTATGCTGGGGCTTATTTGGGCGGGGATCGGCTTTTTGCTGGTGCGTATTTCGGCCCCGGGGCCCATTTTTGCCCTGTGCATGACCGCTGCACCCTGGTGCCTGACGGGGTTCATCCATTTGGACGGATTCATGGATTGCAGCGACGCAGTGCTATCCCGCCGGGATAGAGCCCGGCGCATCGAGATATTGAAGGATCCCCATGTGGGCTCCTTTGCTGTCATCTGTCTGGTGCTGCTGGCCCTGACCGGGTACAGCGTGTGGTCCTGCCCGGTGGAGAGCGGGAAGCTGTGGGCACTGCCGCTTCTGTGCGCCGCCGCCCGGGGCGCCAGTGCCGCCGCGGTGCTGGGGTTTGCGCCCCTGGAAAGCAGCGGGTATAGGTCCATGGAGCACGGCGCCGCCCCGGCCATAGGGGCCCTGGCTCTGGTCGCCGCAGCCGTGACCTTGGGAATATGGCTGCCCGGGCAGGGCATTTTGGCGCCCCTCTCGGCTGCCGTTGCCGCGGGGATCGTTATATTGCTGCTGCGGCGGAATTTGGGCGGCATGTCCGGGGACATCTCCGGGGCGGCCATCACCCTGGCGGAGCTGGCGGGCAGCGCGGTGCTGCTGCTGTGAAGGAGGAAAAACCATGGATCTGATTATCGGCGGGGCCTATCAGGGTAAGCTGGATTACGCCCGGGAGCGGTTTCATCTGGAGGCGGAGGACCTGGCCTTTTATGAAAACGGATATGATACCACCCGGCGCTGCCTCTGCTATCTGGAGCAGGCGGTGTATGACGCAGTGGCGGCGGGGCGCCCCTTTGAGCTGCCCCCGCTGCGGGCGGACGCCGTGGTGATCTGCACGGATGTATCCTGCGGCGTAGTGCCTATGGACAGGGGGCAGCGTCTGTGGCGGGAGGAGGTGGGCCGGACCGTGTGCGCCCTGGCCCGCCGGGCAGACAGCGTAACACGGGTGTTCTGCGGACTGCCGCTAAGGCTGAAGTGAATAAAGTAAAAGCGCCACGGCCGGAAATCCCGGCTGTGGCGCTTTTTGCTGGGGAGAATTGCAGGGCGAGCGATCGCGAAGGGCGCACCCTCGAGCCCGGCCGGGCATAGTATGACCAGGAGAGGCATTCCTCTCAGCAAAGGAGGCAGATCAAATGATTCATCTTCGTGGCGCGTCCTTTGTCTATCAGGCGCCCGACGGGGAGGTGGAGGCTCTGCGGCAGGTGGATATGGATATTGCCCCGGGGGAATTTTGCAGCGTGGTGGGCCCCTCCGGCTGCGGCAAATCCACGCTGCTGTCTGTGATCTCGGGGCTGGAAAGACTCACCTCCGGCACGGTGGAGGTAGACGGCGCAGCGGTGTGCGGCCCCTCTGATAAAATCGGCCTCATGCCCCAGCGGGATCAGCTTTTTCCTTGGCGCACCATTCGGGATAATGTGACCCTGGGCCTATCCGTGCTGGGCAAGCGGACCCCGGAAAACCTGGCCTACGCCGACACCCTTCTGCGGCGCTACGGCCTGTGGGACTTTGCCCGGAAGCGGCCCGCCCAGCTCTCCGGCGGTATGCGCCAGCGCTGCGCCCTCATTCGCACCATGGCCACCAAGCCGAAAATTCTCCTGCTGGATGAGCCGTTTTCGGCGCTGGATTTCCAGACCCGGCTCTCGGTGTCCTCCGACATCAGCCGCATCATCCGCCGGGAGGGCAAGACCGCGCTTCTGGTCACCCATGATATTTCCGAGGCCATCAGCCTCTCAGACCGCATTTTCGTGCTCAGTGCCCGGCCCGCCGTGGTGAAAAATGTCCACGACCTTGCAAAGCTTCGGGGGCTTTCCCCTCTGGAGCGTCGGGACACAGAGGCGTTCCACACTTATTTTCAGGCCATTTGGAAGGAGCTGGATCACCATGAATAGTCCCTCCCTGTCGCCGGGCCGGCAGGCGTATCTGTTGGCGGTGCGGCGGCAGAAGCGGCAGGTGCGGCTGTGGCAGGCGGCCCTGCTGGCGGGCCTGCTGGCACTGTGGGAGCTGAGCTGCCGGGTGGGCCTGTCCGACGGCTTTCTCATCAGCAGTCCCAGCCGCATGGCCGCCACCTTCGTCTCCCTTTGCCGCGGCGGCGACCTGTGGCGGCACATAGGCGTTTCCTGTGGGGAGACGGTCATCGGCTTTCTCTCCGGCACCGCCCTGGGCACGGCGGTGGCCATCTGTATGTGGTGGTCGGGGAAGCTGGCCCGGATCTTAGACCCGTATCTGGTGGTGCTCAATGCCCTGCCCAAAACGGCCCTGGGCCCCATTTTCATCGTGTGGATGGGGGCGGGACAGGGCGCCATCATCGTCATGACCCTGGCCATCTCCCTGATCGTGACCATACTGAATATGTACCAAGGGTTTCTCTCCACGGATGAGGAAAAAATTCGGCTGCTGCGCTCTTTGGGAGCCAACCGCCGTCAGATACTGTGGCTTTTGGTATTCCCGGCCAACGCCCCCACCCTTTTTTCCACCCTGAAGGTGAATGTAGGGCTTTCCTGGGTGGGTGTCATCATGGGCGAGTTTCTGGTCTCGCAGGCCGGACTGGGGTATCTCATCGTGTACGGCTCCCAGGTGTTCAACATGGATCTGGTCATGACCAGCGTGGTGATCCTGGCGGTGGCGGCGGTGGTGATGTACCGGCTGGTGCTGTGGGTGGAAAAAATCTTAAATCGTTTTTGGGGGAAAGGACTATGAAAAAGATTCTTGCATTCCTGCTGGCTGCACTGATGATCGTGCCGGCCCTGTGTGCCTGCGGCAAGAAGGAGCAGACCCTGGTGCGGCTGAACGAGGTGACCCACTCGGTGTTTTATGCGCCCCAGTATGTAGCCATGAGCCAGGGGTTCTTTGAGGCCGAGGGCCTGAAGGTGGAGCTTACGAACGGCGGCGGGGCCGACAAGGTGATGACCGCCGTTGTCTCCGGCCAGTCGGACATCGGCCTGGCAGGGCCCGAGGCCAGCATCTATGTGTATAATCAGGGCAAGGAGGACCACACCCAGATCATCGCCCAGCTCACCAAGCGGGACGGCTCCTTCCTGGTGGGGCGGTCTGACGGGGAGTTTTCCTGGGAGGACCTGCGGGGCAAGACCGTCATCGGCGGGCGCAAGGGCGGCGCGCCGGAGATGACCCTGGAATATGTGCTGCGCCGGAACGGCCTGACCCCGGGCGTGGATGTGACCGTGGACACCTCCGTGCAGTTTAACATGATGGCCGGGGCCTTTACCGGCGGTCAGGGGGACTATGTGACCCTCTTTGAGCCCACGGCCACCCAGGTGGAGGCCGCCGGCCAGGGCTATGTGCTCACCTCCATCGGCCTGGAGAGCGGCGAAATTCCCTACACGGCCTACTTTGCCAACATGAGCTGGCTGGAAAAGAACGCCGACACGGCCCAGCGGTTCGTAAACGCCATTGCCAAGGCCCAAAGGTGGGTGCAGGAGCACACGGACCGGCAGGTGGCCGAGGCCATCTGCGACCAGTTCCCGGATACCGACCTGGCGGAGCTGGAGGCTGTCACCGCCCGGCACCGGCAGATCGATGCCTGGAATGCCACCCCGGTGATGGAGCGCCAGGCCCTGGAGCGGCTGGAGACGGTGATGGAGCAGGCCGGTGAGCTGCGCCATAGCGATTGGGTGCCCTTTGAGGAGCTGGTAAATAACACCTTTGCCCAAAACGCGATCAACTAAGCTGGAAAAAAGGATTTGAATTTTTATCGTCTGCGGAGGTAAACTCTGCGAGGCTTTTTTTGAAAAATCCCGCCGCCCGGGGCCTGTCCCGGCGGCGGGACTGCTCTTTTTCGGAGGTTTTCCACATTTTTCGGCGGAAATTGTGGACAAATACCCTGGTTTGTGCTATCTTTATTTTGTATAAGTACCATCGATTGACAAGGGCAGACACGGTTTTGACGGGCAGAAATGCGCCCATACCGCGTCAAGCCCCTTGGAAATACGACAAGTATTCCCTGCGGGTCTTTCCTTGTCTGGACACATTTCTGCGCGACAAAACTGCTTCGCACCTGCCAGCGATGGATTTCCGTGCGATTTTTGGCTTTTGAGCCGCAGGCGGGCTGGCGCCCGCCAAGGTGAGAAGGACAAAAAGTGCCGCAAAGGCGCGCTGGAAGGCGTGTTTTCCCTTGTCAACCGATGGTATCAATAAGTGCGTTTTACCTATTTGGGAAAGGATGAAATACCACTGTGACAGCTTCTGTGACAAAAGTGAATACCGTCAAGCGGCTCATTTCCGCGCTGCTGGTTCTGCTGCTTCTGGCGGGCATGATCATTCCCGTGCTGGGCAGCGTGGGCACGGACGCCTATGTTAACGACGACGAGATCAATGTCCGCACCGGCCCCGGTACCGGCTACGGTACGGTGCTGTTCAATGGCTCCAAGTCCATCCGGCTCTATCGGGGCCAGTATGTGCGGGTCATTGCCGTGCAGCGGGGCAGTGATGGGTACGACTGGTATCAGATCGTGTTCGTCTACAAAGGCTACACCAAGGTGGGCTATATGCGCAGCGACTTCGTCACCTACATCGGTGATGACCGGGCGTACTGCAAGTATCTGGACGAGCAGGGCTTTCCCAAGAGCTACCAGCCCTATCTCCGGGCCCTGTACGCCGCCAGCGGCGGCAAGTGGACCTTTGTGGCCTACAAGACCGGCCTGGACTGGAAGGAGGCCCTGGAGATGGAGTCTACTCTGGGTGTGAGCCTTATTTACGAAAGCAACGATCCGGCCCAACGCTCCACGGCCCCCGGTGCTTACGATAGCTCCACCGGGAAGTGGAGGCAGTTTGAGTCGGGCTGGTACGCCGCCAGCCGGGAGACGGTGGCTTATTACATGGACCCGCGGTCCTACCTGACAGACGGCACCTGCATTGCCTTTGAAAAGCTCTCCGGCGGCGAGAGCGTGACCCATGAGCAGATCAAGAAGGTGCTGGCAAAATGCGTTTGGGCCACGGATGAGATCATCGACGAATTCATCAAGGCCGGGTCCAAGGAGGAACTGGAAAAGCAGAAGCAGGCGGATATTCAGCGCCTGCGCAGCGAGGGCAATACCAGCGCCGCAAACGCCCTGGAGAAGGTCACCGTCACCGGGGTCAGCCCCATTTTTCTGGCGGTGAAGGCCCGGGGCGAGATCGGCACCGGCGCCACCCAAAATGCCACCGGCTATCCCCTCAGCGACGGCAAAAAATACTATAATTTCTTCAATGTCGGCGCCTACGGCGGCAGCGACCCCAACTACAACGGCATTCTCTACGCCCAAAGCAAGGGCTGGGACACCAGCTACAAGGCCCTGCTGGGCGGCGCGTGGTTCATCTTCCGTAACTACATAGAGGACGGCCAGGACACGACCTTCCTCCAACGCTTCAACTTCACCCCCCTGTATACCTATAGCTACCAATACGCTACCGACATCACCTACGCCTATATGTCCGGCGGCTGGTATATTTATCAGGCCTATGTGAAAAACGGATTGGCGGACTCGGAGTTGACCTTCTCCGTCCCCGTTCTGGAGAATATGCCCGCCGTGACCAAGCTGCCCACGGCCAGGTACGAGGACGAATATGTGGACCCTGAACCCGAACCTGAACCCGAACCCAAACCTGAACCTGAGCCCAATCCCAATCCCAATCCCGAGCCTAATCCCGAGCCTAATCCCGAGCCGGACCCCAATCCCACTGAGCGCTATGACTATGTGAATGAGCTGAACCTGCGCCTGTCGGATTCCTACCTCTCCGGCTTCACCCTGGGTACCCCTGTTAAGAGCCTGATTTCCCAGATTGAGTCGGTGAATAAGAATGCCACCGTCACCGTCACCGCCGGGGGAGAGGCCGTTGCAGACAGTGCTTTGGTCGCTACCGGCCAGGTGCTGACCATTCAGGACGCCGCCGGGACCTACACCTACACCTGCGTGGTGTATGGCGATATCAATGGTGACGGTCATATTGGAGCAGCGGATTTACTTTATGTTGAGAGACATATTCTTGGAAAACTTACGCTGACAGGTGCGGCAGCAAGGGCGGCAATGATTTCCAGCAATCATATTGGAGCAGCAAGCCTTCTCAGAATTGAACGCCATATCTTAGGAACTAATAGTATTATGCAAAAGTAAGAGGTTTTATATGAAGAAAGTTACAAAGGTATTTTTGTGTGTATGCCTGTCGCTTATGCTGTCTATACTTAGTTTGCCTATATGCTGGGCACTGGACATTTCAGCATACGCTGGCCAAAGCAATGTAAGTGTTGGGAGTACAATATCAGTGACTTTTAGGGCATCTGATGACGCCATGCGATGGATTTATACAATCTCCTATTCTGGTAATTTAACCCTCGAGTCTGGTAGTACGAGTGTTTCTGGATCGGATGCGTATGGAGATAGTCGAACTCATACACTGATTTTTAGAGCAAATGAAGAAGGCGATGCCTGGGTAACTGCGTATAAGGAAAATGGGTTAGTTTCAACAGATTTTGTAGAGGCAAACGCCTCGGCATCGGTGCAATTTAAGGTCGTTTCAGCATCTTCTCCTTCTGACGGTTATCACCACGACGATTTTAATAATGCTACCCCGGGCAAGAGCGGCAACAATGCCCTCTCCGCCCTCACCGTCAGCGCCGGGACCCTGACCCCGGCCTTTGACCCGGCTGTGACCGAGTATACCCTCTCCCTGCCCCAGGGCACCGAGAAGCTCACGCTCACCGCCACTCCCTCCGACTCCAACGCCACCGTCCAGGGTGACGGGGAGCTAACGCTTCAGGAGGGAGAGAATACGCTTCCCCTGGTGGTCACCGCCGAAAATGGCGATACCAAGACCTATACCGTCACCGCCAAGGTGGCCCAGGCCCCCACGCTGTTTCTCAGCTTCTCCGGGGCCAAGCTGGGGGTTGTGAAGGATGTGGAGGGGGTCACCCCGCCCACGGGCTTTACCGCCGCCGAGCCTGTTTCCCAGGGAGGGGACACCCTGCCCCTTTGGGTAGATGCCAGCGGCAAGCACACCCTGGTCTACCTGGTGGACGAGAAGGGCGTGGCCGGGTTCTACCTCTATTCCCGGACCGAGGGCGTTCTGTCTCCCTATCTCCCCCTGGCCTATGGCGGCGCCACCTATATTTATACCGGCATCCCGTCGGAGAAAGCCGCGGTGCCCGGCCTGAAAGCCGCCACCGTGGAGGCCTTTTCCCAGACCCTTTCCGGCTGGCGCTATGAGGACGCGGCTCTGTCGGATTTCCTGGTCCTCTACCTGATGGATGACGGCGGCCAGTACGGCTACTACACCTATGACACTAAAAACGCCACCCTCCAGCGCTTCAGCGGCGCGGTGTTTACCGACAGCGGCGAAACCCTGGCCGTGCCCATGCTGTATGTGTACATCGCCGGCGGCGCAGCGGCGCTGCTGCTGATTTTGATGCTCGTCTTTGCTTGCGTCTCCGGCATCCGCGGGCGGAAGCTCCGGGCCCTTGCAGCTAAACAGACGGAGCCCGCCGAAGAAGCTGCTCCCGAGGCCCTGCCGGAGGAAACACAGACCCCGGAGGAGAGCCCTGTGGAGGAAGCGACGCCTGCCCCGGAGGAGGAAGCGGAAACCCCGGCAGAGGAACCCACTCCCGGGGAGGAAGCTGAGCCCGCTGCCGAGGAGCCGGAGACTTCCGAAGAGGAAGTCGTTCCCGCTGCCGAGCCTGCCGCCCCGGAAGTCCCGGAGCCTGTGACCCCGGAGGCAGCCTCCACCTCAGAGCCTGCCCCCACCCCGGAGGAAGCCCCCCCGGCTCAGCCGGAGGAGACCCCCGCCGAGGATAAGTCCCTGGAGGACACCCTGCGAAAGCTGCCCCTGGATGAGCTTCTGCAAGACATCCGTGACCTGTAAAATCAAAAAACCACCTGGCGTATCATCGGATACGCCAGGTGGTTTTTGTATAAAAAGGTCTCGAGTTTACCGCGTGCAAGCGGGCATATTCTGCTTTTATCCCATCAGACCGATAAAGAAAATTGTCAAAATCATAATGGGCAGCACGATCATAAACAGCCACCGCATCCACCCGGCCACCTTCATGCCCTTGCCGGTGTTGGCCTCGGCCTGGTAGTTTTTGAAGCCCCAGCCCCAGCGGGTCACGCAGAAGAGCAGGTATACCAGTGACCCCAGAGGCAGCAGAATGCTGCTGACCAGGAAATCCTCACTGTCCAGCACATCCCGGCCGCCGATGGGGTGGAAGCCGCTGAGCACATTGTAGCCCAGCACACAGGGAATGCTGGCGATGAGAATGAGAGCGCCGTTTATCAGCGCGGCCTTCTTGCGGCTCCAGCCGAACAGGTCCATGCACGAGGACATGATGTTTTCAATGACCGCAATGACCGTGGAGAAGGAGGCGAAGGTCATAAACAGGAAGAACAGCGCCCCCCATATCCGGCCCCCGGCCATGTTGGTGAACACGCTGGGCAGGGTAATAAAGATCAGGTTGGGCCCGGAGTCCACCTCCACGCCATAGCTGAAGCAGGCGGGAAAGATGATAAGGCCCGCCATAATGGCCACAAAGGTGTCCAGTCCGCAGATACGGGCGCCCTCGCTGAGAAGGGTGTGGTCCTTGCTCATGTAGCTGCCGAAGATCTCCATGGCGGAAATGCCCAGGCTCAGGGTGAAGAAGGCCTGGTTCATAGCCGCGGCAATGACATTGCCCAGGCCCACGGAGCGTACATTGTCCATGTTGGGTACCAGGTAGAAGGCAATGCCCTCCCGGGCGCCGGAGAGGGTGAAGCTGTGAATGGCCAGCACCACAATCAGCACCAGCAGCGCCGTCATCATTACCTTGCTGACCCGCTCCAGGCCCTTGCGCAGCCCGATGCTGCACACCAGCACCCCTGCCGCCACGGTAATGGCCATCCACAGGCCCATTTCCATAGGGTTGGCCAGCATATCGGTAAAGACCTTGGCATTGGCCTCGCTGCTCATGCCGTGGGTAAAGGTGCCCGTGACGAACTTGAAGAAGTAGTCCAGCATCCAGCCGGATACGGTGGTGTAGTACATCATCAGCAGGTAGCAGCCGAGAATGGCGAACCAGCCGTGTATGTGCCACTTGCTGCCGGGCTTTTCCAGGGCCTTGTAGCCCAGCACCGCACTCTTGCGGCTGGCGCGGCCCACGCCCAGCTCCATGGTCAGCACCGGCAGGCCCAGCACCACCAGCATGATCAGGTAGATCAGCACGAAAAATCCGCCGCCGTTCTGCCCCGCCACGAAGGGGAAGCGCCACACATTGCCGATGCCGATGGCGCACCCGGCGCTCACCAGCAGGAAGCCCAGTCTTGACTTAAAAGATTCTCTTTCCACGATGTCTCTCTCCTGTTTTCGGGCGGGCGCTGCAGGGGATCTTGTTAAGGGCCCGCTAAGATAGTATAACAATAGTATCATAGGGAGAAAATTCATCTTTGTCAAGTTTTTACAAATCGGGAAAATGCCGATAAAACCACCTCGAATTTAGCGAAAACAACGAAAACGGGCCCGAAACCCGGCACGATCCGCCCTGCTGTCCGAGGCAGCCCCTTTCCCCGGAAAAAGCAAAACAGGGGCTACCCAAACGGCTCGATTCGTGGTATAGTATATTCTGTATAAGACTCGGAATTGCCGATAAAGTGGGGCAATTGCGATAACGGTAAGGGAGGGAGTGTGAGGCGTGAAGCAACGAAAGAAGAAAATGGCAGTTTTGGTGGCGAGCCTGGTGCTGGCCCTGGGGCTTTGCGGCTGCGCCCTGGAGACCTCTGCGGAAAACCTGTTTACCCTGCCGGAGGTGCCGGTGGAGTACACGGGCCTGTCCAACACCCTCAACGCTTATTTGAAGAGCGGCTACGAATATATAAACCCCACCGGCGGCAGCAATATGCAGTCCCTGCAGATGATTGATCTGGACGGCGACGGCAGCAAGGAGGCGGTGGCCTTTTTCCGCTGTGCATCGGACGAGAAGCCCCTGAAGCTTCTGTTTTTCCGGCCGGAGGAGGATTCGTTCACCCTCTTTTGCACCATTGAGTCCGGCGGCACCTCCATTGATTCCGTTTCCTTCCGGGATTTTGACGGCGACGGCAAGCTGGAGGTGGCTGTGGGCTGGCGCATCAGTACAGAGGTGCAGACCGTGGCCGTGTACCGTCTGCGGGGAGATGCTCCCGAGGTGATGATGCAAAGTGGATACAGCCGCTTTGTGGTGGACGATCTGGACAGCAACGGCCTGTTTGACCTGCTGCTCCTGCGCACAGATGCCGACGGCGCCACCCTGGCCGAGCATTTCCGCTGGCGGGAGGGAGAGCTGCGCAGCGGCAGCCCGTGTCGCCTGAGCTGCACGGCGGCGGAGCTGAGCCGGGGCAGCATCGTCTGCGGCAAGCTGGACAGCCAAAGCAACGCCGCCTTCATCACCGGCGTGGACGAGGGCAACCAGGCCATGACCGACATATTGGTGAGCCGGGAGGGCGAGCTTAAAAATGTGACCCAGAGCCGCAGCACCGGGAAAACCGATGTCCGCTATGCCTTCAGCCAGCTCCGTCCCCAGGACATCAATAACGACGGCATCATCGAGATCCCCTATCCCGCCGACAGCACCGTTCGCTCGGCGGCCCGGGTGTTCTGCTGGTATCGGTACAATGACCGCGGGGACAGCGTCTGGGTCATGGACACCTATCACAATCAGCCCGACGGCTGGTATCTGACCCTCAGCGAAGACTGGCACGGCTGCATGAAGGGCACCGACATCATAAGCACCGACAAGGGCTCCTGCGTGACCCTGCAGTGTAACGGGGAGGCGGTGCTGTACCTGTACAGCTTCAGCGGCGAGGACCGGGACCGGGAGGCCAGCAGCGACGGGCGTACGCTGCTGATGCTGCGCTCCAACATGGCGTATGCCATGCGCATCACAGAGACGGGCGAACGCATCGGCGTGAGCAACGAGTGGGTCAACAGCCATTTCTATTTGATCTCGACGGCCTGGGCCGCCGGAAACTGAGAGGAGAGGCAGAGGCAATGAAAAAAGTACTGGTTTTAGAGGATGAGAGCAGCATCCGCAGCTTTATCGTTATCAATCTGCGCCGGGCGGGCTACGATGTTATCGAGGCCGAGAGCGGCGAGGAGGCCCTGGAAAAGCTGCAGCAGAATCCGGATATCCGAGTGGCCCTGCTGGACATCATGCTGCCCGGCATCGATGGCTTCGAGGTGTGCCGCCGTATCCGGGCCACCAATCTGCGTATCGGTATCATCATGCTCACGGCCCGGTCTCAGGAGATGGACAAGGTCACGGGCCTGATGACCGGCGCCGACGACTATGTGACAAAGCCCTTTTCTCCGGCGGAGCTTACGGCCCGGGTGGACGCCCTCATGCGCCGCTCCGGCATGGCCGAGGAGATGTCGGGCCAGCTCACCCAGCCGCCCTTCGTCCTCAACACCCGCAACCGCACCCTGGAGAAGGACGGCCGGCGTATTAAGCTCACCCAGATGGAATACGCTATTATGAAGATGTTCATGGAGAACCCGGGCAAGGCTCTGTCCCGGGAGGAAATTTTGGACCTGGTATGGGGCCGGGATTACTTCGGCGAGCTGAAGATCGTGGATGTGAACATCCGCCGTCTGCGGCTGAAGATCGAGGATAACGCCACCAATCCCACCTACATCACCACGGTATGGGGGTACGGCTATAAGTGGGACGCATAATGCAGGACAGGAGCGCCGGGGATACCGCTAAGGTCAGCCACGGCCGCAAGCGGCGCATGATGGGTATGCGCCGCCGCTGGATCATCACCAGCGTGTTTCCGGTCATCACCATTCTCATGCTCATTGCCGCCCTCAGCTCGGTTTTCCTGGTGGCGAGCTATTACAGCAATGCCCGCTTCGCCCTGGAAAATAAGGTCCGGGCCGGAGTCAGCTATTTCAATACCTATGCCATGGCCAACTACAGCGAGTATTACCGCAACGCGGTGCTCTACGCCGGGAATTTCGACGAGGCGGACACCATTGAGCTGCAGTTTTTAGACCGCAATGGCCGCGTGGAAATTTCCAGCCGGGGTCAGACCGTGGGCATCACCCCGGAGACCCCGGAGGTGCGCCGGGCCCTGGATACCGGAAGAATGGATTCCTTCACCGGACGGGACCCCCTTACCAGGGAGAATATCCTGGCCGTGTCCGCACCCCTGGAGTATGACGGCGGCGTGGTAGGCGCTTTGCGCCTGGTCACCTCCACCCGGGAGCTTGATAAGCAGGTGGCCCTGCTGGCCGTAGCCGTCATGGGCCTGGCAGCCGTCATCAGCGGCGTGGTGCTGTGCGTGAACCTGGTGTTTATGCGCCGGATCGCCGCCCCGGTGGCGGAGGTGACCGAGGCCGCCAAGCGCATTTCCGATGGCAGCTACGGCATCCAGATCCCCAATAAATACGAGGATGAAATGGGGCAGCTGGTGGACAATATCAACCAGATGTCCCTGCAAATCAGCCGGAGCGAGAAGATGCAGACGGAGTTCATCTCCTCCGTGTCCCATGAGCTGCGCACCCCCCTTACCGCTATCAACGGCTGGGGCGAGACCCTCCTGGCCGACGACGGCGGCGACATCCAGCAGCTGCGCCGGGGCGTGCGGATCATTCTGCGGGAGTCCCGCAGGCTCACCAACATGGTGGAGGAGCTGCTGGAGTTCTCTAAGATAGAGGATGGCCGCTTTACCCTGCGGGTGGAGCAGATGGACCTTCAGGCCGAGGTGGAGGACGCTATTTACACCTATCGGGAGCTTTTCCGTCAGGACGGCATCGACCTGGAGTATCTGAATGCCGGGGAGATATTCGAGCGGCCCATCACCGGCGACCCGGAGCGGCTGAAGCAGGTGCTGTGCAATGTGCTGGACAATGCCGCCAAGCACGGCGGCTCCGGCAAGCGCATCACCGTGTCCATGGAGCAGGAGGGAGAGTACTATGCGGTACGGGTCCGGGACTATGGCCCCGGCATCCCGGAGGCGGAGCTTCCCTATGTGAAGCAGAAGTTCTATAAGGGCAGCTCCAAGGCCCGGGGCAGCGGCATAGGCCTGGCGGTGTGCGATGAGATCATCCACCGCCACGAGGGCACCTTCGACATCGGTAATGCCCCCGGCGGTGGCTGCGTGGTCACCATCCGCCTGCCGATTTCCCGCGAAGAAGAATAAAAATAGTAGAACAAACGTTGCATTTCCTCCGTGGCTGTGCTATACTGTGGGGGAAGCAGAGAGGACTTACTGACACATGGCAAAACGCGAAAAGAAAGAAACCTTCCGTACCTCCATCGGCGGCCAGGCTCTCATTGAGGGCATCTTAATGCGCGGCCCGGAGAAGCAGGCCATCGTGGTCCGGGCCCCGGAGGGCCTGGTGACAAAGGTGGAGGAGCTGAAGCTGGTGCGGGACAAGTACCCCATCCTGGGCCTACCCATTATCCGGGGCGTGGTGACCTTTTTGGACTCTATGGTCAAGGGCATCAAGGCCCTGATGTTCTCGGCGGACTACTTCCCCGACGATGCGTCTGCCCAGCCCTCCAAGCTGGATACATGGCTGGAGAAGCATGTGTCGGCGGAGAAGCTCCAGAGCGTGCTGGTGGGCGTGTCCCTGGTGCTTTCCCTGGGGCTTACGCTGCTGCTGTTCATGCTGCTGCCCACCTTTGTGGCGGGCCTGTTCCATGCCCAAAGCGCCTTGATCCACAATCTCATCGAGGGCGTCATCAAGATCGCCATATTCCTGGCCTACCTGATCCTCTGCTCCAAGCAAAAGGATGTACACCGGGTGTTTCAGTATCACGGTGCCGAGCATAAGACCATTTTCTGCTATGAGGCGGGCCTGCCCCTGACGGTGGAAAACGCCCGCATCCAGCCCCGGCATCATCCCCGCTGCGGCACCAGTTTTTTGTTCGTGGTGATCGTGGTGTCCATCCTGTTCTCCTCCCTGGCCTTTACCCAGGTGGAGTGGCAGAATCTGTGGGTGCGTATCGGGATGCATCTGCTGCTGCTGGTGCCGGTGGTGGGCATCACCTATGAGTTTAACCGCTTCGTGGGCCGTCATGATAACGCTGTCACCCGGGCGCTGTCGGCGCCGGGCATGTGGCTGCAGAATTTCACCACCTTCGAGCCCGACGACTCCATGCTGGAGGTGGCCATCGAGGCCCTGAAACTGGTTCTGCCCGACGAAAAAGGCAAGGACGCCTGGTAAAGAACTCTGGCGAAAATTCCTGCGGAATTTTCTGCCAAAAGGCTTGCAGCCTGCTGCGCGCATAATTTTTGGGCCGGGC
>ENA-ORRQ01001780-ORRQ01001780.1-human-gut-metagenome-genome-assembly--contig:-NODE-1780-length-15263-cov-4.835744_pt1 | contig 15263 bp, 13 predicted proteins | sample MGYA00242177_ERZ509138 | MGnify/ENA primary metagenome ERZ509138 (study PRJEB26280, sample SAMEA2338628) | human gut metagenome | biome: human gut; feature: human-associated habitat; material: faeces... | reverse complement strand
AAGACCTCAACAGATTGAAAGTGGTGCTAGTGGAACAGCATAAAACAGCAAAATGGTTAGCAGAGCAAATGGAAAAAGACCCTGCAACTATTAGCAAATGGTGTACCAACAAAGCACAGCCTTCATTAGAGACAATCAAAAAGATTGCAGAAATCCTACAGGTTAAAATGAGTGACCTTGTAAGCAATGAACAACCTTTATAATTGAAGCAAATGACTGAAAAGATAAATATTCGCAAACTGGAAGCTGACCTTTGGGAGTCGGCAGACCTGCTTCGTGCTGGAAGTAAACTTACATCGAGCCAATACTGTATGCCAGTTTTGGCATTGCTGTTTCTAAGATACGCCTATAGCCGCTTCAAGATGGTTGAAGCAGAACTGCTAAAGAATCGCCCAAGTCGTGGCGGTCGTGTGATGCCTGTTGAAGCAAGTGATTTTGCAGCAAAAAGTGCGCTTTACCTTCCTCGTGAGGCTCAGTTTGACTATTTGGTTAATTTGTCGGATGACCAGCCTTTAGGTGAAGCTGTTAATCATGCCATGACTTTGGTTGAGGAACAGAGCGAGCAGTTGACAGGTATTTTACCTAAGTCATACACAATGTTTAGCGATGAACTGTTGCGTGAACTCCTTCGCATATTCAATAACAAGACACTTGATGAGATAGGTGGTGATGTGATTGGCCGCATCTATGAATACTTCCTCTCGAAGTTTGCCAAGGCTGTGGCATCAGACGATGGCGTGTTTTTCACTCCAAAGTCTTTGGTAAAGATGCTTGTAAATGTACTGGAACCAAAACAGGGCATAATGCTTGATCCTGCTTGTGGTTCGGGAGGTATGTTCGTGCAGACTGGCGACTTTGTGAATGCAGGTGGCATGAATGCCAATACGCAGATGACCTTCTACGGTCAGGAGAAGGTGGAGTACAACGCCCAGCTATGTCTGATGAACATGGCGGTTCATGGGTTGAACGGCCGTATCATCAGCGGCGACGAGGCCAACTCTTTCTATCATGATGCACACAACTTGGCAGGCAAGTGTAACTACGTGATGGCCAATCCTCCATTCAACGTTGATAAGGTGAAGGCGGAATCAGCATCTGCTGCCGGTCGTTTGCCATTCGGCTTGCCAGGTGTTAATGCTAAGACAAAAGAGATTGGTAATGCCAACTATCTCTGGATTTCATATTTCTATGCCTACCTCAACGACCATGGTCGTGCAGGCTTTGTAATGGCATCGTCGGCAACAGATAGCGCAAACAAGGATCGTGACATCCGAGAGAAACTTGTACTGACTGGCGATGTTGACGTGATGGTCAGTGTGGGCAATAACTTCTTCTACACCCTTTCGCTGCCATGCTCGCTGTGGTTCTTCGATAAGGCGAAGCGTCTAGAGAACAAGAATCGTGTGCTTTTCATCGATGCTCGAAACTATTACACCGTCGTTGACCGTACTCTCAATGAGTGGTCTGAATGGCAGTTGAAGAATCTACAAGCCATTGTTCACCTCTATCGTGGAGAACAAGACAAGTATAAGTCGCTTATCAAAGAGTATTGGAATGCTCTTAGCGAACATGCAGAAAGACATGATAATACTGCATGGAAAGATCGTGAAATGACTTTCGAGAAGGCTCTTGGTATTCTTGATTCTGAAGAGGCATCATACAAAAAGTACATCAAAGAACAGCAAGGTACTCTCAAAAAAACGAAAGGGAAAAAGGATAAGGATGAATTGAAGGCTATCATTGCAGCCAATGAAGCAGAACTCGCCTATACCCTCGAAACCAAAGATATGGTCAATGAAGCCATCTGGCTGACTTCTAAATTCGGACTTGATGGCGAGTATCAGGACGTATTGGGTCTTTGCAAGATTGCTACCACCGACGAAATCAGCGAGAAGAACTACAGCCTTACTCCTGGTGCCTACGTAGGAGTGGCAGAAGTTGAGGACGATGGTGTTGATTTCAATGAGCGTATGAACGAGATCCACGCAGAGCTCTCACAACTCAATGCAGAAGCCAATGTGCTTATGAGTGAGATAATTAAGGAATGGGAAACTCTTAACACGAAGTAAGTCATGGCAAACGAGATAAAACCAATAGGGTCAACTTACATTTCTACAATGGGTGCAGTAGTTGGAAATTTGATGACTAACCTCCGACAAATCATTGACGAAGCGCGAATCCATGTGGCATCTACAGCCAACTATGAGCTTACCATGATGTACTGGCATATTGGCGAGCGAATCAACCCTGTTGTTCTTGGAAATGAGCGAGCTGATTATGGAAAGCATATTGTCGCGACAGTGTCACGACAATTACAGAATATCTACGGACACAAAGGAAAAAAAAGGAGGAAGAGGTATGAGTGAGTGGAAGAAAGTCAAATTAGGTGAGCTTTATGAAGTTCACAATGGTTTATCCAAGGGACGGCAGTTCTTTGGTACAGGATTTCCTTTCCTTACATTTTCCGATGTTTTCAATAACTGGTTCTTGCCTGAACAATTGGAATCCCTCGTTCAAACGACTGATAAAGAACGTGAAGCATGTTCGATAAAAGCAGGTGATGTCTTCATTACTCGTACAAGCGAAACAATGGATGAACTTGGAATGAGTTCTGTTGCATTGAAGGATTATCCAAATGCAACTTACAATGGTTTCACCAAAAGACTTCGTCCAATAACAGATAGGGTCAACCCGCGCTACATTGGTTACTATTTACGTACATCTAAGTTTCGTGGTCAGTTCATGGCATTCTCAACCATGACAACCAGAGCAAGTCTTGCAAATAACGACTTGCTTAACATGGAGGTGGAATTACCACCAATGGAAATCCAGCACCGCATCGCCACCATCCTCTCTCGCTACGACTCTTTGATAGAGAACTATCAGAAGCAGATAAAGCTATTGGAGGAAGCGGCACAGCGACTTTATAAGGAATGGTTCGTTGACTTCCACTTCCCTGGCCACGAAACCACCAAAATCGTTTATGGTGTGCCTGAGGGGTGGACTCCCTCTCAGTTGGGGCAGCTGGCTGAATTCAAGCGTGGAAAGACAATAACCAAGAAAGACGTTATTGACGGTGATATTCCAGTTGTTGCTGGTGGGCTTGAACCTGCATATTATTGCAATAAATCAAATACGGCTGAACGTGTAATCACCATAAGTGGTTCTGGCGCAAATGCAGGCTTTACAAGGATGTATTTCGAAAAAGTTTGGGCATCAGATTGTTCATTTGTTGATGCATCTGTAACTCCATTTTTGCATTTTGTTTATTGTTTCCTAAAAAACAATAAGACAACAATTGACAATTTGCAGAAAGGAGCAGCACAGCCTCATGTCTATGCAAAAGACATCAATTCGTTGAGTATATGTATTCCCATCGAAAGCGTGCTCAAATCCTTTGAGGAAAAGGTCTCTAACTATTTTGATACAACAGCTTCTCTCCAATCCCAGCTCCGCCTACTCACCGAAGCTCGTGACCGCTTGCTTCCAAAGCTGACGAATGAAGAGATGGAAATATAGGACAATAAACAAGTAAAATAAGGTAACATGAAAGAGTATTTAAGAATTCAGAACTTTGGACCGATTGTCGATATTGAATTAGACGACATCGCTCCTCTAACCATTCTTATAGGAGAATCTGGTAGTGGCAAGAGTACAGTTATGAAAGTACTCTCAATGTTCAGATGGATATATAAGCGTATCGTTTTACGTTCCTATGTTCGGCAAGCAAAAATCAAAAAAACAGGCATCGGTATTCAGATGAAAACACTATTAAAAACCTCACAACTGAGTGAGTACATAAAGTCAGACTCTGAAATTATCTATCGTAGAGGCAACTATTCGATAGTTTATTCAAATGGTAAATTGAATGCTCAGGCCGACATTCCAGCTGATGACCTCAGTTTGGAAAAAATATGCTATATCTCGGATAAACGTTCAATGATTCCGGATTTCTTGGAAAATAAAATAGAAAAAAAGAATGCGAACTATCATTTGCAGGATACCTTAGAGAATTTCCTGCTTGCGGCTGACTCTATCCGCCAATTACCCTTGGATTATCTCAACGTGGAGTTGAAAATTGAAAAAGGGACCCAAGGTGACAAATATATGATAAAAGGAACTAATGGCACCCCATGCTCCATCCAATTGCGCAACTCTTCATCAGGTACGCAGACGGTAACGCCATTAAGTTTGATAGTTGAGTACTATGCAAAGAAATTCGACTCGCAGAAGTCTATGAACTCTTCATTGTTTAGTTACCTGCAAGACAATGACAAACTAGACGTTTTTAATACTGCAAAGAATATTGGTGAAATAAAGTCTAAAAATGTACATTTGTTTATTGAAGAACCAGAGCTAAGCCTTTATCCTGAGAGCCAAAGAAGCCTAATAGACTTCTTGGTTAACAGATGCTTTATGACTGAGCATGCATATAATATGACTCTTATGATGGCTACGCATAGTCCATATATAGTAAATTACCTGAATGTTCTTATTCGTAGAACCAAGGAGCAAGGCCTTTCATATATTCGCCCTGATGACGTTAATGTATATGAGATTTTTGAAGGAAATGCAGGACCTTTGAAGACTCTTAACGATAGACCCATTATCGATACTCGCTCCATGTCTGACCCAATAAAAGAAATGTACACTGAATTTAATAGTTTATAGGTATGGAACAGATTCTAAAGAGTGAGATAGTTGCAATTTTGAATAAAATCCAAAGAGGTTCTGCTCCACGACTTACTGATAATACAATTGTTCCTGCTTTTGTTCGTATGTCTGGGCATAAGTTTGATCTTGTGGATTCAAAAGATGGCTCTCCAATCAGAGATTTTGAAACTGGCACAGCCCATTATATTAATGGCAAAGAAGGCAACACATATAATCTAAAGATTATCTGTTATGATGATTTCCTTCATCAATTTACTTACGATGATGGAATGGGTAATACACATGTCAGCAGATTAAAAGATGGTGTAAGGGTTTCAGATTTTCTTGTTTATGAAGAAGGTGAATCGAAAGCTCTGTTCATTGTTCACGAATTGTCTGATGAAAATTCCAGCAAAAAAATTAGAGTAGCAAGAAAACAATTGTCAGATACATTGAATCAACTATATCAGTCTGAAACGATTGGTAATTTTATTGAAGGATTCAACCAAAAGCTATGTTTCCTTTCTGCAAAGGACTCCCGGAGGATTGTATCCTCAGAAGGAATGGCTGATGGGTTTAATGAAATATACAGAATATTGCCAGAACCGATGCAGTTCAATTGGGGCCAAATCGGAACACATGGTTTTTCTGCTTTTGAGACAAGTTATGTAAATCTTCCCAAATAGGATTTTTATATGGCAAAAGACTATAGCGAAGATCAATTAATACAGAAATCAACAGCCGAACTCTTGGAAAAAGAGCTTGGATGGAAGTCTGTATATGCTTTCGATAATGAGGTACTTGGCGAACAAGGTACACTTGGACGCAAGACACAGTGCGAGATTGTGCTAACACGTCATCTTTGCATGGCTTTGAAACGTCTTAATCCATGGATGATGGACAAGCAAATGACGGAAGCCGTGGTCACTTACTCCCAAGGCTGATGAATGAAAAAATTACAGTTTAAATTTCCGATGGAAAGAACAGATTACATAGAAAAACGTGAGGACATCATTTCGAACATAGAAACTTTGTACTCATATCTTCACGGCGAAAGCAGTGAAGACAACAAGCAATGGGCTGTTGATAAATTGAAGCGAGGCAAAAATATGGTTGTTGAGGTAATTGACGGTCATATTTGTTTTGCTCCAAGCAGATTCGTGGGCTACATAAATAACACCAGAGAAAAGCATGATGAAAATCATGGTGATGGCACAGATACCGATAATAGAATCAAGCAGTACTATCAGAAAGTGGCCGATGAGAGACTTGATGCCCTTATGCAAGCTGAGTTGTCAAAGTATGAGGAAGCGTCTGCCAACAAGAAGTATTGGATTCCAAATGGCATGACGATAGAAGATATACTAGCGCACTCAAATATTAATTCACGCAGGTATTGGGTTTTCGCTCCAGGAGAATCTTGTGATCATTGGGAAGAGTGTAAATCAAATGGACTAATGCTTGTTGGATGGGACGAGGTGGGAGATCTTACTCAATATAAGGATAAGAATTCTATTGATGCAGCACTCAAGATTGCGTATCCAAAAGACAAAGATAGTTACAGAAAAAACGATGTCAGTACACTGTGGTATATGTGCCGTGAACTTCAAGTAGGCGATGTCGTATATGCTAGAAATGGTCTGAGCGAAATTCTAGGTCGAGGAGTTGTAACTTCAGATTATTTCTATGACGAAGAACGTGACGATTTCTGCAATGTACGAAAAATCAGGTGGACTCACCTTGGACGCTGGCCTGCTTCAGCATTAAGTATACCAACTATTATTCCCAAGTATGGACAATGGGTGGAAGAAATGGAGAAAACAATAACTTTATCAGAATCAGATAAAACTATGCTCAACGATATCAGCAAACATGCAACTCTTCTTCAGCAGAAAAAGAATATCATCCTTCAAGGTGCTCCTGGTACAGGAAAAACCTATAATACAGCAGCCATTGCACTATCGGTAATCGGTGTGACAGATGTTGATTTAACTAACCACAAGGCTGTGATGGAACGATATGAGGAGTTGCGTAAGAAACACCAGATTGCATTTTGTACGTTCCATCAATCAATGGAATATGAAGACTTTGTAGAAGGCCTAAAACCATTTCCTGTTAAGGATAAAGATGGGAATGTGATTGGCATAGAGTATCGCGTAGATGATGGAATTTTCAAGCAGATATGCAATGATGCTTTGGAAAATCTTAGACAATCTTCGACCGAAACAATTCAACAAGTAAACTACGAAGAACTCTTTGACAGTTATTGTCTATTTATAGAACAAGAACTGGCAAAGTTGGCTGATAATGGTGAGGATGCTGCCATCATGTTACACCCTAAGAGCAAAATGAAGATGCGTGGTATCTCAAGATCACGTGGAAAGATTAACAGTATTCTTATTGGGCAAGGTGAACATGGTTCTACACAATCTCTATCAAAGAGAATGTTTGTTCGTGACTATGCTGATTTTTTATCAGGTAATATAAAAAGTTATTTAGATATAAAACCAGCTTATGATAGCCAGTCAAAATTCCATGGAAATGCTATTTATTATTATCCTCTTTATGAAGAGATAAAGAAGTTCTCAGAGAAAAACAAAGAGACTAAGAGCAATGTGGAAAAGACAGAGACGAAGAACTATGTTCTCATTATAGATGAGATAAATCGAGGAAATGTGTCCAAAATCTTCGGGGAGTTGATAACTCTACTCGAATCTGATAAACGATTTGGCGAGAATACAATTCACCCTATAACTGTAAAATTACCATACTCAAAAAATTTCGATGATGAAGAAACCGATGATTTTGTAGTGCCAAGCAATCTCTACCTCATCGGTACAATGAATACTACCGACCGAAGTACAGGCACTCTCGACTATGCTTTGCGTAGAAGGTTTGCTTTCGTAACATTGAAATCGAATGTGTCTGTAGTTGAGAAACATTATGATGCACTTGGTGATGAGGATTTGAAGAATAAGGCTGTTACACTATTCAAAGATATAAAGAAATTCATTGAGAATCCAAATCATTTATCTGGCGACATGGATATTGATGACCTTATGGTGGGTCATAGTTACTTCATGGCAAAGAATGAAAAAGAACTGTTGGCAAAGGTAGAGTACGAGGTGTTGCCTCTCATTACAGAGTACATAAACGACGGTATTCTCAATGTGAAGAACGACGAGAAGAAAAAGGCGTTTGATGCTTGGAAAAATCTTCAGCCGTTTGAAATGAAAAGCGAAAATACAGAAAGCGAGGACATCATATAATAACAGAAATGCATAAGCTCCGAGAAAACGAACCGTTGAAAGTAGAACGCCACGAGAAATACGATAAGCTCTCGTTGGTTTCTTGGACCCGTTCATTGAATAGTGATGAATGGGGCTACTTTGCGTCGTATAAAATTGGAGCAGAATGGGTTGACAATGAAGAAGCTTTAATAGTGACAGCAAAACGAGGAATGGAAAACATTGACTTTCTTGGAATGTTCATGACTTGTTTTTCTTCCAACTTGGCTTTGGAGTCATTCTCTAAAATCTATTCAATCGACTATGATAAGCCTTCAATCAACGCTCCATCACTCAAAGGCGTGTTAAGCCCGCTTATTATGCTCCATTTCCTTGGAGTGATTGGAAGAATAAAGACTCTGAAACGAGGTTATGTTCATCACAGCGAGAATTTGAAAAAGGTCAAAGGATACATCGCCATACTTAAAAATGAAAGAAACAACATCTTGCAGAAACGATATGATCGTATATATTGCGAGTATGATGAGTATTCTGCTGATATTCCAGAAAATCGACTTTTGAAAAAAGCATTACTCTTCGTAAGGAGAATGATGCAGAACATGGGAGATGGTCATAGATCGTACGACAATATTAACCTCGCAATAAGGAAAAGTCTTGCTTTGTTCGAGAATGTGAGCGACGAGGTAAACCTGAAAGAGGTAAGCCAGATAAAAGCCCACAAGTTATTCAAGGAATATGCTGAGGCTATAAGATTGTCAAAACTGATTCTTCGTCATTTTGACTACAGCATAAACAAGGTTTCTGCCACCGAGGAGCAAGTCGTTCCTTTTGTTTTGGATATGTCATTGCTCTATGAGCATTATGTATATGGATTGCTCTATGAAGCATATCAGAACAAAATCACATATCAGTATAGTAGCCTGACAGGAAAACCTGATTTCCTTTATCATTCGCAGAGTTTCAAAGCGATTCTCGATACAAAGTATATTCCGAAATATGAGAATCAAAAGCTTGACACTGATGTTGTAAGGCAGTTGAGCGGTTATAGCAGAGACTTGAAGATATTGAAATACTTGGGATATGAAGATGTTTCGGAAGAGGCGCCATTGCCAAATGTACCCTGTGTTATTATCTATCCAGAGGAAGGTGGGGAGAAAAATAACCCGTTCCTCAATATTTCATTAAAGAAACTATGTTCGAAGAGTGTAGGAGGACTTGCACTATTCTATAAAATAGCAATATCGGTCCCTACATTAAAGGAGTAAATATTTATAATTATGGCAAAAGACTATAGCGAAGACCTTCTCATACAGAAATCGACAGCCGAGTTGCTTGAACAAGAACTTGGTTGGAAATCTGTGTATGCTTTCGACAATGAGGTGCTTGGCGAACAAGGAACACTTGGACGTAAGACTCAAAGCGAGGTGGTGCTGATGCGCCATCTCCGTATGGCTTTGAAACGTCTCAACCCTTGGATGACCGACAAGCAGTTGACGGAAGCCATCGAGCGTATGACAAGCTACATGAGCTCGCAGACGCTGATGCAGATCAACGAGGAGAAATACCAGTATCTGCGTGACGGTGTACCTGTCACTCGCCTGAAACCCAATGGCGAGACAGAGCTGGTACGTGCCCGCGTTATGGACTTTGCCAATGTGGATAACAACGAGTTAATTGCCGTAAGGGAACTATGGATAAAAGGACCTATCCACAAGCGCAGAGCAGATGTAGTGTGCTTCGTGAATGGTCTTCCTGTCATCTTCATCGAACTGAAGAATCATGACCAGGACATACAGAATGCTTATACCGACAACTATCGCGACTACCTTGACACCATACCGCATTTGTTCCACCACAATGCCATGATTATGCTGAGCAATGGCATGGAAAGCCGTGTGGGTACGGTAGGGTCAAAGTGGGAGTTCTTTCATGAGTGGAAACGACTGACGGAATTGGACCATGGCAACATCGAACTGCCAACGATGCTCCGCGGCATCTGCAAGAAGGAGAACCTGCTGGATTTGCTTGAAAACTTCATTCTCTTCGACCATAGCGGTGGTTCGACTGTGAAGATTCTGGCACGCAACCATCAGTACCTTGGTGTAAACCAAGCAGTGGAGATGTATCGCCATCGTGAGGAAATGAAAGGTAAACTGGGTGTGTTCTGGCATACGCAAGGCTCTGGCAAGAGCTATTCGATGGTGTTCCTTGCTCAGAAAATCAGGCGTAAATTTGAAGGCTCACCTACGATTGTGGTACTGACCGACCGCGACGAATTGAACAAGCAGATAAGCGATACCTTCGAGAATTGCGGACTGTTGGGCGGTTTGAAAGCCAAGCAGTTCATTGCCCATAGTGGTGATGACCTTCGACAGAAACTGCAAGGCAATCCTTCGTTCATATTCTCGTTGATACAGAAGTTCAACAAGGCAGATGCCGAACCTATCTATCCAGATCATGACATAATAGTGATGAGTGATGAAGCCCATCGTACCCAGAATGGTGTCTTTGCAGACAACCTCATGCATATGCTTCCAACGGCAAACCGTATCGGTTTCACTGGAACACCGCTGCTCAGGGATGATAATATCACAGCTCGTACCTTCGGACAGTATGTTTCGGTCTATGACTTTAAACGTGCCGTTGAGGATAAGGCAACTGTACCCCTTTACTACGAAAATCGTGGCGAGAAGTTGCAGGAACTGAAGAATCCCGAGATAAATGCCGAGATTGCTGCTCGTCTTGATGAAGAAAATCTTGATCCATCACAGCAAGCCAAACTGGAGCGTGAGTTTGCACAGGAGGTGCATCTGCTGACCGCCGAGAAACGACTGCGAGTAGTGGCACAGGACTTTGTGCGTCACTATAGCGACTTATGGACGAGCGGTAAGGCCATGATGGTAAGTTTCAACAAGGTAACTTGCGTGAGGATGTACAACTACGTACAGGAGTATTGGCAAAAAGAGATAAAGGCTCTACGCAAACGTATTGACCAAGATCCATGGCAACAGGAAGTTCAGGAGATAAAGCGCAAACTGCAATGGATGGAGGAAACGGAAATGGCTGGTGTGGTATCACAAGAGCAGAACGAGATCCAGACATTCAAGAAATGGAGGCTCGACATCACTCCACATCGTGAGAAGATGGAGAAGCGCGAACTTGACAAGGAGTTCAAGGATGCCGATGGCAAACTCCGTGTGGTTTTTGTCTGTGCCATGTGGCTGACAGGTTTTGACGTAAAAACGCTGTCATGCCTTTATATTGATAAACCCATGAAGGCGCATACCCTGATGCAGACCATTGCCCGTGCAAACCGTGTGGCAGAAGGTAAGTCGAATGGTCTTGTGATTGACTATATAGGTATTGTGAAAGCACTCCGCCAGGCGCTGGCTGACTATACAGCTAATCCTGATGGCGGAGACGGCGGCAACGACCCTACAGTCAACAAGGAAGAACTGATAAAGAATGTTTGGGAAATCATTGCGACAGCGGAAACGTTTCTGCATGAAAAATGTTTTGAATTGCAGGAACTCATTGATGCAATGTCATTTGAGAAGCTGTCACTTCTGAAGAAGGCAGCAAACCAACTTTGTGATAAGATTGAAACCCGTAAGTCGTTCTGCACATTTGCGACTACCTTGCTCAAACTTTGGAAATATCTCGATCGTGAAGATATAACCGAAGATATGCGCAAAAAGAAAGATGCTCTGGAAGCCATCTACAAGGAATTACAGAAAAAGCGTAAGCACGCGGACATCACAGACCTGAGTGTAGCAATCAATGATATTGTCAATGAACATCTTGAAATAGATTCCAATGCTATGATGGTTGCTGATGGTGGTGGACGTAGATTTGACATCAGCGGTATCGACTTCGATTTATTGCGAAGAGAGTTTGCCAAGCGTGAAGACAAGAATCTCGTACTAAGAGACATTCAAGACTTACTTCAGGAACGTTTGGCTCGACTATTAGCAGAGAATCCGTCCAGAATTAACTTTTACGAAAAGTATCAGGAGATTATTCAAGCGTATAACCAGGAGCAGAATCGCGCAACGATAGAGAAGACCTTTGAGGAGTTGATGCATCTGTCTCAATCTCTCAGCGAAGAAGAGAAGCGTTATGTACGAGAAGGATTCAAGAGTGATGAGGAGCTCTCGCTCTACGACCTCCTATTGAAAGACAATCTGTCAAAGACAGAAGTCAAGAAGCTGAAGGATGTAGCCATAGAGTTGCTTGCCAAAATAAAGGAACAGTTGGCTGGTATGGATCATCCATTTGATAAGCCAACGACTCGTGCTACTCTTATCATTACCATACGTGATGTTTTGTGGCAAGAACTTCCAGAGAGTTATAGCGAAGAAAGTATAAACTACTATCGAGATACCATTTACAACTATGTTAGTCAAAGATATGGTGGTGTGGCATAAAACTAAGAATGGGCGAAAATGAATCGACTCGTTATCATAGGAAACGGTTTTGACATGGCTCATGGTCTCAAAACCAGTTATATGGATTTCATAAACTGGTATTGGGAAAGGAGATTGAATGCCATGTTGACAGAGCATGCCTCTATCTCAGAAGATTGCTTATGCAAGTTGGAGAGAAAGAACACAAAAGATTGTGCCAGTTGGTCTAATTTCTTCTTCTTTCATTCATTTAGGGATTTGATGACAAGGGAGTGGAAATACCCACCAACTGAGATTATAAGTACGATAAAGGAAAATACAGATGATTTTTCTGTGACGAATTCTAAATTCTTTAAGACAATTCTCCAATCAATAGAAACCAAAGGTTGGGTTGATATCGAGAACGACTACTATCAGCTATTGAAGCAGTGTACAGGAAATGCAGGCAGAGGTTACTCGGTCAAGGAACTGAATGAGCAGCTGGCTTATTTGCAGGAAAAGCTGGTAGAATACCTTCGGACAATTGATGTCCCTGTAACGATAGAAACGATTAATAGTGCTATAAGAGAAAACATTTGCATAGAGGATTTATCAATTGAGGGAAAAGCATTGGCAAAGACAATGGGAGTCATAGAATATGACACCAATGCCTTTGATGATAATCGATATATGGACGAACGTTTTTCAGGAATGCCCCCAGAACGTACAATGCTGTTGTGTTTCAATTATACTGGGACTGTTAAGGAATATGAACAATATGGTGGTCTTATCCTCAATTACATCCATGGAGAGTTGGAGCACCCTGAACACATCATCTTTGGCTATGGTGATGAACTTGACAAGGACTATCAGGACATTCTTGACAAGCAAGACAATGAGTTGTTGAAGAACGTCAAGTCTGTGAAGTATCTGGAAACAAGGAATTATCATAAGATGCTTGACTTCCTGATGGCAGCCCCATTCCAAGTGCTGATTATGGGGCATTCTTGTGGCAACTCCGACAGGACTTTGCTAAACACCGTCTTCGAGCACGAGAACTGCGTTTCAATAAAGCCCTTCTACCACAAATGGGAAGATGGTAACGACAACTATCTGGAACTTGTGCAGAATATTTCACGTAACTTCACCAATATGAAGTTGTTCAGAGATAGGGTTGTGAACAAGGAACAGTGTAAAACAATGTAAGATAATCAATTAAAACAGAATAATCATGATTACAGACCAGCTTACAAATATAATTTACTTTTCTGACATGCTTGAACAAGTGTGTCCAGATTTGTATCGTTCAATATCAACCTTGAAAGAAAAAGGCTATCCGATAGAGTCTTTCCGAGGTGCAAAAGATATGTGGGCGCGTGATTATATGCCGATACAGGTTGCTCCAGACAAGTTTGTGGCATTCAAATATCTCCCAGACTATCTTCTAAATCCGAAGTATAGAGATTTACTAACAGAAAATGCTGCTGATATTGCTCGCAAAATTGTAGGCGATAAAGCCGAGGTGATAGACACAGACATAATTGTTGATGGCGGAAACGTAATCAAGTGCGATAATGCTGTTATCATGGTTGACAAAGTAATTCAGGCTAATCCTCACTATTCTGCCAGTAAACTTCTTGCAGAATTGACTCGATTGTTCGGCTGCGAAGTTTTCCTCATACCTTGGGATGATGAAGAAGGCATATATGGTCATTCTGATGGAGTCGTAAGATACTTGTCTGAAGGTAATCTTCTTTTTACAAAATATCCTGATCCCAAATATATGAAACAGTGTCAATCTATGTTGAAGACTCATTTCAACAAAATGCACAATTTCTGGATGCCTTCGGGTGGAGCCAAATGTCGTGAACGATTCCAATGGGCTTACATCAACTATATCCGCACAAAGGACTATATTTTCATGCCTGCACTATCCAAGAATGCGGATTGCATAGAAGACACGACGGTTCGCCGCCAGTTTGAACTTCGTTTCCCAGAGTACCCAAAGGAGAATATAATCCCTATATACGCACTTGAAGCTCTCAAACAAGAAGGAGGACTCCATTGCTGTTCTTGGAATATTCTCAAATAACATTACGACTTATGAAACAGCATACAATCCATAATATAATATGCTTAGAAGCGGAATGGGAATATAGCGAGCAAAACCCAAAAAACCGCTTTAGCCTTAACACCTTGCCAATGCTTAATTGGTTAAAAGAGGCATACGATTGTGAGGTGATATATAGAAGGTTTAGAACAAAGTCTGACCTGAAGTACTATATTGACTACTTTCGTACTCATTCAAAAGGTGATGATGAAGAGGAAGACTTCAACAAGTATGATATTATATATTTCGCCTGTCATGGTGAAAAGAAAAGCTTGTGGATTGAAGGACAATCGGTACCCCTCACTACTTTAACAAAGTGTCTTACCCTGAAAAACGTTGAATAAAAAACAACGTTTAAAATGAATGTAGAAAGCAACATTGTTGACCAAGATTTGGAGTCTTTGGCAAGAACTTTCAAGCTTAAAGGCAGTCGTCGTTCTCGCTACAACGATGAGTTCAAGCGAATGGTAGTTTACAAGGTCTTAATAGAAGGCTTTGCAGTTCTTCCACTAAGCAAGTCTATCGGCGTACCTCGTCAGTTAATATATCGCTGGATTAGTAACTTTTCCGACTCAAAATCGTCTATAAAGACGACGAGAATTTCAAAAGAAGTAAATCAAGATTCCAATCTTATGCCACAAAAGAAAGTAAATCCTGTAGAAACCCCAGACCAGGAGCTGGTCCGCCTCAGAGAGGAAAACAAAAAGCTCCAGGAAGCATTGAAGATGGCAGAATGGTCTAATCATGCTAAGGATGTGATGATAGACATTGCCGAAAAAACCTTCAATATCCCAATAAGAAAAAAATCTGGTGCCAAACAGTAAAAGAGCTTGCCGCAGAGAAGGTAAAGGGTCAGACCATGGGCCT
>ENA-ORRQ01001762-ORRQ01001762.1-human-gut-metagenome-genome-assembly--contig:-NODE-1762-length-15398-cov-6.370267_pt1 | contig 15398 bp, 10 predicted proteins | sample MGYA00242177_ERZ509138 | MGnify/ENA primary metagenome ERZ509138 (study PRJEB26280, sample SAMEA2338628) | human gut metagenome | biome: human gut; feature: human-associated habitat; material: faeces... | reverse complement strand
CAGGCGTGCTACCATAGAGCAGACGAGCAGAGTGAGAGAAAAGGAGCTGAGCACATGACGCGGCACCCGGCCCATGACATCTACACCTACCTCGGCGCCCATCGCGTCTACGATATGGGCCACGACGGCGAGCGCACCCGCACCTCGTCGATAGGCCCCACGGTCGACGAGCGCATCAAGCCCGATGTGATGGCTCCCGGCACCAACATCGTCTCCTCGTACAGCAGCTACTATCTCGAGCACCATCCCTCGGCGTGGGATATTGTCAATTCAGACAAGGAACACTTTGACTTTGAAGGCCGTACTTATGCCTGGAACTACAATTCGGGCACGTCTATGTCTACCCCCGCAGTCGCTGGTGCCATCGCCCTGTGGCTCCAGGCTTGTCCTACGCTTACCCCCGACCAGGTGCGCGAGCTCATTGCCGCCACCTCCCGTCGCCACGACCCGTCGCTCGACTATCCCAACAACTATTATGGCTATGGCGAAATCGATGTCTATGCCGGATTGCTGCGCCTGCTCGGCTTTACAGCCATCCCCGATGTGTCGCAGCGTCAGGCACAGGGCGTGGCGATACGGCCCGTGGGCGATGGGGTAGAGTTGAGGTTCGACTCTGCTCCTATCCACACCTTTGTGGTCAATGTCTATGGGGTCGACGGCCGCCGTGTGGCTTCCCACAGACTCGCGCCCGAGGGCTGCAGCTATCACATCTCGCTGGCTGGCGCTCCCCGTGGCGTCTATGCCGTCCAGGTCAATACCGGCTCTCGGGCTACGACGGGTTCCCAGCTCATCAGACACTAAATCATCATTTGTGGGTATTGCACATAGCGACAGAAAGCAGTACCTTTGCAACTGGATGAAAGTTTGATCGTAACCACTTAGATCATGATGTTTTGTATAATTGTAGAGAGGAGAGACATGACAGTGGTCATGCACTCTCCTCTAATTTTTTTCCCCCTTTCTCCCGTCATCCCATTCCTGCCCGTGGCCGTAGAATAATTGGTTTCAGACTTTGCAACCATCGTTTCCAGCTCTGCAATCATTGTTTCCAACCTCGCAATACATAATTCCTGCCCCGCCTTCAACCTCTCTGCCATCATTACGGTTTTGTGGCGTGTGGCGTAGCGCGCGCTCGTTTGCGCCAGCTTGCCATACCAGCCCCGAGGGCGCATTGGGGAGCCAAAAAAGTGGCATTTTGTTTGGCATATTCGTTCTAAATGGTTACTTTTGCGCCAGTATAAGAAAGGAATTTTATGAAACAGCTTAAAGTGATGCTGCTGGTATGGGTTGTGGCCCTCTTGGCAGCATGCGGCACCACGCGCACGGTGCCCATTACCGGTCGCAAGCAGAGTCTGATGGTGTCCAATCAGGAGATAATGAGCCTGAGCAACAAGGAGTACAGCCAGTACATGCAGTCGGCCAAGAAATCGACCAATGTCGCCAATACCGAGATGGTAGTAAGGGTAGGCAAGAAACTGGCTACTGCCGTAGAAAACTACTTGAGAAACAACGGTATGGCTGCCGAAGTGAGTGAATACAGCTGGGAGTTCAACCTGGTGCAGGACAAGAGCGCCAACGCGTTCTGTCTGCCTGGTGGCAAGATAGTGGTCTTCGAGGGACTGCTGCCCTACACCAAAAACGAGAATGGACTTGCCATCGTGCTGGGTCACGAGATAGCCCACGCCGTGGGCAAGCACAGCGCCGAGCAAATCTCCAAGCAGATTAAGCAGCAGTATGGCACCCAATTGCTCAGCAGTGTGCTCAATGCTGCCACCGGCACCAATGTGGGCAGTTATGCCGCCGTGCTGGCTCAGCAGGGTCTGAAGCTGCGCAATCTGAAGTACAGCCGCGACCATGAGACCGAGGCCGACCACATGGGACTTATCTTTGCGGCTATGGCAGGCTACAACCCGCAGGAAGCCATCACCTTCTGGCAGCGCATGTCGGGCGGCAAAGGCAATCAGGACGATTTCCTGTCAGACCACCCTTCCGACGCAAAGCGTATAGCCGCGCTGCAGCGCGATATGCCCGAGGCGCTCAGATACTATGAGGCCAGCAAGCCCAAGACTCTGAGAATCTCTACGTCGACCACGACAAAGACCACCACCACTACCAAGCGCAGGAAGTAATACACATTATTAATATATAATAACGACAAGACTATGTTGGAAATTAATTCTTATGAAGAGTTTGCCGCTCACTTAGGCGAGGAAATTGGTACCTCTGAGTGGCTTACCGTCGACCAGGACCGCATCAATCAGTTTGCCGATGCCACCCTCGACCACCAGTGGATACATGTAGATGTAGAGCGCGCCAAGGCCGAGAGCCCCTACAGGAGCACCATCGTGCATGGTTATCTTACCCTCTCGCTGTTGCCCTACTTCTGGAACCAGATCATCAAGGTCAACAACCTGAAGATGCTCGTTAACTATGGCATGGACAAGATGCGTTTCGGTCAGGCTGTGCCCGTGGGCAGCCGTCTGCGCATGGTGACCAAGCTGCACGAGATAGCCAACCTGCGTGGCATCTGCAAGGCCAGCATCGCCTTCAAGATTGAAATCGAAGGCCAGCGCAAGCCCGCACTTGAGGGCATCGCCACCTTCCTCTACTACTTCAACTGATAACGAAGCGGCAGTCAACAGGAGTTCCCCATCCGTCATCACGAGCGGAAGGGGAACTCTTTTTGGTTCAATAAGTCGTGTGAATTGGTTGTTTATTACTTTTTTGGGTCTTCTCATGTCGATTTTCGGGAAAACTGTTTGCAGCCATTCACTTTTTTTATATCTTTGCTATCTCGACCAATAACAACAATATAAATCTAAAATAAGACGTAACAATGAAAAAGCTGGTTTTAATGTTCGCAGCCGCACTGCTGGCAGTTTCAGCATCGGCTCAGACAGTCTCGGAAAGCAAGTCTTCTGATAATTTCTATCTCGGTGTCAACGGTGGAGTCATCACCGCCACCCATCCATCGACCATGGGGGCAGCCAACCATTGCTGGCTTCGTGATATCACTCCCAATGCCGGTCTGCGCTTGGGCCGCTGGTTTACTCCCGTATTCGGTTTGGCTCTTGAGGGCAATGCCTATTTCAAGAACCTGCATCATGGCAATCTCCAGGGTACCCTCGTCAACAGCATGAACACCTCGCTGCTGGCTACCATCAATCTGAGCAATTGGGCTGGTGGCTACAAGGGCGAACCTCGCTGCTTTGAGCTTATCCCGGTAATGGGTCTGGGATGGGGACACACCTTCGGTTCGCCCACCAAGGACTGGAAAGCCGACGTGCTGACCTCCAAGTTTGGCGTGGATTTCGCCTTCAACTTCGGTGCCAACAAGGAATGGCAGTTCTATGTTGAGCCCTCTATCAACTGGGCTCTCAACGGCAATGGCTACCAGGGCGTGGCTTACAATGTCAACAAGTCTGGCTTCCAGCTCAATGTAGGCTTCAACTACAAGTTCAGAAACTCCAATGGTACCCACAACTTCGCTCTTGCCCAGCTGCGCGACCAGGCCGAGGTCGATGCACTCAATGCTCAGATTAACGACCTGCGCGGCGAACTTGCCAAGAAACCTAAGGAGGTGGTCAAGGAAGTGGTGAAAACACAGGAAGTACAGGTGGGTAACCTCGTGTTTGTAACCTTTGCACAGGGCAAGCAGAACCTCACCGATGAGGCCAAGGAAGTCCTCAACACCATTGCTGAAGGCAAGCACGTGCAGGTAGTAGGTACTGCTTCGCCCGAGGGCTCCAAGGCGTTCAACAAGAGACTCTCGCAGGGTCGTGCCGATGTCGTGGCCGACTATCTCAGAGCCCGCGGCGTCATCGTCGACGAGGCTACCGGCAAGGGTGTGCAGGGAGTTACCTCCAATCGCCTGGCTATCGTATATATCAAGTGACAGTTTGACTGCGCCGATAATAAAAAAATCTCTGGTATCGTTGGGTACCAGAGATTTTTTCGTTAATTTTGTTGCGTAAAACGTATGAGTATGGAACAGACCAAAATAGCAAAATATAAGTTCTTGGCAGAGCCTTTCCACTGTGATTACTCCAATCATCTCTTCATGGGACACCTGGGTAATCATCTGCTCAATGCTGCCGATTTCCATTCCACCGAGCGTGGCTTTGGTATGAATTATCTTATGCCGCGCCACAAGACATGGGTGCTGTCGCGACTGGTGATAGAGATGGACGAGATGCCTTCCTCGTATGACGACTTCTATGTAGAGACTTGGGTCGAGAGTGCCATGCGCTACTTCACTTCGCGCAATTATGCCATCTCTGCCGCCGACGGTCACATGCTTGGCTATGGTCGCAGCGTGTGGGCGATGATTGATACCCAGAGCCGTCAGCCCACCGACATCTTCAGCATCCACGATGGTGCCATCAACAACTATATAGACAAAGACTATCCCTGTCCTATCGCCAGCCCGTCGCGGGTAAAGATGGGTGATGAGGCAGTGAAGGTGATGGAACTCAAGACACGCTATAATGATGTCGATATCAATGGCCATATCAACAGCGTCAAGTATATCGAACATGTGCTCGACCTGTTTCCCGTCGATTGGTACAAGTCTCATTTCCTGAAACGCTTTGAGATAGCCTATGTGGCTGAAGCCCATGGCGGCGATGTCCTGACTTTCTATCAGGAGCAAACTGCCGACGGCGCTTACCGCATACGCATCACCAAGCGCGCCGACGATGATGCCACAGAGACCGAGGTGGCTCGCGGCAAGGCTGTGTTTATAGAAAAATAATGAGGGGAGTCAATCCTTGTTGAGGCAGATTTGACAGCCGTTGACAAGGATTATCTCTTCAGACACCAGTTCGGACAAAACCTGTTCGAACTGTTTTTTAGGAATCTGCAGATCACGAAGAATAGTAATGTGATGGGGCTCTCCGTCGGCCAGTTGTTGCAGGATAAGCTCGCGAGCAGTCTTCTCCTGTTGCTTGGTGACGCGTCCGTAGTGGTCTGCACACACATCGCAACGGTGACAATCGTTCTTGTTTTCTTCCCCGAAATAAGCCATAAGCTGCCGGCTGCGGCAAGTCTCATCGTTCTCGATATAGGCTATCATTGCCTCGATACGCTCGATGTAATTCTCCTTTCTTTCCTCGTATACCTCTCTGGGCAGGACCACCTGCTCTGGGTCTACGCGGTCGGTAAGGTAGGTGATGTAGGGCATCTTGCGCTGTGGGATGAAGTGTACGATATGCCGCTGCGAGAGCATCTTGAGTATGGTGTAGACCTGCTCGTGCTCGAGTCCGCTCTGCAGGGCTATCAGCGACAGGTCGATATAGGCATAGTCGGTGAAGAGTCCGCCGTAGCAGCGCAGCAGCGCCGTGATGACCTTCTCTTCCATGGGCGTGCCCTCGTGCAGACGGTATAGCTCGTCGCGATGAAGCAGAAACATGATTCGGGCACGGGCGTCGGGGTCGGTCTCGTAGATGATGTAGCCGGCGCGCTGCAGGATGCGCAGGGCGGCATCGGTCTGGATGGGGTAGTGGTGGTAGATGTGGCAGAACTTGTCTATCTCAAAGGCACCGGTAAATCCCTTGCCGCTCTCTACGCCTATCTGGAAGTAATAGGCCAGATGCTCGTAGACACTGCTTATGAACTCCTTCTCAGGGAAATTGTCGGCGATGCGCTTCTTCAGCTTCACCTTGTCGCTCGTGTCGTAGAGCAGCACAGCATAGGCACGCTGGCCGTCGCGTCCGGCACGTCCGGCTTCCTGGAAGTAGGCTTCGATGGAGTCGGGACAGTCGTAGTGGATGACCAGACGCACATCGGGCTTGTCGATGCCCATGCCAAAGGCGTTGGTAGCCACTATCACCCGCCGTTCGTCGTCCTGCCATTGCTGCTGGTTGCGGTCCTTGATGGCGGGGTCGAGTCCGGCATGGAAGTGGTTGGCACTGATGCCGGCGTCGGTGAGCATCTTGGCTATCTCCTTGGTACGCTTGCGGCTGCGCACATAGACGATGGCACAGCCCTGCACGGCTCTGAGGATATGCAGCAGCTCGTGGTCTTTGTCGGTGGTGTTGCGCACGATGTAACCCAAGTTCTTGCGCTCAAAGCTCATGCTGAACACGTTGTGTTCCTTGAACCCCAACTTGTCTTGGATGTCTATCACCACCTTGGGCGTGGCGGTGGCTGTGAGCGCGAGGATAGGTACATTGGGCTTGATGCTGCGTATGTCGGTAATACGCAGGTAACTGGGACGGAAGTCATAGCCCCATTGGCTGATGCAATGGGCTTCGTCGACGGTGATAAAACTAACGTTGATGTGCTTTAACTTGGTAAGAAAAAGCTCGGAAGAAAGACGCTCGGGCGATACGTAGAGTATCTTGGTGGAACCGAAGATGCAGTTCTCGAGCGTCACGATGATTTCCTGCCTGGACATGCCCGAGAAGATGGCGGCCGAACTGATGCCACGCTTCTGCAGGTGCATCACCTGGTCCTTCATCAGGGATATAAGTGGGGTGATGACGATACAGACTCCATCCTGGGCCAAGGCAGGTACCTGGAAGGTGATGGACTTGCCGCCACCGGTGGGCATCAGGCCCAAGGTATCTTTGCCCGAGCCGATGCTTTCGATGATGGACTCCTGTATTCCTCTAAAAGATGTATAGCCCCAGTATTCTCTCAGTATGTCGTCATACCTTTTCATCCTCAGCAGGGCGTATGTCTTCTATCTGTAACTGGATGGCGTTGTGCTTGAAGACATTGTCCTCAAGCGTATAAGCGATGTCAAAACTGCGCTTTGACTTGATGTAACGTGCCGATGCGCTCTGGCCGAAGGCTATGCCCTTGACCACATTGCTCGACTTGGAGTCGACCAGCTCGAGCTTGATATGTTCCTGCTCGCGGCCCACGACCTTGCTGGTGCCATAGTCGTAGACATTGAGGGTGCAGAAGAGGGGCTTGGGGTTGCCTGGACCGAAGGGTGAGAATTTCTTCAGGTCGTTGTGCAGGCGCTTGGTGATATCCTTGAAGTCGATGACTGAGTCTATCTTCAGGTTGGCTTCGGTCTGCTCGGGCAGGATGTGGTCGTCTACATACTGCTGGAACGCCATGCGGAATTCCTTGATGCGGTCCCATTTCAGCGTAAGGCCCGTGGCATAGGTGTGGCCACCGAAGTTGACCAGCAGATGGCGGCAACTCTTGATGGCAGAATAGATGTCAAAGCCGGTGACGCTGCGGGCAGAGCCGGTGGCATAGTCGCCGTCGCGGGTAAGCACCACGGTGGGACGGAAGTAGATTTCCGTAAGTCGTGAGGCGACGATGCCGATGACGCCTTTCTTCCAGTTCTCATCGTAGAGCACAATGCTCGACTGGTGCTTCTGGTTCTCCAAGCGGGCCACAATCTGGTTGGCTTCCTCGGTCATCTGCTTGTCTATATCCTTACGTTGCTCGTTGTATTCGTTGATGTGCTTGGCCATGCGCAGAGCCATGCCAAGGTCTTTTTCTACAAGCAAGTCCACACTTTCGCGGCCGTTCTCCATGCGTCCAGAGGCGTTGATACGCGGACCAATCTTGAAGATGATGTCGCTCATCGACAGCTCGCGGTTGTTGAGTCCACAGATATCGATGATGGCTTTGAGTCCTACGCTTGGGTTCTGGTTGAGCTGCTTCAGACCGTGGAAGGCGAGGATGCGGTTCTCGTCGACTACGGGCACGATGTCGGCAGCGATGCTTACGGCACAGAGGTCGAGTAGGGGGATGAGGCGTGAGAAGGGAATGCCGTTGTTCTTGGCAAAGGCTTGCATAAACTTGAAGCCTACGCCGCATCCACACAGGTCTTTGAAGGGATAGGGGTCGTCCTCACGCTTGGGGTTGAGGATGGCCACGGCATCGGGCAGCTTCTCGTCGGGCACATGATGGTCGCAGATGATGAAGTCGATGCCCTGCTCTTTGGCATAGGCTATCTCGTCGATGGCTTTGATGCCACAGTCGAGGATGATAATGAGCTTCACGCCCTGCTCCTTGGCATAGTCTATACCTTTCTTGCTTACGCCATAGCCTTCATCATAGCGGTCGGGGATATAGTATTCGATGTTGGAATAAAACTGCAACAGAAACTTATAGACCAACGCTACGGCTGTACACCCATCTACATCGTAATCGCCATACACGAGAATACGCTCCTTGCGGCCCATGGCATCGTTGAGTCTGTCTACGGCGATGTCCATGTCCTTCATCAGGAACGGATTGATGAGGTCGGCAAGCTGGGGGCGGAAGAATCGCTTGGCTGCCGACTCGGTGGTAATGCCACGCCTAATCAGCAGCAGGGTGAGAATGGGGCTCATGTTGAGCTTCTCACCCAATTCCTTAGCAGCCTGTTCCTCTTCGGGTGTAGGATACTTGTAATTCCACTTAAAGTGCATTATATCGTTCTCTTATTATCAATAGAATGGGGGCCAAGTCTGGTATAGACCTTATTTGAGCCCAAAGTTACAAAATAAATACAAAAAAACGGCAGTTTCTCATCTAAAAATTTATGAGAAGTTGCCGTTTATGTATTTATGCGCTATGGTTCTTAGATGCCCATTTTCTTACGTATATCCTTGGGGATGGCATTCTTGTTGACCATAAAGTCCATGGTGTTGGCCACGATGTAGTTCTTGGTCATGTACCAGATACCCTTGTATTCGCCAGACTCGCCCCATGAGTTCTTTACCATATAGTACTCCTTGCCGTTCTGGTCCTTGGCGATACCGAAGATGAGCATACCGTGGTCGTCGGTCAGCTCCCAGTTGTCAAAACGCTGCTGGCGCTGCTCCTGTGTAGGCACAAGCTCGGGCACGTTTACACCGAGAGAGTCGATGAGGTTGGTCTTCTTGGCCTTGGGCAGCTTGAGCCAGTGTGCCATATCGCTGCCTGCGAGGCTTTCCATCTTCTTGGTGTCATAGAAGTAAGCCAGACCCTGACGGGTGAAGCCCTCTTCCGATACGTCACCACCCCATGCTACGGTGTAGCCGTTCATGATGGCGTTTTCGATGATGCGGGCCATGTCGTCGATAGGCACGTTCCATGACTGTGGGTTGCGCCAGTTGTCCTGCACCTCAACGGCAAACTGTGTCCAGAAGGGGTGGTGGGTATAGCTGGTTACGGTCACGTAGTTGTTCCAGTCGAGACCCAGACTGGCAGCAAAAGTCTTGGGAGTATAGTTCTTGCCTTCATAAGTGAAGTTCTCAGGACACTTGCCGAGGTAGGCATCGAGGATGCCCTGCAGACCCACCTTCCACTGGTTCGACAGTTTCTTGCTGTTGCTGGTAGCAATGGCCTTGACATAGGGAGACAGCACGGTGAAGAACTCGTTGAAGTTGTTCAGTGAGTCGCCATACAGACTGCCGGGGAAAGGCATGATGCCCTGGGGAATGATACCATAGTTCTGGATGCAGTACAAGGGGTCGTAAGCCGAACCGCCCTGAGCAAACTGGCAGTCACCATGCAGACGTACTACCTGGATAGCACGGTCCATATAGGTCTTGTTGGTCACGAAGCTCTCTTCCAGGTCATAGACCTTGCCGGTAGCCTTGAGGATTTCGGCCTCAAAGTAACTCAGGGTAGAGTAGTTCCAGCACGTACCCGAACGGTTCTGGTCCTTGATACTTGTAATCTTATTCTCCTTGACTACAGTGAATACGGGCTTGTTGGGATTTACCTTCTCAGCCTTCTTCTCCTGTGCGTTTGCGCCCAAAGCCACCATAGCCATGAGCGCCATCATCATGATTTTTTTCATTTCTCGTTGTTTTATGATTCTGTTGATTATTGTTTGTTTTCAGCCATATATGCTTCTACATCCTTGGGATGATAGGGGATGCGCTCGTTGCCCAAGAAGCGGGCTCCGTCGGCAGTGATGAGCAGGTCGTCTTCGATGCGGATGCCACCAAAGTCCTTGTAGGTCTCCAGCTTGTCAAAGCAGAGGAAGTCCTTGCAGTGTCCCTTGGCGCGCCATTCGTCGATGAGGGCGGGGATGAAGTAGATGCCAGGCTCGTCGGTCACTACAAATCCTTCCTGCAGACGGCGTCCCATGCGCAGACAGTTGGTGCCAAACTGCTCGAGGTTGGGGCGGGTCTCCTCGTCAAATCCTACGTTCACCTGGTCCAGGTTCTCCATGTCGTGTACATCCATACCCATCATGTGGCCCAGTCCGTGGGGCAGGAACATGGCGTGGGCACCCTGGCGCACAGCCTCTTCGGTGTCGCCCTTGGCAAGCCCCAGTTCCTTCAGACGGTCAAAGATGAGGCGGCATACGGAGAAGTGTACGTCGGCATACTTCACACCGGGGCGTGCCACCTCGAGGGCATGGTCGTGGGCTGCTTCTACGATAGAGTATATCTCCAGCTGTCGCTGGCTGAACTTGCCATTCACGGGGTAGGTGCGGGTGTGGTCAGAGCAGTAGTTGTTGATGGTCTCGGCACCGGCATCACAGAGCACGAGGCGTCCGCTTTCCAGCTCAGCCATCGAGGGGTTGCCGTGCATAATCTCGCCGTGTTGCGAGAAGATGGTGGGGAAGCTGACCATGGCGCCATACGAGTGGGCGATGCCGTCCACCTGACCGCCGATATACTTCTCGGTCAGTCCCGGACGAGTCAGTCTCATGGCGGTGGTGTGCATCTTATAGCCTATCACCGAGGCGCGCTCCAGCTCTTCTATCTCCTGCTGTTCCTTGGTAGAACGCATCTTCACCACAGCCTTAATCAGCTCCATCGATGCCGATTCCTTTTGCTGGTTGGGATGTATGCCTATCAGGTCAAACAGCTGCAACTTGATATCATATCTGTAGGGAGGCAGGAAGTGGATGGGGCGCTTCTGGCTCAGTGCAGCGTTGCAGATGGTCTTGAGCTCTTTCATCGGAGCCCAGTGTTCCACGCCCACCTGTGCAGCCATGTCGGCCACGGTGTCTACCGAGCCATACCACACGATGTCCTCTATGTCAATGTCGTTGCCTATCAGCGTTTCCTTGTCTTCGTCCAGGTCTATCACGCCCACCAGGCCGTCGCGTTGCTGACCGAAATAATATAAGAATGTGGAGTCTTGACGGAAGGGGTAATACCCGTTGTTGGGGAAGTTGGCTGGTGAGTCGTTGTTACCAAACAGGATGATGATACCACTCTTGACCAAGCGCTTCAGCTCAGCCCTACGACGGATATATGTTTCTTTGCTAAACATTGTATTATGTGTTATTTGTTGTCCTATAATCCATATCATTCAGGCGGCTATCCGCCTATGAATTACAAAGTTAATGATAATGCGCAACGTAGCCAAACAAAACCGAAGAAAAATCACTTTTGCTATATATATAATAAGGTATATGGGGGAAACCACCAACAGACGCCCCTCCCCGCAAGCAGCAGCAACTCCTACAGAGTTGCCAAAGATGCGTACCTACAGCAAGTTATAATGTCCTAACCCACAGCAAGATAGGACTCCCGCCCCTTGGGGAGGGCCTGGGGAGGGGCTTCTCCGCGCATCCCTGGCAACTCTGACGGAGCTGCGTTTCCCCAGCCCAGGGTTGCGGGCATAGCGCGCTACCCTGGGTAGCTGGCCCCACTAATCTTGCAACTCTGTAGGAGTTGCGTTTAGCCGAAGGCGTTACTTGTCGTGTGTGTTTCCACAATCCTTGAATATACCATCACAATAATCTACAAAAAGATTTGTGCCTTTTCAGGGCTTTGCCCTATTGCGCCCGTGTGTGTCGGATAATATCTCGAGAGCAGACTCTCGGATATTTCCCGCCACACCCATCCGCGCCTGCCTGATGGCAGGCTGAAAAGTCACAAATAACAAAAAGCCCGCCTTTGGCGGTAAAAAAAGTCCGGCTGCGCCGGTACAAAAAGAGATTGCCTTATTATCTATCGGTGGCACCATATAATTATACAATCAGCTGTTTTTTTACCGCCAACGGCGGCCTTTTTGAACGGCCAACGGCCGCTTTTTTTACCATGGCTTTTTGTGTTTATATCATCAGCTTATTAAATCCAAATCAGCCTAATGACCGTTTTGTGTTTATACATCCCGCTTTCTACCCATTCAAGGAAAAGCCTTTTGTGCAAATCATCACAAACGGCTTTTACCTCCATATTGGATCGTCCTTCCAATTTCCGATAAAACCAAGCCTTTGATAAGGAATGTTCTGATTGGCACTTATCAGATCAAGAATCTTATTTTTTATTTTATTTCCGGGGCAGACAGCATTGCAGAGATACAGCATTGCCACGATGAAGCCGTATGGCCTGTTCTTCTGATTTTCTGTCAATGGTGAGTTTAGCCATTTGCCACGTAAGCCTCTTGGATTGGTTACTTTCTTTCCAAACGTTCTGTTCCATAGTCTGGAATGGTGTGCCACAATGTTACGCATCAGAGAAATCGCCTCAAGCCAACCTGTAAGGTCTTTTGCTGAGTAAAGTCCAAAATCGTTGGCTATTGCGGAACGCTGCGGAAGCTGCGATTTAAGGTTTTTGCACATCTTGGAAAGAGTACCGAATGTTGCCACCTCTATTATCCTCCACGCATCCGGATTGTCACCGTCAAAAGACTCCTCGTCCCAGTTGGGATGACTGTCTATATATTCTTTGGCAAAAGGCTCCGTACTTCTTCCAAATTCATATTTTAAGTCGTAAACGAAATCTTCATGGTAATCACTGTTCTCAAAAAGGGAGGAGTCCAAATACCATAATCCATTACCTGCGGCTTGTGACATATGGTTAATCACCTTTGAACGCAATGCCACTTCTATTATTTCTATTGCGTCAAAAAGGATGAGGCGCAGCTGATGGTCGAAATCATACCGCCGGATAACATCACTAAAGGTGGTTCCTTCAATGAAATCTCCATCTGTATCTGCATCCAGTAAGTCTCTCCAATAATATTTCAGACGGAAATAGCTGATACGCGAGAAACACTCCTTTGCCTTACGCTCTTCATCATCTGAGAAATTCATGCCCTTGTCACGAAGCAAGCGAATCTGTTCTTCTATATTATGTGGTTTCTGATTTACCATACCTGTTTTATAAAAAAAAGTGACCCGCCTGCAGGTCTCCGGGATGCAGACGGGTTCTGTTATCTTTGATTTGGTATAAACCGAGAATCTTCTTTTTCGGGTGTAAAGTTAGCAATAAAGTCTCAAACAACCAAACTTTTTTCAAGGAAAATATGAAGTTAAAGGAATGAAGGTAGCCAACCGATAAGCCCATCCCCATTCCTGCTCAAGGGGCGGGAGTTCCTTCACCGCTGAGTTTTAGGGCATCACAAAGAAGCTACAAAAAGATTTGCGCCTTTTCAGGGCTTCGCCCTTTGCGTCTGTGCGTGTCGTGTAATATCTCGAGAGCGAGCTCTCGGATATTCCGCGCCACCCCCATCCGCGCCTGCCTGATGGCAGGCTGAAAAGTCACAAATGACAAAAAGTCCGCCGTTGGCGGTAAAAAAAGTCCGGCTAACGCCGGTACAAAAAATGATTACCATATTTTCTATCGGCAGGTGTCAAAAAGATGGAATGTTGACTTCACGGCTGATGGCGTTCCGCAGTCTGCATAGTCTTGTTGGAAAGCTATCGAACCACGACCTTTTCCTTTAAGCCTCATTTCTATATTGTTTACAGTGCTTTGGCTTGATGTTTGTGCCATATTTTTGAAACCTTTTTATTATATTTTTGGTTCTTGTTCGTCTGCAATGATATGGTATTTTCTTCTAAACACCAACATTATTATTGATTATCCGTTTTTGAAAGGCATTTTTGGCAAACTCGCAATAGGTCAGTCTATCAATTTCACCAATTCATGTAGGAGTTGTGTTTAGCCGTAGGCGTTACCCGTAGCAAGTTATAATACACTAACCCACAGCAAGACGCCCCTTGGGGAAGACCTGGGGAGGGGCTTATGCAATGGGAAAGAGGCCAAACAGGAATGTTTTTAGATACAATCCTTGCAGAAAATCTCAAAAAGGTGTATAAACCGATAGGGTAAAAATCTCAAAAAGGTGCGAATAATGTTATTATGAAAAGAAGGATATATTAACACCACCTTGATTGAAAGGAGTTTTGCACCGGTGACCAAATGGGCTGCGTCACTATTGTTTGAGCCCTCCCTATGTTCTCCCCAAAGGAAATGATGTTAATGTCTAATGCCTTCACCCACAGCAAGATAGAACTCCAGGTTCTTGGGGATGGCTGGGGAGGGGCTTCTGGTTGTACACCCCGCAAGCAGCAGCAACTCTGACGGAGTTGCGTTTCCCCAGCCCAGGGTTGCGGGCGAAGCACGCTACCCTGGGTAAGCGACCCCACTAATATAGCAACTCTGTAGGAGTTGCGTTTAGCCGTAGGCGTTATTCTCAGTTGGATTTTATCACAATAAATAAGCAGAAAAAACTCGCTGCGGTAACGCCTTTGGCTAAGCGCAACACTTACAGCGTTGCTATCATTTTTTCTCACGGCACCCAGGGTAGAGGCGCTGCACGCCTCAACCCTGGGCTATGTAATCGCAACTCCTACAGAGTTGCCAAGGGCGCGTACCATCCACTACAAACTCCATCTCGAATTTCACCCAGGTAGTTGGGATGATGATGACGTCTCTTGTAGAGAGGTTTATGGCTTGTCCATGGAAGAGATGTCCGCAAGCAGCAACTCCTACAGAGTTGCCAAGGGTGCGTACCATCCACTACAAACTCCATTTCAATGCTCTCCCCAAGCAGGAATGTGTTAATGCAGAACAGCCTCATTACGATTGAACTCCCGTCCCTTGGGAGGGCACTGAAAAAGTCCCCTTTTTTTATGACCAAAACGGAAAATGCTTACGATTTGTAACTTCTCTTTCTGCAAATCGCCTAAAATAAGGCTAAAATAGACAGATAATAAAGGGTAAAACAGCTGTTTCTCCGTCATCAACTTTCAATTTGATAGTGGGTTTTAGTTTTTCAGTGCCCTCCCAAGGGGAGGGCACTGAAAAAGTCCCCTTTTTTTATGACCAAAGCGGAAAATGCTTACGATTTGTAACTTCTCTTTCTGCAAATCGCCTAAATAAGGCTAAAATAGACAGAAAATAAAGGGTAAAACAGCTATATCTCCGTCATCAACTTTCAATTTGATAGTGGGTTTTAGTTTTTCAGTGCCCTCCAAGGGGAAGGAACTGCACAAGCGGCCCATAATCCACTCTCCCATACCACATCTATACGGGTGAAGATAAACAGAGTTTTCCGCAAGCAACAGCAACGCTGTAAGTGTTGCGATTCCCCAGCCCAGGGTTGCGGACGAAGACCGCTACCCTGGGTGCAAGTACGACCATTATAGCAACGCTGTAAGTGTTGCGTTTAGCCGCAGGCGTTACCGCACCAGGTTGATGGGCGGAAATATATAGGACGATATTATCAGATTGAGTATAACGCCTTCGGCTAAACGCAACTCC
>ENA-ORRQ01001760-ORRQ01001760.1-human-gut-metagenome-genome-assembly--contig:-NODE-1760-length-15404-cov-3.510131_pt1 | contig 15404 bp, 12 predicted proteins | sample MGYA00242177_ERZ509138 | MGnify/ENA primary metagenome ERZ509138 (study PRJEB26280, sample SAMEA2338628) | human gut metagenome | biome: human gut; feature: human-associated habitat; material: faeces... | reverse complement strand
CCACCGCCAGCCGCACCATCAGCCTGCCCTTCCAGATGGTCAATATGATCGGCGTACCGGAGGCGGAGGCCTCCAACGCCCTGACCGGAGCCCTGGCCGACGTCAAGAGCGGAATGACCGTGGATGCCAGCGGAGACGTTGGTGATATGGGTGACGGCGATATCATGATCGAGGGCGGCATGGATCTACTCAGTGACGACGCCAGCTACGACCCCGAGAAGGACAAGTTCACCGTGCGCCTGTACGCCACCAGCGACCCCACCGTGTTCCGCGCCCTGTTCGGCGTGAACATGGGCGATCTGGAGCCCGGCGTCTATCCCGAGTATGACGACCCGGACAACATGACCTTCGTCCACGGGGACGCCTCCACCGGCAAGAACCAGGAACTGGAAGCCCTTCCCGGCCCCATGGACGTCTACAGCATGGTCAAGGGCAAATACCTGAGCGCCGCCAAGGAGGAGGCCCAGCAGGCCGCCGCCGGAAAGGGCCTCATGGGGACCAGCATGGCGCTGGGCGGCTACATGGAGGCGAATATCTCCTACAACAGCAGCAGCGGCAAGTGGGAGTGCCAGCCCATCAGCGGCGGCTTTAACGTAGGCGCTGGCCTGAACTTCAACTGGAACTTCAACGCCGTCGTGGGCATCGTTCCCATCACCGCAAGCGTCAACCTGGGCGGCTCGCTGGAGGTCCGCATGGACATGCAGCAGGGTAACTATTACGAGGTGACCTCCGGCATGGACGGTCTGAAGAACGCCGGCGACCAGAGCGCCTTCAACACCGCCCTGGCCAGTGCCAGTTATACCGACGCCACCGGTAGCGATTATCTTACCAACCTGCGGATGTACTTCTATATCAGAGCCTTCGCGGGCGTGGGCTTCGACGTCTCAGTGGTGGCCTTTAAGATCGGTGTGTTCGGCCAGCTGAATTTGGATATGCAGTACAAATGGCTCAACCGCGGTTATCTGGAGGAAAGCTCGAATATCAGCGCCGTGGGGCCGGTCAGCAGTCGGACGGACGACGTTATACAGGGCTCCAACCTGTCTGTCAGCGGCTCCACCGGCATTGAGTTCGTATTCAAATTCCTGTTCATCAGCTATGAAAAGATCTTCTGCTCCATCGGCTTTGAGTCGGAGTCCGATGATCCGGGGTGGAGGACCATCGAGGAGATCTGGAAAGCCAATAAGACCATCAACGGCAAGCCCGTCACCCGTATGGCCATGCCCAACGGCCAGGTGATATACGCCGTGGACCTGGGGGCGCAACTGGAACGCCGGGACTATGTGGACGCCGCCGAACAGGAGTGGCTGGGCGGACGGCCCTCCATCGGGCTGTTTAGCCTGGACAAGGATCAGAACGCCACGCTGGCGGAGACCCTCCAGACCGGGGCCTACTCCTACGCCAACCCGGTGCTGTCCGATGACGGTGAAGTCATGTTCTATCTCAGCGACCGGGAGGGCAACGACCCGGAGAGTGCGCTGGACATCCGCAACACTCGTGTGGCCGTGTCCACCAAGAGCAGTGGTCAATTCCAGCAGGGAGAGCGCTTCGACAGCAATGGTGAAGTGTCCACCGGCTACGGCGACAGCAATGTGAAGGTGGTCGGCTCTGACGGCAGTTACGCCGCCGTGTGGGTACGGCAGACAGAGGACATCACCGAAAATGTGGCCCCTGGAACTGCCCTGGACGATGGTCAGCAGATGCTCCAGATGAACTCTACCGAGATCGTGGCCGCCATCTCCGAGGACGGCAGCGACTGGACGCTGGAGCAGCTCACCGACAACAGCACCCCCGACCTGGCCCCCGTGGTGGCCGCCAGCGGCAATCGCATCATTGTGGCCTGGCGTGAGGTCAAATCCTCCGACGCCTCCAATCTGACCAGCTTTGACCAGCAGGACGCCATCCGGTATGCCGTCTGCGAGAACGGCCAGTGGATAGGGGATGAAGATGTGTTCGGGAATGAATACGTCGCCGCCCAGACCCTGTATGACGGCACCGGCTCCACGGCCTCTGTCAAGGGCCTTGAGATGGCCATGCTGTCCGACGGCACCACCGCTGTGGTCTATACCCTGGATACCGATTCTACCAACGAGAGCACCACCGACTGGGAGACCGTTGTGGCCATTATCCCCGCCGTGGCCGGAACATACGGTGCGGATGATACCCAGAGCGAAGACCTGGTGCGCACCTTCCGCCTGACTTCTGACAACAATCTGGACGAAAATCCCCAGATCACTACTGCGGAGTTTGGGGACGGCGAGGATCGGTTCGTGGTGGCCTGGTACACTGAGCGAGCCATCACCGACGACCCGAACGGCGAGACTGAGTCCGACATCCGGCTGTCCGTTATGGACACGGACGGCAAACTTTATGAGAATATGCCCGAGTCCCTGAGCGTGGCTGCCGGCGGCGCCGGCGACACCATCGACGCCAACTTCCGCTTTGCCAAGAACGCCGGGAGCATCGACGACCTGGCCATCCTGTGGGTGGACTCTGTCAGCGGCGAGACTGACGAGACCACTTACGACTCCCTTGCAGGTGCGGTATCTGACAGCTCCACTAACGTGGGCCACGATGTTCTCAAGGCGGTGAAGTTTGTGGAGAATGGTAAGTCCTACACCCTGTCCGGCACTGTGGTGGTAGCGGAGATGCAGGAAAGCACCCTCATCGACCACTTCGACGCTTATGTCAGCGATACGAGCACGCACGAGATTAGGTCAGTCATCCTGGGTACTAATTACAGCGAGACTACAGAGCGTGAGGTGACTGTTTCCGACGGTGAGAACGATGAGACTGCGACCATCACCGTGGCCAACCCCGTCAGCGGAATGTATACCGCCACGGAGAAGTTCACCAACCAGATCCAGGAGTCGGCGGTGATGCTGGCATATGAGGAGCTCTACACCAACAGCGATATCGACGTCCAGTTCACCATCCGCAACACCGGCATGAATCCCATCTCCAAGCTGGAGATCGTCTCGGGTGATGAGAGCGTCTATACCAGCGACAGCATTCCTCTGAACCTGCTGCCAAACCGGGACATCACCGTGACGGCCAAGTTCCCCACGGGGGAAGCCATTGAGAACGTGAATTACACCATCAAGGCCACATTTGACAGCGAAACCGTGGAACTGCCCGGCACCCTCTATCTGGACATCCCCGACGTGGGTATCTCCAGAGTGGAGACCGTCAAACAGGCCGACGGCGTACGCACCCTGCGCTATGCCCTGCACAACCGCCTGGCCGCCAGTCTGGCAGACGAGAAGGATAACTGGCAGGTCAAGGTGGGCTTCTACGCCGACCAGAGCTGCACCACGATTCTGAAGGGCACCGATGGGCAGGATCTGATCGATACCATCACGGAGACGGCAGATCTGTCCCTCATCGACGCCGGCGGTTACAGCGCGGAGGTCACGCTGCCTGTAGCAGAGTACATGAAGGAGGAAAGCGGCGCACAGGCGGAGATCCCCAGCACCGGTATCCCGGTCTATGTCAAGGCCTGGATCGAAGCCCCTGTGGAGGATCAGGCCATGCGGGCCCGAACCGGTTCCTACGACAGCGTCAGCGAGTATTTCACCGCCAACAACACCACCTCTCTGACTCTGAGAAGCCTGGCTGAGGAGCGGGATGAGCCGGTCACCGTCATCTACGACATGAGCGTTGCCAACGGCAAGACCATTGTGAATACAAAGGTGCAGTACAATTACCTCGGCGGCACCACCAGCGGCAACCTGATCGTCACGCTACTGGACGCCCAGGGCCAGCCCATCGCCAAGCAGCAGAGCTACACCAAGGCAGACGGTTTGCTGACGCTGGAAAAAGAGGGTGCCGCAACCCAGACCTTTGAGTTCGCGGGCATCACCGGTGCTGCCGGCGTCCGGGTGGAGTTCTCCGACCTGATTCTGACGGACAGTAGCGTGGAACTGGACCATATCTCCATCGGCGGCCACACCGCTGTCTTCGACTCGAGCACAAACACCTATACGGTCGATGCTGTCGGCCTGACCAACAGTATCCTGGAGATCGCGCCCAAGGACCCCCAGAACGCAACGATCAAGCTGGACGGTCAGGATTATGATGTGGATGCCTCGCATACCACCCAGCTTGCCTCCGGTACTACCACATGGAACATTACAGTCTCCAACGGCGGCAACTCTGCAAGCTACACGCTGAAGCTGACCAACAATGCCGATTTTGTTTCTGTCACCGGAGTGAGCCTGAACAAGACCAGCCTGACCCTGACGGAGGGCAGCACGAGCCAGCTGACAGCAACTGTTGAGCCAAACAATGCCACGAACAGGAATGTTACTTGGTCTTCCAGCAATTCCAAGGTAGCTACGGTGGACGGAAACGGAAAAGTCACTGCCCACAAAGCGGGCACCGCGACCATCACCGTCACCACCGCAGACGGCGGTAAAACCGCTGAGTGTAAGGTCACGGTCGAGGCCGGAAGTGCGCCGGCTGTCAAAGTCGACAGCGTGAGTCTGAACCAAACCAGCATGAACCTGACGGCAGGCAGCACGGGCCAGGTGAAAGCCACTATTAGCCCCAGCAACGCCACCAATCAGAACGTTACCTGGTCTTCCGGCAATACCTCCGTAGCCACAGTGGATGCCAGCGGCAATGTCAAAGCCATCCAGGCAGGCACCACGACCATCACCGTCACCACAGAGGATGGCAACAAGACCGCCACCTGTGCGGTCACAGTTACTGCAGCACCTATCAATCCTGACCACGGCGGATCTGGGAGCGGCAGCAGTGGTTCGCCCAGCTATGTAGTGGATACCGCTGCTGATATCGACCATGGCACGATCACAGTAAAGCCAAGTCGTGCGGAAAAGGGCGACACGGTCACCATCACCACCAAGCCCGACGAAGGCTATCAGGTGGGCGAGATCACAGTCACCGACAAGAACGGCGACCCGGTCAAGGTCACCAACAGGGGCGATGGCAGGTACACCTTCACCATGCCCAACGGCAAGGTAAGTGCGGATGTGACCTTTGTACCTGAAAAGCAGTGGACCAGTCCCTTTGTGGATGTGCCGGACAACGCCTGGTACTACGACGCGGTGAAGTATGTCAACGAGAACGGCCTCATGGCCGGCACCAGCTGCAATACCTTCAGTCCCGATGCGACAACCACCCGTGGGATGCTGGTCACCATCCTCTACCGGCTGGAGGGCTCCCCCAATATCGAAAATGAGATCTGGGGCTATCCCTTCAAGGACGTGGATGTCAATGCTTACTACGCCACGGCGGTCTACTGGGCGAGGATGAACGGTATCGTGGCTGGATACAGCGACGAGCTGTTCGGCCCCAATGACACCATCACCCGTGAACAGATGGCGGCCATCCTGTACCGCTACGCCCAGTACAAGGGCTGCGACACCACAGCCAAGGCGGACCTGAGCAAGTTCGCAGACGCCGCACAGGTCGGCTCCTACGCGGTGGAGGCCATCCGCTGGGCCAACGCAGAGGGCCTGGTCTCCGGCACCAGCGATACCACTTTGACGCCCGGCGGCTCCGCCACCCGGGCGCAGGCGGCGGTGATCCTGACCCGGTTCTGCCAGAATATCGTAAAGTAACCCGCGCAGGAATTGCGCCGTATAAACAATGAAAAGGCAGGCAGGAGAGCGAGCTCTCCTGCCTGCCTTTTTTCTGAGGGTGATAGTTTGAAATTCCCTAAACTGTCCGCATGCCTTATCACCACTGATCCCTCTGAACCCCGCTTAGATCCGGCTGTGCATTTTACGATTCACAGGAATAGTGAATCGGCAAAATCACTCACTCAAGGTATGTTCTTCTGTGCAGAACTCTAAATTTTGTTTTCGAGCCTGCTCACTCCTCTGTTTTGTTGCCTGTATATTATGAGGGCGTATTATTTTTTCCTATTTTCATTTGTGAAGTGGCCTACTTATTGCCTGTATATAGTGAGAGGCTTTTTGCTTCTTACACTTAAGGAGGTGTTGGCCATGAAAGAATCAGGCTACAAAAGCTATGAGGACTTGCCGCTGTTCCTGAACGCGGCAACAGTGGCAAAGGTGCTGGGGGTGTCTCCCTCATCCGGCTACGAGCTGATGCACGAGCCGGGTTTCCCAGTACTGAAAATCGGCAGCAGGATGGTGGTGCCGAAAGAACAGTTCATCTGCTGGGTGGATGAGCATACGGGAGGCGGCACATGAAGTATGGGATCGGAAACTATTTCTCTCTTCCCAACGAGATCTTCCTGCTGGGTCTGAGCAGCGGCGAGCTGGCGGTCTACAGTTTCCTGAAACGGTGCGAAAACCGAAAAACGCATCGGTGTTGGCCCAGCTACAGGACCATCGGGCAGGCGGTGCATATGAGCGAGAACACGGTACGCAAGTACACACTGTGCCTTGAGGAGCGCGGGCTCATCTCCACCGAGCCAACTGAAATCACCACCAGGGCTGGTCAGAAACGCAATGGGAACCTGCTGTACACGCTCCGTCCGATCCAGGAGGTGATAGATGAACACTACGACCGACAGCTGGAGCAGATGGAGATATCTGCAGCGCGTCAACGGACGGCAACGGCCCAGGCCAGCATGTGACCGCCTGTGGGCCGCTGTGCGCGGAGATGGCGGTATGGGCAGGGTACAGACAGACACTCCCGCACCACAAAGCGCGGTGTGGGGGCTGTGTGCCGCAGGCACCAAGATCGCCCGGAAGCCAAAATGGGCGGGTGAACCGAGGGGTCGAAAAAAGTGCGGGATAAAGCCGTGTTATCACGGCCCCAGACACCGTCCCGCAATGCGGGCCGGGGATGCGGTTTTGAAACGATTTCAACCGCTTTTCCGTATCTTTTTGGTGTGACCCGTGCTATCACTTTTTTGGCGGTGTAATCAAATCTGTTATCACCTGACCGAGAAATGCCGCGGTTTCAACGGGTCCCACAGTTTCAAATGTGCTATCACCACGATTTTATTTGAATTGGAGGTTTTTCTGGATGGCAGACGAGAAAGTGAAATTCCTGATGCGGATCGATCCTGATACAGACCGGAAGATCAAAACCGCCATACCGTTGGCCAACTGCCGGAGCCAGAATGAGTTCGTAGAAAAGGCTCTGCAGTTCTATTGTGACTATGTAGCATCCCAGGACTGCTTCTCCGTCCTGCCGCCCATGCTGGTGGCGGCAATCCGGGCGACGGTCCAGAATAGTGAGAGCCACATCTGTCGTCTGCTGTTCAAGCTGGCAGTGGAGATGGACATGATGATGAATGTCCTGGCCGCGGCCATGGAGATCCCGGAGGAACAGCTGCGGGAACTGCGCGGCCGATGCGTCCAGGAGGTGAAGAAGACCCACGGCATGATTTCTTTGGATGACGCGGTGGAATATCAGAACGGCGGGGACGGGGTATAGAGATGGCAGGCGAAGCCGCCGAGTCATGACAAGTCAGACAAACGAAAAGCACCCCACCACGACTGGCAGGGTGCGGAATGAGTGGATGGTCACGCGGTGCTGAGGCGCGTCTCTGTCGTTTAGCTCCACGGGATGTGCCCAGGTCTTGACAGTCTGCTCCTGAAAGAAGCCGGTCAGCAAGCCCAGACCCTCCTGCTTGTCATACCATAACACCTTCTGAAACAGGGAAAATCTTGTCAGCCTCAGAACAGATACTTCTCCCGCAGGCAGCGGGCCTGGTCTTCTGAAATCTCTCCGCTCCACTGGGCGGAGTTGATACTGCCGTACAGCTCACACCACAGGCAGTCCAGATAAGAAACATGCTCCGCCAGCCCTTTCTGATAGGCGTCCAGATCCCGCTGGAGCGACGCGGGCAGGTCCTGCTCATCGAGCGGCTCCAGTTCCTCAGCTGGCAGGGAGCCGCTCTCTCCACAGCCGGAACCACCCACATAGAACTCCGCCATATCGTCCAGCCGCAGGCAGGCCAGACGGCGGTGCTCTGTGCGGTGATGACCGCAGCCGCAGTCGATGTCGATGATTCCATCTCCGCGCCAGATACGGAAGTCCTCATCGTCCCTCCCGGTCAGCAAGTTCGTGGGCGTGTGGCCCACGATGCAAATGACATCCGGGTAAGGACTCCCGCTCTCCGCGGACACACGGCCCCAGATACGGGGCTCGCGGTCAGTGCCGGGACAGCCGTGGACAAGGTGGAACTTTTGAGTACCGACTACAATGTCCAGATGGTCAGGCAGGCTGGCGAGAAAACGCAGGATCATATTCCGCTCATGGGGCGTCCGGTGATAGAGCAGTTCCCGGTAGGTGGGCGAACCACTATTCTGCCGCCACAGGTCCCGCGCGCCGTACTCATTATGAGCGCCAAGAGTATCCAGACACATCTGCTCGTGGTTGCCCAGGAGCATGGTCATGTTGGGCGCGGCCATGATCCCCTGAAGGATATCCACGCCCATGGCACCCCGGTCGATCACATCCCCGAGGATGTACAGGCGGTCGCTGTCAGAAAGCTGGATCAGATCCAGCAGCCGCTCAAATTTATCAAGCTCCCCATGAATGTCTGATACGCAATAGATCATGGATCTCCCCCTTCTCTCTTTATGAAGTGACTGAATCTTACCATAGCTTGTGGAGGGGTACAAGTTTCTCCTCACTCCTCACCTCAAAAGCTGCGCCGCCTAAACAATAAAAAGGCTCCGCCAGTGAACTGGTGCAAATTGATAACAATCTGATAACTGTGGTCAAAACGGGTAGCTTTTCACCAGAGGTTAGGGTATTGTGTGTGGCTGAAAGGAGGCGAAACGCCATGGCAAAGCGCAGGCCGTCCGGCGACGGCATGGTTCGGAAAAAGGAAGATGGTCGCTGGGAAGGCCGCATCGTGGTGGGCCACAAGGGAAACGGCGAACCCATCTTCCGCTATGTGTATGGCCGCACACAGAAGGAGCTACTGAGCAAACTCCATCAAAATATCGAGATTTATCAGGATGTGGAGCTGACCGAAGACAGCCGCATGACATTGGGAGAGTGGTTGGACCGCTGGCTGGATGAATACAAAGCGGGGACGATCCGCCACAGCACCATGTATGGTTACCGGCAGTATGTCAAGCACTACATCAAGCCGATCCTGGGCGATAAGGTGATCTCCCGCATCACCTCAACGGATATTCAGCGGATGTACACCAGGCTGAAGCGGGAGGGGCGTATCCACGAACACCCGGAGTATGGACACCAGCTCTCGGACGCCATGCTCTCCCGCATCCACGCCATGCTCCACCACGCCATGAAGGACGCGGTGGGGGCGCACCTGATCGCCAGGAATCCCACAGAGGGCACAGTGGTCCCCAAGCCCAACTACCGGCCCAAGCAGATCCTGAACGAGGAGCAGTTGGATACCTTCCTGGGGGCCGTCGAGCAGGACGAGGTGTGGCGGGATTTCTTCTACACGGAACTGACCACTGGCCTGCGCCGGGGCGAGATCTGCGGCCTCCAGTGGGAGGACTTCGATGAAGCGGAGGGAACCCTGAAAATCGCTCGGTCGGTCAGTTCCCGCAAAGCCGGTGCACTGGAGATTGGAGAGACCAAGACCAACAAGGGCCGTCGCACCATCTCCCTGCCGGACAGCACGGCCCAGCGTCTGCGAGAACGAAAGAAAGCGGCCATCAGCCAGTGGATCTTCCCAAACCCGCTGCACCCGGAGGAGCCGGTCGACCCCAGCTATGCCTACCACCGGCTGAAGACGATCCTAAAAAACACGGGACTGCCCAGCATCAGGTTCCATGATTTGAGGCACACGTTCGCTACCTACACCCTCGCCGGCGGCGTGGACGCCAAGACCCTCTCGGGCATTCTGGGCCACACCAACGCCAGCTTCACCCTGGACACCTACACCCATGTGACCGGCGACATGCAGAAACAGGCGGCGAACATCGTAGGAGATTTTATGGCAGACATCTTGGGAGAGGAGTGGAAACCGTGGCAAGAAAGCGAAAGAACGGCGAGGGAACCGTAAGGCTTCGCAAGGACGGCCGTTGGGAGGGCCGGGTGGTCATCGGCTACGATGAAAAGAACCTTCCCAAAACCAAGAATGTCTTGGCCAAGACAAAGAGCGAATGCGTTGAGAAGCTGAAGCAGCTACAGGAGCAGTACGCTCCGCCCAAGTCAGACAAGGTCAAGCCTGATATGCCCTTTGGGGAGTGGATGGACTTCTGGTATCAGAATTACTCCAGGCCGAAACTTCGCCCCACCACCCGTTCTGGCTATGAGGGCAGGATCTATCAGCACATCATCCCGGAACTGGGAAATATCCCTCTGGATCAGCTGACGCAGAATGACCTGCAACAGTTTTATGCCCGCCTGAAAAAGAGCGGACGCCTCCTCCACACGGAACACTACGGCAAGGGACTGTCCGACCGCATGGTGCGGGCCTGCCACATGAACTGCCGGTCCGCGCTGGAAAAAGCAGTGCAGGAGGGCCTGATCCGCGTGAACCCCGCCGTCGGCTGCAAGTTGCCGCCCAAGAAAGCCCGCGAGATGCAGGTGCTGACCCGTGAGGAGATCCAGCGGTTTCTGATCCAGGCCAAAGCGGAGGGGTACATCGAGCTGTTCCTGCTGGAACTGACCACCGGCCTGCGGCGGGGAGAACTGCTGGCCCTCCAGTGGGATGACCTGAATCTGGAGACCGGAGAACTACAAGTCACCAAGCAGGTCTACCGGACAAAAGAGGACAGGCTCCTAATCTCCCAGCCCAAGACGAAATCCTCCATCCGCACGGTCAGCCTGCCTCCGCCGCTTCTGAATATTCTGAAAGAGTACAAGGAGAGCGTAAACTCCTAGTGGATGTTCCCCTCGCCGGTCAAGGAGGACTCACCGCTGGACCCGGCCTACATCAGAACGCGGCTGCACCTCATCCTGGAACACGCCCAGTGTAAGCAAATTCGTTTCCATGATTTAAGGCACACATTTGCCACCATCGCTCTGGGAAACGGGATGGATGTGAAGACCCTCTCCGCCATGCTGGGCCATGTGTCGGCGGCCACCACGCTGGACATCTACACCCACATCACCAACCCGATGCGGTCCGAAGCGGCGGCAAAGATCGACCGGAGAATCGGAAAAGCGGCTCCGCAGGAATCGCCTGCGGAGCCGCAAGGAAAACGGACAATGACCACATTCCAGCCCTATGTCGGAAAGAAACGGAAGCCCGGCACCGGATGTATCACCCAAATCAGCGAACACTGCTGGGAGGGGCGCTACTCTCCGGTGTGGCCGGACGGTAAGAAGCACTCCCGCAATGTGTACGCCAAAACGCGGGAGGAGTGCGAGAAGAAACTGAAGCTGCTCATCATGGAGATGAAGGCCGAAATTGCGGAAGCACAGCGGCTGAAAGAACTGGGTGAAGGTAACGGCCAGCCCCCGGAGGGAAAAAAAGGAAAGCGGGCGAAAAAGGGAAAGTAAAATAATCACCAACATAGGTACCGAGTGATCAGTGCCCTTGTCGGTGATCATTTTGAAGGATTGAGCAATTTTTATGTCTCTTCTAATGAAGGCAACTCATCCTGTCCCTTATCCATTGCCTTGTAAACTTGATTGATTCGAATGAGCTCTTGCATTACGCTTATAACGCGCTTAGAGTAGATCACTTTTACGATAAGATCTTCGAGCTCCGTTCGCGTTTGGCATTTAATGATATATCCAGCATTTGAATCGGAGTAAATATCATTTGCAATATTCTGTTCAAGTACAACATTTACAGGGTAATTTCCAGCCCCGTGCTGAAGATAGCAAATTCGATACTTGTATCGTTGGTAAGAGGGGGTGCATAGGTAGAATTCATATTTGTGCGATTCTTCTCCCTGTTTACCTAAAGTTGTTTGTATATCCACTCGCTTTTCAACGGTTCCCAATACAGCAGATAAACCAGCTAATCCAGACTGTGTGTAAGAATAGACATGCCCTGAATAGGGGGCTACTTTTCCTTGAATAATGCCATTTGTTTCTTGTGCAATCTGTGATGCGAGTTCCTCAATCACAAGATGGGGGGCCGTCAAGTCAATGTCATTGAAGTCTAATTTCCCGCCCAAATCAAGTTTTTTACCCATGGTAATCCTCCCGTATTTCGAAAACTATAGGCAAATGATCACTTATACATTTATCAGGATGTCCTCTTGAGTTCAAAAGAGATTTTGACTTTGTTTCAGTTAATATTCTTAGGCTATTATCGATGAATCTTTCGCGCAGAGCAGGCCTTAAAATGACCTGATCATATAAATGCCAAAATGTATTATCTACATTACTTCCGCTAAAATAATATGTTCCGAATGGAGAATTAAAGTCCCCCAAAAAGTTCCACATGGGATTATAAAACATTCGGAACTCTTGGCCTGCAATGATTCGTGATTTCTTCTGGGTTTCAACATAGACCGGAATACTGTGTAATAAGTCTGCATTAATACACCCTGCTTCAAATGGATCAATATTAAAATCTCCAACCACAATCGTATTTTCTGTGTTTATTTCTTCTTCAATGGAGCGAATATCTGATATGATTTGAGAGATTGCAATGTTCCGCATTCCTTCATTTTGAGAAAAAATTTTGCTTGGTAGGTGCACGCAACAAAATATATCTTTATCATGTATTACCTGTATTGACGCATATTGTGACTGCATCCCCGGCTCGACACGAGAAATGTTACCCAAGATGGATATGCGGTCACAGCCAGTAGTAATATATTTCCACATTACCACTCCATGCCTTGCCAGAGATTCAATAAGATCATCGGCCTGTGCATCATATTCTGCCAGAATAACAATCGAAATATTATTTTCTACAATTATTTCATATAGAATTGGGTTTATGTCTTTATTCTGATGTGTGTTCCAGAATAACACTTTCATAGGAACTCCTCATCTGTTAGTCCTTGATTCAAGGCATAAACCATTCAAAGCTTGTACCGAAAGTCAATTGAGTGCAGTTTATGTAAATAATTATATAACAGAACAAATTATAAAACAAGACACCGCATCAATCCTACATGCTCAGATCCTGCGCCGCAATAAACAAAGAAGAAAAAGTCTCTGAAATCAGACGATTTCAGAGACTCTTTGGTCCGAGTGGAGCGATTCGAACGCTCGGCCCCGTGAACCCAAATCACGTGCGCTACCAACTGCGCTACACCCGGATAATTTGATTTTCCTGTAAGGAGTCAGTGCTCTGCAGATAAAGACTGTTACTGTTTCATAGTATAATATAAACGAGAAAAGATTGCAAGTATTCTTTTCTTATGTTAAGATAGGGGACGACTTCCGACATGAGGTGACTGAGCTGTGAGAATGAGAAAAAAGCCCAATCTGATCCCACGGATGGACCGATGCCGGGACCGGATGATCCCAGATCCGGTGGAGCTGAGGGGACACTGGCGGGACCTGATGCCCCAGGCGCGGGAACTGCGGGTAGAGCTGGGATGCGGGAAGGGACGCTTTACCGCAGAGACCGCAGGGCTGGAGCCGGATGTCCTGTTCGTGGCGGTGGAGCGGGTGCCGGATGCCATGATCGTGGCGATGGAGCGGGTGGTGGAGAAAGGGCTGTCCAATGTCTTTTTTGTGGACGGGGATGCGGCTCGCCTGCGGGACTATTTTTCCCCGGGGGAGGCCGACCGGATCTACATCAATTTCTGCGACCCATGGCCCTCCAACAAGCACGCCCGGCGGCGGCTCACCCACGAGAACTTCTTGGTGCTGTACCGGGGGGTCCTGCGGGACGGGGGACAGATCCACTTCAAGACGGACAACCGGGAGCTGTTTGAGTACTCCCTGTTCCAATTCCCCAAAGCGGGCTATGAGCTGTCTGAGGTGACCCGGGACCTGCATGGGAACGGGGTCTGCGGGATCATGACGGATTATGAGGAGAAGTTCCATGATTTGGGGACGCCCATCAACCGCTGCGTGGGGACCAAACTGCACCTGGAGCAGGAGCCGAAGTTTCGGCCCATCGCCGGGCCCCGGGATCTGGCGCCGCAGGACGGCGGCAAGGTGCTGGCGGAGGACCGATAAAGAAAAAGCAGTACCGCGGCGGCCTTTTCCGCCGCGGTACTGCTTTCTGATAGACCGCTGTATGTCCGGCCTTACTGCCCCTGATAGAGCGGATATTTCCCGGTCAGCTCCTTGACTTGGGCCCGCAGGCTGTCGATCTTGTCCTCAAAATCGGCCTGGGCGGCCTGACAGATCAGCCGGCCCACGGTCCGCATCTCCTCCTCCCGGAAGCCGCGGGAGGTAACGGCGGGGGTGCCCACCCGGATGCCGGAGGTGACGAAGGGCTTTTCCGGGTCATTGGGGATGGCGTTTTTATTGACAGTGATATATACCTCATCCAGACGGTGCTCCATCTCCTTGCCGGTGAGATGGGCAGGGCGCAGGTCTACCAGCATCAGGTGGTTGTCCGTGCCGCCGGAGACCAGGTCCAGGCCGCCCTCCATAATGGACTCTGCCAGGACGGCAGCGTTTTTGACGATCTGCTGCTGATAGGCCTTAAATTCCGGCCGGAGTGCTTCGCCCAGCGCCACCGCCTTGGCGGCGATGATGTGCTCCAGGGGGCCGCCCTGGGTGCCGGGGAAGATGGCGGAGTTCAGCTTTTTGGCGATCTCCGGATCGTTGCACAGCAACATGCCGCCCCTGGGTCCGCGGAGGGTCTTGTGGGTGGTGGTGGAGACCACGTCGGCGTAGGGGATAGGGGATGGATGGAGCCCGGCGGCCACCAGGCCGGCGATGTGAGCCATGTCCACGAACAGGTAGGCCCCCACCTCGTGGGCGATCTCCGCGAAGCACTGGAAGTCAATGATACGGGGGTAAGCGGAGGCACCGGCGATGATCATTTTGGGGCGGTGACGTCTGGCCAAATCTCGAACCTGGTCATAGTCGATGCGGTGGGTTACGGGGTCTACGCCGTAGGCCACCATTTTGTACTGCTTCCCGGAGAAGTTGACGGGGGAGCCGTGGGTCAGGTGGCCGCCATTGTCCAGGCTCATGCCCAAGACGGTGTCGCCATACTGGCAGAGGGCTTGGTAGACAGCGTAGTTTGCCTGTGCGCCGGAATGGGGCTGTACATTGGCATAATCACAGCCAAACAGCTTCTTTGCCCGCTCGATGGCCAGGTTTTCCACCACGTCCACGCACTCGCAGCCACCGTAATATCTCTTTCCCGGATAACCTTCCGCATATTTATTCGTCAGGACACTTCCCATTGCTGACATAACCGCCGGGCTTACCCAGTTTTCGGATGCGATCAGCTCAATATGACTGTTCTGTCTGTCAAGTTCATCGGTAATTGCCTGTGCGACTTCCATATCTACTGCCTGAATATCTTCTAATGTGTACATAAAATCCTCCTTGTCCTTCGACGGAAAATATATTTTCATTCTATCAGCTTTATCTTTTGATCATCTGAAAATTGATTTTCCTCAGTTGTCTTTTTGACAGAGACA
>ENA-ORRQ01001759-ORRQ01001759.1-human-gut-metagenome-genome-assembly--contig:-NODE-1759-length-15416-cov-4.946553_pt1 | contig 15416 bp, 17 predicted proteins | sample MGYA00242177_ERZ509138 | MGnify/ENA primary metagenome ERZ509138 (study PRJEB26280, sample SAMEA2338628) | human gut metagenome | biome: human gut; feature: human-associated habitat; material: faeces... | reverse complement strand
GCACCCTACCGAGCCTCAAAGAAGCAGCACTCGCGCCGTAGAGCAGCAAAAGCCCCCGCCGAGAGGGGGCTTTATCTATAATAGTCTGTGATCTATAATCTATAGTCCGCCGTCTCACTTCACATTTCTCCACAGCGTTCTGTCAAGCGAGCGGTACTGCACCGCCTGGGAGATGTGGTCGGAGTTCACGGTCTCGCTGCCGTCAAGGTCGGCGACAGTGCGCGCGATGCGCAGTATTTTGTCATACGCCCTCGCGGACAGCTCGAGCTTTTCGAACACTCTTTCGAGCAGGATCATGCCCTCGGGAGTCGGGCGGCAGAATTTTTTCGTCTGCGCCGCGTCCATCTTTGCGTTGCATGAAATGCCGCTGCCCTTGAGACGCTCGGTCTGAATGGCGCGAGCCGCGTTGACGCGCTTTCTGATATCCGCGGAGCACTCCTCCTGCGAGGTGCCGGACAGGCTCGCAAACTCAACGGGCGGCACCTCGATATGAATATCCAGCCTGTCGAGCAGGGGACCAGAAAGGCGCGAAAGATATCGCTGAACCGACTGCTGGGTGCAGGTGCACCGGCGGGTCGGGTGGCCGTAATATCCGCAGGGACACGGATTCATCGCGCAGACTATCATCGCCGAGCACGGATATGACAGCGATGCGGAAACGCGCGAAATTGTTATTTTTGAGTCCTCCATCGGCTGGCGCAGAACCTCCATCGCCTGACGCGAAAACTCCGGCAGCTCGTCTAAAAACAGCACGCCGTTGTGCGCCAATGATATCTCGCCCGGGCGCGGAATAGTGCCGCCGCCCGAAAGTCCTGCGGGCGAAACGGTATGGTGCGGCGAGCGAAACGGACGTTGGGTCATCAGAGATACGCCCTCGGGCAACGCGCCCGCGACGGAATAGAGCTTCGTCGTTTCAAGGCTCTCTTCAAATGTCATGTCCGGCAAAATAGACGGCAGGCGCTTTGCGAGCATACTTTTGCCCGAGCCGGGCGGGCCGACCATGATTATATTATGACCGCCTGCAGCGGCTATTTCGAGCGCGCGTTTTACCTCCGCCTGACCTCTGACATCGCGGAAGTCCGGCGCAAATTCGTCCGGGGCGTAGCTGTCTCTGAAATCGTCGAACTTCGCGGGAGCTATTGTTTCCTCGGAGCGCAGGTGTTTTATCAGCTGTTCGACGCTTCGCACGGGTATAACCTCAATGCCCTGAACGACCGAGCTTTCCGCCGCGTTCTCTGTCGGGACAAATACAGTTTTTATTCCGTTCTTTGCGGCGGTTATGACCATGGGCAGCGCGCCGTCGACGCGGCGGACGAGTCCGTCGAGCGCGACTTCGCCGATGAACGCCATATTGTCGGAGTCAAAGTTTATCTGCCTGCCGGCTTTGAGCAGAGCCATGAGAATCGGCAGATCGTATACCGAGCCCTCCTTGCGCGTGTCCGCAGGAGCCAGGTTCACCGTGATGCGGCTGACGGGGAAGGCAAATCCCGTGTTCTTTATCGCCGAGCGGACTCTGTTTTTCGCCTCGCTTATCGCGGCGTCGGGCAGTCCGACTATATCAAATCTCGGAAGCCCCTGTGAGAGATCCGCCTCGACCTGAACCATGTAGCTGTCCATGCCGAAAAGCCCCATGCTGTTTATCCGTGCAAACAAATTCATACCCCCAGTTGCCAAATGAAAAGTCCCCCGAGCTGCCTCGGAGGACTCACTTCAGTTTTTGTTAGTCTGCCTCGGCAGTGGTTGTGGTCGAAGGATCGGTCCAGTCCATCTCGTACTTGTCGCCGTAGGTGTACTCGAACGAGCAGGGAAGAGTGCCTATCTCGGCAAGGGTGCCCTCGCCGGTTATCGTGGTCGTGATCTTCTCGGTTCTTATGTACTCGACGGAAGCAACGGTGTTGTCCTTCGTGTTGATGACGCAGATTATCTTGCACTCGGTGTAGGTCAGGGACTCTATATCGGTGAAGCTGAGATAGCCCTTGAGCTTCTCTCTGAACTCCTTGACTGCCGCCGCTCTGTCTTCTTCGGAGCCGAGGTTGAACGCCTTCTTGACGAGGTCGACGCTGGGCTCTTTGATGACGAGGGTCAGGGTGCGCTGGCTGTTGTCGTCGTTTGCCTCTATCTCGGCCGATTCAACATCAGCTGCGGTGAGGCGGCTCGACCAGCTCTCGCCGGATACGGGGAAGAGCGCGGTCAGATCCTCGCCGTACTTAGTCTCGGCGTTTCTGCTCTCTTCAAAGGCTTTCTTCGTGCCGTCGAAGATGAACTTCTTGAGCGTGGGAACGGACTTTTCGAGCAGGGTGTTGCGCTCGCCGTCCTCTGTGCCGCAGATAACGTTCGAGACGTTCTCCGTGCTCTGGAATTTCTTAACAGCGGGCTTCTTGACCTTGACGGCGTTTATGACGCTGTTGTAATAGTTGACCATTGCCTCTTTGCCAACGGGCATCTCGGACATCGCGGTGACTGTGGTCTCCTCAGTGTCGGTGGTGCCGGCATCGCAAGCCGCGAACGAGAAGAACATTGCGGCCACAAGCACGAGCGCGCATACGGCATAGATCTTTTTCTTCATGAAGGTTAAATCCCCTTTCGTTTTTAAAGCGGAAGCGCACAAAATCGAATTATGCTGCGCCGCAGTTCCGCTGCTCTTTAGACTGAATTATTATAACATATTAATTTGAATTATTACAGTAAAAATTAACAGTGCCGCCTATTTTTGTCATAATTATTGAAAAACAGGCGGCATATTTGGTTATAATATACAAACAATCAGTTTGAAAGACCCTTTTCGTCGAAGAGGAACGCAGTCTCGAGCGCAACGCCGAGCACGGCTTCAATAGTCTTTATGTCGAGATTATCTGCGGTGTCGAGTCTCGTGTGATAATATCTTGCGGGGGCGGGATCCATTGCGGCTATCGAAACAGCCTTCATGCCCGACTGGGTGACTGCGGCGGCGTCGGTCGCGCCGAAGAAAACGCTCTTATAGGGCATGTCGAGTCCGTTCTGCTTTGCAGCCTCTTTGACAAGCGCGCACGCACTCTCGTCGTTCTTGACGGTACCGGTGAGGTCGCGCGAATATATCGCCATGAAATCGTAGTCGCGGATGGTATCAAGGCCGACAAACACGGTTTCAACATCGCCGAGCTCGTCTTTATGCGCCTTGCAGAACGCCTTTGCGCCGCGAAGTCCCGCTTCCTCCGAGCCTGTGAGCACTACCCAGACCTCGGTGTTTTCAAAGCGGATGTCGTGGTGCTGCATATATTTGACGACCGCCATTGAGATAAAGCAGCCGGTCAGATTGTCGTTCGCGCCCATGACGGGTCTCTTCTTGTTTTCAAAGAAGAGCGCGACGAAGAGGATCGGTATCCAGGCGAGGAAAACATATCTCAGGATGTTGAGCGCGCCGTCTTCAGCTATGGAGAAACCGTGACCTGCGGCGATAGCCCAGATGTTGAGCACGAGTCCGAGCAGAATGCCGACGAAGCTCAGACCGATTATCGGAACGAGCAGCTTCGAGCCGCCGTAATAGGTGAATCTCCACTCGTTCGCGCTGTCCGAATGGCCGGAGAAGATTATGCGGCGCTTGACTTCGCCCTTGGGCTTTCTGACGGCAACGACATTATGCGATGTCTTTTTGGGGAAGAAGGGGTCGAGCATCTTTTTGTAGAGCAGGAACTCCACGATTGCGAATATCAGCGAGAGTGCGCTGAGAACCAGCGATATGACGCTCATGCCAAAGAAGAAGAGGACTATCGCGGCGATCATCATTATGCCGTCCGTGAGTATCCAGCCGAGGAATGCGCCGGGATGCACGTCAAAGGGCTCGATTTCAACCTTGTCGCACGCGCCGTCGAGCTCGGCCGCCATGAGCTTCTGAGCCTCATGCTCCTGCTCGCTGCCGGCGGGTCTGGGACCGACATCCTTGCAGATCTTTTTGATTCCGCGAACCGAGAAATTCGTCATCTCTCTGAGCGCGGACGGATAGTTTTTGACACTGTCCTGAGCTTTCATGATAAGACTCCTTTCGTCTTTTGAATTCCGCCGCGAGTTTGACACGGCAGTTTTATTGTGATATATTTGTGTCGCAGCCGTAGGGCTGTTGAAACCTTTATGGGAGATATGGAAAATGAAGAAAAATATACGCTCGATACTTGCGGTTATCCTCGCGGTAATACTCGTTGCGCTCGTCGGCACATACGCTATTCTCAAAGTCCGCTCGAAGGACAGCAAAACGCCGGCTGAAACTTCAAGCGAGTCGCAGTCCGAATCGGCGCAGAGCACCGCGCCCGAATCGACCTCGCAGGAGACCGCGGCGCAGACCGAAAAGACAACAACTCAGCAGACCACAAAAGCCTCCACGAGCGGGGTCACGGAATATGCATACGCATACGCGGGATTCTCGCCGAAGGTGACGAAGATAGACGAATCGAAATGGTACCTGACCCTCGTCAACCGCGACTATATTCTGCCCGCAGACTACACGGTCAAAACCGCAAAGACCGTTGTTGACATCTACGGCGGATATGACTACGGACTGCTTGACTACCGCGTCGCTCCGCACTATATAGAGATGTATAACGCGGCGCTCGAAGACGGAATTAAGCTCTCACCCCTGTCGGGCTACCGCTCGATAGCGCATCAGAAGAGAAACTTCGAGGCGCGCATCAGCCTTTATATGAAGCAGGGCTACAGCAAGAAACAGGCGACGATAATGGCGTCGGAGATAATCCTGCCGCCGCAGACGAGCGAGCACAATGCGGGGCTCTGCATGGACATTCTCTCGATATACGAGAGCTTCGAGAACACGAAAGAATACAGATGGCTCCAGGCGCACGCCGCGGATTACGGCTTCGTGCTCAGATATCCCAAGGACAAACAGAGCATCACGAACATCACCTTTGAACCGTGGCACTGGCGCTATGTCGGCGTTGAAGCCGCCAAGGAGATGAAAGCGAAGAACCTGTGCCTCGAAGAATATCTCGGAGTGGCATAACAGCCGCAAAATTTATATATAAGCTACCCGGAGTCTCACTCCGCGGCGGCTTTTTGTTTTAAAGAAATGCCGTCTAGGAGCAATTTTGTTTATCTGCGGCACTTTATATCGTCTTTCACGTTTGAAAGGGGACAGGCAAGCGTGGGGGGAGGCAAGAGATTGTTTTAGATCCGCTTAAAGTAATAGCTAAAAGGTGCAAGAGAAACGGTTCTTTGTAGGGTGCGGCGACCTTGACGCACCGCCGCTGCCGTAGGCGGCATGATGTTAGACTATAAATTTTTACCTACTGCCTTCGCTACCTACCTTAACGAAATATTTTATCTTTCACAGCGTTTCGGCATTTTCTTTTTATTTGAAAAAGAAAACGCCTGCAAAAGAAAAGCAAACTCAGGGCCTCGCCCCGAGACCCCGCGAACGCCGCACCGCAGTACATAGCTTGTGCTACTCAGTAGGTAGCTCGGCACATTCGCCCGCAAACGCGCTGGAGCTTGGACGAGTGCGGGCTCGTGTGGCTTGCTACGCAAGCCGTTCCCTCGCATTTCTCAGATAGCCGTTCCACTGCGGTGCGGCTATTGGGAGCTTGTTCACCCGGGTTTATCGTGTCGTTGACATTACCTTTTCGACGTTACCTTTACAAAAAATAAAATACGCTGCGCCTACAAATAAAGCCGCAATATGCGGCTCGAGCGTGTCTATAAACCTATTTTTGGTGGTTTCGCAAAAATCAAAGCCTCCCTTGTGTAAAGGGAGGTGGCGCGAAGCGCCGGAGGGATTGTTCTGAATAAGGGAAAAATTTTCAAAATGCTGAGTATTTTGAACTTTCATTACAACAACCCCTCAGTCACGGCTTAGCCGTGACAGCTCTCCTTACACAGGGGAGCCTTGAGTCAGTGCAATGACAGGCTTTTTCGACAGACTGAGCACTCTGCATTTTTGCAGGGTGCTTTTTTCAGTTCTACCCGGGGACAAGGCTTCATATTATTTAGAGAAACGGAGGCGATACCATGCGGGCGGCAGATTCATTTGACAGCGCGGTAGACTTTCTCGATGATCGGCTTCGCACCGCTCTGCTCGGGGTCGACAGCCGTGTCAAAGAGAGCGCGTATGAAATACGCCTGCGCGCCGCGAGACCCGTTGTTATAGTCACGCGCGGCGGCTCGCTGTTCGTCTATGAAAGCGGCAGAACCGGATTGGTCTTTTCGCCGGGCGCGCTTGCGGCAACTCCTGCGGAGCTTCAGGCGAGCTTCTCGCGTATGTGCGGCTATTCCGTCCATTCGAATTCCGCCGCCGCGGCGAGCGGGTTTATAAGCCTCGCCCACGGACACAGAGCCGGAGTCTGCGGAACGGCGGTCATGGCGGAAAGCGGGACCGTGAAGTCGTTTCGCGATATCTCGTCCGTGAATCTGCGTATCGCCCATGAAATTCCGGGTGCGGCGGATGAAATATATCCGTCTCTCTTTTCTCATGGAATCGTGTCTGCGATTATCGCGGGGCCTCCGCTCTCGGGCAAAACAACGCTTCTGCGCGACCTTGCACGCAGGCTGTCGGGCGTTTCCGGCGGCAGATATTATCGCGTAGCAATAGTTGACGAGCGCGGAGAGATAGCCGCTTCGAGCGGCGGATGCCCGCAGTGCGATGTCGGCTTCTCCGATGTTCTGACAGGCTATCCAAAGGATGTTGGTATTCTGACAGCACTCAGAACCCTTTCGCCGCAGATAATCGTCTGCGATGAGATAGGCAATCTCTCCGAAGCAAAGCGTATCTTGGAGGGCATGAACTCGGGCGTGAATTTTCTCGTCAGCGTCCATGTCGGTAAAGATGAAGACCTGCGTAGCCGTCCCGCCGCGGCGGAGCTGCTCGCGTCCGGCGTGTTCTCGAAGCTCGTCATGCTCGGCGAATTCCCGGGTGAGACGGCTGGAATATATGATCTGAAGGAGCATTTTTATGCGAATGATCGGAGCCGTCCTGACGGCGTCGGCGCTGCTGCTTGCGGGCGGATATGCGGCGCGTATGCTGAGCCTGCGCGTGAGCCTGCTCGAAAAGATATGCATTATGCTGCGCGTTGTGCGGACTCAGCTTGAATGTTGCTGCTGCCCGGTCGGCGATGTGCTCGAGATACTCGGCTCGACCCCGGACTTGAAAGAACTCGTGTTTATCCCGGAGTGTATAAAGCTCTGTGATTCAGAGCCGTTTCCGCAGGCGTGGAGCGATTCGCTCTCTGCGCGGAAAAACACCGTCGGCTTGACTTCGTCCGATGTCTCGCGGCTTGTCTCTTTCGGTCGCTCGCTCGGTACTACCGCACTCGAGGGGCAGATAGCAAACTGCGATATGTTCTGCGCCGATTTTGAGCTGCGGCTCTCGGAGGCGCGGGAAAAGAAAAAGAAATATGCAAAAGTTCTGCCGCCTCTCGGCGCGCTCGCGGGCGCAGTCATTGTGATAGCGGCTGTCTGATAAATTCAGGAAAGGAACGGCGTTTGCCGTGCATCGTCTATGGAAGCGGGAATAGTTATAAAAATAGCAATGGTCGGCATAATCGTGGCGGTGCTCAGTCAGGTACTATCAAGAGCGGGACGCGATGATTATGCGCTGATAACCGTGCTGGCGGGCATAGCCGCAGTGCTTATCATGCTGCTGCCGTATCTTTCGCAGCTGCTCGATGCCGTCAACGGTATGCTCGGTGGCTGATATGGCGGAGATAATTAAAACCGCCGCGCTCGCGGTGTCGGTGTGCGTGCTGTGTGCCGTGATAAAGCAGTATCGCCCGGAGTATGCCCCGATAGTGCAGATAGCGGCAGTCGCGGTGATAGCGGCGTCCGCCGTACGCATTTTGCAGAATATAATCTCGCAGCTCGATTTCTTCTCCGGGATGTCGGAGACTGGCGGCGAGTGCATATCCGTGCTGATAAAGGCGCTCGGTGTTGCGGTCGCGGCGCAGATCGCGGGCGATATCTGCCGCGACAACGGCAATTCCGCCGTGGCGGGCGTGTCCGAGCTTGCGGCAAAGGCGGCGATAATCGCGCTCGCCCTGCCGTTGATAAAGTCGGCAGTCACGCTCGCAAAAGAACTGATAAATATCTGAGGGACGTCTATGAGATGCTTGAAAGTGATTGCGGCTCTGCTGATGCTGCTTGCGTTCAATACCGCCGTGTGCTTCGCTCTTGAAGAGGAGACGACGGACAATTATTCGTCTTTTTATGAGTCGAGCGGAGCGGACAGCCTCGACGATTCTCTGCCCGATGATGTGAAAGACACTATTGACTCGGCGGGGATAGATATATCAAATTGGCAGTCGATGCTCTCACCATCACCTAAAAAAATTATCTCCATGTTCGCCGACATCGCACGCGGAAGCTTCAAAAAGCCGATAAAAGACATGGTTATAATCGTGGGCGTTGTTATTCTCGTCGGTCTTATCAAAGGTACTGCCGCCGCCGAAAACTTTTCCGAGCCGCTGAATATAGTCATAGGCTGCGCCGTCGCAATAACCGTCTTCGCCTCGTCTGCCGGAGTTATCTCGCAGGGGATGAGCGCCGTTGAGGCGACTTCTGATTTTATGCTCGCGCTCATTCCTGTGCTTGCCGGTATAATAACCGCCGCAGGGAATCCCACGCTCGCCCTGACTTACGGATCGTTTGCCATGGCGGCGGCTCAGGCGGCGGCGCAGACGGCAGGAAATATAATAATGCCCCTGTGCGGCGCGTTTTCGGCTTTCGGCGTGTCCGCGTCGCTGAGCCCCGAATTGAAGCTCATAAAGCTCGCGGATATGATAAAAAAGCTTACTATAGGTGTTCTGTCATTTGTTGCGGCGGCGTTTTCGGCCGTTCTGGGGCTCAAAAGTCTGCTCGCCGGGAGCGCGGACACTTTGGCTTCAAAGGGCATAAAGCTTGCGCTCAGCTCCGCCGTGCCGATAGTCGGCGGCGCGCTCAGTGATGCCTATTCGTCGATAATCGGCAGCGTGTCTCTGCTCAAAAGCACGGTCGGCGTGTTTGGCGTTATCGCCGTTGTGATGATAGACTTGCCCGTCGTTCTTCAGTTGACGGCGAGAATTATTTTGTTGAAGCTCCTCGGCGTACTCTCTTCGTCCATGGGGGACGATACAACAGGCGAAGTGCTCGATACTCTCTCGTCCGCGCTGACCGTGATAAACGCGGCGGTTATTTTTACAGCAGCTCTCTTTATTATCTCAACGGGGATAGTCATCTCCGTGAAAGCGGGTGCGTAGCATGGAAGATCTGAAAAAATTGGCGCTTGGCGTGTGCACTGCGGCGATATTCTCGTCGGTCATATATGCGCTCGTGCCAAAGGGAAATATGCAGAAAATAATGCGGTGTGTCACTGCGCTGGCGGTCATATGCGCGCTCGCTTTTCCGTTTGCGAGCGCCATAATGAAAACAAATTTTTCTGCACCCTCGCCCGACACAGAGGCTCTGATACCAAGCGAACTAAACAATGAGGTGAACTACCGCCTGACCGCTGCATATGCCCAGCAGATGCAGGACGACGTGCAGGAAATACTCGCGTCCTACGGCTACCTCGACTGCGAAATAGACCTTTTGACGGATATTGATGAGCAGGGAAGCATATTTATTAAAAAGGCGAATATCATATTGCCGGGCGGGGCAGTGCTGAAAGAAGCGGCAGTCGAGAAACTCCAGAACCTGTTGGGGGACGCAGTGATAGATATAAGAACCGGGAGCACAAGCTGATGGATATAAAACACTCATTTGAAAAATTGAAGTCCGTATTCACTTCCGACAAGAAGCTTGCCGTGCTCTGCGCGGTCGGCGTGCTCGGCGTAGTGCTGCTCATTCTCTCCGAATTTATTCCGTCAGGCGAAAAGAAGGCGGAGAAAAAAGAGAGCGTCACTGCGGCGCAGAGTCAGGAGACCTATGCCGAGGACATAGAAAAGCGCCTGACCGAGATAGTCTCTTCTATAGACGGAGCGGGAAAAACGCGCGTTATGGTGACTCTCGAGAGCGGCGCCGAGCAGGTATATGCGAGGAATGAAAAGATAAAGAGCGACACCTCCGGCGGCACGACTCTCGAAAAAGAAAACTTCTCGGACGAAAAAGAGTATGTTCTCATTGAGAGCGACGGGAACGAGGGCGGAATGATAATAAAACTTATTCAGCCGAAAATCCGCGGCGTTGCGGTCGTTTGCGAGGGCGGCGGCTCGGATGCCGTTCGCCAGGAGATAACCCAGGCGATAACCGCCGTTCTCGATATCAGCGCGTCGCGCGTATATATCACGAAAATGTCGGCGTAACCGCGCCGTTCAAATAAAAGAAACCCGAAAGGATTGATATTTATGGTCGTCAGGAAAAGACAGATAATCGCCGCGGCACTCGTTCTCGCACTTGGTTCGGCGGTGTTTATAAACTGGTATTATAACCGCCCGTCGGTGAAGAGCGCGAACGCGAGGCCGTCGGTCGAGGCGGTCGATAACACGGGCGGGAATCTCGGCGATGCGCAGCTTGTCAATTCGTCGGGAGTCTCGGAGAGCACGGTGGCAACAGGCAAGAGCAGCGATTATTTCGCCTCCGCCAAGCTCAGAAGAAATTCCGCCCATGACAAAGCGGCGGAGACCCTCAACAAAGTTATAAAAGACAGCTCGTCCGATGCCTCCGCCGTCAAAGAAGCAACCGAGGCGCTCAAGGCTCTGTCAAACGCGATAAAGCTCGAGGGTGATATTGAAGCGCTGATAAAAGCGAAAACCGGCGGCGACTGCGTCGTGATAATCAATAATAACTCCGCCGAAGTAATAGTCGCAAAAGGCGCTCTCAACGACACGGTTATCCTCCAGATAAAGGAGATAGTTCTCAAACAGACCGGTTTTTCAGCCGAAAACATAACAATTGTTGAATTAAGTAGTTGAGAATTTTCAAGTTTGTGTTATAATATAGGGCAGAAGGAGGAATGCCCTGTGGAAGAAACCAAAACTGTTGACAATATCGGCAACCTCGTAATATCCGAGGATGTCATTGCATCGATAGCTCTCAATGCCGCCAAGGACGTTGAAGGCGTGAGCAGCTTTGCCGCCAGGACTCCCGACGTACATTCGATCTTCAAGCTCGGAGAGGGCGCGGCGAAGTCCGTGCGCGTCTTGTCGTCGGATAACGATGTCAAGATATATATCCATGTCAATATCGCGCCCGGAACCAAGATTCCGAAGGTCGCGGCGGATATTCAGAAGAATGTCAAGAATGCCGTCCAGAGCATGACCGGAAAGATGGTCTCGAAAGTCAACGTCTCGATAGCCGGTATGGATATCAAGCCCGAAAGCGAAAAGTAAATTTTTCAAGCCCTCTCTTGCGGGAGGGCTCGATTCGGTTTTTATGCCGAGCAATGTTTACCGCCCGAGAGCGGAATTCTGAGGGGAGTACAGGAAAGTTTATGACAAGAAGCCAGTCGAGAGAGCAGGCGTTTGCCCTGCTGTTTGAAAAGTCCTTCAATCCCGAGACGGATATGGACGATATTATATCTCTCAGCCTTGAAAACGAGCTTATAGAGCCGGACGAGTTCGCGTCCATGCTCGCCCAGACTGCGTGGGACAAGCTGTTTTCAATCGATGATATCATCGAAAAATATTCAAAGAACTGGAAGAAACACAGAATATCCCGCGTCGCTCTGTCCGCGATGAGACTGAGCATCTGCGAGCTTATGTACATACCGGAAGTCCCGGTCGGCACCTCGATAAACGAGGCTGTCGAGCTGTGTAAAAAATACGCTACGGCAGAGGATGCGTCGTTCGTCAACGGTGTTCTCGGCTCTGTGGCGCGCGAAGAAAAGCTTGCCGACAGAAGCGGCTCCGACGCCCCGGAAGGGGAATAAGCCATGGCTGTTTATCTTGGCATAGATACAAGCAACTATACTACATCCGCCGCAGCCTTTGATGATGTGAGCGGATGTGTTTTTCAAAAGAAGATGCTTCTGCCCGTCAAGAGCGGCGAGCGCGGACTGCGTCAGAGCGACGCCGTGTTTCATCATACACAGCAGCTCTGGCAGGTCGTTTCTGCTGTTATCGACGAGTGCGGTAAGCCTGATTTTATCGGCGCGTCATATGCTCCGCGTGATGCAGAGGGCTCGTATATGCCGTGCTTTACCGTCGGACTCAATACCGCGAAGTGCCTCTCATCTGCCCTGGGCGTGCCGCTTTATGAATTCTCGCATCAGGCGGGTCATGTCGCGGCGGCTGTCTATTCGAGCGGGCATATTGAACTTTTTGACCGCGAGTTTATCGCGTTCCATGTCTCCGGCGGAACGACCGAGGCGCTCTTGGTGCGCCCCGATGAAGAGAAGCTTCTCAATATTGATATCATCGGCAGAACTCTCGATCTCAACGCGGGACAGGCTGTTGACAGGGTCGGCGTTGCTATGGGACTCAAGTTCCCTGCGGGCGCAGAACTCGAAAAACTGGCGCTCAAAAGCCAAAAAGTATTCAAGCCGAAACTCTGCGTCAAGGGCACAGACTGCTGCCTTTCGGGCATTGAAAACAAGTGCCTCGATATGATAAAAAGCGGCGAGGAGCAGTGCGATATCGCGCTCTATTGCCTCGATTCCGTGTCGGCGGCTCTCGAAAAAATGACGAAGAATATACTCGAAAAATACGGCAACATACCGCTTGTCTTTGCGGGCGGCGTGATGTCCAATTCAATAATACGCCAAAGATTTACAAAGGAGTTCGGCGCATACTTTGCCGAGCCTGCATTCTCGGCGGATAATGCCGCCGGAACGGCGTATCTGACTTATCTCAGGGAGCAGAAAAATGCTTGAAACCGTCAGCGTAACAGTAAGTCAACTTAACAGATATATAAAATCCGTTATGGATTCGGACTATAACCTGCGAACGGTGTTCGTCAGCGGGGAAATATCGAATTTTACGAATCATTACCGCACCGGGCATTTCTACATGACCCTCAAGGACGAGAAAGCGGCAGTGCGCGCAGTCATGTTCAAGTCCGATAACGAACGCCTCGGCTTCGTGCCCGAAAACGGTATGAAGGTTATCGCCAGGGGTCATGTCAGCGTCTTTGAGCGCGACGGTCAGTATCAGCTCTATATTGAAGATATGCAGCCCGACGGAGCGGGCGCTTTGAGTATTGCCTTTGAACAGCTCAAGAAAAAGCTTGAAGCGGAGGGACTTTTTGCACAGGAGCGCAAACGCCCGATACCGCGCTTCCCGAAGTGTGTCGGCGTCGTCACTTCGCCGACGGGCGCTGCGGTCAGGGACATTATAAATGTCATAACGCGCCGCAGCCCGTCAACGCAGATAATCCTCTGTCCCGTGCAGGTGCAGGGTGCGTCTGCGGCGGGTCAGATATCCGATGCCATAAGGCGGTTCAACGCAGGGCGTTATGCCGATGTGCTCATAGTCGGGCGCGGCGGCGGCTCGGTCGAAGAGCTTTGGGCTTTTAACGAAGAAAAAGTGGCTCGCGCAGTTGCGGCGAGCGATATCCCTGTTATCTCTGCAGTCGGTCACGAGACGGATTTTACTATCTGCGATTTCGCGGCGGATCTCCGCGCGCCGACCCCGTCCGCAGCGGCGGAACTTGCCGTCAGCGACAGGGCGGAACAGCACGCATATATCAATCAACTCGGCAGGCGCTGCGCCTCTGCGCTGGATTCACATATTCGCTTTGGCTGTAATGAAATAAAACGCATCTCCGCAGAACTTTCGGCATACGGACCGATGCAGCAGATAATCTCTCAGCGGCAGACTCTCGATTCGCTCTTTTCCGATATGCAGTCGGCGGCTCTGCAGGCGCATCACAGGGATAAATTAAATCTCTCCGTCCTCGCGGGCAGGCTCGATGCACTCAGCCCCCTGAGAATACTCTCGGGCGGCTATGCGGCGGTCGAACGCGGTGGAAAGCTGATATCAAAAACGAATGTCCCCAAAGAGGGCGACGATATAACCGTGACTGCGGCGGATATAAAGCTCACCGCCCGCGTCACTTCATCTGCCAGAAACGGAGGAACAGACAATGGCTAAGAAAACTTATGAAGATTCAGTCAAAAGACTTGAAGATATAGTTTCCGCTCTCGAGTGCGGCGACGCTTCTCTCGATGAGTCATTGAAGCTCTTTGAAGAGGGGACGAAGCTCGTCTCTTTCTGCAACGAGTATCTCGACAAAGCTCAGACGAAGATAAAAGAACTGTCCGAGCTTGAAAAGGAGAATGAAGATGAGTAAAAAATATACAGCCGACGAGTATATCTCTATGATAAATAACTCGCTCATGGCATATCTTTCGTCCGAGCCGTCGGGCGCGGGTGAAACAAAAATGCTCGAAGCGATGAGATACAGCGTCGAAAACGGCGGCAAGCGTATCCGCCCGATGCTGACTCTCGAATTTTGCAGGATGTGCGGCGGCAGCGTCGAAGCGGCTTTGCCCCTTGCGTGCGCTATCGAGTTTATCCACACATATTCGCTCATCCACGACGATCTGCCCTGCATGGACAACGACGATATGCGCCGCGGCAAGCCGTCGGCCAATGCGCGCTGGCAGTCGCACAAGGCGGTGATTCTGGGCGACTACATTCTGGCCCGCAACCTGAGCATCGGCCTGACGAGCGGTCAGTTCGATCTGGTGACGCACGTCTGCGGGTCGATGGCGGCGCTCTGCGAAGGCGAGGTGCTGCAAAGCGAGTGCGCCGAAAAGCATACCATGACGCGGCAGGCGTACCTCGACATCATCTATAAGAAGACGGCGTGTCTGATCGGCGTCAGCGCTTCGGCCGGGGCGATGGCCGTGGGCGCTTCGCAGCAGAAGGTGGCCCTGATGCGCCGCTTCGGCGAGGCGGTGGGCATGGCCTTCCAGATTCAGGACGACATCTTGGACTATACCCCCTCGGCGCAGACGGGCAAACCCGTCTGCAACGACCTGCGGGAGGGGAAAATCACGCTGGCCCTGCTGACGGTGCTCGACCGCGCGCCGGCCGAACGCCGCACCGAACTGCTGGGGCGGCTGGCCTGTTGTCACGACGACGAGGAGTCGGTGGAATACCTGCAGCGTACGGTCGAGAACGAAGGCGGACTGACCTTCGCCGCCGAAGTGATGCGCAGCTATATCGCGCGGGCCGTGGAGATGCTCTCGGAATACGAGGCGTCGGATTACCGTACGGCGCTGGCGAACCTCTGCGCCTACATCGCCGAACGGGACCGGTAAACGGGAAAACTCATTAACCTAAATTTCATAAAACTCAATGGAGACGAAAAAACAAAATTACACTTTGCCGATCATTGTGATGATCTTCCTCTTCGGTATGATCTCATTCGTGACGAATCTGGCATCACCTATGGGTGACATTCTGAAGTACCAGTTCAATGTGCCCAACTGGATGGGAACGTTGGGCGTGTTCGCGAACTTCATCGCTTATGCGATCATGGGGTATCCTGCCGGCAACATGCTGCAGAAGTACGGCTACAAG
>ENA-ORRQ01001758-ORRQ01001758.1-human-gut-metagenome-genome-assembly--contig:-NODE-1758-length-15426-cov-2.896428_pt1 | contig 15426 bp, 8 predicted proteins | sample MGYA00242177_ERZ509138 | MGnify/ENA primary metagenome ERZ509138 (study PRJEB26280, sample SAMEA2338628) | human gut metagenome | biome: human gut; feature: human-associated habitat; material: faeces... | reverse complement strand
TTTTTGGATAATGCGCCGAGCAGTATTTGTTCACAGTTTCTACACAAAAAACTGCTTTTTAGGCGCAGGATATCCACACGCGTATTAACAAATACAATATATTTATAACAAATAAAAACTTATAAGTCAATAATTTTATAACATATTTTGAATTTATTGTGAATTTTCACATATTTTCGCATTGATTTTTGACGATAGAGAGTTGCAAAATAGACAATATGGCACAAAAAGTCTGACAAACACAATTCGACAGAAAATTGACTGTAAAACGTAATATAATCCATATAAAGTCGGGTAAAATTCTGTTCGATTTGTAAAGGCAAACATCTTTACAAATGTAAATTTTGTGTAAAGTATCACAGCTTTACTTGCGGAAAATCAAGCGTTTTTTGGCGTCAAATTATAAACAAATTGTAAACTTTTAGTTAATAATTTGTGCAAGGTGTCAAAAATAAGTTTGCTTTTTTGGACATTGTTACAAAAATATCATTTGTCGTTTGTCTTTATTGACTTTTTTGTTGCCTTATGTAATAATTATAATGTGTTTAAAGCACATATTGCGCAGTTTTTGGTGCAACGGTTTGGCTTTGCCGACCTTCAGTCTAATTCAGATTGCCTGATGGTCAGAGATTGTGACAGGCTCCCCTGCAATATGTTAACACTTTATTATCCAACTAATTTTAAATTTAATGGAGGTAAAAAATGAAAACGAAGGCAAAAAAGTTTTCACATAAGCTTCTGGCATTATTTATGGCAGTGCTTATGGCAGCTTCCTGCTTTACCGGTGCTTTAACTGCTTATGCTGATACTATGAGCAGTGAAAAGACGTATGCCGACGAGTCAATCGAATATAACGATTTGGCGTGGGCTATTCTTTCCGATGAACAGGTAGCTACAGCTTTACTTGACTATGCTGATTTGATGCTTGCCCAATACGGTCCGCAGATTGATAAGCTTCTTGAAAACCTTCCTTCAAGTATTACCCAGTATATCACATGGGACAGCAACAGCCGTACACTTAAGCTTAATGCTTTTGGTCTTGTTAAAAAAGACATTCCGGTACGTACTCACAGTGTTGATGAACTTTTCTATACACTTAGGGGTGTCGCTGATCTTCTTAACTCATATGGTAACTTACTCGGTGATGCCGGCAACCTTAACTTTAAGGCTGTTGCCACTAAGGATTGGAGTATTTCAAGAGAAACTGCATCTTCAACTGATATTTTAAGAAGCGTAATCGGTATTTTACAAAACCTTTCTTGCGACTATAACGGCTCTGATATTTTAGGCCAGGTGCTTAGAGGTAACTTTACTCTCGGTACTCTCGGTAACGTTGCAAACCTTGACGTATATAAGATTGTAGGTAATCTTTTGGGCTTTACAGATACGAAGTATAAGACTAACTTAGTATACAATGTTGCTCAAAACCTTATTTTCCAATATACTAATTGGTATACAGAAGAGGAAATTAATAATTTCAAGAACGGTACTGCAACATGGGTTTATGATGACCAGCTTATTAATAAACTCACAACAGAGCTTCTTGATAAGATTAGTGTACTTGTTACATATAATCAAGAATACACAGATGCTGATTCGCAAACAGCAATTCAGGATACATCGGCTACACGTTATTTGAAGATTAAAGCTGAAATGAAGGCAAGCGGTTCTGACTACGCTACTGCAGCTGCAAAGCTTGGTTATGACCCTAACCTTGTATATTCAGATGAATTTAAAGATGATGAGGGTAATCCTCTTAACGTTCTTCTTTTTGCTTACGGTGCTCCTGACGAAAACGGTTATGCAACAGAATCAACCACAAAGGTAACACTTAAGGCAACCGATAATCTTTTTGATTTCAGTTACAGAGCTCTTGACCTTGCTTGGGATACAGTTCTCAAGGGTACAGTCAAACTCCTTCACGTAAATGATGGATTTGATAAGGGTCACGGCGCTAACTTTGATAACAACTATTATTATTTCTTCGACCAAAAGGGCGAGTGGAATGATAATGATGTTGCTGCAAACTATACACCGGCTAAGCTCAATCAATGGGCAAATGCAGTATATAAGGATTATAAGTTTGACACAGCAGATGATTTCCTTGCTTATGTTAAGAAGACGGTAACTTATGATCGTACAGCTGCCGAGGACTCAACAGGTTCTTGGAAAGATATCGACGCAACGAGACTTTTCGCTAAGTTAAGATACAGCCCGCTTGCTGATTACGGCTTTAACGTAACAACAGGTCCTATCAATCTTTACTTTGCAGAAACAGGTACTCCAAACCTCGATAAGTTCTTTAGCGAAAGCTATTCAAAGTACAGCTCAATGGTAGCAGGCTTTAATGACGCACTTGTTGCAGCAGTTAAGGACTTGTTCCCGCAGCGCGGCAACGTTATCGGTACACGTCCTGAAATGACAACAACCGGTGATTTTGCAACTATTGACGCAGCAGCAATTAAGTCAATCGTTTCAACACTTGTTGGCAACGCTTGCAAGATGGTTCAGTACACAGCAGACGCTACAGACGCTAACATTCTTAAAGCTTTCTACGCAAAGAACGGCGCCAGCGCTGCTCTTACAGAGAAGAATCTTGAAGAAGCAATGATTCCTATGCTCGTTGCTTGTATCGGTCAGGTAAATCTTGGCTCAGGCAAGCTTGAGAAAATTATCCATCCTTCTGATTGGGACGGATGTAAGGATGCAGAAGCAGTAGCTTATGTATGCCTTAAGGAGTATTTATCATACTCAATGCCTGACAAGGATTATTCAAAGCTTGTAAAGATTGGCAGCGACGGAACAATCAATGCAACACTTGAAGGCACAATTCTTCCAATGGCTCGTGACGCAGTTGCTTATGTAATTGAGGCTTACGTTCCTCTTGAGGACGAAAACGGCAATACTTGGAAGACAGAGTCAGCAGCTGTTGATTCTAAAACAACACTCTTTGACCTTCTTAATTCTGTAGTTTGCTACTACGGCGGCGACCATGCAATGGAGAAGGCTGTAAATAAGGGCGAAAGAGCTATGGGCGTAGGTGCTCTCCTCGGTATTTGTGATGGAAACGGCAACAGCCTTATCACAACAAAGAATACTCTTTGGGAAAACATTAATGCAATAGCTAATAAGCTTATGCCTGTTCTCGGTACACTTCAGGGTACAGGTTATGCTAAATTCAATTCAGAGGAACTTATTTGGAACAACATTGTTCTTTCATTCCTTGATATTGGTAAAGAAAATTCAAAGACAGGTCTTTGCGGCGTATCTAACTTCCTTAACCAGTTATTTACAATCGTTTCTGCAGAGCCTATCCAAAAGACTTCATTCGTCGTAACAGTTTATGATTTACTTAAGGATCTCATTAACGGATTGTTTGGCGCACGTTACAGCGGACAGAGCTTTAAGACAATCGTTCCTGATGCTACAAGTGCTCATCCGTTTGATGATTTCTTCCAGGTTAAGGTACTCGCAGGTACAAGCGGTAAGGACTTGGGTGCATTCCAAAAGCTTATCTGTAACTTCGTAGAGTTCGGCGGATACGGTACAAACGGTCCTAAGACCTACTCTGATTCTATTATCAGAGGTATCTGTTTTGCAGTACAGGCAGTTAACAGCTTCATTCCTAATGCATTGACTACACTTGGTCAGCATCAGCTCAAGATGGCTACTGCTTCATTCGGTTCTAACACCGTAACAGGCTGTATTTCAGGTCAACCTTATGATGATGCACTTACTGTTACAAACAACTCGGTAGGTATCAATGCATCGTACATTAAGGACGGCAAGCCTACTCAGCTTTCACGTTACTATGTAAAGATTACAAGCGTGCTTCAATATGATGTTTATAACGAAGAAATGCCTGATGATACAATAGATTTCCCTGAAACTCCTATTGATCCGGGTAAGAGTGCTAAAATTAATATTTCAGTTCCGTTCGATGTTTCAGGTTCTGATACAACAAACACATGCCGTGTTGTTGTAAATTATGATATTGTTGATGATCAGGGCAATGTTCTTTATGGAGGCAATACTGTAACAGCTTATAAGCTTCTTACAAGTGAAGTAAGCTTCAGAAATGCTCTTTATGATGCTGATTATAACTTCAACTCTACATTCCAGCAGACAGACGGCACTGACAGAGAAGAAAACGGTGTAACCGTTCATTCTCTTACAGGTATCGGCGGTAATATCTCTGCAAACTATCCTGATAAGATGGTTATCGCTTCTAACAAGCTTAACGAAATCGCTCAGTATTCATTCTTTATGAAGGGCGGCAGTAAGGAAAAGAGCATTGACGGTGTATTCTTCTTTGACAGAAAATCCGGCTATGAATCAAATAACCTTACTACTGCAGCTAAGGCATTCGATGATTCTAATTTAACAACAGTAGATATCGGTGAAAATAACGCTATTGCTCGTTGGGATAAGTCAACAGGTGATCTTCTTAAGATTGGTATGTATGACTATCGTGTAGAAACATCTGCAGGCTCAGGCGAATTCGGCGAATGGCAGCGTAACCATACAAACGGTTCTACAGGTAGCGGCCTTGGTGCTGTTGACTACTACAGAGGTTATACTTCTGAGGAAATCGGTAACATTTCAAAGCAAAATGAGGGCAAGGAGATTGAAACAAGAACTCACGTTGCATTCACTCTTCAGGAAGCACTTGATGCTAAGATTATTGCCGGTTACCATATCAATGAAAGCGGTATTTATGATACAATGTATCTTAAGACCGGTGGTAAATATAACTATGATAACATCTTTAATATGGTTACACTCGGTACCGGTATTGATGCTATCTATATAAATACCTCAAAGCAAACATTTGGTTCAAATGCTGTTAATAACTACAGACCGTTTGGTTTCGACGGTGAGGCTACTGTTAAGACCGGCACTTATGATGTTAATGTTAACTTCTATAATTCAGGTTCTTATAAGACAGGCAGCTTCCAGCTTGTTATCGGTGAAAGCGGTTCAGCCGGCTCACTTGATAAAAACTATAACGAACTTGCCAATATCATGGCTAACTATAAAACATCCGACTTCAAAGAGGATGCATCTATCGGTTCAGTTTATGATTTGGCTAAGGATGCTCTTATGAATGTACTTAGCGTTCAGTCAGCTCCTTACACTGCTGAATCAGCTCTTACTCAGTCAGATAAAACAGAGTATGCAGTTACAACTTCAGTTACAACTTCCGCAACAGGCGATCGTGCATACGTTCCTTACTCAACCTCTAACGAAACAGTAACATTTACTGTAAAGGGTACTCAGGTAAGCTACACAATCCCTGAATCGGTTAAAGCAACTGCTTATGTCGGCGGCACAATAGACGCTACAACAGGTGCAACCAGTGGCGGCGTAAAGGGAATTTACTATTCCGATGAGAAATGTACAATGCCTATTTACTCACCAAAGCCGCTTACATCATCAGATGTTAAGAATGGCAAGGATGCTGCATTGGCTAATGTAACACTCGGTCAGGACGGTAACTATTACCTTACTAACTCAGTTAAGTATGCTACAAAATGGGATCTCGATACATATCCTGGCGGCCCATGGCAGAGACCGACAACTACTCAGGATACAAACAAAGATAACGAGCCTCTTTATAATCAGGTTCAATATGTATACAGAAATGCTGAAGGCAAAAAGTGCAACTCAGGCGATAATTGGGCATGTAAGTTCCCATCAGCTGAGTATCAGCTCATTCCTAACTCAGGCGAGATGGACTCAGTAGATAATCGTGGTATTGCTACTCAGGCTAATGACAGACTTGAATATGTTCTTAGCGTAGTTAAGTCTCACCTTATCAGCTCATCATCAACACTCTACAATGAGATTTCTGAGCTTAGAAATGGTCTTGAAGAAATTAACTTTGATATTCTTACATATAATAAGATGGTAGAATATGCAAAGAAGGCTGAACAGCAGTATACAGTTGACGTTGATTACGTTGACGCAACAACAGGCAAGACTGTTGAAAGAAACGGTATGTCTTATGTTGACGCTGCTAAGCTTATGAATGACCTCAAGAATGCAGGTACTAAGTTTACTTATACCACAGCTTCTGAAGTATCTTCTGTTCAGGCAAAAGAATACGTTAAACTCTTTAACATATTCGCTTCTGCAGTTATTGAACGTGGTTACCAGGGCAAGCAGCTTGAAAATGAAATCAAGTGCGCATCGGGTAATGCTTACTCAATGCTCAAGGCAACACCTGCTACATACAATGAGGACGGTACAGTTGCTACTGAAGCAACCGTATCTAAGAATGGCGTAGCAGCTAACCCACGCTTTGGTTCATTTGATGCATCAGGTAAGCTTGTTAACGAAGGCACAACAAAGTACTCATCAGCATCTTGGAACAGATACGTGAGAGCTCTTGCTGCCGCAGTTGACCTTGCTAACTATGGTAACGGTTCTTATAAGTATAAGAATTCCGGCACATTCAATATCAATGACCGTAAGAACTATGACGCTCAGCTTGCTAAGATTTACAATGTTGATACTGAACTTCAGGCAGCTGAAATCGGTCTTACTGAGTTTGAGAGCTGTGAGCTTACTGTAACTCCTGTTGCAGGTGCTAAAGTAACAATCGACGGTGTTGCTTACTCAGGTCCTGTAGCTGTAGAAAAGGGTCAGGTTGTTTCAATCAATGTAACAGCAGAGGATGGTTATACTCTTAAACCTGAACTTACTGTTAACGGCGACAAACTTACATTTGACGATACAGCAACAGCATTCCCATATGAGCTTACTGTTACAGGCAATACTACAATCGTTCCTTCGGTTGAGTCATTGGCTCCGTCAACTCATAATGTTACTGCTTCACTTGTTGTAGCAACATCTTCAAAGGGTGCTACTAACAATAAGGGCGTAAACGGAACATATAAAGTAACTGTTTATGACAGTGCAAACACTCCTGTTCTTGAAAAGCCATTTGACCTTACAACTGATGCAAACGAGATTAGTCTTGACCTTGCACCTGGCACATATACAGTAACAATTACTTCTGAATTCGCTCTTGCACGTACAGTAAGCATTGTTGTTGGTGACGCTGATATTGCAGGTCCTGCAATTGCAATGGTTGTTTGTGACTACAATAAGGATGGCAATGTAACCGGCGCAGATGCTACTGCTGTATATTCAGCTGCTTCTAAGGCTGCTGATCTTCGTTATGACCTTAACGGTGACGGCTCGGTAACCGGTGCGGATGCTACAACTGTTTATGCTATTGCATCATCTGCTATCGCACTTCCTGCTGTTACTATTAAGTAATATTAGCTTCTATACTTCTTAGGGGCGAAAGTCCCTAAGAAGTTTTACTTGAAAATTACGATAACTTGTGTTATCATTTAATTAAGCAGAGCTATGGCTTTGCTTTGTCTTGATATATTCGGCTTTTGCCGTTTATATACTATGCCCGCTTTGGGCGGGTAGGCTATGGGCAGTTTCGTTTAGTAAATATTTAGTGTTTCACGGTGTTTGGCTTTTGCCAAAGTTGCTTGGTTTCATATTTTTATGTTTTCTGACCGATTTTGTCTTTGCCCTTCACGGCGATTCTGCTTCTCCCCAAATTAAGCAATTTTTTTAACAAGGAGGTAACACCAATGAATACAATTGCGAAAAAACGAGTAGGTGTTATTTTCGGTACACTTGCGTTTTTGGCTTTTGTTGCGCTTGTTGTGTGCCTTCCTCGTACTTCGTATGCTGCTGCGCTCGGAACGGAGAGCCCGAACGTTTATTGCACATACACAGATTCTAACGGCAAACAATACGACGGTGATAAGTTACCTGCCGGTACATACGACGTCAGCTTTTATTTAGAGGGCGTCACCGAGTTATCGGTTGTGCAGGTTACATCAACCTATTCTTCGGATGTATCAGTGCAGAGTGAGCCTAAGGCTCTTCTTTCTGATGAGGTTGCCGGCGTATCTTCGATGGGAACCGTAACGAATGATTCTAATTTGGTATTCGGCTTTGTTTCAGATGCTGACACTTGTTCATCTGTAACAAAGGACGGCACGTTGCTTGCAACCTTCTCGGTTGCTTTTGCAAAGGATTGTGACGCCGCTGATGTTATTTCGGTTTCAACAGACCCAAATAAGACTTTCGTTTTGGCTAATTATAATGACGGATTTGACGATGAGTACGCTCTTGTTACCGAATCTGCCGATTATCCCGGTTCTCTATATTTAATGACCTGTGACGTTTCACCGTCAACCGGTCATAGCGTAAACGGTTCGCTTGTTATTATGACAGATGCGAAAGGCAATACTGCCAACAGTCCTGTTTACGGTCAATATACGGTTAACGTATATTCCGATTCAGCTCGTACCGAGCTTGTCGGTACAACCACATCATCTCTTAAAGATGGTGTAAACGCTTTCTCTATTGATTCGTTAAAGGACGGAACCTACTATCTTTCAATCTCGTCTGATTATGCAATAGCTCGTAATGACGTTACCGTTATCGTAAACGGTGCCGATATTACTAATGCGGTTATCCCTATGATGGCTTGTGATTTTAATAAGGATGGTATAATTACAGCTGCCGATGCAACAAGTGTATATCTTTTTGCTTCAAAGCAAACGGATTTAAACTATGACCTTAACGGTGACGGCGTTGTAACAGGCGCCGATGCAACAGCAATTTATGCATGTTCATCCGGTTCCGGTTATTATAACGGATTAGAGATAAAGTGATTTTTTTCAAAATAAATAAAGGGGATTTCTAAGTGAAAAAGACATTTAGAAAAGCAATAGCTGTTCTTCTTGCAGTTCTTATGGTTGCATTCTCCGTTCCGTTTTCTGCTTTAGCAGGTACTCCTGATGCGCCGGATATGTTCGGTGAAACAAATTATACTGTTACTAAAAACAGAAAATGGTGGGTTGATGACGGCGTTGATACAAGCCTTTCAAAGCTTCAGTCAACTCCTGAATATTGGAGCTATAACAGCGACGAAACTTATAACCAAATGGGTTCATGGAATTTAAGCTTCGGTGGACGACTTGAAGATTATGGAAATAGTGGCTATGAAGACCATCGTAATGACTATAAGCCTGTAATTGCTGCAACAGTATCTTCACAGGGTACTAATGCAGGTATGAAAGAGGCTGTTGCAAAAGTTAAAGATAAATCAGATACAAACGCAATTAAAAACTATGCTGCATCATACTTTCAGAATTACTATGGCATGGATGCGTCACATACTTATGAAGCCGTTAAGACAGCTAAAAATATTCTTAACCCTGCAACACTTAAGGCAGGCGATCGTATTGCTGTAACAGTTGAATTTGGTGGTTTTGACGTTCTTCAAAACGGTCAGTTCAAGGGTAAGTTCAATAAGGAATACCTTAAAGCTGCAGCTTATTCTTCAAAGCCATCACGTGGCGATACATGGAAGGCTGTTTCTTCAGGTGCTGCAGGTTGTATAGCCGATGGCACTCAGTTTTATCCTACAGCGTTAGCCTTTGCAGGAAACAATGTAAATGTTGAAGATGGTACATTCTATGGTGCAGTTACAGGTAAGGCTGCTGTAGCAGGTGATCAGTCAGTATCTAACTTTATTGGTACTGCAGACGGCGTAAAACCATTCGGTAAGTATGGTATTGTTTCTTTTGTATATAGTTTTGAGGTTCTTCAAGACTGCGACCTTTCAGATGTATTTAAATTTGACACAGATATTGCCGGTACAGAGTTTGAGCCTTATTACAGAACTTCACTCGACGGTACTGGTGAACCGAATAACACTAATGCTGTAAATCCTGAATTGTTCCTTATTACACATGACGATACACATAGCACTTTTGCTAACTGGGCATTAATTTGGACAGATTATGCAAAGGAATCAACACCTGAAACTAAGACTTATACTATTACATTTAATGACATCAACGGCAAGACTGTTGATACGCAGACAGTTAAAGAAGGCGATACTCCAACAGTTCCTTCAACAAATACTGCTGCAACTGTAAATTATAAGAGCGACAATAAGCACGAAGTAACAACTTACTCATGGCCTGCAGTATCAGCTGCTACTGCAGATGCAACTTACACTGAGGTTGCTACTACAGCTGAGGAAAATTGTAACATTACTTATGCAGAGACAAGTAAGCATACACTTGTTTCAGGCACTGTTCTTACAGGAACATGTACTGTATGTAAACATGTAGATACTCAGACTAAGGACGATAAGCTTGATGGTACAGCTTACTATGCTGCACTTGATGCTGCAAAGGCTGTTGACGGTACTAAGTACACAGCTGAATCTTATGCTAAGGTAACAGCTGCTCTTGAAGCTAACGCTCAGGCTAAGGTTGAAGCTTATACAGATCAGGCACAGGTAACTGCTGCTGCTACTGCTCTTGAAGATGCAGTTAAGGGTCTTGTTAAGGTTTATACAATCACATTTACAAACGCCGCAGGCACTGTAGTTGATACTCAGAAGCTTGCTGCAGGCGCTACTCCTGTAGCTCCAAAGACAAATACTGCTGATACAACTGCTACACCGGCAGGTAGTAAACAGCACAGCCATACAACTTATAGCTGGCCGGCAGTTTCTGCTGTAACAGCAAACGCTAACTATGACGAAGTTGCTAAGGTTGTAACAGAAGATTGCACAAAGGGTAAACCTGTTGTAACAGAGCCTACACTTGATAAGCCGGGTTCAGAAGTTACAAGCTGTACAATTTGCGGTCAGGTTCTCGAAACTAAGGTTCTTCCTCAGCTTAAGGGTTATGATATCACAGTTGCTAAGACTGCTTACGGTACAACAACTCTTAACAGCGAGGACGCAACAAACGGTAAGACTACTAAGGTTCCTGCTAACTCAACTGTAACTCTTACAGCTCAGGCTAATGAGGGTGCAGAGTTCGTAGGTTGGAAGGTTGCTAACAAGCTCGTTTCAACTAACGAAACATATTCATTCACAGCAGTTGCTGATACAGAGGTAACTCCTGTATTTACAGAAACAGCTGAATCAACATTCGTAGTTGTATTCATTGATATGTACGGTAACGTTGTATCAACTCAGGAAGTAGCAAGCGGTGCTGACATTAAGGTTCCTGCAACTGCTCCTATCTATCCTGGTTATACATTCAAGGGCTGGGCTCTTACAAACGATGAGATTACCGCTCTTACAGAAGGTAAGACCATCAGAGCTATCTATGAGAAGGATGCTACTCAGACTTACACAGTTAAGGCTGCAGGCGCAACAATCACAGTTAACGGCACTGACTACACTGACAAGGCTGAAAATGTTGCATATGACGCTAAGGTAACAGTTACTAAGGCAGGCGCAACATCATGGACAGTAAACGGCGCAACAGTTGGTTACGGTGAATCATACTCATTCTTCTGTGCTTCGGATATCGAACTCACAGCAGTTACAAAGGCTGATGACACTTCTAAGACTCAGGTTGCTATCGTTTCAACAACTCGTCCTTCAGCTACAGATTGCGACGTTCTCTTTGTTGCAACACGTACTGTTGCTGATAATGAGACAGTAGTTAGCCAGGGCTTCGTATACGGTAAGAATGTAACAGCTTCTGACCTTACACTTGAAAACGTTGGCAAGACTGCATCAGGTACAAATCCTGGTAAGGTTAGAGTTATTTATAACAACACCAACGCTTCACAGATTGGTTTGAACTACGGTCTTACTGCAATGACAGGCGTTGCCGGCGCAAGAGCATTCGTAGTTACTAAGATGCAGATGGTACTCATACTTACTATTCAGAAGCATCACTTTACGACTATAATGCTTAATTAACACAATTTAGCAAAGCTTTCACCTCTGCCTTAAGGGGTGGAGGCGAGCTTTAATAAATTAAGGAGGACACACCTAATGAAAGAGCTTTATACAAAGCCGGTGTCAGAGGTTAATGAATTTTCTCAGACAGCTGATGTTATTACTACATCCGGTGGTACTGACTGGGGCTTCGGTGGAAATGACTAATCTGACACTTTGATTAAAGCATTTGGAGACGGCAGAAATGCCGTCTCTTTTTGCGTTTTTAAAACCTTGAATAAAAAAATAAACTAAATATTAATCATTCCCGAATATGACATTTTACCTTTAACTGTATATTGACAAATAATTAACAAACATATAAAATGAAATTGTAATTTATGACATAAGATGTATATTTTAGAGGGAGAATACTATGTCAAATAAGGAGTATGAATACAAATTTGATACTGTCAAGCCGCCTAAGGATAGGGTGTACGATGACAGAGTGATGCACTATTATGAAAATCATTCAAACGAGCCTGCACGTCCTTTGATTTTGGCACTCGGCAAGCATATTACAGACAGAGTTTTGTATAAATTGCCGTGGCTTCCAAAGGTAGGTAAAGAGCTTACCGTTAATGACCCTGAGTATTGGGGTCTTGCTTCAATTGTAACAGACGAGATGGCAGAGGTTGCCCTTAAGATGAAGGTACACAAGGGTATGAAACTTAAGGAAATTATAAAAGCTACGGGCAAAAGTGCCGCTTACCTTGAGCCGCTTCTTAAAGAAATGGCAAATGTAGGTCTTGTTGAATTTAATTGGGAAAATCCGGAGCATGAAAAGCAATATATGCTTCCTATGTTCGTTCCCAGAAGCGCAGAATTCTTTAATATGAAATGGGATAATATTTGTGAGCATCCGCAGGTCGCAAATTTCTTTGAGCGTATGACTCAGCTTCCGCTTGAAGCAATTACGCCGATGGTGCCTCCGGGAGGCGCCGGAATAGGTATGCACGTTATCCCTGTTGAAAAGGCAATTTCAATGGAAAATCAGTCTGCTGATGTGGAACATATTTCTCATTGGCTTGATAAATATGACGGCAAATATGCGGCAGGCCCGTGTTCGTGCCGTTATAGCCGTGCAATGTGCGGCGAAGGCTGTGCCGATGACCCTGAGGATTGGTGTATTGGTGTCGGCGATATGGCGGATTACCTTGTTGAAACAAATAAGGGCCACTATATCACACGTGAAAAGGTTATGGAAATTCTTCAGCGTGCCGAGGATAACGGTTTTGTTCACCAAATTACCAATATCGGCGGTGGTAATGTTGCCGTTGATGTTGCACGTTCAACTAAGCGTTGCGGCGCTGATGTTTTGGGTATGTTCTGCCTTGAAAGCAGAGAGGAAATGCCTGCGAGCGAAGAGGAAATTTTTGAAACCGAGGACGAGGGTATTCAAATAAACAACGGCTGGGGCGTTAAGGAAATTCTTGCAGAGAACGGCAAGGTGACAGGCGTTGTGCTTAAAAAATGCACAAGTGTTAAAGATGCAGACGGCAAATTTAACCCTCAGTATGACGAAAATGATACTCAAACAATTGAATGTGACCGTATTTATCTTTCAATCGGTCAGTCAATTGAATGGGGCAATCTTATTGACGGTGAGGCGGTAGAACTTGGCAGAGGTAACGCTCCTCAAGCGGACAGTCTTACTTATCAAACAGGGCAAAAGGATATTTTCGTCGGCGGTGACGTTTACACAGGCCCTCGCTTTGCCATTGACGCTATTGCTGCAGGCAGAGATGGTGCAGAGTCAATCCATAGGTTTGTTCATTTCAACGCAAGCCTTACAGTCGGCAGAAACAGACGTGATTTCATAATGCTTGATAAGAACGATATCCTTGTTGACAGTTACGATAATTCCTCACGTCAAATCCCGAATATTAATAAGAAAATTGACGCTAAATCTTCGTTTAAGGATGCTCATCTTCCTCTTACAGAGGAGCAGGTTAAAAAAGAAACTGCACGATGTCTTGGTTGCGGTGCATCCGTTGTTGACGAAAATAAGTGCATAGGCTGCGGAATTTGTACTACCAAGTGCGAATTTGATGCAATTCATCTTTTTAGAGATAATCCCGAATGTAGCACAATGGTTAATTCAGATGACAAGATGAAAGCAATTTTGCCTTATATGATTAAGCGTAATTTCAAGATTAAAAAGGCTCAAAAGGCTAAAAAGGATTAATTATGCACGAACTTGGTATAGTTTTTCATATCATTAACGAAATTGAAGATGTAGGCAAGGAAAATGAGCTTAAAACGGTATCGTCTGTTACGGTTGAAATAGGCGAGGTTTCGGGTGTGCTGCACGATTATCTTGAGGATTGTTGGAAATGGGCTTGCTCAAAGAGTGAGCTTATGAATGGGGCAGAACTTAAGGTAGAAGTTATCCCGGCAGTAACGTATTGCGAAAGCTGCAAGGGCAAATACAAAACTGTAGAGTATGGTAAAATTTGCCCTTACTGTCAAAGCGAAAAAACCTATCTTCTTTCGGGTAATGAAATTATGATAAAGGAAATTGAGGCACGGTAGCATATTAATGCACTCTGTCTTGATGATATGATTTTTATTTAACTTTTTTAGAGGAGGGGGAATGACAATGTTATTCCAAATTTACGGCGATATGGCCGGCTGGCAACTTCTCGGCTGGGTAATGGTCTTTGTCGGTCTCGTCGTTATGAATGAAATTGCAAGGCGAACAAAAGCAGGCGGAATTTTTTGCTTCTTTGTTTTACCGGCAGCACTGACGGTATATTTCATTGCAATTTATATCGGTGCGGCTAAGGGAGTTGATTGGGCACTTCAAAATGATACCTATGTTCATATGAACAGCTGGTTCCATTATGCAAAGCTTTATGCGGCAACAGCAGGTTGTATCGGCTTTATGATGCTTAAGTATAAATGGGGCATCGGCAAAAAAATTGGTTTAAGGTGTTCCCGTTTGCAATCGTCGCTATCAACATTCTTATCGCAGTCGGTTCTGACTTTGAGTCGGCAATTAAAGGCGGAATTTCAGGCGGCTGGTGGAACTGGGTGAACGGTATCGCCGGTATTATAAATATTTTCTGTATGACAGGTTGGTGGGGTATCTATTCCTCAAAGAATAAGCAGGATATGCTGTGGCCTGATATGACATGGTGCTATATTTTGGCTTATGACCTTTGGAACTTTGAATATACTTATAATAATCTCCCTACTCACTCTTGGTATTGCGGCCTTGCACTTCTTCTTGCTCCTACATTTGCAAATGCATTTTGGAATAAGGGTGGTTGGATTCAAAACAGAGCTAACACGCTTGCACTTTGGTGTATGTTTGCTCAGGTATTTCCGCTTTTCCAAGACAAGAGCCGTTTCTCGGTTCTTACATCCGTTTACGCAGACGGATATATGGACCCTACAGTTCCGCCAACAAACGCAGACCCTACAATGCAAGGCATAATTGCCATTATTGCTCTTGTGGCTAATGTTTGTGTATTTGCTTCTATTATTAAGCGTGCAAAGGAACAAAAGAAAAATCCTTATAAAAACGAAATATTTACTGACCAAAAAGATTATAAGCTTGCACTTGAAAGAGCAGCCGAAAAGGCTCGCAAAGCAGCTTAATTTTCATAAAAATTCAAAAA
>ENA-ORRQ01001756-ORRQ01001756.1-human-gut-metagenome-genome-assembly--contig:-NODE-1756-length-15436-cov-8.984331_pt1 | contig 15436 bp, 14 predicted proteins | sample MGYA00242177_ERZ509138 | MGnify/ENA primary metagenome ERZ509138 (study PRJEB26280, sample SAMEA2338628) | human gut metagenome | biome: human gut; feature: human-associated habitat; material: faeces... | reverse complement strand
CTCTTTTTTGAATTCTTCTACTTTCACAAGTAGATCTTTTGTTTCAATACTTCTAATATCTTGTACTTTCATGAGTTACTCACCTCTTCCAATAATCTTGCATCTGACAGGTAACTTATGAGAAGCAAGTCTTAATGCTTCACGAGCAGTTGCTTCATCAATCTGACCAACTTCGAACATTACGCGGCCTTTCTTAACTACAGCTACCCACTGTTCTGGAGCACCTTTACCTGAACCCATACGTACTTCCAAAGGCTTCTTAGTCTTTGCTAAGTGTGGGAAGATTCTAATCCAAACCTTACCACCACGGTTCATATGACGGTTGATTGCGATACGAGCTGCTTCAATCTGTCTTGAAGTGATCCAAGCACCATCAAGAGCTACTAAACCGAAGTCACCGAAAGCAACTGTCTTACCGCCCTTAGCCTTACCTTCATATTTAACTCTATGAGGTCTTCTATATTTTGTTCTCTTAGGCATCAACATGATTATTTATCCCCTTTCTTCTTTGCAGGAAGAATTTCTCCCTTACAAATCCAGACTTTAACTCCTAGCTTACCATAAGTAGTAGCAGCTTCTGCAGTGGCATAATCAATGTCAGCTCTGATTGTATGTAGTGGAACTACACCTTCAGAATATCCTTCACTTCTAGCAATATCAGCACCGCCTAAACGACCTGAAACTGAAGTCTTAATACCTTTAGCACCGTTTCTCATTGCATTCTGAATAGCTCTCTTCTGAACTGTTCTGAATGAAGCACGGTTTTCAAGCTGTTCTGCGATTCTATCAGCTACTAACTGAGCGTTAGTATCAGCATTCTTAATTTCTACTACGTTGATAAATACTTTCTTATCACTGATAAGACCCATTAATTCTTTTCTTAAAGCATCAATGGCTTCTCCGTCTTTACCAATCACTACACCAGGTCTTGATGTGTGAACAAAGATATTGACGCGTTTCTTTGATCTTTCAATATCGATCTTTGCTACGTATGCTTTCTTTAACTTAGCCATTAAGAATTCACGGATCTTAACGTCTTCTAATAAGTAATTAGCAAAGTCTTTCTTATCAGCATACCATCTTGAACTCCATTCACGGTTAACACCTACACGGAATCCAACTGGACTTACTTTCTGACCCATTGTTCGTCCTCCTATCTTTCTTCAACCACACAAGTGATGTGGCATGTTCTCTTTAAAATTTGAGTTCCAGAACCTTTAGCTCTTGCGCGGAATCTCTTTAATGTTGGACCTTCGTCAACATAAATCTTCTTAATATATAACTTATCTTCGTCTGCACCTTCATTATTAACAGCGTTAGCCTTAGCAGAGTTAACAACCTTGATAATAGCAGGAGTAGCACTCTTGTTTGTGAATTCAAGAATTCCGAGTGCTTCCTTAACTGACTTACCACGGACTAAGTCAACGACTAATCTAGCTTTCTGAGGTGATACACGAATAGTTTTTGCTGTTGCTCTTGCTTCCATGTTCAAATCCTCCTATTTATTAAGCAGCCTTATCATTGGCTGTGTGGCCTTTGAATGTTCTAGTTGGAGCAAATTCTCCTAACTTATGACCAACCATATCTTCTGTTACATAAACTGGAATATGTTCTTTACCATTGTATACTGCGAAAGTATGCTCAATAAACTGAGGAAAAATAGTAGAACGTCTTGACCAAGTTTTGATAACTTCTTTTTTACCAGCAGCATTTAATGCTTCAACCTTTTTCATCAAATGTTCATCGACGAAAGGTCCCTTTTTTAAACTTCTTGCCATGATTACTTATCCTCCTTCTTATTTAGCATTACGACGACGTACGATCAATCTGTTAGAATGTTTCTTGCTGTTTCTAGTCTTAACACCAAGAGCTTTCTTACCCCAAGGAGTAAGTGGAGCTTTACGACCGATTGAAGTTTTACCTTCACCACCACCATGTGGATGGTCATTAGGGTTCATTACAGAACCACGAACAGTAGGTCTAACACCTTTCCATCTCATACGTCCAGCTTTACCGTAATTAACAAGACCATGGTCTTCGTTACCTACAGCACCAACTGTAGCACGGCACTTCTTTAAGAATTTTCTTACTTCACCAGACTGAAGTCTAACAATTACATATTTTTCTTCAGAACCAAGGATCTGAGCTGAAACACCAGCAGAACGAGCTAACTGTCCGCCCTTACCAGGATGCATTTCAATATTGTGGATAGTTGTACCTTCAGGCATGTTACCCATTTCCATACAGTTACCAACTTTAACGTCAGTAGTTTCACCAGAAACAATTACAGTTCCTACTTCTAGTCCCTTAGGAGCTAGGATATATCTCTTTTCACCATCAGCGTAATTGATTAAAGCGATGTTTGCAGATCTATTTGGATCGTATTCGATAGTAGCAACCTTACCAGGTACTCCATCCTTGTTACGCTTAAAATCAATAACTCTGTATTTTCTCTTATGTCCACCACCATGATGTCTAGTAGTGATCTGACCCATGTTGTTACGGCCACCTTTTTTCTTATAAGGAGCAAGTAATGACTTCTCTGGAGTAGAAGTAGTGATTTCTTCTTTAGTCAAAGCAGTCATGTTTCTACGACCGTTACTTGTAGGCTTATATGCTTTAATTGGCATGTTTAATCCTCCTATTTAAATATCTGAAATGGAGTGCATTTCAATAGTTTATATTAATTATTCTTCTTCACCGAATAAATTGATGCTGTTACCTTCTGCTAAAGTTACGATTGCTTTCTTTCTTCTAGCAGTCTTACCAACATAACGACCAACTCTCTTAGTCTTAGCTCTAACGTTGATTGTGTTTACGCTAGTAACCTTAACATTGAACATAGCTTCAACAGCCTGTTTGATTTCAGTCTTGTTTGATGATAAAGCAACATCGAAAGTATATTTGTTTTCTTCCTGCATTAACTTCATAGTCTTTTCAGTTAAAACAGGTTTTCTTAGTACGTCAGTAATGTGAGCCATTATTTTAGTACCTCCTCAACTGCCTTGATAGCTTTTTCAGTCATCATAAGCTTTGTGCAATCCATAACGTCATAAACGTTTACGTTTCTAGCTTCGATAACTTTAACACCAGGAACGTTTCTAGCAGATAATACTAAGTTTTCTTCTAATGTATCAACAACAATTAATGTCTTTCTTGGGTTTTCGAAGTTACCTAAGAAATTAACAACATTCTTAGTCTTGATTGTATCAAAAGTAAGATTATCTAAAGCAACTAATTCCTGATCGATTACTTTCTGTGATAATACAGATCTTAATGCAAGATTCTTAACTTTCTTGTTAATCTTGAAGTCATAGCTTCTTGGAGTAGGGCCAAAGACAATTCCTCCACCGCGCCACTGTGGTGCACGGATAGAACCCTGTCTAGCACGTCCTGTACCCTTCTGTCTCCAAGGTTTCTTTCCACCGCCTGAAACTTCGTGACGATTCTTCACCTTGTGAGTACCCTGTCTTAATGAAGCTCTCTGTAGTAAGACTACATCAAAGATTGCCTGGTTATTTGGTTCGATTCCGAATACGTTTTCGTTAAGTTCTAAATCGTTTAATTTTTCACCATTCTGATTAAATAATGCAATATTCAACATTAGTTTTTCCTCCTTCCACTTCATTATTCTGCAACTGCTTCAGTAGCATAATTTACTAATTCAGCAGCTTCGTTTGTTTTTCCGTTTGCCTTGATACCAGACTTAACGATTACTAAGCCTTTCTTTGGACCAGGTACTGATCCGCTAACTAGTAATACGTTCTTTTCTGCATCAACTGCAACAATTTCAAGATTCTGAACTGTTCTTGTGTTTCCACCCATCTGACCTGGAAGATTCTTACCAGGAGCAATTCTGTTTGGAGCGATTGGACCCATAGAACCTACGATTCTGTGAGCTCCAGAACCATGTCCCTTTGGACCGATGTGCTGTCCGTGTCTCTTGATAACACCCTGATAGCCCTTACCTTTACTTGTACCTGTTACGTCAACTACTTCACCAGCTACAAAGCTATCAACAGATACTGTCTGTCCAACTTCATAACTCATCATTTCGTCATAACGAAATTCCTTAATGAAGCGCTTAGGAGCTGTGTTTGCTTTAGCAACCACACCTTTTTCTGGCTTGTTTGCAAGCTTTTCTCTCTTGTCTTCAAAACCAACCTGGATTGCGTTGTATCCATCAGTTTCAACAGTCTTCTTCTGAAGAACTACGTTTGGAGTTGCTTCGATAACTGTAACTGGGATTAACTTACCATCAGTTGTGAAAACTTGAGTCATTCCGATCTTACGACCTAAGATTCCTTTCATGAGTTACACCTTTTACCTTTCTTATAACTTAATTTCAATATCTACACCACTTGGTACTTCTAATCTAGTTAAAACATCAACTGTTTCTGGTGTAGGGTTCACTACGTCGATTAAACGTTTGTGAGTTCTGATTTCGAACTGTTCACGAGAATCCTTATACTTGTGAACTGCTCTTAAGATCGTATAAATTTCCTTTTCTGTAGGTAATGGTACAGGACCAACTACCTGAGCGCCAGACTTCTTAGCTGCAGCTACGATCTTTTCTGCAGATGCGTCTAGGATCTTGTGATCGAAAGACTTAAGTCTGATTCTGATTTTGTTGTTTGCCATGATTATTCCTCCTTGTCTATTCGTTAGACAACGCTCAATGCGAATTCCCTGATCACTCTTCCGTTCATGACAACGGCTGTCAGCGTTTCAGCAACCTCGCACATCTTCGCGTTTCACAACGGTCATATAATACCGTAATAAAACAGAGAAATCAACCCCTTTTTACACTTTTTTTAGGTTTTTTTAATAAATTTTTCATTGGTTTATTCAATGCTTTTTGAATTATTGATGTAAGCGCAAACATTTAGAAAATAATATAAAATTAGTTGATTTTCTTTTCAAAAGGTCGTTTTTTACGTATCTGAATCTATCTCAAATAAGATTGTATACAATGATCTAGTATTCAGAGTATAAGAAAACACACCTACGAGGGTGTGTTCTATACTTTATGCCTTTTAATTTTCTTTATCGCCTTACCAACAGTATAACCTGTACATAAGATAATAACCGCAATACAGATTGCGACAATATATTCATTGATCTTAATTGCATCACCATTGAGCTTAGCACCATCAAGGGTATCAGAAATACGATGTCCTCGTACAACTAAACGTTGTGTATTGATTCCATAGGGTGTACATGTAAATAATGTACATAAATCTTTTCCTTCTTCTATTTCAAATAAACTATAGTCATCTGGTTCTATAGTTGCGATATTGTCTACTTTATATGTTAATACACGGTCATAGACATGAAGATAGAAGATATCTCCTTTTACTAGTTCGTCTAATTCTGTAAAGAGTTTGGCACTTGGAAGACCTCTATGGCTTGATAAGACACAATGTGTTGATTTGCCTCCAACAGGTAAGCTAGACCCTTCTAGATGTCCTACACCTACCTGTAGGACAGAATCATTCACTGTATGATGAATAGAGAGCTTACAGCTAATCTTCGGAATAACAATATAACCCATCATTCCTAAACCATCCGCATCCAATAAGCTATTGTATGTAGCTGATTGTTCCTCTGTAGGAGTAAAACGTGCATCATTTAATACCAAGGTCTTATTGTAAGCAACAGCCGCATCTATTGCAGCCTGTTTTTGTTTTTGTGTCATCTTCTTCATTTTATCAGAATAGTTTGCGACTACTTTTGATTGATATAATGAATTCCAACACTCACTTACTGTTGGATAAAGTAATAAGGAGAGTCCTGTAATAAAAATGAGTACTGCGATAATTGTCGAAATATGTTTTCTCATCTTTACAATCCTCTCCTTTAATAACTAATAGGGAATGAAGATCATTCCCTAAATAATATGTTTATATAATTAGTTAGTTCCTTCTTTTCTCTTAGAGAATAATACAATACCAGAAGCTAAAACTAAAATAGAACCTACAACATAGATTAATGTTGTACCCATACCACCGGTACTAGGTAAGATTGAACCTGTGTTGTTTTGTACTCTTACATCACCTGTAATTGCGTTATTATCTACCTTAATTGAACCATCTTCCAAAATTTCAATCTTAATAGATTTCTGAATTTTGTTGTAACCTTTGGGTGCTTCTGTTTCTTTAAGGTAATAAGTACCTGCTTCTAACCCTTGGATTTCAAAACGACCCTCAGTAGGAGAAACTAAAGTTGTGTTTCCACCTCCATTTGTCTGATCAATAGTATAACGATAAAATGCACCATTCGAAGTAAACTTGATTGCATCTGCTTCAGTCGCATTTTCTACTTTAGATAAAATGAACTTTGCGTCTGCAAGAGGTGTATTAGTTCCAGTGTATTTGAATACTGGAATACCGTAAGTATAAGTTTCTGTTTCAGATTTGTCAGTCTCAAGATTATTTTCACCATATGTTAAATATGTTGTGTTCTTCATTGCAGTATTAATAGGTGCTTTATTACCTACTGTTGCATAATACTTAACATAAATTTTAGTTAACTCACCTCTATCAATTTGTTGTCTATATGTTGTATAGAACAAGTTAGTAAATGAAAGCTCGAAAGTACATCCATCTGTAGGTTTTTCTGAGTTAAAAGCGCCTGGTCTAACATTAACCATCTTCTCATTCTCAGCACCTGTTGTAGCTAAGCTTGTATTCTGGTTTTTGCTATTAGGAAGATTACAATAAACTTCATAAACAAAAAAGTTTTCTAAGTTCGAATCCATTGTATCGTGTAAAACGTAATTTTTTGCACCAGGTTTTACATTGATAGTTGTTTCAAAGTAAACTGTTTCGCCAAGATTAACAGAGTTCATTTTGTGGTTATCTTTTACTACACCACCATGTTCAATTATCTTGTTAACACTTGGATTATCATGCTTATCTTTAATTGTAGCATCTGGATCAGTAGTTGTAATATCACAAGCTGTTCCTGAAGTTGATTCAACTACATAGTAACCTAACTCTAAATCGTTAAATACAACTTTAGTTGTTTCAGTTTTAGAAGTTGCTTCTGCTCTTACAGTTTTTGTTGGTGTAACAGTATCTCTATTTGCCTGCGCAAAACCAATTGCATAAATTGCAATTTTACGAGCTGCAGTATCATTATCTGCAGTACTCTTAAGCTTCACATAGCCATTCTCGTTTGATTCAAAAAAACTGAGTACCTTGTGTTGAATTAATAAACTTATCCCAACCATCGCCATTTCTCTTATATGAATAAGCTTTATCCTTAACATAACTTTCAAGTGTTAAAATCTTATAAACCTTATATTCGTCTCCTACAACTGCATTTTCAAGTGTAATACTACCTTTTGGTTGTGTAGCTGCTGCAGCAGACGTATTATCTACCGCATTAACACCAGTAGCCATTGAAATGATCATCACAAAAGTGCAGACAATAGCTAAAATTCTCTTCATTAATTTCATTTCCCTATCTCCTCTTCTTTTATCTTCTTATCGCGATTTCTATATACGATCAACAGAACAATACAACTAGCACCTACCATTGCTAGTCCTAATTGTCTGTAAATCAGGGTTAATCTGCTACCTGCAGAAGGTAGCTTCTTTGTACGGAGACTATTAGTCACTATGACTTCATCTCCTACTATTGCCTTACTTGTAGAATTACCATTTACTTTATAATCTACAACATATGGCAGTTTATTCACTTTTACTTCTTGAGAAGTATCAGTAATTGGATTTCCTTCATCATCTAATTCAAATACATAGTAATTTGTATTTAGATTAAGGTTGATGAACTTCGTGGTCTTCTCTTCTGTTTCACCTGTACTATAAGTAATTGTTTTTACTTGTAGTGGTGAACCAGTCCCTTCTGAATTCTCATATAGTCCAAATGTATATGTTCCACTCACTGGTTTGTGAGAAGTACCCGCTGCATTATTAATAAATGCTTTTTTAACTACTATACCTTTCTGAGAGTTATATATAGTCAAGTTAAAATCCGTAGATGAGTATGCGACTTTGTATTTCATATTTTTTTGTTTCCTAAAATAAGCAATACATTGTTTTACATAGTCTGTATAATCATCACTATTCTTTTTATCTACACAGATAATATAGTAAGAACTATCGTCCTTCATATATCCATCTGGTGTATTTCTTTCCTTTACTTCATATATTGTGTTATATGAAGTCACAAATGGTGCTTGTACTGCATAGAGTCCATTTTCTGTTTCACCACTTGTTGTACTACCTTCAACTCTTTGAATCTTATCTCCATTGAGCTTACATTCATAAATATCAAATGTAACTCCACTCATTTGATTCGCATTATCCTGATCTATCTTCTTGATTGTAAGATGAGGATTATCCGTTGTTGTCGTACTACCACCAGCATTCAGGTTATAGCTGAAGTCTGGAATAACATCATTCTTACCACCATCATTCCCATAAGACTTCCAATAGACCTTATTAGACACTTTTGTAGAAGTATCTGGTGCTATGTTTACAGTCACTGTATAAGTAATAATGATCTTCTTTTCATTTGGAATTGAGATTTCTAAAGTATTTGTTTCTGGATTAAATGCTTTTTCTATTTGTACAGAATTTCCTGCATCATCCTTAGCCTCAATACTTGTGATATCTAATTCTAAGTTATCTCCTAACTCATCCACTAATGTCAGCTTATTACCATCATTAGATGGTAACTTCTGAGAGAATGTATTGGCAGTAATTGTATACTTGATTGTTTGTCCATTAAATGTTTCAGGATGGCTTTTATCTAAGCTGTTCTTCTCAAGTGCTGCAGTAGAACTAGAGGTTGCTAAATGTTCTTCTCCATCATTACTTTGTAATGTGACCTTATTCGCAAAGGTTTTAGACTGTCCACCAAGTAATACTTTAGAATCAGTCACACGACATACAACCTGTACATCGATAGAACAATCATCTCTTGTATGTTTATTCTCAAATTCACCTAGTTTAATAAGAGCTTTATTTGTAGTCTTATTATAGTAATAGGTTGTATTTTGACTTCGTCCGTTGTCATTCGTTTCTGTATTGGAATACGGCTTCCAATCACTACCTAAATCATCCATCGTTTTAGATACAACAGCTCCTGCTTGATTTCCATGCCACTTAATACGTATATATCCTAACTCCATACCTTCTGGAATTTCTTCTAATACACGATAGTCTCCTTTTAAGTCACCTGCATAATTGACTTTAAAGACCCAAGAAGCATATATGCCATTACCGGTTGTCTGTTTTAATATATTTGTTGCTATTTTATTTGTGTTTTTATCTGTACCGGGTGTAAGAATAGTGGCCTGTTTTCCATCATAACTAAATGTACAGTTAAATTCCTTCAATAAATCTCCTCCACCATGAAGAGATTGAGTCGCATCATTTCGTTTATTAAATGAAGTATCTGTCGTATCTTTTAATAACACTTCATTCTTGTAATCAAATGTTGCACGATTGGCCGAAGGGATCTTGGAAGGTTCTGTTTTCACAATAATATAGATATTTTCTTGATTTTCTAGGTTGATTGTTTCTTTTGTAGTAAGTGTTAATTCGCTCTTGTTGTTTCCACTAAAGTTTTTACTATTTGTATATTCATGATCAAATAGATCACTTTTATCTTTTAAGCCTTTATTTGAGTCTAAGAACTCTTGATAGTTCTTACATGCACCTGCCTGTTTTGTAAGCTTTCCTTGATAGATACCTACAACAGAATCAGAATGCAAATAAGAATCAGTGATGTTGTTTTCTTTTACTACTGCGTCTCTAATTTGAGTTCCTTTTCTAATAGCTGATCCATTGACTTCAATGACCCAATAGAATGCACCATTTTCCCAAGTAGTCGCATTTTCTACTGGTTTTTCATAATACCAGGCACTCTTATTTACATTGAGATTATAGAAACCATTGACCTGTGTTGTTTGAGAGGCTGTTTTATTATTGAATTTAAAGGTTTGATCACCTTTTACTACATCTCCATTTAATGTGAATGTATTAGTCACTTTAATCTGACCGATTTCACTTAAATCTTTCGTTTGTGCATAGTATTCAAAGCGATAACCATAACTGTTTGACCAGCCAAGCTCAGAGAGCTTTAATTCAAATGATTTCTGTTTGTCTATCTTTAACCATTTAGATTCTTTATCTTTATAGGTATTAGAACTTTCATCGTATTCATAAGCTGTAATCTTTACATAACCAACATAATGCATAATATCAGAACTTAATGCATCCTTTAAGGTTGCATGAGTGATATCAAATTGATTCTGTGATTGATTCAAATTAACAGTATACTTATAACTTCCTTGTGGGACTACAAAACTATTGACTGAAGAATCTTTTTCATAACCATTATTCTTCTTTACATAGACATCTGAATTCATCTGGATTGTTTGCTCGTTTGAAGTAAGATTACTATCTTTGATTTTTTGAATCCATGTATAGTCATTCAGAGTAAGTTTTGCAATTGTTCTATCCAGCATACCTGCGACTTTCTTTGCGTTATCTGCATCATTCGCATATATGTTTTGGATTAATACTTGTCCTGCCTGCATTGCCGCATAGACTTCTGGTTTAATCTTAAGTTTATATGTTACATAATATGAATCACCTGGATTAATAGTAATAGGATGATTTTCTGTACCACTTAACTTAAAACGTTTTGAATTACCATCATATGTATCTTTGTAGTTCGTACCATTTGTTTCCCATTGGACCTTATATAAAGAAGAATCAATAATCGTATCTGTGCTTCCTACAATTTGATGTAACTCTATAGAATTCTGCATATAAGAGATATAAGGTAACATCTTATTATCGTTCGCAAATCCACTATAATTTAAATAATCAAAGAATGCATAATTCTTTAAAGGATAGTTACTATTCGCATTTAAAGTGAAGTTTAATCTATATTGAACGATATAGTTTCCATCTTGATCCTTTGTATACTGTTTACCATTCGTAGAAATGATGTTTTTCGTCATACCATAGTTAATTGATGGAGTGAATGTTTTTTCAGAAGACCCCTTTAAGTATGTTTCATTACCTTTTTTATTAAGCACTGATGCTTTATTAGTAATATCCTTATTTCTGATATCTTGTTTATCAGTAAGTTTGACGTAGTAAATCAATGTTCTTGTTTCATTAGGAGCAAGTTGATCTACTGCCCAGACAATACTTCCCGGCTTGTTAATCTTAGTGCTATCAGTTACAGACTCAGGTATTTCTTTATCAGAATTAGGCTGATTCGTTAAATAAATCTGACCTGCTATATCTGTATTTCTTGTTTCATATGGCTTTTGTCCATCTTCTGTAGTACCTAGTTCTGTAGGTGTATGAGAGATATCCCCTGCATAAGTCACTAAGTTTTTATTAGTTGTAAACTTATCTACTACATAGACATTTTGACTGCCATCAGGACCTGCTGATACAGTGAGTGTATATTTGATATAATCACTGTTTGGATCTTTTGTATAAGACTTTTCTACTTTGACCTCACTGTACTTTTCTAAGTAGTGAGGACCATATTCTAATTTAATACTTCCATTAGGGAATGTGGCTTGTATAGAACCATTGTCTTTATCTAATGTACTCAAATCTACTTCTCCTTCTAAGAAGAAGTTTCCAGAAAGTGTTGCATGTTCACCTAGACTCTCTAAGAATTCTTTTGTATATGTGACAATAGCCTGTCCATTTTCTACATGAATTTTCCCAATTACTTTATTATTATCATCAATAATCGGTCTTTCTGTTGTACTTGTAGAACGGAAGAATTCAGGAAGATCATATGTAAAAGATCCTCCATATTGATTGTTTAGTATAGCAGCATGGATATTCTTAAATTCTACTTTAAGTTTCAGATATTTGGTATCAGGTGTAATAATACCATTTTCTATACCATCGCTATTCTTATCTGTAGATACCTTTACAGATGCTATATTGTTTTTCTGTAAGACATAGACGGGATGAGTAGACTCATCAATAGTAAGAAGTTGTAACGTTTCCTCGTCATCTAAATCAGATGATTGTGAATACGAAACATATGTGTAATTCTCTAAATTATGTGTTTCAGCCCCAGCATAAGTTGTCAATACAAAGGCGGCACATAAGACAAAGACACATAATAAAGCATATGTTAAGCGTTTATATTTTTTCTTATAGGCATTTAAATTTCTTGCATGTTTAAAATATTGAACAACTTTCATACGCTAAAGGCGCCTCCTTTCTATTGAACTATTCTAAATTTATTGAGTGGCCAAATGCTAAAAACTACGACTCCTTCTATTTCATCTTCTGAGATATCTCCAATGAGTGAACTTCTTGAATCAACAGAGACTTCTCTTTCATCTCCTATGCAAAACCAATGAGACTGGTCTACTTGATGAGGTAAGCTAATATCACATTTGCCTAAAGACAATTCTCCTACATAATCTTCTTTGATTCTTTTTTGATCAACTGATACCTTTCCATTGAGATCAATATCAACATATTGCCCCTGACCTGCAATCACACGCTTTACAAATAATTTATTCTTCTTTCTGTAAGCAACTATATCTCCTGTCTGGACTTTCTTCTTTTTAAGGACAATCACAATTTGTCCCGCATCAATAGTTGGTGACATAGAAGAACTCTGAATTCTAAGTACAGATATCCATTGTGTCGCTATTAAGAAAGAGAATGCTATTACTACAATTAGAATAATGATTTTATGTAATTTCTTTGATTGTTTTTTAGACTTTTCTTTTTCTATATGAATTGACTCAGTTTTATCCATAATTTCATTCCAATCTCATTTAATTGCAACATTTATGTTAACCTACTTTAATAATAGTTATATCCGAAACAGTGGGTTTAATGTAACATTTTTTCATGGACGTTTCAAGAAATATGACACAAAAATCAAGGCTTTTTTACATATTTTTATTGTAAAACATTTAAAATTATGTTAAGTAACATATTTACAATTTTTGTTTTATTGTTTTGAATTTACATAACGCAATTATTGCGTATTTATCGTTGTTTTTTTGATTTTAAAACAACTTCTAATGTTACACCTTTACGAAATATGTATCAAATATTATGTATGAAAATATTTTTTATATAATAAAAACACGCCTTAATAGCGTGTTAAATAAATATTGGTGTTGAAATTTTTTACATAAAAAAAAGGACCTGGCAGCTTGCTATTGTCGCGTCTTCACACTATCGTCGCCGTTATGATGCTTAACTTCCGTGTTCGGGATGGGAACGGGTGTGTCCATCATGCTATCGCCGCCAGATCCTCGAGGGATCCCTCAAAACCAGATACGTCATCTCTACTAATTACTACTCTCTCCAATCTTGGCCAAGTCCTCGGCCTATTAGTACCGCCCCGCTAAGCACATCGCTGCGCTTGCACTCGCGGCCTATCAACCTCGTCGTCTTCGAGGGGCCTTACTTGTCGCCAATGGGAGGTCTCATCTTGGAGGGGGCTTCACGCTTAGATGCCTTCAGCGCTTATCCCGTCCGGACTTGGCTGCCCAGCTGTGCCACTGGCGTGACAACTGGTGCACCATCGGTCCGTCCACCCCGGTCCTCTCGTACTAGGGGCAGCTCTCCTCAAACCTCCTGCGCCCACGACAGATAGGGACCGAACTGTCTCACGACGTTCTGAACCCAGCTCGCGTACCGCTTTAATGGGCGAACAGCCCAACCCTTGGAACCGACTTCAGCTCCAGGATGCGATGAGCCGACATCGAGGTGCCAAACCTCCCCGTCGATGTGAACTCTTGGGGGAGATCAGCCTGTTATCCCCGAGGTAGCTTTTATCCGTTGAGCGACGGCAATTCCACTCTCTTACCGCCGGATCACTAAGCCCTACTTTCGTACCTGCTCGACTTGTTGGTCTCGCAGTCAAGCACCCTTCTGACTTTGCTCTCTTCGAATGGTTTCCATCCATTCTGAGGGTACCTTTGGGCGCCTCCGTTACTCTTTCGGAGGCGACCGCCCCAGTCAAACTGTCCGCCTGACACTGTCTCTCATCCGGCTCACGGCTTGAGGTTAGAATCTCAATAACAGAAGAGTGGTATCCCAACGGCCGCTCCACGAAAACCGAAGTCCTCGTCTCTCTGCGTCCCACCTATCCTGTGCATCCGTTATCAAGATCCAATGTCAGGTTACAGTAAAGCTCTACGGGGTCTTTCCGTCCAGTCGCGGGTAATGTGCATCTTCACACATACTTCAATTTCACCGGGCCTCCTGTTGAGACAGCTCACAAGTCGTTACGCCATTCGTGCGGGTCGGAACTTACCCGACAAGGAATTTCGCTACCTTAGGACCGTTATAGTTACGGCCGCCGTTTACTGGGGCTTCGGTTCTCTGCTTCGGGTTTCCCCTAACACTTCCCCTTAACCTTCCAGCACCGGGCAGGCGTCAGCACCTATACGTCAGCTCTCGCTTTCGCAGATACCTGTGTTTTTGCTAAACAGTCGCTTGTGACTATTCTCTGCGGCCTCTTTCGAGGCACCCCTTCTCCCGAAGTTACGGGGTCATTTTGCCGAGTTCCTTAACAAGAGTTCTCCCGTCCGTCTCAGGATTCTCTCCTCGCCCACCTGCGTCGGTTTCCGGTACGGGCACTCACACTCTCCTTAGCAGCTTTTCTCGCCAGCGTGAACTCGGACGCTTCCCTACTTCTTTTCGGTCCTGTCAACACTCAGCCTTTGCGGGAAGTGTACTTCACTGCTTCCCGGCCTCGTGCCGCCTACGCGGTTGACCATCACCGCGCTCGTCCTATCCTTCTGTGTCACTGCTTCGTCAAACAAGTGTAAGTGGTGCAGGAATCTCTACCTGCTGTCCATCGCCTACGACCTCAGTCCTCGGCTTAGGTCCCGACTTACCCTGGGTGGATGAACCTTCCCCAGGAAACCTTGGGCCTTCGACGCCCATGTTTCTCGCATGGGTCTCGCTACTCATACCGGCATTCTCTCTTCTGTGAAGTCCACCAGTGCTCCCGCTCTGGCTTCAACCCTCACACAATGCTCCTCTACCGATGCTTACGCATCCCGCTGCTTCGGTGTCGCGTTTTAGCCCCGTTACATTTTCGGCGCTGGATCACTCGACCAGTGAGCTATTACGCACTCTTTGAATGTGTGGCTGCTTCTAAGCCAACATCCTGGTTGTCTGTGCAATCCAACATCCTTTCCCACTTAACGCGTACTTGGGGACCTTAGCAGACGATCTGGGGTGTTCCCCTTTTGACCGCGGAACTTATCTCTCGCAGCCTGACTCCCGCACATCATTTATCCGGCATTCGCAGTTTGATAGGTTTCGGTAGGCGGTGAGGCCCCCTAGACCATTCAGTGCTCTACCTCCGGTAAACTAATGCGAGGCTAGCCCTAAAGCTATTTCGAGGAGAACCAGCTATCTCCGGGTTCGATTGG
>ENA-ORRQ01001750-ORRQ01001750.1-human-gut-metagenome-genome-assembly--contig:-NODE-1750-length-15503-cov-3.754726_pt1 | contig 15503 bp, 14 predicted proteins | sample MGYA00242177_ERZ509138 | MGnify/ENA primary metagenome ERZ509138 (study PRJEB26280, sample SAMEA2338628) | human gut metagenome | biome: human gut; feature: human-associated habitat; material: faeces... | reverse complement strand
ATGAAGATGTACCCCTGCCCGTTCTCGTCCTGCAGATCCTTAAGCAGGTTAATGACCTGTGCCTGAATCGACACATCCAGGGCGGAGACGCACTCGTCACAGACGATCAGCTTGGGACTGACGGACAGGGCGCGGGCAATACAAAGCCGCTGGCGCTGGCCGCCGGAAAACTCATGGGGGAATTTCCGCATGCTGTCCTGGGACAGTCCCACCAGATCCAGCAGCTCCTCCGCGCGCTTCATGGCGGCCTCCCGGCTGCCCAGCTTGTGGATCAGAAAAGGCTCAGCGAGGATATCGGAGACCCGCTGGCGGGGATTGAGGGAGGCATAGGGATCTTGAAAGATGATCTGGATATCCCGGCGCATCCGGCGCAGGCTCTCCTTGTCGGCACTGGTCAGATCCTGACCCTGAAAAAGGACCGTGCCCTCGGTGGGCTCGATGAGCCGCATCATGGTGCGGGCCAGGGTAGATTTCCCGCAGCCGGACTCCCCGACGATGCCCAGGGTCTCCCCCTCCCGAATGACCAGGGAGACGTCGTCTACGGCTTTGACGTACTGGGCGGCCTTGGAGAAGACCCCTTTGCGTACCGGAAACCATTTTTTCAGGTGGTCGGCCTGGAGCAGGATCGGGCGTTCAGACATGATCGCTCCCCCCTTCCTCGTCCCACTGGGGCGTATATTTCCAGCACTGGACGGTGTGTTCCCCATCCAGGGTCAGGAGGGGAGGCTGTTTCTGGGTGCAGATCTTCCGGCAGCAGGCACAGCGGTTGTGAAAGGCACAGCCCTCCGGCATGTGATAGATACTGGGGACCGACCCTTCGATGGTGGCCAGGTCCCCCTGGCTGTCATCCATGTGCGGGATGGAGCGGAGCAGTCCCTCCGTATAGGGGTGAAGAGGGTGCTGGAAGATGGTGCGCACATCAGCTTTTTCCACGATGTGGCCGCAGTACATCACTGCCACAGTATCCACCATAGAGGCCACGACGCCCAGGTCGTGGGTGATAAGAATGATGGAGGTGCCCAGCTTTTCGTTTATGGACCGGAGCAGGTCCAGGATCTGGGCCTGGATAGTTACATCCAGGGCGGTGGTGGGCTCATCCGCGATGAGCAGCTCCGGGTCGCACAGAAGAGCGATGGCGATCATGACGCGCTGGCGCATGCCGCCGGACAGCTCAAAGGGATATTGCTTCAGTCGGGTCTCCGGGCTGGGGATGCCCACGGTGCGCAGCATCTCGATAGACATCTCGTTGGCCTGGGCTTGGGAGACCTTCTTGTGGAGGCGGACCACCTCTCCAAGCTGGTCTCCAATGGGAAACAGGGGGTCCAGGCTGACCATGGGCTCCTGAAAGATCATGGAGATCTGGTTGCCCCGGACCCTGCACATCTGGCGCTCGGTCTTGGTGAGCAGCTCTTCCCCGTTGAGGCGGATGCTCCCGGTGATCTGAGCGGGCGGGGTGGGCAGCAGGCGTATGATGCTCTTGGAAGTGACACTTTTGCCCGAGCCGGACTCCCCCACCAGACCCAGTTTCTCCCCTTTTTTCAAGGAGAAGCTGACGTGGTTCACCGCAGCGGCGGAGCCGTATTTGGTCTTGAATCTGACGCTGAGATCTTGTACGCAAAGCATAGGTTCATTCTGCATAACTGAGCTCCCCCCTTATACATCCAGTTTGGGATCCAGGTAATCCCGCAGCCAGTCGCCCAGCAGATTGACGCCCAGCACGGTCAGCGTGATGCACAGACCGGGGAAGATACACTGCCAGGGGTCGGTGAGAATGTTGTCACGGGCTTCGCTGAGCATCCGCCCCCAGGTGGGGATGGTGATAGGGACACCGTAGCCCAGGAAGCTGAGGGAGGCCTCGATCAGTACGATCTTGGCCATCTCCAGGGTGGCGATAACGATGACAGGGCTGATGATATTGGGCAGGATATGTTTGAAAATGATGCGGGCATCGGTGCCGCCGGCAGCGCGTATGGCCTCAATATACTCCATCTCCTTGATGCCCAGAATCTCGCCGCGGACCAGGCGGGCGTATCGCACCCAACTGGTGATGCCGGCGATCAAAATGACATTGCCCAGGCTGGAGCCCAGCACTGCCGCGATAAACAGGGCCAGCAGCGTGAAGGGGAAGCAGAGCTGGATGTCCACCAGGCGCATGATGACCGCGTCCACCCATTTGCCGTAGTAGCCGGCCAGGCTGCCCAGGACCACGCCCACGATGCCGCCTACTACGGTGCCGGCCAGAGCTACGATCAGGGTGACGCGGGCGCCGTACAGCAGACGGGAGAGAATGTCGCGGCCCAGCTGGTCAGTGCCCAGCAGATGGCCGGCCACAGGGTCAGCGCCCCAGATGGGGTCCTTCAGCTTGATCATGACGTCCTGAGCCAGCGGGTCATAAGGCGCCAGGAGCGGGGCAAAGATGGCACAGATGATGATGAGCAGCACCAGGATCAGCCCAAACATGCCGGTCTTGCTGTTCTTCAGGCTGGACCAGGCGCTTTTAAATCCTTTTTTCACTGATCCTACCTCCTCATTGCAGCCGGACGCGGGGATTGATCACGCAATACAGCACGTCCACGATGAAGTTGATCACCACGAAGATCACCGCCATCAGAAAGACGATGCACTCCACCACCGCAAAGTCGCTGGTGGTGATGCTCTGGATGACCAGACGTCCCACGCCCGGCCAGGCGAAGACCTGCTCGGTGATGACCGAGCCGCCCAGCAGAGAGGCGAACTGCATGCCCAGGATGGTGATGATGGAGCTCATCGCGTTTTTCAGGGCATGCTTGCCGATGATCTTGCTTTTGGGAAGACCCTTGGCCTTTGCCACATCGATATACTCCTTGCCCAGCACCTCGATGAGGTTGCTGCGCAGGAGCCGGCAGATGGTGGCCGCTGAGAAGACCCCCAGCGTGAAGGCGGGCAGGATCAGGGAACGCAGGCCATCCTCTGCGCCGCCAGTGGGCATCCAGCCCAGCTTCACAGCAAAGAGCATGATGAGCATGATGCCCAGCCAGAAGGCGGGCATGCATTGGCCCAGCAGGGCCAGCACCCGGATCACGGCATCGGAGACGCTGTTGCGCTTCACAGCCGCCACAATGCCTGCCGGGATGCCCAGTACCACGGAGATGAGCAGGGCCGCACAGGCCAGCGTCAGGGTGGCAGGCGCCCGCTCCAGCACCACGGACATGGCCGGTTCATTGTAGTAGTAGGAGGTGCCGAAATCCCCCACCAGCGCCCCCTTCAGAAAGCGGACATATTGGACGGGCAGGGGGTCATTGAAGCCCATCTCTTCACTGAGGATCTCCATTTCCTCTTTGGAGGTGGTGGGGGAGACCATCAGCTCCACCGGGTTCCCGGTGAGGTGCAGGATAAAAAATACGACTACGGTAATGCCCAAGATTGCGATGATGGACTGCCCGAGCCGCTTGAGTAAGTATTTCCCCATGCTTTTCAACCTTTCATAGCGAGCCAGGATAGTGAGAAACGGCGCACCCGTTCCAGATCACGGGTGCGCCGCCTGTTTCTCTGCCATTGAAATACCGCACCAGCTGCGGATATTCAGTTAAGGGAGCAAATCGCTCAGCCGGCCACGGAGACGCCGTCCATGAGGACGACTTCGTCGGTGCGGGCAGTCCAATTCTGGACCTTCTTGGAGTTGTAGGCATACAGGGTGTCCTGCTGATACAGCCACAGGGCGGGGGCCTCGTCCACCATCATCTGCTGCATCTGGCTGTAAAGCGCCACGCGCTTCTCAGCGTCCATCTCAGAGGCGGCCTGGGAGGCCAGATCCATAAACTCGGGGGAGACCCAGGTGCAGTACCGGGCACCCTCGGTAAAGCCAATGGAGGCGATCAGGTTGATATCGCAGTAGGGGCCGCCCAGACCCTGGAGGAACAGGGGGGCCACAGTGCCCGCGCCGATCTCGTCCCGCTGCGTGGCGGAGTCCTCCTGCTTGATGGTGACGTTGATGCCGATCTGAGCCAGCTGGGAGGCGATGGCCTGGACCACGTCGGTGCTGTTGAGCAGGCCGGGAGAGACGGAGCACTCGATGTCAAAGCCGTCGGCATAGCCGGCGTCGGCCATCAGCTGCTTGGCCTTCTCCACGTCGTAGGTGTAGCCCTGCACATTGGGATCATAGCCCTCGTACTCGGGGGTGGAGATGGAGGCGACCTTGACGGCGTAGCCGTCCAGCACGCCGGCGATCAACGCGTCCCGGTCCACCGCATAGTTGATGGCCTGACGCACCCGCACATCGTCCAGGGGGGTGGGGCCGCCTACCAGGTTGAACTGCAGCCAGACCACACGGGTGGAGGGCTGGCCCACCACAGAGATGCCGTCAAGGCTCTCCAGATACTCGGCCTGGGTGGTGGGGATATTGCAGATGATGTCCACCTCGCCGGCCTGAAGAGCGGCTACCCGGTCGGCGGCCTCGGGGATGACCCGGAAGACCAGCTGATCGATCTGGGGCACCTCGCCATAGTAGTCGGGATTCTTCTCCAGCACCACCTTCTGGTCCTTCTCCCAGGAGACGAACTTGAAGGGGCCGGAGCCGATGGGGGCGGCGGCAAAGCCCTCGTCTCCCACTTCCTCCACATAGGCACTGGGGACAATCTTGATATAGTTCAAGCGCAGGGGGAGAGAGGGGAAAGCGTAGTCAGTGATGATGTTGAACTCGAAGTCGCCCAGTACCTCCACCTGCATGAAGGAGAAATCGCCGGACAGAGCGTAGTGCTTCTCCGAGTCACGCAGGCTGTTGATGGTGTAGGCCACATCGTCAGCAGTCATCTGGGTGCCGTTGGTAAAGTACACGTCCTGCCGCAGAGTGAAGTGCCAGGTAGTGTCATCCACCTGCTCATAGCTCTCAGCAGCGTCGCACACGATCTGCCCCTGGGGGTCCGTCTTGACCAGGGTGCTGTAAAGGGAGGCCAGAATGCTGGCGGTGATGGTGGAGTTGCCGTTTCTGGGGTCCAGGCCGGTGATGTCGCTGGTGCTGGCCCATGTCACCGTCTTAACAGTTTCCCCGCTGCTTTGCGCGGGCTGGCTGGGGCTGTGGGAGCCGGTTTCAGTGCCGCAGCCGCTGAACAGCCCCATACAGAGCGCCAGTGCAAGGGCAAGAGAGAGTGCTTTTTTCATGTTGGCGTTCCTCCTTTTTTAGTGGGGTAAGCATATTCAGACCACCCTCGGTGCGAGGGGAGATCCCATAAGAGAAGATCAGCGCTTGTTCCGCTCGAAGTAAGGGTTCAAAAGATCCAGGCGCTTGGTGGCGGTCTCGTCCATCTGGTCTGCGACCAGAGAGACAAGAAGCTCCAGAAGAAAGGTGGCGGATACATTGGAGTTGAAAAAGCTGACGCTGTATATGTCCGCCAACAGCAGCACATCAGTAAAATCGGAGAAGGGAGTGGAGGGCTTATCAGTGAGCAGGATGATTTTCGCCCCGCGGCTGTGGGCAAGATCAATCCAGCGCCGGACTTCCTCACCATAGGGATTGAAATTGATGACGAACAGGCAGTCCTCTGGGGAGATGTCCAGCAGCTGTTCAAAGGTGACGCTCCCTGTGGCCGATACGACACCGGGGACAACCATGCGCATCAAAAAGCTGAATTTCTCAGCAATAGGTGCGGTGGGCCGGCGCCCGGCAATATATTTGATGCGGCAGGAGCAAAGCAGATCCGCCGCCGCATGGATGGATTCTTCGGAGTTTTTTTCCAAAACGCTCTGTAGGTTCTTGTAGGTAAGGGTGGAAAACTGTGCTACGATATTCTCCTTGGCATCCAGGCTCTGATGGGTATGAAGACGCTCAATGGGAGGGAAGAAGCCACGCTGTGCATAATCCGCTTTCTGAGAGACAAAGGATTGTATCTCCTTCTGAAGGTCCAGAAAGGAGCGGTAGCCCAGCACTTTGCTGGTACGGGAGACCGTGGCGTCGCTGACGCCCAAGATGCGGGCCAGTTCACTGGTGGACACATAGCATACGGAGAGAAAATTGTTCAGGATGTATTCCGCCACCAAGGCTTCCTTTGCGGTAAGAGGAGTGGACTTGATCCGCTGGGAAAAGGCGGCGGGAAGCTCCATGTCGAAATACCATCCTTTTTTGCAGTTTCTTTGGTTAGACCTATGATAACATGAAATGTTGAAAAGTCAATACTTCAAATCAAAAATATCGAATACTCGATATTTTGACGATTGAGTAAACGGAGGGAACATCTGAACAAGGAAAGAGATGAAGGGGGTGGACAGCACAACAGGCAAGAGAATAGAGAAAGGTGCCGCAGAAATTGAATGTTTTGACCAAAAATAAACCCGGAAGAAAGGCGAAAAAAAGAAAAGAGAGGGAAAAGGTTATGCGTTCTTACATGGAAGGAAAAAAGTACAGAGAAAACAAAGGAGAAAGTGCAATAATGGAGAAAATGAAAAAATATATTAAATTTGCAAGGGGAAAAATATTTTTTTCATTTTATGAAGAAAAAACGGAGACGTCCCGGAAATTCTGCCGGGATGTCTCCGCTTGATAAAATAAGAGCTTGAATAGGACTGTTTTACAGTTCCGTCACATGGAGGTCGCTGAAGAAACTGCGGCCCATAGACAGAGCACCCAGGCCCACCATTCCGCTGCTGAGCGTGGAGCAGAAGAACGGCGCCGTGGACAGGGGGAACTACTCCGCCTTTCGGTCCACCCAGGTGGCCTTGAATTTGGAGTAGATGATCTTCTGCTCGCTGTAAAGGCCGTAGTACCCGGAGAGCATGTAGGAGATGGCACAGCACAGGGCGTAAAGAGGCAGGCCCCGGCTGGTAAATAGTTCATAGGCCAGGAGGATGGAGGTGATGGGGCAGTTGGTAGCGCCGCAGAATACCGCCGTCATCCCAAGCGCCCCGCCGAAGGACTGGGACAGACCCAGTAGCGGTCCGACCACCGTGCCAAAGGCGGCACCAGTGAAGAGCACTGGCACGATCTCGCCACCGCGGAAGCCGGCCCCCAGAGTGAGGGCGGTAAAGACCAGCTTGAGCAGGAACGCCTCCGAGATGGTCTCGCCCGCCAGCATCCGGCGGATGACAGCATCCCCGGCGCCGTTGTAGGTCTGTTCCCCCACCAGCAGGGTCAGCAGCAGCACCAGGGCGCCGCCAACAGCCGCCCGGACCAGGGGATTGGGGAAGTATTTGGCATAGAGCTTGGGGGCCGCATGCATCACTTTGCAGAACAGGATGGAAAGCAGAGCGCACAGCACCCCCATCACGCACACCTGGGCCATGGACCAGGGACCCAGGACAGCCACATTTCCGATGAGATAGCCTGTTCCTATATGAAGGCCGAAGAAGCGGGCCAGCTGGACCGAGACCAAAGAGGAGACGACACAGGGGACGATGGCGGCGTAGTACATCACTCCCACGCTCACCACCTCCATGGCGAAGATGGCGGCGGTGATGGGGGTGCCGAACAGCCCGGAGAAGGCGGCGGACATGCCGCACATGACCATGATCCTGCGGTCCTTCTCATCCAGGTGGATCTTTCTGCCCACCCAGGCCCCGATGGAGCCCCCCAGCTGGAGGGCGGCCCCCTCCCGGCCAGCCGACCCGCCTACCAGGTGGGTCAGGATGGTGGACAGGAAGATGAGGGGGGCGGTGCGCAGACGGATGGGCTCGGCCTCCCGGACCGCCGTCAGCACCAGATTGGTGCCCCGGTCCCGCTCCATCCCGCTCCAGCGGTAGAGCAGGACGATGACCACGCCTCCCAGGGGAAGGAAAAGAATGACCCAGGGCTGGTGCGCCCGGAACTGAGCCGCCCAGTCGATTCCGTAATGAAACGCCACCGCAACAGCGCCCACGATGAGCCCGATGTTGCAGGCGTACAGGACCCATTTGAGAAAGGTCAGCGCCTCGTCGATGTGGCCCCGTATCCGGGGGGAAAATGCGGGCATGGGATCGGCCTCCCCTCAGACCGGCCCTGGGGGCCGGCTCTGATCATTCTGCCTCTATCATACCATAAGATAGCAGGATTGCCACCCTTTTTTCATGATTCTGACTTTCGCTCTCTGTTCCGGGAGACCAAGACAGAGAGGGACGGCCACCGGGCGCCGCCCCGGTTTCCTTGACTTTTGTTCCGGAAACCGCTATACTATAACAATATATAATATAAAAGGGGAGATATAGATGCGGCCAAAAGATCCCGGCAAAACTGCCCGGATGCGGCGTGAGCTGCGGGAAGAGCTGAAGGGGAAAAAAACGGTGGTCACCATCTACATCATTCTTCGAGTCCTGGTCATCCTGACCATGGTGGCCCAATTTCTCAACGGGAACTTTGAAAACGTGTTCCTGTGCATCCTGACGCTGGTACTGTTCACCCTGCCCACCGTCATCGAGCGGCGGGTCCGCATCGATCTGCCCGACACGCTGGAGATCATCATCCTGCTCTTCATCTTCTCTGCGGAGATTCTGGGAGAGATCCAGGCTTACTACACCTATTTCCATGGCTGGGACACCATGCTCCATACGCTCAACGGCTTCCTCTGCGCGGCCATCGGCTTCTCACTGGTGGACCTGTTCAACCGCAACGAGCGGTTTTCCCTGTCCCTCTCCCCGGTGTTCATGGCCATCGTGGCCTTCTGCTTCTCCATGACCATCGGTGTTTTGTGGGAATTTTTTGAGTGTATCATGGACAGCTTTTTCCTGCTGGACATGCAGAAGGACACCATTGTCCACGACATTAGCACCGTCATGCTGGACCCCACCGGCGGCAACAAGATCACCGCCATCCGGGGCATCACAGACGTGATCGTGGTGGCAGGCGGGAAGGAGATCCCTCTGGGGCTGGGCGGCTATCTGGACATAGGTCTGCTGGATACCATGAAGGATCTGTTCGTCAATTTCATCGGCGCCTTTGTATTCTCCATCATTGGGTATTTTTATGTGAAAAACCGTGGCCGGGGCAGGTTTGCCCGCCGTTTCATCCCCAAGGTGCTGCCTGAAGAGCCGGTGCAGGCCGATGAAGAAGATTCCGGCCCGGACCACACATAAAACTGCCGCGGCAGCTTATACTAGGACCGTCCACAAAAGGAGGTCTTTCAGATGGATAACAAAAAGAGCTGCAATTCCAATATTCAGTGTACTGTCAACAGCTGCGCCTATCACAATCCCCAGAACTACTGCTCCCTGAGCCAGATCAAGGTGGGCTGCACCGACGCCTCCCCCTGCAATTGTCGGGAGACCGAGTGTGCCTCCTTTGAGCTGAAATAAGGGAGAAGCAAAAGACCGGCCCCGGACATCATCAGATGTCCGGGGCCGGTCTTTTGCTTGCCTTACGGATCAGGACAGGTGCAGCCCGTAGAAGCCAACCAGGGCCAGGGCCATAAGGCCGGCAGTTACCATCTCGATGGCCGGGCCGCGGAAGGGCCGGGGGCAGCTGGTGAGGCTGATCTCCTCCCGCAGGCCGGCGTAGCTCATCAGGACCACCAGGACGCCCAGGCCGCCGCACAGGGCGAAGGTGAGGGCCTGGGACAGGGTGTAGCTGCGCTGGGCGGCCAGATAGGCCGCACCCAGCACCGCACAGTTGGTGGATACCGAGGCCAGGTCGGCGTCGATTCGATGGGAGAGCTCCGGCCAGAGACGGGCTGCCTTTCGCAGCAGGAAGACAGTGAGGAGGGCAATGAGGGAGAAGACCAGGGTGCGCAGATACACCCACCCAAAATGCCGGAGCACCAGAAAGTCCGCACACCAGGTAAAAAATACGGTGACCACCATGGCCAGGGTCAGGCTCAGGCCGGTGCGGCGGGCTGCTGTGGTGCTGTGGAAGGCCTCCACCCGGGTGCCGATGCCCAGGCAGTTGACCAGGATGAAATTTTCAGACAGCAGGGCGGCCAGTGCCACCCCTGCCAGTTGTACGGAATCCATCCGATCCGCTCCTTTCTTTCCCGCTACACGTCGCTGTCCACATATTGGACGGAGCCGTCGGTCTCCAGGTTGGCCACGATGGCCAGAGCCTGGTTGACCCCGGCCGTGATGGCTTCAGAGGTCGCGGTAGCCCCGGTCACCACATCCACCGAGTTGGCACCAGAGGTCCGGATGGTGCCTGACATGCCCACATACTTTCGCAGCTGGGCATTCTCCATGGCCATGGTCCCCATCCCTGTGGACTCACTGTGGTCCGTCACCGCCACACCGGTGACCTGGCCGTTCAGGTCCACGCCCACCACCATGGTGATGGGGCCGCTGAAGCCATGGGTCTGGACCTCCACACAGTACCCCAGCAGCTCATTTTCCCGGTACCCTGCCGTGATGCTCAGGGCATTTGGGGCGCGGTAAGGGGTCTCAGTGCTGATCTCAGCCCCCGGCATCACCTGGGCCAGCAGGGCCTCCTCCGCCCGCAGCTCAGAGCGCTGGGTGTCCAGGCTGGTGAGCCAGTAGGTGGAGTAGATCCCCAGACCGGTGACCATCACCACCGCCAGCAGGATGCCGGCGGCCTTGGCCTGGGGCCGGAGCTGGTCCAGATAGCGCTCGCCGGGCATGGTCCCCCAGGACAGGGAGGAGGGGCGGCCCGGATTGACAAATTTGATCTCAGACAGGCTCTCCCCTGCGGCGCGGAGCCCCTCCCGCACGGCGGTGAAGCGCTCCACCCCGAACCGGCGCGGCCAGATTCTTTTCTCCAAAACGCCTGGGCATCCCCGCCCGGTCCAGCAGCCAGACGCAGCAGTTCATGGTGAGAATGGCCCAGCCTACCCCGTCGGGGTAGGAGCCATAGTACCGGAGCAGTACGGTGAGGAGGCCGCAGCCCACCCCATATAGTACTTGTCCCCGGGGGGTGACAGGGGAGGTGGTGTAGTCGGTCGCCATAAAGAAAGCCCCAAGCACAAGCCCGCCGCTGCACAGCTGGGCCGTCATCCACTCCAGGGAGGTGCCATCCCGGGGGAAGAGGAAGGTGAGGACAGCCACGGTCCCCAGAAAGGCCGCCGGGATGCGTGGGGAGATGACCCTGCGCATGATCAGGTACAGGCCGCCCAGCAGCAGCATAAAGATAGATACCTCCCCGATGGATCCGCCGTGCTGGCCCAGCAGCATCTGCCCCATGTCCAGCTCGGGCAGTCTGCCGCTGTGCAGGGCGGCCATGGGGGTGGGGGAGGTGACGGCGTCCATCTCACCCCAAACGGGGAGATAGTCCAGCGCGTCCACCCAGGTGGTCATCAAGAAGGGGAAGGTGGACAGCAGCATCCGCCCAGCCAGAGCCGGGTTCATAAAGTTTTTGCCCAGCCCGCCGTAGAACTGTTTCACCACCACGATGGCAAAGACACCCCCCAGCAGGGGGACCCAGTAGGGGGAGGCCGCCGGCAGACACATGGCCAGCAGCAGGCCGGTGACACAGGCAGAGCAATCCCGCAGGGTGTTGGACTGGTGGGTCAGCCGCCGGTAGAGATACTCCGACAGGACGCAGGCGCCCACCGAGATCAGGGTGAGAGCCAGCACTCTGGGACCGAAGAGATAGACGGACATGCCCAGGGCGGGGATCAGGGCCACGATCACATCCAGCATGATGGAGGTAGTGCTGGTGGCCTGTGCCAGCTGAGGCGGGACAGAGGTGCGGAGATCAGCCATGGAGGTCCCCCCCTTTCTCCAGTTCCCGCACCTGACCAGCCGCCTGGCGCACCAGGTCGGCCAGAGGGATATGGGCCGGACAGATATAGGTGCAGCATCCGCAGTCCATGCAGTCCTGCGGATGGAGGGAGCGCAGGCGCTCCGCCGCGTTTTCCTTCAGGGCCCGGACCACAAAGATGGGGGAGAGGTGCATGGGGCAGACGGAGACGCATTGCCCACACCGAATACAGACGGTGGGAGCCTGTTCCCGGGGCTGCTCCCAGGGGGCCAGACACAGAAGGCCGTTGGTGTTGGGCAGTACCGGGGCCTCCAGGCTCTTCTGGGTCACCCCTGTCATGGGGCCGCCCACCAGGATCAGGCCCGGCTCCTCCCGGAAGCCGCCGGCGGAGGAGACCAGCTCCTTCAGCGGCGTGCCCAGGGGGACCCACAGGTTGCGGGGCCGGGCTACCGCGCCCCCCGTCACCGTCACGGCCCGGTGGGTCAGGGGGAGGCCTTTGTTCAGTGCCTCGCCCACCGCAAAGGCTGCCGAGACGTTGAAGACCACACAGCGTACGTCCTCCGCCCGGCCTCCCGGCGGGACCTCCCGGCGGGTGACCGACTGGACGATCTGTTTCTCCGCCCCCATGGGGTAGCGGGTGCGGATGGTCTTCAGCTCCACCCGGCTCCGCTTGCGGCTGATGCGGCGCTCCAGCGCCTCCACGGCGGTGAGCATGTCGCTCTCCGCCGCCAGCACCACCCGGTCCACACCCAGCACCTTGGCAAGAGCGCGGGTCCCCTTCAGAATGGGCTCCCCCCGCTCCTGGAGCAGGCGCAGGTCGGCAGTGATATAGGGCTCACACTCAGCGGCGTTGACGATCAGGGTGTCCACCCGGCCCCGGGCCCGGAGGATCTTCACCTGGGCGGGGAGAGGATCACTGCCCATATCCACGATGCCGGCGGCTTCTATCCGGACCATCAGCTCCTCCTGGGACGCCTGGCTGAGCTTGATGCCCTCAGGCCGCTCTGGCCAGGGCGTATTGTCCCCATCGTTGGCGATGACGATGGCGGGGGCGCGGCCGCCCCAGGGGTGGGGCAGCTCCCGGATGGCCTCCACCCGTCCGGAGACGCTGGCGTGGAGCACCGCCCCGTCCTCGCCCTCCGGACGGGCGATAGGCTGTCCCGCATACACCCGTTCCCCAGCTTTGACCAGGGGGAGGGAGGAGGGACCTCCGTGAAAAGCCAGAGGCAGGGCCACCTGGGCCGGGGGGTGCTCCAGCAGCATCAGCGGCTTGCGCCGGGTATTTTCTTTTCGGGAAGCGGGGTGTATCCCGCCGAACATGGAACTGGCCATGGATTACCTCCCTGCACAGGGGCGCGGCCCTCTGTGCCGATGGATGGGCGCCCGAGGGCGCGTACATAGTGACAATATCATACTCGTGTCCCGGGAAAATGTCCAGTAGATCCGGGAAAATTCACATTTTGCTCAAAAAATGACGAACCGTGCCCGCGGTTTTGTCGAAAGAGAGCGGCGCCCGGCCAGGCGCCGCTCTCATATCCATTTATCGGCTGCGCTGTGCCCACATTCCGGCGGACATCAGCTCTGCGCCTCCGTCTCCGGGGCGGCCGGCCGTCCCTCCAGGATGGAGCGGTAAAACAGGGCCTCCGCCGCCGTGCGGTAGGGGGTCAGCCACAGGGTGAGGGGCAGATTGATCAGGAGGGCCAGACCAGTGGCCGGGATGAGACTGGACAGGACGGAGTAGAACTGCGCGACCGAGTTGACCTGGGCCAGGATACCGGGGAGGAAGGGCAGATAGGCCAGCAGGGTGAGCAGGACGCCCAGCAGTTCCCAGCCCAGGAAGGAAACATACAGCTTGAACAGCTCCCACTTGCGCCCCCGCATCATCTCAACGCTGCGGCGGACCGCAGCCCCTGCGCCGTCGTCCGGGTAGTCGGCCAGCAGGTAGGGGGCCATGGCATAGCGGAGCATGATGGCAAAGACTGCCGCATAGATTCCTGCCATCACCAGCAGTTGCAGAAACAGGGAATCAAGGACAAAAAAAGCCAGGATGGTGGTCACAAAGATCAGAAGCAGGGACCACAGGAAGGTGAACAGCAGGATCAGCAGGTTCATGGCAATGACCCGCCCTGCGATGCCGAAACCCTCCAGCAGCGTCCCATATCCCGCCTGCTGGCTGCGGGTGACGCGGAGGGCCCACAGGCGATAGCCAAAGTCCATCACCCACAGATAAAGGGTCAGCAGGATGGAGATAAACAAGCTGAGCCATCCCACAGTTCCGCCCCAAAGCAGGTCCGCAGGCTGGAAGGTGGGGGCGAGCCAGCCTACCACAGTGCTCAATCCTTCGGTCAGCAGCAGATACACCAGGGTGACCAGCCAGAACACGGGGGCCGCCGCGCGGATGGCCTGCTTGGCCTGCGCCTTCAGGCCTTTTCGGTCGATCTTCATATACGCTCCTCTCTCCTGCCCGGTGGCAGATCAAGCATCCCATTTCTCCATGATGGCCTTCAGCTGGTCGGCCAGCCGTCCCAGGTCCTTGTTGGCCCGGCCGCGGCTGCGGCCCACCATATCCTGGAGCTGTTTGGTCACGTCCACCAGGCGGACATAGGCCGCCGAAGGGGCGGAGGCGCCGCCAGTGGTCCGCTTGCTCTCCAGCACCACGCCCTTGGCCAGCATCCGGTCCGCAGCCAGGTCGTAGACCTCCTGGTACAGAGGTGCGTGGGCGGGGATACCCCGCTGGTTCAGGTCCTCAGCAAACAGCTCGGTGACCGGCGCGTCTCCGTGGACCACAAAGACCTGCCGGGGCGCCGGCGCGATGCGGCCCACCCACTCCAGCAGGTGATCCCGGTCCGCGTGGGAGCTGAGCCCCTTGAAGTTGACGATACGGGCCCGGACGGCGATCTCCTCGCCGAACAGCTTCACCGTCTTGGCGCCCTCCAGCAGGCGGCGGCCCAGGGAGCCCTCCGCCTGATAGCCCACGAAGACCACCGCGCACTCCGGCCGCCACAGGTTATGCTTCAGGTGGTGACGGATGCGGCCGGCGTCGCACATGCCGGAGGCGGAGATGATGATCTTGGGGGACGGGTCCATATTCAGTGCCTTGGACTCCTCCGTGGACTGGGTCAGGGTCAGGCCGGGGAAGGTGAACAGGTCATCTCCCCCCTGGAGCACCGCAATGGCCTCCTCGTCCAGATAGCCGTGGAGGTCGCCGGAGTACACCCGGGTGGCCTCCGCAGCCAGCGGGCTGTCCACACACACGGTGAAGTTGGGGGCGCTCTTCACCAGCCCACGGTCCTTGATCTCCCGGAGGAAGTAGAGCAGTTCCTGGGTGCGGCCCACCGCGAAGGAGGGGATCACGATGTTCCCACCCTTGGCGAACACCTCGTCGATGAGCTGGGCCAGAGACTCGGTGTAGCTCTCCGGCGGCTCATGGTTCCGGTCGCCATAGGTGGACTCCATGACCACATAGTCCGCATCCTCCACAAAGGAAGGGTCACGGATGATGGGCTGGTCGATGTTGCCCAGGTCGCCGGAGAAGACGATCTTCCGCTCCACATCCCCCTCGGTGAGCCACAGCTCCACCTCAGAGGAGCCCAGCAGGTGACCCGCATCGGTGAAGCGGACCCGGACCCCCTCGCACAGATCCAGCACCTGGCCGTACTCCACGGGATAGAGCTGCTGGAGGGCGGCCTCCGCGTCAGCCACAGTGTAGAGAGGCTCCACTGCGTCACGGCCGGCCCGCTTGCCCTTCTGGTTCTGCCACTGGGCGTCGCTCTCCTGGATATGGGCCGAGTCCCGCAGCATGATGGACAGGAGCTGGGCGGTGAGACGGGTGGTGATGATCTGCCCCTGGAACCCCTCCTTGACCAGCAGTGGCAGCCGGCCGGAGTGGTCGATGTGGGCGTGGGTGACCAGGCAGTAATCGATC
>ENA-ORRQ01001746-ORRQ01001746.1-human-gut-metagenome-genome-assembly--contig:-NODE-1746-length-15538-cov-5.209520_pt1 | contig 15538 bp, 11 predicted proteins | sample MGYA00242177_ERZ509138 | MGnify/ENA primary metagenome ERZ509138 (study PRJEB26280, sample SAMEA2338628) | human gut metagenome | biome: human gut; feature: human-associated habitat; material: faeces... | reverse complement strand
AAGGTATAGCTTTTTTCAACACAAACCAAACATTTCAACAAAAAAGTTGAAAATAAACGCAATTTTTTCGCATATTTTGACAAAAGAGGCCATTTTCGCCCATTTTGTCACGATTTTAGTGGCTCCAGAGCCAATCTTCGCGTCATATTCCACCCATGCCAAAAGAGCGGGGAAAACCGCGAAAAGCACCCGAAGACGCCTCTCGACCCTCACCACACCCGCAGCCACCACCACGACACGACCCGACGCCCATAATCGCCAAACAGGGCACCACAGATACCATTCCCGCGCATCCATCCAGCCCCCACGTGCCTATATATAATATAATAATGTGTAGATATTGTCAAAAACTTATGAATTAAGGTCAAAAAACAAGATGCGCAATGCCAACAATCAGTTAACTTTGCAGAAAAACTAAAAATCTTACATTAATCATGAAGAATAGAAAGTGTTTCTTTGCGGTTGACTTAGGCGCAACCAGCGGAAGAACTATCATAGGCACCCTTGCAGACGGCAAGGTTGCTTTGGAGGAGATTACCCGTTTTGGCAATCCTCTAATCAATGTCAATGGCTTTTTCTATTGGGACCTCTTTGCCCTATATAATGAAATCATCAAGGGACTCAAGACCGTCGCCGAGCGTGGCATTGAGATTACGAGCATAGGTATCGACACCTGGGGATGCGACTTCGTATGCATTGGCGACGACGGCCAGCCTCTGCGCAACCCACTCGCCTACCGCGACCCACACACCATGGGCATGATGGAGCGCTACTTCGAAGAGAAGATTAGCCGCGCCGAGGTATATCAGCACACCGGCATCCAGTTCATGAACTTCAACTCCCTCTTCCAGCTCTACACCATGGGCGAGATGGGCAACGTGGCACTGCGCAATGCCAAGAAGATACTCTTCATGACTGACGCACTGAGCTACATGCTCACCGGCAACGCCATCTGCGAATACACCGTCGCCTCGACCTCAGAGATGCTCAACCCCACCACGGGCGACCTCGACGAGCGACTGCTTGAGAGCATAGGATTGAAGCGCGAACAGTTTGGCACACTCACCCACCCCGGTACCATCATCGGCACCATCAATGAGGCCGTGCAGAAGCAGACCGGACTCGGCGCCGTGCCCGTGATAGCCGTAGCCGGACACGACACTGCCAGCGCCGTGGCCGCTGTGCCCGCCAAGGACGAAGAGTTTGCCTACCTCAGCAGCGGCACATGGAGCCTCATGGGTATCGAGTCCAAGAAAGCCATCATCAACGACCGCAGCTACGAGCTCAACTTCACCAACGAGGGCGGCGTAGGCGGAACCACACGTTTCCTCAAGAACATCTGCGGCATGTGGCTCTACGAGCGCTGCCGACAGGAATGGTCAGAGCTGCGCCATCTGGGACACCTCGAGCTGCAGAAGGAAGCCTGGGAGATAGAGAACAACGAGAGTTTCATCTTCCCCGACGACCCCTGCTTCACCAATCCCGACTCCATGGTAGCCACCATACAGCAGTATTGCCGCGACCACGGTATGCCCGTGCCCGAAACCCACGGACAGATTATCCGCTGCATCTTCGACTCGCTCGCCCGACGCTACAGCGAGGTGCTGGGCTACCTGCGCGAGTTCAGCGAGACCGACATCAAGGTGCTCCACATCATCGGAGGCGGCTCCAAGAACGACTTCCTCAACCAGCTTACCGCCGACGCTTGCGGCATCACCGTACTGGCAGGCCCACAGGAGGGCACAGCCTTGGGCAACGTGATGCTCCAGGCCAAAGCAGCCGGGGAGGTGGATGACATCTGGCAGATGCGACGCATCATCGCCGACTCGATAGAAATCAAGAAATATGAACCAAAAAAATAACAAAATCATGAAAGTAGAAACCATTGAACAGAACTATGCCATCGCCAAGGCGCGTTACGCTGAATTTGGCATAGACACCGACAAAGCCATCGCCGAACTCGAGAAGACCCCCATATCACTTCACTGCTGGCAAGCCGACGATGTGACAGGCTTTGAGAGCAACTCGGCTCTTACCGGTGGCATCCAGGCCACAGGCAATTACCCCGGCAAGGCACGCAACATCGACGAGCTGCGTCAGGATATAGAGAAAGTACAGACCCTGCTCGCAGGCAACCATCGCCTCAACCTCCACGAGATTTACGGCGAGTTCGGCGGCAAGTTTGTAGACCGCGACCAGGTAGAAGTTTCCCACTTCCAGGGATGGATTGACTGGGCAAAGGAGCACAACCTGAAGCTCGACTTCAACTCCACCAGTTTCTCCCACCCCAAGAGTGGCGACCTCTCGCTGGCCAATCCCGACAAGTCCATCCGCGACTTCTGGATTGAGCACACCAAGCGCTGCCGCCGCATCGCCGATGCCATGGGTAAGGCACAGGGCGACCCCTGTATCATGAACATCTGGGTTCACGACGGAAGCAAGGACCTCACCGTAGAGCGCTACCGCTACCGCCAGATTCTCAAAGAGAGCCTCGACGAAATCCTCGCCGAAGACCTGCCCCACATGAAGTCCTGTCTCGAAGCCAAGCTCTTCGGTATCGGTCTCGAAGCCTACACCGTAGGTTCACACGACTTCTTCGCAGGCTATTGCTCCAAGAACAACGCCATCTACACCCTCGACACCGGCCACTACGAGCCCACCGAGAATGTGAGCGATATGGTATCAAGCCTCCTCCTCTTCGTGCCCGAGCTGATGCTCCACGTGAGCCGCCCCATGCACTGGGATTCCGACCACGTGACACTCTTCGACGACAACACCCGCAACCTCTTCACCGAGCTTGTGCGTGCCAACGCCCTCGACCGTGCCCACATCGGCCTCGACTATTTCGATGCATCCATCAACCGCATCGGTGCTTACGTCATCGGCGTACGTGCAGCCCAGAAGTCTCTGCTCCAGGCATTCCTTGAGCCGCTTGCCACACTGCGCAAGTACGAGGACGAAGGCAAGGGCTTCGAGCGTCTCGCCCTCCTCGAGGAGATGAAGACCCTCCCATTCGGTGCCGTATTCGACTACTTCAACCTCAAGAACAATGTGCCTGTAGCCGAGCAGTACATCGCCGAGGTGCAGAAGTACGAGCAGGAAGTTCTGTCCAAGAGATAATGCTATATATATAATAAGGTATATAGCGCACTTATCACCCGCCGCATCATCAGTGCGGCAACCACTCACTTCAGGGTTGCAGGTTCCATTCCCGCAACCCTGTTTCTTTTGTTGCCCCCCAAATCGGTCATCAGACTCCAGCTCATATCCGTGTCGCTTTTGAGCAGATTGACTCAGGGATAGATTGAAGACATGGCAGACTATGTCGAAACACAAACGGAGGGAAGATGCCAAAAGAGAACTGACTCATGGACAAAGGTTCACCATACTCCATTCTGTATACCCGCCGCCCTATGAGCATTATCCCGCCACTTTAGCGTGGCAGCGATAAAAAATCGCTAAGAACAATGTAATTAAAGAACTTTGTAGTATTTTTGCTGTCCCAAAGGAACAAGAAACAGACCCAAATGATACAGCTAAAAGAAAATCAAGGTATACCCCGCAACATTCTCCTGATGATGGCCATCATCGCAGGACTCACAGTAGCCAACTGCTACTACAACCAACCGTTGCTCGAACTAATCCGTCACGACATAGGCATTACCGAGCAGAGCGCCAACCTCATCACCGTGATTACGCAGATAGGCTATGCGCTTGGCCTATTCTTCCTCATTCCCCTGGGCGACATGTTTTCACGCAAGAGACTTATCCTTTTCAATATGAGCATCGCTGCCGTGATGGCCATCGTGATGGCAGTGGCACAAAACGTGTGGATGCTCTGGGGGGCTTCGTTGCTGATAGGAGCCTGTTCCGTGATTCCACAGTTCTTCATCCCGATAGCAGGACAGTTTTCTGCACCCAAGAACAAGAGCAGGAATATGGGCTTTGTACTATCCGGATTACTGACAGGCATCCTTACCTCACGAGTGATTAGCGGCTACATCGGCGAATGCCTGGGATGGCGCGAAATGTTTATTATCGCCGCCTTCGTGATGCTCATCTGCATGGGCGTGATGCTATTGATGATGCCAGATATGAAACGCAACTATGAAGGTACTTATAGAGGTCTAATGAGCACCATGGCAGAGATTATCATTCTCCACCCCTCGGTACGCATCTACTCCATCCGTGCCGCCTTTGGTTTCGGCAGCATGATGGCCATATGGTCGTGCCTCGCCTTTCATCTTGCCCAGCCACCTTTCAGGGCAGGAAGCGACATGGTAGGGATGCTCGGACTCTGCGGCATCATGGGTGCCGTGGCGGCAAGTGGCATAGGCAAACAGGTCCCTAAGTTCGGCATTCGTAAATTCAGTCTGTTCGGAGCAGGCATGCAGATTATGGCCTGGGGAATAGCCTTGCTCTTCGGCGACACCTACGCAGGGCTCATCGCAGCCATCATCCTGGTCGACATAGGATTGCAATGTCAGCAACTCAGTAATCAAAGCGGATGCCTGCAAGAGATTCCGCATGCTTCCAACCGTGCCAACACCATCTTCATGACCACATACTTTATAGGTGGTTCACTCGGTACATTCTGTGCCGGATATTTATGGAACCGAGCCAACTGGTTAGGCGTATGCATCGTGGGCATTACCTTTGCCTTCATATCATTAGCCATCACTCTAAGCAACAGGAAATAGAGGTTCATCCGTAGCGCCGACAGCCCGTGTTTCCAATGCCAGCGAGCGGGGCTTCAGAAACATCAAGACGAAGCAGAGGTTACACGGTACATATCTTAACTACGCTGTAAGTGCCGGTTGGGGGGTACATATCATGGCTACCCTGTAAGTGTTGCGCTTCCCCAGCCCAAGGTTTCTTGTATCATGCACTATGGATTTGACATATTGGCAGATGTTTTCATTCATTATAATGGCATATTTGGACTAAAATTTCAGTTTTATGCAACTAACAGCCTATAAAGTATTTATTATCACTGATTTTTTGTATCTTTGTGGCGCATTCGCAATAAATGCGTTTGCAAACATAATTGTGAAGTCTTGAAATATGATAATCTTTGGATTTAAATATTCAACGGGGTTGTTGGAAACCCTTATGCTGAGGGATTATTCCACTCGGTAAGTACCTTAAATAGTTATATGAAAGACTATTTCAATTGGATAGGATGTAAATCATCTATAAAAGAAAGGTATATCCAACCGGTCCTATCTCCTGCGAGGCAAAGCATACGATGTAAATCATCTATAAAAGAAAGGTATATCCAACTGTTCTTTTGTGAAATCTGTTGTTTCATGAGATGTAAATCATCTATAAAAGAAAGGTATATCCAACCATACGGATAACACAGCGGAGTAGTAGTAGGATGTAAATCATCTATAAAAGAAAGGTATATCCAACTTTGTGTTGTTATCCTGAATACAACCGTTGATGTAAATCATCTAAAAACAAAAGCTACATTCAACTATAGTTGTTAAAATGAAAAGGACTTTTTGACTATAAAGCAGAACTTTATCATTCGTCAATTGATTCTAAATAAACATGTCTAAAATTACAAGAAAAATAGAGATTATTCCTGATATAGAAGGATTAACTCATGACGAGTCAAATAAAAAATGCTATGGTGCATTTTATAGCTTTGATAAGAATTTATACAAGGTGGCAAATCTCCTTGTAAGTCAATTGTATGGATTAGACAATCTGTTATCATTGATGAGACTACAGAATGATGAATACGTTAAATGTCAATCCAAGTTGTCTCTTAAATCTACAACAGATGCAGAGAAGGAAAACTTAAAGAAGCGCATGGAAAAAATAGATGCAGAACTTGTATCTATCAAGAATGGAATGGCTCCAAAGCATCCACAGACATTCGCCTACCGTGCTGTGACGAATTGCGTCTATGCTAAAAATATACCATCAGACATTTTAAATACTCTTAAACAAGATGTCTATAAACACTTTAACGATACAAAGAAAGAGCAATTTCGGGGAGAAAGGAGTTTGACAACATACAAAAGGGGAATGCCTGTTCCTTTTAGTATTGAAAAGAAACATGCTATTGTTTGTGATGGTGATAATTATTATCTACCATGGTTTGAAGATACACGTTTTAGACTCAACTTTGGTCGTGACAAAAGTAACAATCGTGCCATTATAGACAATTGCATCAAGACAAAGAGGTACAAATTATGTGCTGCTGCAAAGATGCAGCTTAAGGATAAAAAACTTTTTCTACTTGTTACAGTAGATATTCCAGCTACAGAGACAACCACTGTCAAAGGAAAAGTTATGGGCGTAGACCTCGGTGTTGTAAATCCTGCTTATGTAGCAGTGAATGATGGACCTGAAAGAAGTCGTATCGGTAATGGTGAAGCCTTTCAGAAGCAACGTGATGTCTTTCGCAGGAGATTTCGTGAATTACAACGCTCACAACTGACACAAGGTGGTCATGGAAGAAAGCACAAAACAAAAGCGACTGAAACACTTAGAGGCAAAGAAAGAAATTGGGTACAGACTGAAAATCATCGTATAAGCAGGGAAATTGTAAATTTGGCATCTCGGTGGAAAGTTGAGTGCATACAAATGGAAAGCCTGAAAGGATACGGAAAAAATCAAGAAGGAGAAGTTGAGGACAACCACAAACGCCTTCTTGGGCGATGGTCTTATTTCGAGCTACAAAAAGATATAGAATATAAGGCTGCAATGGTTGGTATTCAAGTGAAATACATAAATCCTGCATACACAAGCCAGACTTGTCATGTCTGTGGGCAACGTGGAAATAGAATAGAACGTGACACTTTTATTTGTACCAACCCTGAATGTACTTGTTATAATCAAGCACAGGATGCAGATATGAATGCAGCTATAAATATTGCAAAATCTAAAGATGTAGTAAAATAATTAAAGTTGATATTTTTTTCAATAAAGATATGACATTAAGTAAAATAATAACAGAAATAGAACAACTTGACGCGGAGCAATTATCAGAGAATTATGAGAAATTTGAATGCGTATTTAAAGAATTCCCAAGAATGGTAGCTGCTCCGATAGACTTTCCTTTAGTAACATACAGAATTAGAGTCGCTGAAGGAATTATAGATGATTTAATACCAAGTTCTTTCTCGTATAAACCTGAAAGGCTAAAACCAGGTATAAACAGATTGAATTTATCTGGAGAATCGGTTTTTTATGGTTCTATATTTCCTCAAACTCCTATCAGAGAACTTGATATAAAACCTAACACAGAATTTTATCTTTCAAAATGGACCATTGATAAAAATGCCAATTTATCGCTATATCGATTATTCAATCCCAAAGAATTAGTTCAAAATAAAAAAGCTGCTGCAGTTATATCATATGTTAATAGTATCAGAAATGATAATACTACTACTTTATTGTCAATGATATCCAGTAAGCTAACATCAAACATATCAAGTCGAAATGAATATAATTTCACAGCTTTATATGCAAGTTATTTACGACGTAATCGTGATTTTTGCGTAAAAGATGAAGATGGGAATGAAGTAAGACTTAGAATAGATGGATTTATATATAAAAGCGTCAAAAGTACTAATCCAGACGAATTAAATTTCGCATTTTTCCCTGATGTAATTGATAAGTGGGCACATTTGCAGTATGTATTGAGAGGAAGGCTGAATGACTTAGGTGATACAATAACAGGATTTAAGGGTATCTATAACGGAAAAGAAATTCAATGGAGCGAAGAAGAAAAACAATACAAATTTGCAGAATTGTAATTTTCGTAAAAAATCTCATATGATATCAATGTCGAACAATTTGTTTGCCTCGACGAAATGGGACGATAAAATGAATTCGGTATGTGTCACGTTATGAATTGGCTGATACAAAAAAAAATAAGAAAAACAATGAGTACTAAAAATATAAAGAATATAAAGGTTATAGCTACTATATTGCTATCAACATTCGCAGCAATATGTTATCCACAAAAGGTTTTGAACCAAGTGTATAGTTCAAAACCTATTCAAGTAGATGGTACAACGAATTGTCCTGGTATTCAATATTGTATCCATCATTCGGCTTGCGAATTCTCGCCATATTTTTTAATCTCATACAACAAAGAAACCAATAGACTATATCTTGATGTCTTTATTTCTGATAAAAAACTAGACTACGATTATATGATAAGAATGCCACATACTCTAACATTAACATGTAAAAAGGGGGCGAAAATAATAAGTGAAGGTAAAGTGCATTTCAAAAAAGAGCCAACTTATAGAACAGGCTACTCAACAGAGTTTAATAAGGATTTTTCTGTAATAGTAAACACACCAGATGGAGCAAAAACATTCTTCTATAATGTAAAATATAATGACCCTTCAAGATTCCATCCTGAACTTATAATAAGTGAACCTGGAGAAATTCTGATGAGATTCCCTATAACAAAAGAAGATTATGGAAGAATAATGAAAGGTATAAAAAAAATAAATATTTCTAATTTCAAAGATTATAAGTTCTATAAAGACTATGGCGACTATGAAATAAAGACAAAATCTACGTTTGGCGACTTGATTTTACAGCAATTTTCCAACTTTACTAAAGTTTATAATTTTTGTCAATAAGTTAATGACGGAATGGCAAGCCGATGCCTTGCAGCGCTCTTACCCCTGATAGATCTGTGCCATGTTTCGTGGCTTCGGTCGTGATTCTTTGTTGTTGGCAGCACTTGCATACAATGTCGGGTGTGGAAAGGTGATGAAAAGCCAGATGTATGCCAAGATGCGAAGTGGCAACAGAATCATCTATCGTGATTATGTAGACTTCAAAAGGTGGAACGGAAAGATTATGCCATCCATCGAGCGAAGAAGAAAAATGGAGTATCTGCTCTTGTTTACATTGCGGAACAAAGATGAGAATCGGGGTAGTATTGTTTCCTGAAAATAATTAGAACCAAGCGGATAACCTCGTCCTGTGAAATATGCTCCTTGTCTGTCGGGATTGTCTCGATACGCTCCAAGAAACCATCCGGGTTCTCCTTAAACTTTCGGTCACGATAGGCTGTATGGATTGACGCACGGAATGTTGACCAATAGTTGGCTGCCGAATTGACATGCAGTTTTCTGTTCTTATGCAGTCCATGTGGTGCTGTCATTACTCATAGTTGTATTGATTTATTGATGAATACCCATTATGAAGAGTCTCTTCACTGCTGCAATGACAGTGCAAACCGAGAGCAGAAGCCAAATTTATTTGGATTATGCCGAGGTGCTACCTGTCTTCGCGAATGAAAAATAACAGAATGAAATCTCCGTGACTCCAATTATTCATAGTAACTGATGGACAATGCTGAAATCATTTGAACTTACTGCCCTTTCTGCCATTACACGTTGCACATCCGTCTTCAAAAGCAGATTTTTTACACCCACTTTTACCTTGCTGATATGGTGAACTCTCACAATATGGCAGATATTGGCACTTGTCAAACCATACAGCTGTTGCACCTGTTCGGTGGTATGTACTGCGATTAGCCGAAGGCGTCATCCATAGCCCACATCCGCGCCGGCAGGCATCATCTCCATGCCAATAGAGGCTATCGTCTGCACCGTGCGCACATTTTTCGGTCCGTTGTGGTTCAAGGTAAAATATTTTTTGTACTTTTGCGATGTAAATGACATAAGCTATGGATAGCAGACAATTATACCAATTGTACCAACAACACCCCACTGTAACCACCGACAGCCGCAACTGTCCGGAGGGAAGCATCTTCATCGCGCTCAAGGGCGCCTCGTTCGACGGCAACCTTTTCGCCGACGCCGCTCTCGACAAGGGCTGTGCCTATGTGGTGATAGACAACAAGGAATACTATAAGGACGACGGCCGACACATCCTGGTCGACGACTGTCTGACCACCTTCAAGGAGCTGGCACGCGAGCACCGCCGCCAGTTCGACATCCCCGTGATAGGCATCACGGGCACCAACGGCAAGACCACTACCAAGGAGCTCGTATCGGCTGTACTCGCCGAGCGCTACTGCGTGATGCACACCGAGGGCAACTTCAACAACGATGTGGGAGTGCCCAAGACGCTGCTGCGACTCAACGACACCCACGAGATAGCCGTAGTGGAGATGGGCGCATCCCATCCCGGCGACATCCGCGCGCTGGTCGAGTATGTCGAGCCCACCTGTGGCATGATTACCAACGTGGGCCGAGCCCACCTGCAGGGCTTCGGCTCGTTCGAGGGCGTGATGGCCACCAAGGGCGAACTCTACGACTATCTCGCCGCCCACCACTGCCAGACCTTCATCGACGCCGCCAACCCCTACCTCACCGCCATGGCCGCCGAGCGCCATCTCGACGACACCATGACCTATTCTGCCGACGCCGCAAGCCATGCCGACGTGATGGGAAGGGTGGTTAGCAGCGCCCCGTTCCTCTGCTTCGAGTGGACCCACGGCGCCACCTACCGCGTGCAGACCCACCTCATAGGCACATACAATATCACCAACATGCTGGCAGCCATCACCATCGGACTCCGCTTCGGCGTGAGCCCCGAGCAGATATGCCATGCTCTCGAGCACTACATCCCGATCAACAACCGCTCCCAGCTCACCGTGACCCAGCGCAACTCGCTCATCGTGGATGCCTACAACGCCAACCCCACCAGCATGAAGGCGGCGGTAGACAACTTCGCCTTCATGCAGGTAGACCACAAGATGGCCATCCTCGGCGACATGCGCGAACTGGGAGCCGCCTCACACGAGGAGCACCAGCGCATAGCAGACCACATAGCCTCTCTCGGACTCAAAGATGTATGGCTCGTGGGCGAAGAGTTTGCCCATACCGACACCGCGTATCGCAAGTTTGCCGATGTGGAGGAGGTCAAGCAAGCCCTCGCCGACAACGACATACGCGACCATTATATCCTCATCAAGGGCAGCAACGGCATACACCTCTACGAGTTGCCCCCACTGCTTTAACACCGACAACATGAAAATAGGACTTGACGCCAAACGCATCGTGCGCAACGGCACGGGGCTGGGCAGTTACGGACGCAATCTGGCCAACGACCTCGCGGGCATCATCGATGCCGACACCCGTCTGCTGCTCTATGCCCCCGACGCCGGACGCGACGACCTGCGCACCCAGGTACGCACCACCGCCAATATGGACTTTGTCTACCCCCGCGGCCACATGCCCAAGTGGCTCTGGCGCTCGTGGGGCATCGTGGGCGACCTGCGCCGCGACGCCGTAGACCTCTACCACGGACTCTCGGGCGAGCTGCCACTGGGCATCCACCGCAGCGGCATCCGCACGGTGGTCACCATCCACGACCTCATCTTCATGCGACATCCCGAGTACTACAACCGGGCCGATGTGAAGATATACACATGGAAGTTCCACCGCACCATAGCCCAGGCAGACCGCATCATAGCCATCAGCGAGTGCACCAAGCGCGACATCATGCACTACGGCCACGTAAACCCCGAACGCATCGAGGTTATCTACCAGAGCTGCAGCACCCACTTCAAGTTGCGCGAGAGCGATGCCAAACTCCAGGATGTGCACGCCCGCTACGTGCTGCCCAGCCGTTACATCATCAACGTGGGCACCGTGGAGCGACGCAAGAACATACTGCTGGCGGTGAAGGCGCTGCAGCACATAGACGATGTGGCGCTGGTCATCGTGGGCCGGCAGACCGACTATGCGCAGGGGGTCAAGGACTACATCGCCGCCCACGGACTGGGCGACCGGGTGCGCTGGCTCAGCGGCGTGCCCAATGCCGACCTGCCCTCGCTCTACCAGATGGCAGAGGCGTGTGTCTACCCCTCGCGCTACGAGGGTTTCGGCGTGCCCATCATCGAAGCCATCCAGAGCGGGCTACCTGTAGTGGGCTGCACGGGCAGTTGTCTGGAAGAGGCGGGAGGACCCGATTGCCTCTACGTAGACCCCGACGACGACCGAGCCATGGCCCATGCCATCAGCCAGGTGCTCGTGGGAGCTCCTGGGCGCGACGAGCGCATAGCCCGCAGCATGGAATATGTAGCCCGGTTTGAGGGCAACAACGTGGGAGCCCAGGTGCTCGATGTCTATCGCCGCGTCATCCGGGGATAGACCGCGTCCCGACCGCTCACCACTATCTTGAGCCTCGCCGAAGCTCGCTCGGGCGTACCCAAGTCCGCATCAGATACGATTATCATCACGTTTGCAGATGCCACGAGCCATCTGCAAACGTGTTTTTTTTATCCCCCACGGTCATCAGACTTTGCCCCTCGCCGTTTGAGCGGCAGCCCTGCTCCACCGGCCGTCCCTTGCCCTTCGTCCCGTCTGTCCTCGCTTCGTCGTCAGCCACGGTTGCCGCCCCGCAGCAGCCGTCATGCCGCCCGCGCCACAGCCCTGCGCCCACGCCCCTCGGCGCGCAGCGTGCCGAGGGTGGGGCTGTGGTTTTTAGGCTGTTGGCTGCAATATTTGTCCGCGTCCGCAGTTTTTCAGCCACCGTCTTCGCCGTTGTCCTTACTTTTTTTTATATTTGCACCATATTATATATATAGACAGTTACCATTATGAAAATCATCAAGCACTGCATGTTAGCGTTGGCACTCATGGCCGCCATGCCCTCATGGGCACAGACCGACGAGGGCGTGACGCGTTATGTCAACCCGTTTATCGGCACCGGCCAGGTAGATGCCCACAGCCTCAAGGGCGGCAACTTCCCCGGCGCCACCACTCCCTTTGGCATGGTCCAGCTGAGCCCCGAAGAGTTTGTATGCCCCAATGGCGACGGCGCGTCGGGCTACGACTACAGCCTGAACACCATCTACGGCTTCGCACACACCCATCTGAGCGGCACCGGCTGTGTAGACCTGCTCGATGTGATGATGCAGCCATCGGTAGAGCCCATCACCCGTCTGCAGAGCGAAGACCTCTACCCCGCCACCTTCAGCCACGACAACGAGAAGGCCTCCGTGGGATATTATGCGGTTCGCTTCGACGGTTCTGGCATCAACACCGAGCTCACCGCCACCACCCGTACGGGCATGACCCGCATCACCTATCCCGCAGGCAAGCCCCAGACGCTGGCGTTCGACATGAGTCACGCCGGGCAGAACCGTGGCGGCGACCGCAAGACCATCATCTTCAATTCGCAGCTGCGCCTCGTCAACGCCACCACGCTGGTGGGCTACCGCATGCTCAGCGGATGGCAGAAGGCGCGCAAGGTATACTTCTACGCCCAGTTCTCACACCCCGTAGTGGCAAAGACATTCCGCCAGGGTAAGGAGGTCTATGTAGACGGCGACGTGGCCAACGGCCGCGACACCCGCTGCTTCCTCGACTTCGGCGCGTCGAGCGAGCCCCTCATCGTCAAGGTGGCGCTCTCGCCCGTGAGCGTAGACAATGCCCGCGAAAACATGGAGGCCGAGAACCCCGGATGGAGTTTCGAGGCTGTCCAGCAGCAGGCAGTGGCAGCCTGGGAGAAGGAGCTCGCCAACATACGCATCGACGGCACCGACGACCAGAAGGCCATCTTCTACACCGGCCTCTACCACGCCTATATCCAGCCCAACACCGTCTCCGATGTCAACGGCGCCTACACACGCTCCGACTTCACCGACGCCCGTCTGCCCGAGGGCGAGACCCACTACAGCACCTTCTCCCTCTGGGACACCTTCCGTGCCTGCAACCCGCTTTATGCACTGCTCAAGCCCGAGCGAGTGGGCGATATGGTCAAGAGCATGCTGCGCCAGTACGACGTCTATGGCTATCTGCCCATCTGGCAGCTGTGGGGGTCTGAAAACTACTGCATGATAGGCAACCACGCCATACCCGTGATGGTCGACGCAGCCCTCAAGGGCCTGCCCGGAGTCGACGCCGAGCGCGTCTACGAGGCTGTGCGCGGCACCTCGATGCGCGAGCACCGCCAGTCGCCATGGAAGTTGCTCGAGCAGTATGGCTATCTGCCCGAGACACGACAGATAGAGTCAGTCTCCATCACGCTCGAGAACGCCTTCGACGATGCCTGCGTGGCGCGACTCGCCAAGCACCTGGGCAAGATGGACGACTATGAATACTTCAACCGCCGTGCCCACCTCTACCGCAACCTCTACGACGAGAAGACTGGTTTCTTCCGCGCCAAAGACGAGAACGGCAAGTGGATGGAACCATTCAATCCATACACCTACCGACCCAAGGGCATGCACCCCTATGCCGAAGGCAACGCCTGGCAGTACAACTTCTTCGTGCCCCACGATGTGCCCGACATGATCAGCCTCATGGGTGGCAACAAGAAGTTTGAGAAGGAGCTCGACCACCTCTTCGCCGACACCACCCGAGTGGACCTCGACGGCGGCGGAAATGCCAGCGGATTTATAGGGCAGTACGCCCACGGCAACGAGCCCAGCCACCACTGCGCATACCTTTACAACTGGGTCGGCGCAGACCGCAAGGCGCAGTACTACACCAACAAGGTGATGACCGAGCAGTACTTCAACCGCATCGACGGCTACTCGGGCAACGAGGACTGCGGACAGATGTCGTCATGGTACATCTGGTCGAGCATGGGCTTCTACCCCGTAGACCCCGCATCTGGCGTATACAGCTTCGGCTCGCCCCAGCTGCGCCGCGCAGACATCACCCTCGCCAACGGCAAGACTTTCACCGTAAAGACCAACCGCCGCGGCGCCGACGACTGCTACATCAAGGCGGTCAAGCTCAACGGCAAGAAGTATAAGAAGAACTACATCACCTACGCCGACATCATGGCAGGTGGCACCCTCGAGTTTGTCATGGGCAAGTAGTCTTCCAGAAGCATAGCCAGGGGCAATAGCCCCATAATCACCCTCAACTGAAGCCCCTCCCCAACCCTCCCCAAGGGGCGGGAGTCCTATCCCGCTGTGTTTAAGGCACTTGGATGGCGCTCCTTCCCCATGTGAAAGGTCGGGAGGGGCTTCTGTTGGTACTCCTTCACCTTGAAGAAGGCTGGGATAGGCCAGCAGTTGGTGCTCCTTCCCCTTGGGGAAGGCTGGGATGGGGCTTCCGTTGGAACTCCTTCTCCTTGAAGAAGGCTGGGATAGGCCAGCAGTTGGTGTTCCTTCCACTTGGAGAAGGCTGGGATGGGCCAGCAGTTGGTGCTCCATCCCCTTGAAGGGGCTTTAGGAGGGTTGGAATGGGGCTTGATGTGGAACTCCCGCCCCTTGGGGAGGGTTCGGGGAGGGGCTTACACAAGCTGCGGCAACTCTGTAAGTGTTGCGATTCCCCAGCCCAGGGTTGCGGGCGAAGCACGCTACCCTGGGTATCCACCCCACCAGCCATGCAACGCTGTAAGTGTTGCGTTTAGCCGTAGGCGTTACCCTCAGGGGAAAATTATCCAATGTTCCAAGCCCGAGAACGTTCCCTCATGGGAAAATTATCATAAAATATAAACCGGGAAAACCTCGCTGCGAGTAACGCCTACGGCTAATCGCAACTCCTTCAGAGTAGCTTTATCTTTTAACCTGAGTTCGGGATAAGCGACTGTCGTTTTTCTTGCTATGCCAGATTTCCGA
>ENA-ORRQ01001743-ORRQ01001743.1-human-gut-metagenome-genome-assembly--contig:-NODE-1743-length-15568-cov-7.301223_pt1 | contig 15568 bp, 17 predicted proteins | sample MGYA00242177_ERZ509138 | MGnify/ENA primary metagenome ERZ509138 (study PRJEB26280, sample SAMEA2338628) | human gut metagenome | biome: human gut; feature: human-associated habitat; material: faeces... | reverse complement strand
AGTTTTATGAATCTTAAAGCATTGTCTAATTCAATCGATTTTAACGTGAATAGTATTTACGATGTGCTTGTGTATTTCGTTGATATTGCGGCCGATTGCTTAATCGAAACTCGGTTTGTCGATTGTATTGACGCATACGGGGTTAAGAGCCTACTTGACGATGGCGTGTTTTACGTTCCGGGCGCAGTCTGTTTAGGGTATCGTATTAATCGGTGATTGCGAGGGACTGTTTATGTATTGCAAGCGTAATACTTGTGATTTCATCAAGGGTTACAGGGTTCGTGGTGAACGTCATGTAAGGGGTGCTGTTATGGGTGCGAAGCGGCTTAAATGTGATTCGTATGTGTCGGGTTATGTGTTTACGTATTGTCGTGATATAGTTGATTTGATGCGGCGAGGGTTGTGGGGCGGGTGAGGTGTGGTGATGGCCTATTAGCTCAGTGGGTAGAGCGGCATTCTTATAAAATGTGCGTGCCGGGTTCAAATCCCGGATAGGCTACGCGATTGTGATATATTTGGTCATGGCATGTCATTCGATGTGTCATGACCTTTTTTTTTGTGAGGTGTTTTGATGGATATTAGTTCGATTGTGACCGTTGTCGGGAGTGTGGGTTTTCCGATTGTTGCGTGTTGCGGGATGGGGTGGTTTATCGCTACGACGTTCAGTGATTTTAATGATTTGATGACTAGGAATAATGTTCTGACGGAAGAACTTATTGCATTGCTTGAGAATAATAAGGGGGATAATAGTGATACGAATGTGGCGTAGCGTGTTGGCATGCGTATGCGCATTGTCCTTGGCTTTTGTGCCATCTGCAAGCGCGGATATGCGCGGTGTTGACGTGAGCAATTGGCAGTGTGATATTGATACGTACGCGCTTGATGCTGATTTCGTCGTGGCGGGGGCCACATGGGGCGTAGGCGGTTTCAATAACATGTGTCTGATTAATGGCGTGAATCAGGCGGCGAACTATCAACTCGGGCGCGCAACGAATAGTGGCAAAAGTATCGGCGTATATCATTACGCGATGGGGCGCGACGCGAACGCGGAAGCTGACTTTTTCATAGATAATGTACGCGGATACGTCGGTGACGCGGTGCTTGTTTTGGATTGGGAGTCTCAGGATAATCCGCAGTTTGGTAATGGCGCGTGGGTTGAAACGTGGGTGCGTCATGTGCATGACCGCACGCAGGTGTGGCCGATTGTGTATGTGCAGGCGTCCGCGCTGGGGCAGCTTACTTCGTTCGTGCGGGAGCATTGCGGCGTGTGGGTTGCGCAATATGCGTCAATGGCTGTCACCGGTTATCAGGAAAGACCATGGCTGTATGGTGCGTATGGTGAAGCCATGCGTCAGTATACGTCGAATGGATATGTGTCGGGGTATGCCGGACGATTGGACTTGAATTATTTCCGGGGGGAACGGTGGCAGTGGGATGCATACGCGCATGGCGACGGTGCGAACGTGTCCGCGCCGGAAACGAACACCGGTGGCGATGTCACGCGATCTGCTTGCGTGGTGGTCGCGTCGGGGGACACGTTGTCGGGCATTGCCGAGCGTACGGGCTTGCTGCCGTGGCAGTCGTGGTACGGGTATGGGTCGGGTAATCCGGCTGTGATTTATCCGGGTGAAACCGTGTGTTATGGCGGTGGTGTGGTTGCGCAGCCGGATGCGGCGCGTACGTATACGGTTGTGTCCGGGGATAGTCTGTGGTCGGTGTTCGGTAGTGATTGGGCGCGTGTCGCGTCGCTTAACGGTTTGTCTAATCCGAGTTTGATTTATCCGGGGCAGATTTTGCGTTATTGAGAATCAATATTAATATTCGGCGTGTCGCTTTTTGCGCGCGCCGATTTTTGTGCTATAAATATTTATGTCGCCAAAAAATGGTTGACAGAAAATAAAACAGATATAAAGGATAACAAACATGCGAAAGATACGAAAGGTAATCGCTGACAGCACCATAAGCTACTATGATCGGGATGGCGCGCTACAGACGTTCCACACCACCGGAAACGTTCGCACCGTTGAAATGGCTGTTAAAGTGCTTATGAACGCCGGTATTGTCAACGTATTGGTTGACGATATTACGGTTGATAAGGTCATGTACGTGATGGACGCTGAAACGTTCATCGAGCACGCCGAGCGCGTCGCGACTGACGTAACCGGCACCGACAACGATAACGACATAGATATTGAATTTTGAAAGGAACTGAAATGAACGAGGAAAACGAACAGATGAACGACGCCACCGTGAATGAAACCGCACAGAATACCGTTGACAACTATCGTTACATTTGCACGATGGATAACAGCACGTTCGAGGGCAAGCGCGCCATCGTCAACGCACGTAATAGCGCTTTGTCGCTGAACGCTCGCGGCGCGGAACCATTGACGGTTATCGGTGCTTACATCGCGCCCGGTGTCCGTTCTCAGACCGGTCAGAAATGCGCAAACGTCTATCTTTTCGGAAAAGACGGCAACACGTATTTCAGCCAGTCACAGGGTATCTACCGTAGCGTGTTGGATATCTACGATATGTTCCCCGATTTCAACGCACCGGACGGCATCGCCGTCGCGGTTAAGCAGACCCCGCTGGGCGGTGGCCGTTCCACGAAATCGCTTGAAATCAAGTAGTTCGGAATGAAACAAAAAGTGCCATACATGCTATGGCACTTTTTTTTATAAGGGGTGAATATGCCTAGAGCGCATAAACAAGCGGACTTATTGACCGCGAAACGTAAACGCGTACGTCGCGCGATAAACAGTTTGAAAAAAAGCATTACCGACACTATGCCCGAAAGCGAAGCGAACGCACGACGCGCTTACGTTCAGCGGCTTGAAACGCAGTTGAAGAACACGTATGTTGGCCGTGTCCGTAATAGCGGCATGCGTGATGAACTGTATCAGCGTGCGAACGAAACCGCCGATAAACTCGTGCAACAGGTGGACGAGGTGCGCGGCGGTAAAGGGCGTGCGAGGGAGCGTGTGCGTTCGTTCAATATTTTCCGTGAGGAAATGCGCATGGCGTCCAAAGGGATGCCGAGCGCGTTGGGAGAGCTTGGCCGGGAAAAAGTCAAGGTGTTTTGGCGATATACACAAAACATATGGCAGAAATCGAACGTTCCGCCGAACAAACGATTAGAAACCATCATGAAAGCGTATGATGCCGATTCACTCAGCGAGCTTTTTAATACTATCATGCAACGAAACGAAAAGGTGTTGGAGTACGCCAAAAATATGAAAATGCATGTAGGTGAATTGGAGGATTACACGGACGTTGACGGCGGAAGTCCGATATGGTTGCTAGCGGTTTCACCCGACGTGATACGATGAAAGAACGCAAGGAATTTAAGGTAGCGGCGATATTCGACACCGAAACAACGAACATCGGCACGGGTGCCGAAACGCGCGCATATCCGATATTGTACATTTTCAACGATTTGCGTAATACGCCGCTGGAATCGTACACTTCCGACACGGACGATGTACGGTTTTACCGGCACACGTCCGAAGCGTTGACGTACATTGGTAATCTTATCGACTATGGGCGCGCGCACGATTATGTCCCGATAATCGCGGCCTATAATCTCATGTTCGATATGCAGACTCTCATGTTGGAATTGGCGCAGTCGTATACGATTACCGCTAACGCGCAGACGGCGACTAGCGTGTATACGCTTGACTTGCATGTAGGTAATGATGTGGTATGCCGTTTTTGGGACACGTTTTATCTCGAAATGGGCGGACTTCGTGCGATGGGCGAAACATGCGGATTGCCGAAAGCGGTGGGCGATTGGGATTACTCGCTTGTGCGCACGCCCGAAACTCCGTTGACCGAGGAAGAATTGTTTTACGCGCGGCGTGATGTACAGGTGATACCCCAATATCTGCAATGGCTGCTACGCGCTAATCATTGGCTTACGCCTGATATGCTGGGGTGTCGCGTGCTTACCAAGACTTCGCTTGTGCGGCAGATGGCGCGGCGTGAGATTGGCGGGCGGCGAGTTACGTTGCAAAGTGGTAAGAAAATCACATTGCAACACGCTTTCGAGATGGCGTGCGATCAGGAATTTCCGAAGAGCTATGGATCGTATGCGCTTCGTAAGGCGTGTTTCCGTGGCGGATTGACGTTTACGAGTGCTAAAACCGCTAGTGTTGTCGTGGATAACGTCGCGTCCTTGGATGTCACGTCAATGCATCACGCTTTCATTAACGGGCGACGGCTGCCGGTGAAATTTGCGTCAGCGCCTACGGATATTTTGCAAATCGCATGCGAACGCATTGTTAATACGTCGCTTGAAGATGTGTTACAGAATTATGATGACCCGTTTCTGACAGGGTTACATGTTGTGGTGAGATTCGTAAATCTCAGATTGCGCGAAAACACATGTTTCGATGCGTGGGGCATTGCAATATGCCCACGTTCCAAGTTTGTGAAAACGTTGCAAGCGGACACCGATTACAGCAATAACGAACGCGCGAAAACACAGGAAAACAGTGTTAGGGCGCATGGTTACGTTGACAGCGCCGTTAATCCGGTGTACGCGTTCGGCAAATTGTATCGCGCGGACGAATGCATATTACATGTCAATGAAATCGAATTGTGGAACGTGGCGCAAGTGTACGCATTTGATGAAATGCATGTATTATACGGTGAAGCAACCACTAAGACGATTGTTCCACCCGATTACGTAACCTTACAATCTAACATGCTTTTCGCACGGAAAACCGACGTGAAAAACCTTATCAAGGGGTACACCGAGGGCGTGCCATACACGGGGGATATTCCTGACTCAATACCGGAGGGTATCGCACATGATGCTAAGACAGGTGAATTGAGTATGAAATTCTTGCGATCATATTACGATAGCACCGTGAAAGGCCAATTTAACGGAATCTATGGTACGCAAGCACAAGACGTGATGAAAGCCGATTACCGCGTGACGGAAACCGGTGAACTTGAAGTCGATAAGACCACGGTTTGCACTCCCGATAATTTTGCGAAAAAGCGCCCGAAAACACCACGCGTCCTATACACGTACGGAATGCGGATTGTAGCGGGTAGCAGAATGCACCTCTTGATTGCCATGATATTGATATACCGATATTTCGGCGCACGCGTAGCGGTCACGGGCGGCGACACCGATAGTCTGAAAATCAGTTGCGATGACGATGTGAGTGACGCGGAATTGCTGGATGCGCTCGAACCGCTGCATAACGCGATAGAAAACGCAATCAACCGCACCATGCGACGCGTCCGAAACACCGCGCCCGGCATGGCGTCAACGCTGGACCATATCGGAAAATTCGAGGTTGAGGATTGTGGCGGTGTCACGCGTTATGTCGAACATATGGAATTGTGGAATAAAGCACGTGTCAGTTTGGACAAGAACGGGCGCGTGCATGTCACTTGCGCCGGACTTCCGCGTCCGGACGGTGTGTACACCATTGAAGATTTTATGGCCGATGTCATGCATGCGGGGCACGGTTTCCGCGAAACCGTGCAAATGTCGCTCGGTTATGACGTATTGGTGGATTATGAGATTTGTCATACATTGCAACGCAATCGACCGCATGTGTGGGACAGGTACGTCGGCACCGTCACCGATTATCGGGGCGCGACATATCATGTTGACGCGCCGGAAGCGATAGCGTTGTATCCGTCTGGCAGATGGCTAGGTGAATCGGATAAACAAGCTAACGGTGAGAATCTGACATATATCCGAAACACGTATAATAGGAATGCGGAAACAATGCCCCGCGAACTTATTGTGCGGGATGGTAAACCTATGATTGTGAGTATTGATGGCGAAATATTATTATGACCGACTTAAGACGCTGATATTACCACGAAACGCAGATGTGAACATGATTATCGGCGCACGTGGTCTAGGTAAGACTTACGGTGTACGAAAATACATGATAGAGGATTACTTAAAAAACGGGTACTGTTTCGTTGAAGTGACACGCTTTCGTGAAGAAAACAACGACGTCGCTACGAACTATTTTAGTCGTATCGTACAAGATAATATTTTCCCCGATTATGAATTTCGGACAACCAATAAAATAGCCGAAATTCGTAGAAAGAAAACCGGTAAGAAAGAAAACGAATGGAAAACACTCGGGTATTTTATACCTTTGTCGTTGCAGCAGCAGAAAAAGAAAAGCACATACGTTAACGTACGCAACGTTTGTATGGATGAAATCATCATTGATAACGATGATCGGTACCACACGTATCTGAAAAACGAGTTCGAGCAATTGGCGAAACTTGTGGATACCGTCACGCGCGAACGTGCTGACGATACGGAGCTGCGCAAACCGAGAATATTTCTGCTCGGTAATGCTTGCGACGCGTACAACCCGTATTTCCAACATTATGACGTACCGTTGGAACCTGAGTTTGGTTTGCAATGGCTGGGTGGGAAAACGTGTCTGTTCGACTATGTGCGGGATGACGCGTACGCCGAGCAGAAAACAAAGAATACAGTGTCGGGGCGTATGCTGAAGAACAACGATGATATGACCGCAAAAAACAGGTTCAAACGGCACGACACCGATTTTATCGAAAAGCCGCACGGACATGCAAAACTTACGTATGTTTTCCGATGGCTGCGACATGAATACGGCGTCTATGTCGATTTACGTTGTGGATACGTCTTCGTATCCTCGAAATACGACGGTGGTACGCACGTCCCGTATTTCGCCATCACAAGGGACGATAACAAGCTTAACTATCTTACCGCGAACATGGCGAAAGATTTGATTAGAAACCTCACGTCATATTACGCGTTGGGTTATCTGCGCTATGATATGGTGGAAACGCAACACGCCATAAGCGAAATACTCAGAAATTTTGGCGTAAAATAAACACGGCATACGCAAGGTGCCGTAACGAGGGCGATAAAACATTATCATTGATAACCACGGTTGACTCCGCCAATGATATGGCCGTGAGGGAAAAGCGCGCCGTCCATCGTTGTGAATCATGTTGCACGTATGCTATTCTTAAGTCGTGCCGGCTCGGATATTCGTTCACCGGCACGACTTTTTTCATATATGAAAGGAAAAATAATGGATGACGAAACTTCCGAGGAAAGGGACACCGCCGAACGCGATGACCTCACCCCCGACGAATCGCATCGCGTAGGTGAATTCGATGACTTGCGCGACATGCTGCGTGACGTGCTGGACAAGGTGGGCGCGATCAGTGACCGCACGGACGCAATCAGCGAACGAATCGATGGCATATATGACAATTTCGCCGATTCCGTCGCGCAGATGGTCGAAAACGGCGCGACCGTCAAGGAAAACGACGATGACGTGGCGGAAGCAATCGTACAGGCCTCGGCAGAGGACTTGGAAAACCTCGATTACGCACTCTGAAAGAAGGATGAATCATGGCAGTAGATAACGCGACAATTTTGGATAAGGTACGACTCAAGGGCACTGACGATTATCAGCAGCGTATCCCGAGCGCAACGCAGACCGGCGTGGCAAATACAATGCGCTATTTGTTCGACCCGATGAATCGGCAGTATTTGAACGATTGTGTTTGGAATATGGTCAATCGTATCGGACTTACCGTGATGGCGCAGAACGCGCCGTTTGAAAACCCGTTGTCGGTTTTCAAAAAGGAAAATCTCTATTGGGGTTCGACCGTGCAGGAAATCGCGGTCAAGTGGATTAAGGCGCACGGGTACAAGGATGATGCGGAAGATCTGTTGAAAATGCACCGTCCCGAAGCGGCGGTATGGTTCTATGAAATGAACCGCAAGGACCAATACCCGATTTCATGGACGGATGATGAATTACGTCAGGCGTTCGTGGATGATTTCGGTTTGAATCGTTTCGTTGCGCAGATTATGGAAACGCCCCGTAATTCCGACAATTACGACGAGATGAATATCATGATTGCGCTGATTCGTCATTACGAGCAGAATCTTGGTTTCTACAAGGTGCATCTTGACGCGGTGCCGAGCGACGAAACAACCGCCAAGACGTTGCTCAAGGCGTTGCGTGCGACCGCCGGACGCATGCAGTTCCCGTCAACGCAGTACAACGCGCTGAACGTGACCGATATTCCGGCGTACGCTAATCCGCAGCAAATGGTGCTGCTGGTCGAACCGGAATATCTTGCGTCGCTTGACGTTGACGCATTGAGTGCGGTATTCCAGCTGGACAAGGCCGACGTGCCGTATCGTATTATTCAGGTGCCGTCGCTTGGTATCGACGGTGCTGTGGCGTTGCTTGTATCGACCGATTGGTATCAGGTACGGGACACCATGTACGGTACTACGCAGTTCTACAATCCGCAAACTGTTTCCAACACGTTGTATCTCAACCACTGGGGCATTTATGGCGTGTCGCCGTTTACGCCGTGCGCATTGTTCACCACCGATGCGGGTACTTCCATCAAGGTTGTGGCTCAGACCGTGACCGGCTTCACGCTGACCCCAGCCACGGGCACCGTCAAGGCGGGCGACCTTATGCAGCTCACACCGAAGCTCACTGCCACCGTCGCGCCGACCGGCTCCGCCATACAGGTGGCACCGAACGCGGCAACGTACGAGGTTGCGGCGAACCATGCCGCAAGCGGCGATGCCGCACACGGTGCGGCGTTCGACCTCAATGCGAACACGTTCGTTGACGATCAGGCGCGCTTGCATGTCCAGCGTGACGGGCTTGTGGCCGGTGATGTCATTACCGTGACGGGTACCGCAACGTATGTCAACCCGAACGGGGAGACCACGGAACATTCCGCAACATGCGTGTTCACCGTCGAATAGTCGGAATCGACTATGGTATAAAATGAGTGGTGCTTCATGTGAAGCGCCACTCATTTTTTCGTATATGAAAGGAAGCGATATGGACTTTCCACATCTGCAAAATGCAACGGCGTTCCCCGATACGGATACGCGCGTGTACAGTCAGTACCGCAACGTTTTCGACTACAATGTTTGGACGCCAAACACTGTAATCAAGTTATGTCGCGTGAATTGGTACGATGATTATCACGACGTCGTAAAATTTCCCGATGACATCACAAGAAACGAATGGTTTGATAACCTAGCTGGCGAAACCGTCAAGTTGACAACAAACATGTATATCGCACGCGCCGACGCGGACGGCATAAAATTGCCCGTGCCTTACATGACGGCGCAACAATATAATTACATTGTCGTTGACTTTTCACATGACATTATCAATACGCCATATCAAAAAACCGACGTGCAGACACGATACCATTTTTTCATCACTTCCGTACGCGCGGAAGCGCCGAACACGACAACATGCACGCTTATGCGCGACGTATGGACGGACTATATCAACAGCACCACAATCAACGGATTGGTGTTGACACGCGGACACGCGCCGTTGACGGAAACGACACCGCAAGAACTGCTAAAGAACCCACGGGAGAATTGCCGTGATTTTACGTTGCCTGATATCGATTATGGTAGCGCGGCATCAAATATAAGAAAAAGCACGCCGTTTAATCTGCAAAACGGCACAAGATACATCTGTTTGGCCGCAACGTTTTCGCCTGAACAATTGCAAACCATGAGTAACGCGCGGGGCACGAACATTACGGACAGTGACGCGACATACAGCAATAACGACGGTGCGGTGGCGGGTTTCGCGTGGGGGGCCGGTGACATTTACACGTCAAACGTCGCCGGTGCGGGTACATCGTACAATTCAATCGATAATCTTACTGCAAGCAACGTAAGCATGTATGCGCTCGAATCGTCCAAAATCTCGGCCGAATATTTCGACACGCTTTTCGCCTATTATCCACATATCATGTCGCAGATTACAGCGGTTTTCGTCGCCACCGCAAACATGTTGCGACTTGGTGACGGCGTTACTGTGAACGGCGTCGCCTGGCATGCAGTCAACGGCGCACGGACAAAAATATCCGATATTGATTTGACTATCGATGATTTCGGGTATGCCAGTGCATACGAACGCATAACGCGATTGTATCTTGCGCCGTACGCGCACTTGGAAATATCCGACAATATCGGCAATAAAGCCCGTGTGGAAATCGCTGATTGCGGACGACTCTCGGTACAGACCGTCACGTCCCTAAGTTATCCGATATTGCGGCAAATAGCATGGCTTGACGGAATCGGAAGCGACGGCAATACGTCCATTGCCGTTAACGCCATCGACGGGAGTAGCATTATCGGCGACGTGCCGAACGCGGACGTGCTCAAAACACTCATATCGCACGACATACCGACATACGCGTTGCAGCGTCGCGCAATTGACGCGCACCGTGCCGACGCATACAACCGTGAAGTCGCGCAAGCACGCGAAAACGCCATTATATCGTACGAAAACGGCGCACGTTCGGCTAACGTGGCATTGAGCAACACCAACCGAAGCAACGCGAACAGCATAACCAACACGAATCTGACGAACGCGCTCAATTCCACCGTTACGATCAATTCCAACAACGCGTCTAACGCGATTTACAAAAACAACGTGACACAACAAAATTTGCTACTTAACGCATCCAATAACAAAATAGATGAAATGAATGTTGCCACCTTAGATTTGACAACGCAACTCGTAAACACGGAAATCACGAGTAGCGCGATAGGCACCGTCACGGCCGCAATAGGCGCGATAGGCACGGCGGCGACCGGCATAGCGGTGACGGCGGCGACGGGCGGCGCGGCGGCGCCTATGGTGGCGGCGGGACTCGGCGCAGCCGGAAGCATCGGCTTATCAGGCGCGAGTTTCGCCACTGGCGCGTCCAAGACGGCGGCGGAAGCCGGTTACAAGCAAGCGTACAACGATGCGGCGGCGTTCGCGGCGAAAAAATACAATGGACAGGCCAATAGCGTCAGCATAGCGATGGCGGGTACGCAGAACATTCAAGCCACAACGCTTAACACCGACAACACGAACGCAAGCAACGCTACAAGCCGCAGCATTGCGGACAACAATGCGAACACGTCGAATGCGAACGCGTCGGCGTCACGCAATCAGAGTATGGATAACGCGAAACGTGTCATGGTTAATACGCGTTCCAATGTCAGTATGGCGTGGCGCGACTTGCTCAACCATGCCGCGCAGCCCGTTGGCGCGTATGGCGGCGACAATTTCAGACAGGCCACGGGGCTTGACACCATGACCGTGAAAATCGTCACCGAAGACAATGGCGCGATAGCGGCGGCGGGCGATTACATGCTGCGCTATGGCATCGCAAGCAACAAACTTTACAGCCGTCCGTCGTTGACACCTTGCAAGCATTTCACGTATTGGCGGAGCACGGACATATGGGTTATCTGTCCATTTGCGCAAAACGAGCAATTGCAGACAATCAGGGATGTTTTCAGCAACGGTGTTACAATATGGAACAGACCCGAGGAAGTCGGCGGCGACTTCACACACGATAATCTATAAAGGTAGGAAGCATGGGACGTAAACGCACACATAAAAGGCCGTTGACCCGGGCGGAAATGGGTGAACGCGGCGCACCGATGTGGCAGCAATCGCAAGCGCTCAACTCGCAAGCGTATTCAATGGCGTATTCTCAAATGTTAAATATTGCGCTGTCAAGGTTTAAGTGGTTGAATCTGCCGAAAACTTGCGACGCATGGTTTCTCGAATACAATCTACTATATTTCGGCTACGCCACGATCGCGTTCCCGCATAGCAAACCGGGCGTGTTTTTCAGCACGCAAGCGGTGACTACCTCAAATTTCAACGTGTATTACAAACCGAAGAAATGGGATAGTTACGGCATCAACGGTTGGCGTTTTCCAGTGAACAATTCCAACGGTGTTTTCATCTACGCGAACCGCGCACGTACACCACTCATTCCGACTATAGAATTTTTTGCACATGAAATTGAAGATTTATATTTGACGCGAAGACAAAACCGTTTCAACCAAAAAACACCGTTCATACTTGAGGTTCCAGCCGGGCAGCAGACGGCGGGCATTAACGTTATCAAGCAAATTTCAGGTGGTGAAATGGCTATCATGACGACACCGGGCTTCACAGATTCGATGAAAGCGAACGTGCTAAAAACCAACGTCGAATATATCGGCATGGAATTGCAGAACGACATACAGAACACATGGAACGCGTTCTATCAAGCGCTTGGCATTAAAAATCTTCCGTTGAAAATGGAACGGCAAACCGCCGACGAAATCAACGATTACGGCGAACCGACTGATTTACGCGCGCTCAGCGAACTAGAGGAACGGCGTGCCGCGTGCGACATCCTTAACACAAGATTCGGAAAATACCTCAAGGAACCGATACAGGTTGTATGGAACGAAGACAATGTTTCCCGCAACTACGCTTACTTGACGGACGTTGAAAGAATGAACGACGATGACAATGCAGAATGACATAAACCATTATCAACCGTGTGAATCGTACGACGATTTTCATGGCGTGATGACATACACGTTTGGCGAACTACTCGACGTGCCAGGCGGTGTTGACTGGAATAACGCCGCATGGTCATGGCGGGACATTGCCTATGATGACACGCAATACACGCGCTGCTGCAAGAAAATCGAAAACCGTTTCTATGACAGGGAGTTAGGCGTTATGCCACCGTCAAAATGGCGACGGCACTTTCTACGCCTTATCCAAGAAATCATGCCGACGTTACGCCCGCTTTATACGCTTGTAAGCAATAATCCTGATATAATTCTCAGTGATAGCGACATATGGCACAAAATGCGAACCGTCTACAGTGATTTCCCCGCGACGCAACTGGCCGAAAACCAAGACTACGCAAGCAACGCGACGGACAACCAATACGAGACAATCGCAAACGGCGATTTCATGGACAAAGTCAATCGCATAAGGAACGGCGATTACGTCGATATTGACGTATTGCTGCTTGAGCATCTTGAAACATGTTTCAGCCCATTATGGACGGTAAACATAAACAACTATTGAAAGGATAACACACATGTTTCCACTACTGCCGTTTTTCTCGGTATGGCCGTACACGCCCGCCATACCCGCGTTCTATTGGAACGCTAAAAGTCAAGAGGAAATCATAAAACATATCGCATGTGAAATCGACCACATAACGGCATATCTTGACGAAATCGTAACCGACATAAACAAAACATTGAAAGACTACGATACAAGGATAAAGAACATTGAAACGCACATAAACGATTACAATGCAGCCATAGCGCAACTACAAGAACAAATCGAACACATAGGGGACACACAACTAGTGTGGAATGTTACGAAAGGTGAATACACTGACAGTAAAACCGCATTACGTGACCTCTATCGCGAACTGGCAGTATACGGCGCACGCGTCACGCAAATAGCCGATATTAGCACCGGCAAACTAGCCGAGCACCGAACGGACGAAACGCCCGCAATCGGCAATTTCACCATTTTCGACGACACCACGCCACGTGTCACTAACCCAACCACCGGTGAACAATATCCACCGTTAGCATGAAAGGATGAATCATGGCCACCACCACGAATTACGAACTGGAAAAATATGAAGCGGGAAACTCCGCAAATCTACTTGACCAATACAACGGGTCAATGGATAAAATCGACGCGGCAATAAAAAGCGTCAGCGATAAAGCCGACTTAGCATTAAACAACAACGTGTTACCGGATGGACTAGCAACATTCATAAAAGCGCTAGGTCTGACAGGAACTAACGCGCAAACACTTGGAACAACTCTCAACCACATATTAAACCGTACCGGCACGGAAATATTCACCGTCACCGACCTTAGCAGACTCAAAAAAACCGCAGAAGGCTATCCAATTCCACCAGCTAAATAAAGGCGTACACACATGGCATCACAAACACCGTTTTACCATCTGCCACTATACGAAACCGGCGATCTAGCAGACTTACGCGACGGGTACAACGCGGCAATGCGCACACTAGATCGCGTGATTCACCAACTAAAAGTGCAGGAAGAAATAAATCATCCTACAAACCTCCGAAAGGACAACTAACATGCCCGCCTACACAACCAATTTCAATCTCGAAAAATATCAAACCGGCGACGCGGCCAACCTCACTGACCAATACAACGCGTCAATGAACATTATTGACGATAATCTATATAAAATCAACACTAACACCAACACTGCAGGCGGTAAAGCCACGCAAGCGCTAGAAACAGCACAAAACAACAACAAAAAACTAACGGCATTAGGCGTAACCGACACCGAAACCGCAACACAGCTCAAAAACAAAATAGACACAACCGCAACAAACCTCGCTGCCACAACCAAAACCGCAAACAATGCAACTGACAACCTCAATGCATTAGGCGCGAACACCGTACAAAACGCGACTAATCTTAAAAACCGTATAAACGATACCTATACAAAAAACGAAAGCGACAAACGATACATACAAACACCGGTTACACAAGATACGTTAATTGCAATCGGAGACAGCTATTTCGAGGGTTTCCGAACAACTAACCCCGCAACCGATAGCATGATAGTAAAAGCGGCGCAAAAACTTGGATTGAAATGCAACAATTACGCAACCGGCGGCAGCGGTTTCATCACCGGCACGACATTCCTACAGCAGTTACAGCAAGCCAACAGCGCGACAACCGATAAAACTAAAATCAAATACGTTGTAATCGGCGGAGGCCGTAATGATGCATACAACAAATTAAAAGAAAACGATGTGGCAACGGCACTGACCTACGCTAAAACCAATTTCCCATATTCAAAAATCGTTTTCATACCAATGCTGTACGACAACACTTGGCCAACGCGCGATGACGGACAAAAATACGGTGTCATGTGCGCCGGTGGCCGCAACGCAAACGTGCTCACAGTCAAGGACGCGCCATCATGGGGTTTATACTATGCTAGCGGAATGACAGACATACATCCAAACACTGAGGGTTCAACAATCTACGCGCAATACATAGCCACTGCGATCGAAAACAATATGTCAACCATGCCACGCATGGAACGGCACATAGACGTAACGCTTCCAGGCGTAACGAACGGTTCATGCTCAGTATTCATTAACGGACTAGACATATCCTATGTGTTCCGTGGCAATAAAACAGAATGGAATCAAAATGTTTTCGCCACCGTAAACAAGTCCAACACATGGGGCGCGTGGTCCATGGTTATAGGTTTTCTTGACGATGGTACACCGCTCAAATTAAAATTCGACGGAATGAATTTCAGTATCATAGACGTGCTAAACGGAACCGGAAAAGCCGGTATCGTCAACTTTACATACAATATGAATATTTTCGAGCACAACTAACAAATAACAATTAACCCCGATAGGTTTTTCCTATCGGGGTTTTTATATGTCAATCTCAGTAACATGTGACAAGATATGCACGACAATTAACTTCATCACTACGCAACCGCACGAAATCAAAATCACAAACACCATACATAATCTCAATAACCGTCGCAAGCGCGGACTCAAACGAAACCACACTATCATCAACATCACCACAATCAGCGACAGTGGTCTTAAACAAACCGTCAATATCAACAGCATAACAATTATCCGGCTCAATCTCAGTGACATAGGCATTAACTTTAAA
>ENA-ORRQ01001738-ORRQ01001738.1-human-gut-metagenome-genome-assembly--contig:-NODE-1738-length-15590-cov-5.651046_pt1 | contig 15590 bp, 10 predicted proteins | sample MGYA00242177_ERZ509138 | MGnify/ENA primary metagenome ERZ509138 (study PRJEB26280, sample SAMEA2338628) | human gut metagenome | biome: human gut; feature: human-associated habitat; material: faeces... | reverse complement strand
GCCGGTACCAGCTAGTCTGAACGAGGTGCTGGAGCATGTCATAGCGTATATGGACCGTCGAACCTCCCGGAAGGTGCAGCTGGTGAAGGAAATGCCTTCTCATGAAGTTATCGTCAGGATGAATGCCTCCCTCTTTGAATGGGTGATCGAAAACCTCTGCAAGAATGCCGTAGATGCGATGGGTGCAGGAGGCGGACGGATTACCCTTCGCTTAATGGAAGCTTCACATCGTGCCATCATTGAAGTAGAAGATACAGGTAAGGGAATCAGAAAGAAGGATTTGAAGCATGTATTCCGTCCCGGTTTTACCACAAAGCTGCGTGGCTGGGGACTGGGACTGTCGCTGGCGAAGCGAATCGTGGAAGAATACCATCATGGCAAGATATGGATAAAAAGCAGCGAACCAGGTAAGGGTACAACCTTCAGAATCGAACTCAAGATGGAATCCTAGAGCCTGAAAATGCCAGAAAATGGCAAATTATCCGAGAACAATCGGTTAATAATGAGAGATTTTAGTGATTTTTACATAAAAAATTATTTTATCTCAAAAATTATTTGTAACTTTGCAGCCCGAAACCAATATGGTATATATTGAATTATGTGTAATATAGAGTCTTTTAAGATTGATTTGAAAGCTTTGCCTCAAGGGGTAACAAACTTGGAGTTTAAGCTAGACGATGAATACTTTCAGGCAATAGACGCTCCTGATATTCAGAGAGGCGAGTTGCAGAGTAGTCTGTCCATCAACAGGACGGACGACTTCTTCGAGCTCAATTTTCACACAGAGGGAGTGGTACACATACCATGTGACATCTGTCTGGATGATATGGACCAGTCCATTGAGACCGATGACAGACTCATGGTCAAGTTCGGAGACGACTACTCAGAAGAAGATGACCTCGTGATTGTGGCCGAGAACGAAGGAATGCTCGATATCTCGTGGTTCATCTATGAATTTATAGATCTTAACATTCCCATCAAGCACGTGCATGCACCTGGAAAATGCAATCCTGCTATGATTGAAATGCTCCAACAGCATTCTGCCGCCCGAAGCGGTGAGGAAGACGAAGAAACTGTAGATCCACGATGGGCAGCTCTTTTAAAATTAAAAAAGTAAAATTCAAAAATTAAAACATTTAAAAAATTATGGCACATCCTAAAAGAAGACAGTCAAAGACACGTACACTTAAGAGAAGAACTCATGATAAGGCAGTAGCTCCTACATTGGCAGTTTGCCCTAACTGTGGTGCATACTATGTATACCACACTGTTTGCCCTACTTGCGGTTACTATCGTGGTAAGGTTGCAATCGTTAAGGAAGCAGCTGAATAATGGGTAAAATCAATGCTGTAATCACTGGTGTTGGTGGATACGTTCCTGACTATATCCTCAATAACGAGGAGTTGTCACGCATGGTTGATACTACAGATGAGTGGATTACCACACGTGTAGGTATCAAGGAACGTCGCATTCTCACAGAAGAAGGTCTCGGAACCAGCTACTTGGCTCGTAAAGCTGCAAAGCAGTTGATTCAGAAGACTGGCGTAGATCCAGACACAATCGATGCACTGATTGTGACAACCACCACACCAGACTACAAGTTCCCTTCTACAGCATCTATCGTCCTCGGTAAGCTCGGACTGAAGAACGCTTTTGCATTCGACTTCTCTGCAGCTTGCTGTGGATTCTTGTACACCCTGGATGTTGCAGCTAGCATGATTCAGAGTGGTAGATACAAGAAAATCATCGTTATCGGTGCTGATAAGATGTCTTCACTTGTTGACTACACAGACCGCGCTACTTGCGTACTCTTCGGAGATGGTGCTGGTGCAGTTCTTGTAGAGGCAACAGAGGAAGAGAACATAGGTGTACAGAACTCATACCTTCGTACCGACGGACAAGGCTTGCCTTTCCTCCACATGAAGGCTGGTGGTTCTGTCTGCCCTCCTTCACACTTCACTGTAGATCATCGTTTGCATTATCTTTATCAGGAAGGTCGTACCGTGTTCCGTTACGCAGTAACCGACATGAGCAACGACGTGATGAAGATCATGGAGATGAACAATCTCAAGGCTGAAGATGTGAACTGGGTGATTCCACACGAGGCCAACCTCCGTATCATCGAGGCTGTGACCAAGCGTGCGGGAATTCCACTTGACAAGGTGGTAGTTAACATCGACCATTATGGAAATACCAGTGCGGCAACAATCCCATTGGCACTCTGGGATGCAGAGAGTCAGTTGAAGAAGGGCGACAACGTCATCTTCACAGCATTCGGTGCAGGATTCGTACACGGTGCATCATTCTATAAGTGGGCATACGATGGTGCTGCTTATGGCAAGTAAGACATATTAAAATAGGATAGAATAATTATCTATATAAGGAAACGCATCTTTCTTATTTCATCTCAACAAAAGTGAACTAAGCAAGGATGCGTTTCTTTAGCTTCATGCCAGGTTCTGGCAAACTCATTTAAACATTTCGTTTCAATCAATTTTTTTATCGTATGCATAAAGCAGGTTTCGTTAATATCGTGGGTAATCCTAATGTGGGTAAGAGTACGCTGATGAATCAGTTGGTGGGCGAGCGTATCAGCATCGCTACCTTCAAGGCGCAGACCACTCGTCATCGTATCATGGGTATCGTGAATACCGATGATATGCAAATCGTGTTTTCGGATACCCCTGGCGTCTTGAAGCCAAACTACAAGATGCAGGAGATGATGCTCGCCTTCTCGGAGAGTGCGCTGGCTGATGCCGATGTTTTGCTTTATGTTACTGATGTGATAGAGAATCCTGAGAAGAACATCGACTTCCTGGAAAAGGTCAAGAAGATGAAGATTCCGGTGCTCCTGCTCATCAACAAAATTGACCAGAGCGACCCAAAGAAACTGGGTGACATTGTAGAGAAGTGGCATTCGCTCTTGCCGAATGCTGAGATTCTTCCTATCTCTGCGAAAAACAAGTTTGGCGTGGATATGCTCTTGAAGCGCATCAAGGAGTTGTTACCTGAGTCACCTGCGTTCTTCGACAAGGACCAGTTGACCGATAAGCCAGCCCGCTTCTTCGTTTCGGAAATTATTCGAGAAAAGATACTTCTCTATTATGATAAGGAGATTCCTTATGCTGTAGAGGTTAGAGTGGAACGGTTCAAGGAAGATGATACCCGTATCCACATCAATGCCGTCATCTACGTGGAGCGTGATTCCCAGAAGGGCATCATCATTGGTCACCAGGGTGTGGCGCTCAAGAAGGTGAATACTGAAAGCCGCAAGGCTTTGGAAAAATTCTTTGGCAAGAAGATTTTCCTGGAAACCTTTGTAAAGGTTGATAAAGACTGGCGCAGTTCGCAGCGAGAACTCGACGCCTTCGGATATAATCCGGAATAATAGATAGTGATTAGTGATTAATGATTAGCACAGTTCTAATAACTAATCACTAATATCGACTTCCCCTCCCTGAATGTAATCGAGGGAGTGACTCTCGCCAGAGGGGCGAGGGCCGGAGCAAGGTCAGCTTCGGCAAATTATTAACTTGGATGCAGAGACCACATCCTTGAATACCTCCTCAAAGGAAGGAGGCTGAATGACTTATTATGGCAAATTTAGTAGCAATCGTAGGTCGCCCTAACGTGGGTAAATCTACTTTATTCAATCGTTTGACTCAATCTCGCCGCGCTATCGTGAGCGATACGGCAGGTACTACACGCGACCGTCAGTATGGTAAGTGCAGCTGGAACGGCAGAGAATTCTCTGTGGTGGATACCGGTGGATGGGTCGTAAAATCAGATGACATTTTCGAGGATGCTATCCGCAAGCAGGTGTTGGTAGCTACCGAGGAGGCCGACTTGGTACTCTTCCTGGTAGATGTTAACACCGGTTTGACCGACTGGGATGAGGACGTAGCCCTGATCTTGCGTCGTGCCAAACTGCCTGTTATCCTTGTGGCAAACAAGGTAGATAACAGTGCTGAATACTATCAGGCTGCCGAGTTCTATAAGTTGGGCTTGGGCGACCCTCAGTGTATCAGTGCCGCAACAGGTGGCGGTACGGGTGACTTGCTCGACATCATATTAGACAAACTTCAGGACAATCCAGAGGAAGCCATCGAGGAAGACATTCCTCGTTTCGCCGTGGTAGGTCGTCCTAACGCCGGTAAGAGCAGTATCATCAATGCCTTCATCGGTGAAGACAGAAACATCGTTACCGAGATTGCTGGTACCACCCGCGACAGTATCTATACCCGTTACGACAAGTTCGGCTTCGATTTCTACCTGGTAGATACAGCTGGTATCCGCCGTAAGAACAAGGTGAGTGAGGACTTGGAGTTCTATTCTGTGATGCGTTCCATCCGTGCCATTGAGAACAGTGATGTCTGCATCCTTATGCTTGATGCAACCCGTGGTATCGAGACCCAGGATATGAATATCTTCCAGTTGATCCAGAAGAACAACAAGAGTCTGGTGGTAGTAGTGAACAAGTGGGACCTGGTAGAGGAGAAGAACCAGAAGGTGATTGATACCTTTGAGAATGCCATCCGCAATCGTATGGCTCCATTCGTGGATTTCCCTATCATCTTTGCTTCTGCATTGACCAAGCAGCGCATCTTCCGTGTATTGGAAACAGCCAAGGAGGTTTACCTGAACCGCAAGATTCATATCGGTACTTCCAAGCTTAATGAGGTGATGTTGCCTATCATCGAGGCTTATCCTCCTCAGAGCGTGAAGGGTAAGTACATCAAGATTAAGTACTGCACCCAGTTGCCTAACACCACGATTCCATCGTTCGTGTTCTATGCCAACTTGCCACAGTATGTAAAGGAAAACTATCGTCGCTTCCTGGAGAACAAGATTCGTGAGAACTGGTCGCTGCATGGTTGTCCAATCAACGTCTTCATTCGTCAGAAGTAGGGGGAAGTGAAGAGTGAAGAACGAAGAGTGAAGAATCAAAATGTATAAAGATGAAGAAACTTTTGATTTTTATGATAATAAGTATGGGGTTGGGACTTTCTTCCTGCAAGGAGGAGCGTCCTGACCCTTCTTACTTTGCGGGTATAGCCGCAAAGGGATACTACGACTTGCTCCTGGAGGGCAAGTACGAGGAGTATGTGGCCGGTTTCAACCAACCCTACCGCATCCCGAAGGGTTACCACGAGCAGCTGCTGCTCAATGCACAGATGTATGTGGAGCAGCAGCAGGAGGAACACCAGGGCATAGCGAAGGTGAACGTGCTGAATGCCAAGGCAGACACCGTCCACCACGTAGCCGATGTCTTCCTGCAGCTAGCCTTCGGCGACAGCACCAAGGAGCAGATTGTGGTTCCGATGGTGGAGGTGAAGGGCGAGTGGAAGATGAGATAGGAGTAATAACATGAATAAAAGGAGATAGTGATATGGAACAGATGAACAGACATGATGGTATGCCTACGGCAGCCAAAAGAAAACGCATTCCTTATGGCTTGATGAATTTCATGACTTTAAGGGAAAGGGACTGTTACTATGTGGACAAAACCCGTTTTATCGAATCTATAGAGGAAGCCAATATGTTCTTCTTCTTCATTCGCCCTCGCCGCTTCGGCAAGAGCCTTACCATTTCTATGCTCCAGAATTATTACGATATCAATAAGAAGGAGCAGTTTGATAAGCTTTTTGGCGGACTGTATATCGGTGAGAATCCTACGCCTGAGCGCAACTCCTATCTGGTTCTTCCCCTCAACTTTGCCACAGTGGATGCCGGACTTGATAACTATCGGGCTGGCCTGGACAACTGTGTCAATATCGGCATTTTGAATTTCTGCGACAGATACAAGCAGTATCTGCCCGATGATATCATCGTGAGAATGAAGGAGGAATGCCAGGGATGCGTGGATCAGTTGAAGTTTCTGGCAGCAGAATGTGAGAATGTGAACCAGCATATCTATCTTTTCATTGATGAGTATGACCATTTCACCAACAAGATTCTTGCCGAGCCGAAGCACATGGTCAGGTATCGTGAGCAGACTCATGGCGAAGGTTATCTTCGAATGTTCTTCGATGCAGTAAAGGATGCCACATCTTCTTCGTTGGCACGTGTCTTCGTAACAGGTGTGAGTCCTGTAACAATGGATGATCTGACAAGCGGTTTCAATATAGGCACCAATTATTCTCTGAGCTATGAGTTTAATGAACTGGTTGGATTTACAGAGGAAGAGGTGCGGGCACTGCTTACGGATTATGCAGCAGTATGTCCGTTCAATCATACGGTAGAAGAGCTGGTTCGTAACATGAAGCCATGGTTTGACAACTATTGTTTCTCTGTGGAGGAGTATGGCAAGACCACCATGTATAATTCTGTGATGGTACTCAACTTCCTGGATAGGTATATCCGTTCGGGCTATCAGATTCCAAAATCCATGATTGAGACCAACATCCGTATTGACTACGATAAGATTCGCATGCTGATTCGCCATGACAAGAACTTCGACCATGATGCCAGCATCATCCAGGAACTGGTTACCAAGGGCTATGTTATGGGTAATCTCGTAGAGAATTTTCCTGCGGAGCGCATCAACGACCCGGATAATTTCCTGAGCTTACTCTTCTATTTTGGTTTGGTAACGATAGATGGCAGTTATCGGGGATACACCAGGTTCATTATTCCGAACGAGGTGGTGCGTGACCAGATATACACCTATCTTTTGGATACTTATAAGGAGAATGACTTGACATTCGAGGAATTTGATAAGGATAAGTTGGCAAGTAAAATGGCATACGAGGGTGACTTCAAGCCATACTTTACTTATATAGCAGATAGCTTGAAGAAGTTTTCATCGCAGCGTGACAGACAGAAAGGTGAAGCCTATGTGCATGGTTTCACTTTGGCGATGACCAGCCAGTGCAAGTTCTATCGTCCTATATCCGAGTTGGACAACGAGGGTGGGTATGCTGATATCTTCCTCTTGCCGCTTTGTGATATTTATGAAGATATGACTGATTCTTACATTGTAGAAATGAAATACTGTAAGTCGAGCACCAGTGATGCGCAAGTGCAGAAACTTTTCAAGGAAGCTGCGTCCCAAGTCTCCCGCTATGCCGATAGTGATTTGGTGAAAGAGTCGGTGAAGACCACTCGACTCCATCAACTTGTAGTTATCTATCGGGGAGTAGATATGGTGGTGTGCGAAGAATTGAAAGATGAATGACTCGAAAAGTTGTAAAAACCGCAGTCTTGACCTATATCAAGTCTGCGGTTTTTCTTTCCCCCTTTTTGCTGATTTCGTAGTTTTGTATTTATTTTTGTTTGCGCAAACAACGAAAAGTTAGCGAAAAAGGCTACAATTTATTGTTAAATTTTAAGCGATTTACACTTTTTTACGCTAAAAGTTTTGTTAGTTTCAAATAATTGTTTTAAATTTGCCGTCGAATAAAAGAAACTGGGACGTATCTAGGAACAAAAACTAAAGTCTGAAAATGACAAAACTAACGACGAAAAAGGAAATACGAACTAATAAGAAGCGAACTAAAAACATCGATAAAAAAAGTTTTAGATATTTAAGGACTTACATTTTGAGCACAAAGTACTCTCCCTATTTCTAGGAACATAAATTTAACTTTTAAAACTTACAACGTATGAATAATGTTACTCTATCACTCGTTGCATTAGCAACTTTAGGCGGAGCTGCACAGGTGCAGGCTGCTGATTTAACACCGGAGGAGCAAAAAGCTGAAGCTATCAAGGCCAAGAAGGCTGCGATTGACGAAGTGCGTAAGGTTCTCAATGCTGCATCTATTGAGATTGAGAAGGAGTGTCCTGGTGTTAAGGATCCTTTCCTCTTGAAACTTAGTAACCTTACTAAGGAGTTGAACGACATTTACAATGATGATGAAGTTCTTGAGTTCAGCGAAGAAAAGCAGGCTTATTACAATGGTGAGATTCTTAATGTTAAGAAGGAGGCTATTGACAAGCAGAATTTGGAAACTGCAAAGGCTACTTTGGATCGTAAGTACCTTACTCTCAAGGGAGAATATGATGATGCGATTGCTAAGACAGCCAACTATCCTAACGTAGGTCCTGAGTATAAGGCTACATTGCAGGGTTACGGTGTTGAGAATGTTTTGGCTGAAATTGACGCTGCATATAAAAGTGGTAAAATCTCAAAAGGTACACAGACCCAGATTGAAGGTAAAATGAGTACGCTGTCAAATATGATTAATAATTTGATGGCAGGTATCAACAAGGCTGAAACTGATTATAACAATAATGAGGAGAGCTATAAGAACGTAATTGCTGACTTTAATGCCGCAAAGACTGCATATGATGCTCAGCTTCAGAATGTTATTAAGGCTCTCCCTACTCCTACCTATGAGAATTGGCAGAAGGAGGTTGTGAAAGACTTGAATGCGCAGTATCGTTTGCTCCTTGAGGCAAAGAAGAAGGTAGAAGCTGCTTATGCTGCAGGTACAGCTTCAAAGCAAGCTGCTGAATTGCAGGGTATTATAGCAAGGGCTAAGGGCGTAATCCTGACTCTTGTTGATAATAAGATGAAAGAGGCTGCGGTTGAGGATGCTGCTAAGGCTACTGCTGATGCTAAGGTTAAGAAATTGCAGGCTTATCTTGATCGCGAAAAGGCTAAGTTGGCTGAGTATAACTTGACCGACTGTGATGCTGCTATTGATAAAGTTCAGACGCAGATCAAAAATATGCAGGATGATATTGATAAGCATTATGCTAATGGTCAGAATAATGTTTCTAGTCAGGACTATGTTACAATGGAGGGTGAAATCAATACCGCTATTGGTAGCATCAAGTCTGGTGATAAGTACATGAAGTCTGTTGATCAGGTTGTAGCTAATAAGAAAGCTCAGCTTGCGATGAATGCAGAAATTGAGTCATTGGAGAAGGCTTTGGCTACTGCTATCGAGAAGGCAAAGACTGCTTCTGAGGATACGAAGTATAATGCTGCTGCTTATTTCCAGGCTTCTGTAGATGCTATTAATAAGAATATTACTAAGGCAAAGAAAGGTATAGAATACCAGTTTGGCATTAAGGAGGCTGTTGCTTATAAGAGTTCTGCAGCTTATAAAAACTTGAAGAATGCTATTGATAAGGGTATTACTGATTACGGTACAGGTACCGATAAGTCGCTCGTAGCTTATAACAAGGCTGTTAAGACAGCAAAAGATGCTAAGGCTTTGTTGGATAAGTTGATAGAGAAGGCTAAGGATACTACTGTTACTGTTGATGCTACTACTTATGGTGGTAAGATTGCTACTATAAAGGGTGAAATTGATGCAATCAATAAGGCTGTTACTGCTGCAATGACCAAGAAGGACGATGCACATCGTCAGGCAATGAAAAATGCAGCCGAGAAGAAAATTAGCGAGGATATTGCTAAGTTGACAGACGATTATGATGCTTACAAGCTTACATTCGATACGAGCAATGCTGAAAAGTCAGCTCTGGCACATATTCAGTCAGCTCAGGATTTGATTAAAGCTGAAAGTGCTGTCTTGAATGCAATTGGTGTTCCTAAAACAACTGAGTTTGATGAGAAGTATGGAAATCAGGCTACTGATATCGGTACAGAATTGGATAAGTTGCAGGATGAACTTGACAAGCTTGAAACTGCTAAGACAAAGGCAGAATCTGATTACGCTGATGCTAAGAAGGCTGCTGGTACAGATGAGGCTAAATTGTTGAATGCTGCAGCTGAGGCTATTAGTGTATTGGCTGAAACCAATAACGGATTGAAAGACTTGAAGGTTAAGGTTACAGCACTTAATGACGCTGCTAAGGCTGCTGCTGATAACGTTACCGCTTATAAGGCAACAATCAAGGAGGTTAATGCTACTTCTGAAGCACAGATCAAACTTGATGACCTTCGTTCAGGTTTGAAAATTACTGTAAAACCTGCATGGACATATTACGATAATGCTATGGCTCAGTATATCCTCGATTTGGCTAAGGTTGCTCAAGAGACAGAGGATGCCTATGCTGCTCATACATCTGTAGCTGATAAGGTTAAGCTGATTGGTGAGAAGGATGTAATTATTGCTAACGCAGTGGATTTGGCTGCAAAGGTATTGCCTAACCAGAATGCATATACAGCTCAGACTGGAACTATCACCGCAGTGAAGAAGGAATGGCAGGCTGCTTATGACAAGGTATCTAATAATGACTTGTCTGATAAGGGACCTGACTTCTTGAGTCAGTTGGCTAAGCAGCAGGAGAATATCAATAAGCTTGCTAAGGAGGCTGAGACTGAGTTCGGTAAGGGTGCTGCTGTTGAAAATCAGACTGCATTTAATGATGCTATCATGGGCATCCGTGCAAAGTTGGATGAGATTACTGGTAAGTCTAAGACCGACTATGCTGCGAACGTTAATGCTCAGAATGCTGCTCAGCACGCTTTGTTCTTGACAGAATTCGACCTCTCTAGTGGTGCATTCAGCAACTCTGTTACTGAGTTGAACCAGTTCAGAACCATTCAGCGTGAGGATCTCCGTAAAAATGCTCTCGAGACCAATCAGCTTGTTAAGGTTCATGAGAATATCTATGCTTACGCAGAGAAGTTACGCCAGTTGCAGAAGAATGAGCTTGATAAGTACAATGGCTTCGTAGCAATGGATAAGGCTTATGGTGCTGACAATGTATTCTTCGATTCAGATTCTTATATTAAGGATGCTAAGAAGTATAAGGCTGAAATCGAGAAGTTGTTGAAGGACTACGAGGATAAGGTTAATGATTATGCTGAGGGTCTTATCTCTGAAGATTTGACTTATGCTCAGGACAAGCTTAATGCTGGTAACACTGCAATTGCCGCCTTTACATATACAGGTAAGAGCAAGGCATTCGAGGATCTCGCAACATTGATTGCTCAGATCAATACAGGTAAGAGCAATGGTGGTACCTTCGCTGTTAAGGTAGATAAGCAGTGGTTAGGCGATTTGGCTAAGGCTAACGTTGACATGATGTACGATGCTGATATCGAAGCTGCATGTATCGCTGAAAAGGCGGCTTTGATTGCTGCTGTTACTAAGATATATGAGGATGAAAAGGTGAAGATCGGTGAGTTGCCAGAAATTGATACCGACCAGATCTTGAAGGATCTTGATGTTCATAAGGCAGGTACTATTGATGTGAACAAGGATATTGTTCCTTCTCTTGCAACTGTACCTACTATCAATAGAAACTGTGGTGCTTACATTGGTAAAATTTTGGCTAACCATTCAGATGTTTACGCTAATGCAGTTCAGGCTTCTAAGGATATCGTTGCTAACAATAAGGCTTATGAAGAGATTACCAAGAACCTTAAGGCTGCAGATGCTGTATTGGCTCAGGCTTACAAGAACTTCAGCCAGCTCTATTCTCTCCACATGAAGAATAATGCTACTGATGCTCTTAGACAGATTGAACTTGACTACTATGCTCAGGTAACATTGGCTAATAACTACAATGAGAGTCAGGCTTGTGTTGCTCACAAGGGAGAGTTCCAGAACTTGGCTAAGACATTCCAGGCTAAGGTTGATGGAATGAAGAACAGTCTTATCGATTTTGAGATTACTGACGTTCGTACAAAGATTGACCAGGTGAAGGAGGAGTACAACCTTGCTGCTGCTGCCCTTGGTTTGGGTAATGTTACTCAATACGATGTTGAAGCATTGTACAAGTCTTTGAAGGGTATTGAGGACAACTGGAACTTGCCTGCAAGCGATAAGAAGAAGAAGTCTTATGACACAATCTTGAACGAGTTGCTTGGTCACGAGGCTACTGTTGCTAATATGTACAAGACTCTCAATGGCTTGTATGACAATACTAAGGTTGCTGAGACCACAGCTGATATTGACGCATTGAAGGCTACTGTTGATAAGAAGTTGGCTGAGGCTGAGGCAAAGGCTGCTTACAATGAGATTCTGACCGGAAAGTATCATAAGCTGGTTGAGCTTCTCCGCACTAAGTACAATAGCACTGTTGCTAACTATGAGGCTAAGCAGAAAGAGAATCATCTCTTGTTCTTCAAGGAGAACTTCGCTTTCGACTTCGGTGTAGTTAATGAGGCTCTTGATGGTGCACGTGTTGATGATTTGGTAGCAGATTACAACTTGTATCATAACAATGACTTGGAATTCGATAAGTTGAATGAAGGTCTTGCAGAGTTGAATACTTTGCATACTGCATTCCAGGAGCATATTAAGGACTTCGTTTCTGTTGAGGAGACAGCTAAGGCTGCTGAGATTGCTCGCCTGGCTCGTTCTATTGCAGCAACTAAGGCTGACATTGAGGCTGCACATAAGGATGTTGCTTTGCCAAGTTCAACTTTGACAGATGATGTAGCATGGGTAAAGAATAGTATTCTTACTATCCAGAAGAGCTGGACCAACAGTGAAGTTCCTGTAAGACTCTCTGCAGTTTTGACAGATCTTGATGCAGCTCATACCTCTATGACTGGTAAGAACTATTCTCCATCAACAATGGCTGAGTTGAATAAGACTTATGGAGATATTACAAATCTTCTCAATGCAGTTAATAGCTACAATGATGATGCTGTAGATGGTATTATTGCCAAGGATATTTATGGTAAGCCTTTGAAGAAGGCTGAAAAGATTGACTACTTGAAGCAGGCATGGCCACTTATGGTAGAGCAAATCAATACTTTGGCTAAGGCTACGAAGGCATTTGCTGAGAGAACAGATGAGGCTGCTTACATCAAGGGTGATGCTTGTCACGACGGAAATGTTAACGTAAATGACTACGACCTCGTACGTTCTTGGATTTTGAAGGCTAAGTCATTCGAATCAGTTGTTAATGAGCTTGGTGAAGGTGCGGCTTACGGTGGTGATATGGACGAAGATAAGACATTCACTGTTGCCGATATGACACGTATCTCTAACCTCATCTTCCGCGGAAGTGAGAATGGTGAAACTAAAACTACTACACGTGCTAGAGCAACTAGAAGCGTTGAGGGTGACCAGATTACCATTGCTAAGCAGGCAGAGGAGACAACTGTATTCGGTAAGACTGTTCAGATTGCAGTTAACGTAACTAACAATGCTAGCTTCACCGCAGGTCAGTTCGACGTTACATTGCCTGCAGGCATGAAGCTCGTAGGTCAGGAACTTACAGGCCGTTCTAATGGTCATGAGATCTTTGGTAGCGAGTTGTCTGAGGGTAAGTATCGCATCTTGGCTGCTACTATCGAGAATACTGCATTTGTAGGTCACGAAGGTGCTCTCGTTGTTCTCAACGTTGAGGTTGGTAGCGACTATACAGGTGGTACAGTTGAGGTTAACAATGCTATCTTCTCTGATGCTGATGGACGTTCTTACGTTATCACAAGAGGTATCGGTGATAGTACTGGTGAGACAACTGGCATCGACTCAATCACTGCACCTACAATGAAGGAGCGCATCTTCTCTATTGGTGGTATGGTGAAGAAGTCTGTACAGAAGGGTATCAATATCATCGTTGGTGAGGATGGTACTACTCGCAAGGTTATCAAGAAATAACTAAGATAAATAAATAGATGTATTGGCTGTTGCCAAAGACCTGCTGTCAAGGCAACAGCTGATACCTATTTAGTGAGTGTTTCTGTTCATTCAGTAATAAACAAATAAAAATTTATGAAAAAAATATTTTATACACTGATGTTCCTCATCATCGGATGCGTCTCGTCATTTGCAGCTAATGTCTTGAAGCTTGCAGGTGCTGGCGGTACGGATGTACAGATCATCCCTGGAGAGGAAAACCTTTTAGAGGTTGTTTTGGATAATGATGTTCCAGTGACATCATTACAATTTGATGTTACCCTTCCTGATGGGTTGACCTTCGTGGAGAACAGTCAGAAGAAGGTAACTGCGCGTGTAACCCGTTCTAGTCATCAGCTTTTAGCTGTTAAGCAGCCAACTGGTGCTTATCGCTTTGGTCTTTTGGGTAGCGGTTCTACAATGGAGAATTCCGTTATTAAGGGCAATAGCGGTGCTATCATCACTTTCTTAGTAAAGGCTGATATCGACTATATGGGTGATAAAATCAAGGTTACTAATGTAATCGGTAGTAATGGTACTGATCTTGAACACCAGAATGTTGACATGGAGGATCAGACTATCAATGCTAATGTTTGCGCAGCCGATGCGGGTTTGGCAGCTGAGGCTATCACATTGACTCCAGGTAAGTCTGGTATCGTGAATGTAACTTTGGCTAACCACATGCCTCTTGTTGGTTTGCAGGCTACCGTTACTCTTCCAGAGGGTGTTCACTTTGTAGAGGGCAAGGATGGTGAGTTTGTAGATTACACAAATCGCCTTACTGCCAATATTTCTGCATTGTTGGAGCCGATTGCATCTAAGCCTAATACTTATCAGCTTCTCATTTCATCTCTTACTAATGATGAATTTGAGGGTACTGAGGGTGTTCTCTTTGGCTTGAACGTTGCAGCTGATAAGACATTCCAGAAGGGTAATGTTGTAATCTCTGACATCAAGGTTTCTACAGTACGTGGTAATGCATATCCTGTAAAGGATAATCTCACTTGCGCTCTTACCCAGTTTACTGATCCTACTGGTGATGGTGTGTGGGATGTTGATGATGTAAATGCAATTTACAATGTCATGTTGAATGGAGTTGAGAATTCATTTGCAGATGTTGATCACAATGGTGTAGTTGACGTTGATGATGTCAATTTTGCTTATGGCAATATTTTGAAATCAGAAGTTAAGTAGTTTAATAAAAAAATAGTAAGATGAAAAGAAATGTATTTTTGACTAAGTTTTGCTTGGTCTTAATGATGTTGATAGGAAGCACAAGTTTTGCTTGTGCACAAGAAGAAAATCCTGTTAAATTGAAAGTAACTCCATCTGAATTTGTTCCTGGAACAGAAACTGTTATTACAGTATCTTACGAGACATCAGTTCCTCATAATGCATTCAACATGGACGTAACACTTCCTAAAGGTCTTACTGTAGTAGGTAAGGAAGCTGTTGATGAAGATGGTGAACCTACTGTTGTTTACCTTGAAAGAGGAAATGCTTTGTTGGCTAGCCATACATTCTTGCACAATTATAAGGATACAAGCTTGGATAAAGAAACAGGAATAACTTCTTTCCGTGTAGTTTCTGCTAATCCTAAGTTAAAGTATATGAAGTCTTCTGGTTCTTTGTTCTCTTTCACTGTTAAGGTAAGTGAGGAACTTGCAGATAATGCTCAGATACTTTTGACTAAGATTAAGTTCAATGACGCAGCTTATTTCGAGCAGGCTTTCGATATCAAGAAGGCTGTTACTACTGGCATCAACGGTGTAGAGGCTGAGAGTCAGGATGCTGAGGCTGTTTACTCTATTGGTGGTGTTCGTTTGAACAAGGCTGCTAAGGGTGTGAACATCGTTGTTAGAAATGGTAAGGCTATTAAGGTAGTGAAGTAGTACGAGTGACTTCCCCTATCTTCTGATCGGTGTAATAGTAAGAAAAAAAGTATAAATTTAAGAGGGGCATCGCAAGGTGTCCCTCTTTTCTTGTCCCTTTTTTGAAGAAAATCCTTGATTTTCTTTGCGTTTTCAATAAAAAAGTACCTCAGTTCGGGATAACGAGCTCTATCTAAAGGCTTTATAATGTTTTTATATA
>ENA-ORRQ01001731-ORRQ01001731.1-human-gut-metagenome-genome-assembly--contig:-NODE-1731-length-15637-cov-2.214607_pt1 | contig 15637 bp, 13 predicted proteins | sample MGYA00242177_ERZ509138 | MGnify/ENA primary metagenome ERZ509138 (study PRJEB26280, sample SAMEA2338628) | human gut metagenome | biome: human gut; feature: human-associated habitat; material: faeces... | reverse complement strand
TACAGCGACGGATGTGCTTACTATGGCAAGCTGAAAAAAGAAGGACAGCTTATCGATATGACGATGTCTGAGTTTGCAGACTACTATCGTGAGAAAAAAGGTGTCAACGATAACAATTATAATGAACCGGAATGTGCACTCTGGAGAGATATTTTATATGGTTCTGACAAACAGTTATTCTGGTATTGCGATCCATATATGAGAGCATGTGTGAACATGGATCAGGGCGGTGCGATCGTGGATCTTCGTCCTTACGCAGCAAAATTGGAGTGGCCGGTTGGTATCGGTACAAAACATGTGCAGGATGCCTCTTATCCATTCTTAATCCAGGAGAAATACCGTGCAGGATACTTCACACATTATGCCGGAGAAGGAACCGTAAGAAGTGCAAAACTTTCTTACAAAGGAGAGGAAGTGGATCTCTGCCTCTGCCCGACACACGCACACTTCTCACAGGAAGGAAAGACAAGAATCCTTACCTTAGATCCTGTGACAATCGAGTTTAGGGATTTAACCGTAAAACTTCAGACAAAAGAGTACTTCGAAGAAGGATCCTCAAACATTAAGATTGAGAGAAATATCTTAGAGATGAGTGATCCAACTGCAGAAGTGACATTAAATGAGTACATGGTTGCATGCTATGGTACAACAGAGTATTCCGAGGATATGTCAAACATCACCTTAAAGATTGACGGACCGGAAGAAAAAGAAATCCACTATGCATACAAATGCCGCGAGGAAGGTGTTGTCGGAGCAAAAGAGGTTTCCGCAGTCATTCCTGAAATCGAGACACGTGTATCCATGACAGCTTCTGATGAAACAGCAGAAGGATATGTAAAAGAAGGATATGCATTCTCACCAATGTTTACATTGGGATACAGAAAAACAATCTCAGATAAGGAGGTATTTGCAACATGGCTCAACTTGGCAAAGGCAAATTAAATTACAGATGCCCATCCTGCTTTTTAAGAGATCTGGACATTGATATGTTTTATAATAAAGAAACAGGAATTTACAGCTGCATCCGCTGTCAGTACAGAGGAACAGAGGAGGACGTTTTGGAGAAAAACGAGATGATCCGTTTCCGTTATAAAGCAATGCACGATAGAATTACAAAATTTGATTTTGATTAAACCAAAGGAGGCTGTCTTGAATTTTTGAGGCAGCCTTTTTCAAAAAGAGGTAACAGCCATGGGGAAAAAGAAAAAAGACACAATGGAGCTTCGGTTTTACGAAGTGCCACAAAATGAATATGTTCTTGCACTTTTAGGAGACAGTTGGATCCGTGACTATGGTCATGATGAGAGCAATCTTCATTTTCATAATCTCATGGAGATCGGTTATTGCAAACATGGCACAGGGGAATTGATCTTAAACGAGGAGTCAAAACCTTATGAACCGGCAATGGTAAGCATTATCCCACAGAATTACCCACATGTGACCATCAGTGATACGGACAGTGGTCCAAGCTTCTGGGAGTATCTGTTTTTTGATCCGATGGTCATGATCCAGGAATTGTATCCGGATAATCCGGTCATACAGAAAAAGATTCTGCAGATGGTCAACCAGAAAGCACTATTTTTTCATGAGTGGGAAAATCCGGGTGTTTCCGTGCTGGTCAAAATGATCATGGATGAGATGCGGCAGAAGAAAAAACGATTTCATGAATGTGTCCGGGGACTTATGATCACATTGTTTGCAGAACTTTTACGGATGTGCGAAAATGATGTTGCGGAGGATGAGATCCGGAAAAAGACAGGTGTGTCACAGATCACACCGGCTTTGGAATATGTCCGCAATGAATATGCCAATAACATCCGTGTGGAGGAGCTGGCGAAGGCGAGCCACATGAGTGAGACACATTTCCGCAGGGTGTTTGAGTCCTACATGAATATGTCTCCGATGGATTACATCAATCTGATGCGGGTACAGAAAGCCTGTGACATTATGAAAAAGACGAATGACTCCATGGATGTTGTTGCACAGAAGGTTGGATTTACTACGACTTCCACGTTCAACCGGAATTTCAAAAAATATTTAAATACATCGCCGTATCAGTGGAAGATCAGCCCGGAAAATTACGAGAGAAAGCTGTTGAATTATAATATTTCTGCACTGAAAGGCTGGTAAGGCATAAGGAGACATTTCTATGGGATTTGATGTAAAAAAGATTCATGATCCGAAGTTTTTCAAAGAAAACTGCATGGCGGCACATTCTGACCATGTTACATATAAAAATGAAGCGGAGGCAGTGGAACAAAACAGCAGTTTCAGACTGTCCTTAGATGGGATCTGGAAGTTTCATTATGCAAAAAATGATGCGCAGACGATTCCGGGTTTTGAGGCGGAGGACTACAATTGCAGACCGTGGGACGACATCCGTGTGCCGGCGCATATCCAGATGGAGGGGTATGATATTCCACAGTATGCCAATATCCAGTATCCGTGGGATGGAAGAGAGGATGTGTGGCGTGACGCAGTGCCGACAGACTTTAACCCGGTGGCAAGTTATGTGAAATATTTCACATTGCCGGAAGGATTTGTAAAAAATGGGCTATACATCTCGTTTCAGGGTGTGGAGAGCGGTTTTGCGCTCTGGCTGAACGGAAGTTATGTCGGTTACAGTGAGGACAGCTTTACGCCGTCGGAGTTTGATCTGACACCTTATGTGAAAGAGGGCGAAAACAAACTGGCGTTGAAGGTATTCAAGTGGACTTCCTCAAGCTGGTGCGAAGATCAGGATTTCTACCGGTTCTCCGGTATTTTCCGTTCCGTTTATTTATATACCATGCCGAAGGTGCATGTGTATGACCTGAAAGTGCAGCCGGTTGTTGCGGAATCGTTGGAGAGTGCCGATCTGGTGCTGGATATGGAGATTTGTGGAAAAGTAGAAACTGTTGAAAAATCCGCAGATGATGCCAAAATGCAGAATGTATCTGCCAAAATCACGCTCACAGGAAGCAGGGATGATTCAAAAGAGGGAGCTGCCGGAAGTGTTTCAGAAAACACAATTTTTTCCGAGACAATCAGCTTTCAGCCCAATAATACTTCAGATACGATCCGTTTCACAGATACAGGTGCAGCGACAGTTCACTTCGAACAGGAAGTGAACCATCCAAATCTTTGGAGTGCGGAACATCCGGAACTCTATACGCTTACGGTTGAACTTCTGGATGAGAGTGGAGACTGTGTTGAATATATTTCACAGAACATCGGATTCCGCCGTTTTGAGATGAAAGATGGCATCATGACTTTAAACGGAAAACGTATTGTCTTTAAGGGCGTGAACCGTCATGAATTCAGCTCAAAAACAGGACGTGCCGTTTCTAAAGAAGAAGTTTTGCAGGATATTATCACGATGAAGCAGAACAATATCAATGCGATCCGCACTTGTCATTACCCGGATGCCTCCGGCATCTATGAGCTGTGCGACCGGTATGGACTTTACATGATCGCGGAGAACAATCTGGAATCCCACGGTTCGTGGGATGCGGCAAGTCACGGACTTGTGCCGAAGGATACCATCGTTCCGGGCGATAATATGGACTGGGAGCCGATGATGTTAGACCGCGTGAATTCCTGCTATCAGAGGGATAAAAACCATCCGGCGATCCTGATCTGGTCAGTGGGAAATGAATCCTACGGCGGAAAAGTCATTTTTGACATGTCCGAAAAATTCCGTGCAGTAGATCCGCACCGTCTTGTACATTATGAGGGAATTTTCAATGACCGCAGATATGAAGGCACGAGCGACATGGAAAGCCAGATGTACACCAGCGTGGAAAATATTAAGAAGTTTCTGGCAGAGCATAAGGAAAAACCATTTATCTGCTGTGAGTACACCCATGCGATGGGAAATTCCTGCGGGGCGATGCATAAATACACAGACCTTACTGATACCGAACCAAGATATCAGGGCGGTTTTATCTGGGATTATATCGACCAGTCGATTTTGAAAAAAGACCGCTACGGACAGGAATTCCAGGCATACGGCGGGGACTGCGGCGAGCGTCCGACTGACTATAATTTCAGCGGAAATGGAATCTGTTATGGCGGTGAGCGTGATGCTTCTCCAAAAATGCAGGAAGTCAAATTCAATTATCAGAATATCAGCGTGGCTTTTGAGGAGCACTCTTTTACGGTTGTAAATAAAAATCTGTTTGCAGATACGAGCGAATATCAATGTATTGTAATTTTACAGAAAAATGGAACAGTAGTGAAAAAACAGAAAATGGATACAAATGTTGCACCACTTTCGTCCGGCTCTTATGAGATCCCGTTTGTGATCCCGGAGGATGCAGAGTACGCAGTGACGGTTTCATTTGTACTGAGAGAAGACACGTTCTGGGCGAAAGCCGGACATGAAGTGGCGTTTGGTCAGAAGGTTTACAAAAAAGAAGTGAAGTTTGCCGTACCGGAAAAACCATTGCAGGTAGTCCGCGGAAAAGTGAATATTGGCGTGAAAGGCGATGGCTTTGACTGTCTGTTTTCCCTGCTGAACGGCGGATTGGTTTCCTACCGCTATGCGGGAAAAGAGATGATCGAAAAAATCCCGATGCCAAACTTCTGGAGAGCGCCGGTGGACAATGACAACGGCAGCATGGCGCCGGGACGCTACGCACAGTGGAAGATCGCCAGCATGTACATCAGTCACAGAAATGGCGGCATGTTCGACAATGTGCCGACAACCGTGGAAGAGACAGAACACAGCGTGACCATCACATACACCTATTACATGCCGACCACTCCGGCAGCAAAATGTCAGGTTGCATATACCGTATTTGGTGATGGAACCGTCGAGACAAAGCTTACTTATGATCCAGTGGAAGGACTGCCGGATATGCCGGAATTTGGCATGATGTTCAAATTAAATGCCGATTATGACAACGTTGAGTGGTATGGTTATGGACCAGAGGAAACTTATGCAGACCGCAGACATGGGGCAAAACTTGGCATTTACAAAAATAAGGCAGCAGACAATATGGCAAAATACTTAGTTCCGCAGGAGTGCGGCAATAAAGTCGGTGTGCGATATGCAAAAGTGACCGACTATAAAGGAAGAGGACTGTTATTCTCCGGGGACGAGCTGAGTTTCTCTGCACTTCCATATACGCCGCATGAACTGGAAAATGCAGCACATCCGTATGAACTGCCACAGGTACATTATACTGTCGTGCGTGTCGCACTGGCGCAGATGGGTGTCGGCGGTGACGACAGCTGGGGTGCATGGGTACACCCGGAATACCATATTGATGTGACAAAACCACTGGAATTTACATTCCGCTTCCGTGGAATATAAGGCAGGCAATTGAAAGAAGAGGATGAGGAGTTTCGCAATTATCCAGGAATATAAGGGTACAAGAGGAGAGACAAAATGAAATTTGTAAAAGGAATGGATTTATCCACTTTATTGGAATTAAAGAAATGTGGCGCAAGATACTACGTTGACGGAACAGAAATGGATATTCTGGACATTATGAAAAAGTATGATGTCGATACGATCCGTATCCGTCTCTGGAATGATCCGTGGTCGGAAAATGGCGAATCTTATGGCGCAGGAGAGAATGATTTAAAAACAACACTTGCGATCGCAAAGAAAGTGACAGACGCAGGACTGGGTGTGTTATTGAATTTCCATTACAGTGATTTCTGGGCTGATCCGGGAAAACAGATCAAACCAAAAGCATGGAAAGACTATAGCGTGGAACAGTTAGAGCAGGCAGTGTATGATTTTACCGTGGATACCATGAAAGTTTTTAAAGAGAATGGAATTAATACCACGATGGTGCAGGTTGGAAACGAGCTTTCTAACGGTCTGTTATGGCCGGAGGGAAAAGTGCCAAATTACGATAACATTGCAAAATTTGTCAATGCAGGGATCCGAGGTGTCCGTGCAGTGGACAAAGATGTACCGGTCATGCTTCATCTTGACAATGGCGGTAACAATGCGCTTTACCGTGAATGGTTTGACGAGTTTACAAAGCGCGGTGAGGATTTCCAGATCATCGGTTTATCCTACTATCCGTTCTGGCATGGCACATTAGATATGCTCACAGACAATATGAACGATATCGCAGAGCGTTATGGAAAAGACCTGATCGTAGCGGAGGTTTCCATGGGGTATACGATGGAAGATTATAAGGATTACGAAAAACTCTCTGACGAAGAACGCAAAGGCTATGCAACGAAACAGGAACTGGTAGAAAAAATCGAATACCCGATGACGGTTCAGGGACAGTATGATTTTATGGAAGATTTCTTAAACCGTATCAGTCACATCAAAGGAAACAGGGGAAAAGGATTTTTCTACTGGGAGCCTGCATGGATCCCGGTTCCGGGTTCCGGCTGGGCAACCGAGGCATCCTTAAAATATATGAACGATAAAGGACCTTGCGGAAATGAATGGGCGAATCAGGCACTCTTTGATTATCAGGGAAATGTACTGCCAACATGGAATCTGATCCGCGATTTTAAACCGGAAGAATAAAAACTGCCACACTGGGAAAAGAAAATCCCGGTGTGGTTTTTTTGGTGCAAATTTCCATTCAGACAAAATTAAGAATTTCATAAACTTTTGTATCTTGCTTTTCCATAAGGACTTCTATATTCTGAAATTATAGAAAAAACGTCCGCAGAAAGCGGCATTTTATGGGAGGAATGCATATGAACCGAAGTTTATGGAGAAAGGCGGTGGCACTGACACTTACAGCCGCAATGACAGCAGGGCTTACTGCCTGTGGCGGTGGCGGCAACAGCACATCCGCAGACGGAAAGAAGAGATATTGCAAAGCAGATTATCTGAGTGATCTGCCGGACAGTTTTAATGATACGACAAGTAATATACAGTTTAAGGGAGATGTGATGTATTACACTTCCAGCAATGAGGACTACACAAAATCCGGACTGTATTCCTATAATCTGATCACCGGAGAAAATGCACAGCTTTATGAGCAGGCGCAGAGTGACGGCAGCGGAAACAGCAGCTGGATATACCGTGGCAGACAGCGGAGAGGTTTACCTGTTTGTGACGAAGAACCAGATGGATGAGTCGAGTGTCACCGAGGATTATTCTGACGCAACACTGGATGATGTGTTAAGTTATATGGCAGACCAGTGGGGATACAGTGCCGAGGATGCAGAAAAGGACTGGAATGATTATTATGCAAAAGATTATACGGATGAGAACGGCAATGTAAACTATGGCAGATTTCTGCTGGCTCAGAATGCGAGATTCATTCAGACCTCTTCCATCCTCAAAGTGGACACATCCGGAAATATTGCGTTTGAACAGGACATGGATCTCGGAGCAAATGCAGAGAATGTAAGCTGTAACGGGATAGCAGTGGATAAGGAGGGAAACCTTTATCTTGCCCTGAATACCTGGTCCAATAATGACAGTGGCAACAGCGTCAGCTCAGATGAATATTTTACACTCGTAATAGGAGAGGACGGCAGCCAGAAGGGCAGGATCCCATCGGATGGATATACATCCAGACTGGTCGGGCTTGCGGACGGAACGGTTGCCTCCATCGGATATGGGGATGCCGGATGTGAGCTGCGGCCGTTAGATGTCGGCGCAATGAAAGAACAGACAGACAAGGCAATTGAAGTCCCTTCCGATACAGTCTCTGTGTTAGATGAGAAGAATCTGCTGGTCACAGAGGGCAGCAGTGTTTATAAGTACAATCTGGATACGAAGGAAAAAGAGGAATTTTTCAGCTGGATGGACTGTAATATTTCCAGCTCCAGCGTGAGCAGCTACGGAGTCCTGTCCGATGGAAGAATCGCAGCTTATCTTCAGAACTGGAACTCCAACGGAAACCAGACGGAGATTGCACTGATCAAAGAAGTGGATGCCAGTGAAGTGGCAGATACCGTAAATCTCACACTCGCCTGCATGTGGACAGGTTCAGACGTGGAGGAGAAGGTGATCGCATTTAACAAGAGTCAGGATAAGTATCATATCACAATGAAGTCTTATGGAGACGGCGCAGAGGAGTACGAGGATGCAGTGAACAGCTTCAACACGGCAGTGACATCGGATTCCAACATTGATCTGGTGCTTTTTAACGATTATTCCCAGGCGATCAATTTTGCATCCAAAGGATTAAATGTGGATTTGTATGGACTGCTGGACAAAGACACGGAACTTTCGAGAGATGATTTCCTTCCAAATGTACTCACTGCATGCGAGTATGATGGAAAACTGGCGATCCTGCCGCAGACCTTTACGTTACAGACGGTGATCGGAAAAGCGGATGATGTTGGAACGACACCGGGATGGACCGTGTCGGATATGAAGGCGCTGCTCGCATCCAAACCGGAAGGAACACAGCTTTTCTGGGGTATGGACCGGACGTCTGCATTGACAGCACTGATGAGTCTCGGCTATAATGATTTTATCAACTGGGAGGATGCAAGCTGTAATTTTGACAGTCAGGAATTTATAGATGTACTGGATTTTGCAAATATGTTCCCGGAAGAGTTTGAATATAGAGATGATATGGAAGACAGCACGGTTCTGCTGAGTCAGGGAAAACAGCTTTTAGATACTTATTATCTCAGTGATTTTGAGCAGGTACAGATGTACCGTGCGATTTTTGGAGGTCCGACAACATTTATTGGTTATCCGACCAGCGAGGGAAACGGAGCAATGCTGAGTCTGAACAATATTATTGGAATTTCCAATAGCTGTAAGGATGTCGATGGTGCATGGCAGTTTTTAAGGACATTTTATCTGCCAAAGAAGAGCAGCGACGGCGACAGTGATTACACTTATGGATTTTCCATTAGAAAAGACGATTTTGAAAAATATTGTCAGAACGCAATGAAAGCAGACTCTGACGGCGGAAGTACCTGGGGCTGGGGGGAATTCGAAGTTGAGATCCAGCCGGCGACACAGGAGGATGTAGATCAGGTAAAAGATCTTGTATACAATACAACCGCTGTTTCCGGTGCCGTTTCCGATGATATCACCAATATCATCAATGAGGAGGCAGCAGCCTATTTCTCAGGACAGAAGTCCGCAGAGGATGTGGCAAAAATTATCCAGAGCAGAATGCAGGTATATTTAAGTGAGACGAAGTAAGAAAAAGGATTTTAGTAAGGTTATAAAAAAACAGAATAAATCATGGTTTCATAGGCTGGTGTCAGGAGCGTTCCTGGCACCGAGCGTTCTGGGAGTACTGTTGTTTTTTGTACTCCCATTTCTTGTAGTGATCTATTTTTCCTTTGTGAATAATCCGGTGGCAAAAAAGTTTGTGGGACTGACAAATTACATCAATGTCATTCAAAATGGGGCATTCCGGACAGCAGTTGGAAATACACTATTTTTTTCGGTAGTGGCAGTGCCGCTTGCCGTGATCCTTGGCATGGCACTCGCATTTCTGCTAGATGCAGGCATTCCGTTAAAAAGTGAACTGCGGAGTTGTTTTCTGACACCGCTTATGGTGCCGACAGCGTCTATCGTGCTGATCTGGCAGGTGCTTTTTGATTACAATGGTGTTGTGAATGTGGCAGTGCAGAAGTTCGGCGGAGGACAGGTGGACTGGCTGAAATCTTCAGCAGGTCTTTTGGTCATTATTCTGCTGTTTTTATGGAAAAACTTAGGTTACAATATGATCCTCTTTTTGTCTGCGATGGGAAATATCCCAAAGGATATTATCGAGGTGGCAGAGTTGGACGGGGCAAACCGTTGGCAGATATTCCTGCATGTTAAATTGCGGTATCTGTCACCGACGATCATGTTTGTGACGATACTTTCCATGATCAATTCGTTTAAGGTTTTCCGTGAGATTTATCTTCTGACAGGCGAGTATCCGTACGGTGCACTTTATATGCTGCAGCATTATATGAACAATACGTTTGCTTCGGCAGATTACCAGAAACTTTCCACGGCAGCAATTTATATGTCCTTTGTGATGATCGTCATTATGGGAATTTTATTTTGGGTGGAACATCATTTTGGAAAGGATTTGGAGGAAGAATGAAAAAGAGATCAGAACGAAAAAAATTATGTATCCGCATCTGCCTGACGGTGATCGCAGTGGTTACGGCGCTGATTTTTATCATGCCGATCGTTCTTACCATCAGCAATTCGTTTATGTCGGCAGCGGAGATCACCTCCAACTATGGTTCTATTTTCCAGAAAACGGATACAGGGGGCAAGCAGTACATCTCTCAGACGGTAAACCTCAAATTTATACCGGATATGGTGACTTTCTCACAGTATGCGACCGTGTTATTTAAGAGTCCGGACTATCTGTTGAAGTTTTGGAATTCCGTGATCTTAGTGGTGCCGATCGTGGTATTCCAGCTGGTGGTGGCAGTGCTCGCCGCATATGGCTTCACAAGGACCAGAGGAAAACTTTCCGCAATCGTCTTTTTTGCATATGTGATCTTAATGATGATGCCATATCAGGTTACACTGGTGCCAAATTATCTGGTCTTAAACTGGATGAAGCTACTGGATACGAACTGGAGTATATGGCTTCCGGGTATTTTTTCTCCGTTTAGTGTGTACCTGATCACGAAGTATATGAGACGAATACCAGTGCCGCTCATCGAGGCGGCGAAGATTGACGGAGCCAACGAGTTTCAGGTCTTTACAAAGATATGTATTCCAATCTGTAAGGGCGTGATCACAACCTGTGCGATTCTGGTATTTATGGATTACTGGAATATGGTGGAACAGCCACTGCTGTTTTTTAACGATACAGATAAATACCCGTTGTCGATCTTTTTGTCAAAGATCAATGCGCAGGAAGTGGGACTGGCATTTGCAGTGGCGACCTTTTACATGATCCCAAGCCTTTTGATTTTCTTATACGGTGAGGATCAGCTGGTAGAAGGTATCGCTTATCAGGGCGGTGTCAAAGGATAGAAAATGGAGAGTTAAAAAGATGACAGATAGAAAAGATAAAATAAAGAATATCACAATTATATTTTTACTGGTGATGCTGATACTTACCTTTTTTTCCAATACGATCATGAATTATTCGCTTGTGGAAGTCAGCACACAGCAGGTGACAAGCGGTCAGATCACTTCCAAGGTGCGCGGAAGCGGTTCTGTGGAGGCGAGTGAGAGTTATTCCGTCACGATCGAGGAGACAAGGAAGATCGCAACGGTCAACGTGAAAAAGGATGCGGAAGTAGCAACCGGAGATTTACTGTTTACCTTAGAGGATACAGACAGTGATGAGTTAGATGCTGCAAAGAAGAGTTTAAACGAGGCACAGGCAGCCTATGAATCTGCAGTGCTTACCGCAGGGATCACAGTGGCAGAGCGCCAGAGCATTGAGGCTGGAAAGGGATCAAGCCTCACCCAGAAACAAAATGAGATCGCAGCAGCAAATCAGAGAGTGAAAGATGCGCAGGCGGCAGTGGATGCTGCACAGGCAAGTGTCGATAAGATCAAAGCACAGATCGATGCGGTCAGCAACTCAACGACAGACACAACTGCAGAGGAAAAGGCAGTGTTAGATGCAGAAAAAAAGAACAGTGAGGCGCAGGACAGCCTGACGAGTGCGGAGAGTGCTTATACACCGGTGAAGAGTGCGTATGATACGGCGCTTTCAGGTCTGCAGAGCGCACAGAGTGCGTATGATGAGGCTGTGGCAGAGTATAATGCTGCAAAAAAAGCATATAACGATGAAACTGATGCTACAAAAAAAGCGTCAAAAAAGGATGCTATGGATGCGGCTGAATTAGCAATGAACAAGGCAAAACGCCAGTTAGATACAGCCCAGTCCACCTTTAACACCTGTCAGGCGAACTTAAACAAAGTCCAGGGTTCCTACGATTCTGCAAAATCCGCAGCAACCGACAGCAAGAATGCTCTGAGCAATGCAAACTACAATCTCTCCGTGAAAAAACTGACTGGCACAAACATAGCAGAAGCGAACAATCTGCAGGCGCAGTTGAACACGGCAACGGCGGCACTGACCGATGCAAACTCAGCATTGACCAGCGCAACCAATGATCAGAAAAAAGTGACCGATAAGATCAGTGGAGAGGTGACGATCGCATCTGCCTATAAAACAATGACAGATCTGCAGGAAGAAGTAGCAAAATTACAGGCGAAATCCATCGGAACAGAGATCACATCACCAATATCAGGAACTGTTACTGATATTGCAGTAACAGCAGGAACTACAGTCAACGCCAATGATGTCATGATGACCATTCAGCCGGAAAACAAAGCGTATGTGTTACAGTTCTCTGTGACTGAAAATCAGGCAAAGAAGGTCAGAGTCGGAGATACGGCGGAAATACTGAATAACTGGTACGGAAATGATGTTTCCGCAGTCGTGTCAGCCATCCGCAAAGATCCACAGAACCGCACCAACAGTATTATCATCTGTGAGATGAAAGGGGATGTGTCAGTCGGAGACAGCTATACACTGTCTATCGGGGAGCAGAGCTCCAACTATGACACGATCGTACCGACGAGTGCTATCCGGGAAGATTCCAATGGAAAATTCATTCTGATCATAGAGTCAAAGAGCACACCGCTTGGAAACCGTTACTATGCGAGACGTGTGGATGTGGATGTTATCACATCAGACGATACAAAATCAGCAGTGACCGGAGCTTTGGAAGGTTATGAGTATGTAATCACAACGACTACAAAACCGATCAAGGAAAACGAACAGGTACGTCTTGCATCAGAATAAACAGAAAGGAATGACACATGAAGGTAAAGCAGTACAGAAAAATACTTCTATTAGTGCTGATGATATGTGCTGCCATTCTTTTCGGCTGTGTGGAACGGGCACTCGGCAGACAGCTTTCCACACAGCAGATCGCATCAGAGTGGTCAGCAGAAGACAGTTATGCACAGATTTCCTGCTTTTTTTCCAAAGATGCAGCAGTGACGAAGGACTATGTGATACAGCTGGAACAGAAGTTCAAAAATCAGGCTGTTGAAACGGAGTAGATATGCAGGAGGCGTCAGAGGATACATCGGATGTAAACGGAAGAACGCTGGTGGACTGTTACAGCACAAAAGGGGAACTTACCCTTTATTCTGACCGGGCATCCATCACGGCGAGAGCATTCGGTGTTGGAGGAGATTTTTTCACATTTCATCCGCTGAAACTGTTGTCCGGCAGCTATTTTGATGGAGAAGATTTAAACAAAGACGGTGTGGTCATTGATGAAAATGTTGCATGGCAGTTATTTGGTTCCAACAATGTCGCAGGAATGTATGTGGAAATCAACGGAGTACAGTATCCGGTGCGCGGTGTGGTAAAAAGCGATAAGGGATATTTCAGTGATGCGGCGGACGAGGAAGCAGCAACCGTTTATGTCTCTTATGAGATTTTAGAAGGCAGATCAGACAGCAGTACTGGCGGCATGGACAGCGAAGCAGCCAGCACACCGGCAGCGGGCACGACGGATTCAAAGGGTGGAAGTTACGGACAGTCAGCAGGAACGACGCTTGACAGCTATGAGCTTCTCATCAAAAATCCGGTGCAGAAGTTCGGATTCAATGCATTAAAAGAAGCATTGGGATTGGATAAAAGCAGTTATGAGATTGTTGAAAATTCTTCCCGTTTTGGATTGATGAATCGTTTTACGGTATTAAGAAATTTTGGGATCCGTTCGATGAATACAAAGAATATTGTTTTCCCATATTGGGAAAACCGGGCGAGAGCTTATGAGGATCTTGCAGCGTTGCTGTTGATTCTGGAATTGTTATGTCTGGTCTATCCGGTCATTTTTGCAGCCGGGAAAATACACTGGCTGTGGAAACACAAGACTGAAATCCGACAGAAGCTGGTGCAGTGGATCAAGGTGTTCGTGAAAGAGCTGCGGATCTGGATGAAGCATGTGAAAGCACAAGAACGTCCGGTGAAAAAACAGTGACATTGGAAAAAATAAAGGAGTGGCGGTATTCAGGACAGAATACCGCCTTGATGTATTTATGAAAAGAATCGTTTTGTTGGTTGGCGGCGTGGAAACGCTTGCCTACTTTTCCATACAGATGGGAAATGAATGGAAGCGCATGGGCTATAAGGTGTTTTATTTTGACTTGGAGGATGAGATGAACAGCGCCAAAAAGCTGCGCAGATTTATCAAACCGGGGGAGACAGTGCTTGTCACGTTTAACTTTGAAGGTCTGGAAAAAGAGGCAGGCGTTTACCGTGAAGGCATTGGCTATGTATGGGATGAATATGCAGTTCCGTGTTACAACATCGCCGTCGATCATCCGTATTATTACCATGAGAGACTTGCTGATCTTCCGAAAAAATATTACCACATCAGCATCGACCGGCTGCATGAGGATTATTTTAAACATTTCTATCCGGAGTTTACGCACCGTGGATTTCTTCCGCTTGCAGGAAGTAGTTTAGAAGAGTTATGTAAACCGAATAGCGGTGAGGAAGATGGAAAACAATCGGTTGAATATCTGGCAGAAGCAAATAGGAAGCCTGTTGAGAAAAAATACAATGTCATTATGACAGGAAACTTTACCCCGACGTCTTTCTGTGAACCGTATATCCACTGGATCAACGATGAATATGCAGCCTTTTATCAGGGGATCATCGACGATATCATTGCGCATCCGCATCGCACGGTCGAGGAGGTGGCATTGGAACACTGCGAGTGCGAGATGGGGGAGAATACTTATAAGGATCTCCGCATGGCACTGCACCGCATGATATTTATTGATATCTATGTGCGCAATTACTGGCGCAGGGAGGCGGTAAAAGTGCTGGTGGACGCAGGAATACAGGTGGATGTATTCGGCAAGGGCTGGGATGAACTCACCTGCGAACACCCGGAAAACATGATCCTGCATCCGCAGACAACCTCAGAGGAGTGTTTAAAAGCAATTGCGGCGTCCAAAATATCATTAAACGTCATGCCATGGTTTAAGGACGGAGCACATGACCGTGTCTTCAATTCAATTTTAAATGGCACTGTCAGCGTGACTGATACGAGCAAATATCTTTGTGGGGAATTAAAAGAAGGACAGGGCGTATGTTATTACGATCTTGCCCATATGGAAAAACTGCCGGAGCTGGTGAGAGATCTGCTGGCGGACGATGCACGCCGGGAGGAGATCGTAAGAGCCGGTATCCCTGTGGTGGAAGAAAAACATACGTGGATCAGGCGAGCACATCAGCTGCTGGAATGGATCGAGGAAGATGCGGGCGGGACAGACAGAAAAGATTGAGAGAGAAACAGGAGCGATTGGAGAAAAGCGAAGAATTCCGCATAAAACAGTTGCATTTTGCAGATAATAAGGGTATAATGTCGGAAGAAATTGGCAGTGACGAAAGCTACGACTGCAAAGCTGTTTCAGAGAGCCGGTGGCAGGTGTAAACCGGTGCAGTGAGTAAGGTCTTTCCACTTTCAGAGCCGGTGATGAAAGTCACAAGGTTCGTACCCTGTATCGTACGTTTGAGAGGTCGGAAGAAGATCTGTTCTTTAACATAGAGAAAGAGAGGCAGAGTGTTCCGGCAATATGGGTGGCAACGCGGAAGAGTGATTTATAGCCTTTCGTCCCATGTGCAGGATGGCACACAGGGCGGAAGGCTTTTTGTGTTATCAGGAAAAATGTCAGACAGAGATTTGCTGTCCGGCAAAATCAGAAATTTACAAAAAGAAGCGGCAGGGTCCGCAGAAA
>ENA-ORRQ01001729-ORRQ01001729.1-human-gut-metagenome-genome-assembly--contig:-NODE-1729-length-15645-cov-3.300962_pt1 | contig 15645 bp, 12 predicted proteins | sample MGYA00242177_ERZ509138 | MGnify/ENA primary metagenome ERZ509138 (study PRJEB26280, sample SAMEA2338628) | human gut metagenome | biome: human gut; feature: human-associated habitat; material: faeces... | reverse complement strand
TGGCGGCGAAGGCGCACCTATGGAGGAATGTCAGGGTCTGTTGGAACTCCTCCTCCGTCTCACCGGGGAAGCCCACGATCAGGTCTGTGGTAATGGCGGGGCGGTCAAAGTATCCATAGAGCAATTGGACGCTCTCATAATACCGCGCGGAATCATATTTCCGATTCATCCGGGCCAGAACGGCGTCACAGCCGGACTGCATGGACAGATGGAAGTGGGGGCACAGATTGGGCAGGGCGGCCGCCCGGCGGCAGAAGTCAGGGGTGATGGTGCGGGGCTCCAGGCTGCCCAGGCGGATGCGGACCTCTCCGGGCAGGTCCCGGCAGACGGTTTCCAGCAGGTCGATAAGGGTCTGCTCCCCTGGCAGGTCCTGTCCCCAGGAGGAGATCTCAATGCCGGTGAGGACGATCTCCCGATACCCCGCCTCCAGCAGCCGCTCCAGCTCCCGCCGGGTGTCCTGGGGGGAGAGGGAGCGCACCCGCCCCCGGGCGTAAGGGATGATGCAGTAGGAGCAGAAGTTGACGCAGCCGTCCTCGATCTTCAGCATGGCCCGAGTGCGGCCCTCCAGGCCGCCGGCGGGCAGGATCTCAAAGGAGCGGCGGTCGAAGGCGTTGTCCAGGGCGGTGACGGGCTGGCGCTCCTGCCAGGTGCGCTCCAGCAGACCGGCGAAGCCCAGCCGGTCCCCGGTGCCGGACACCAGATCCACCCCCAGGCCGTCCATGGCGTCCGGGTGGGTTTGGGGATAGCAGCCGCACACAGCGATGACAGCGTCAGGGGCGGCCTTGCGGGCCCGGCGGATCATCTGCCGGGATTTCTTGTCACTGACGGCGGTGACAGTGCAGGTATTGATAATATAGGCGTCGGCCTCCCCGTCGAAGGGGACCAGGGTGTGGCCCCGGCCGGTGAGCACCTGTTCCAGGGCCTGGGTCTCATATTGATTTACCTTGCATCCAAGGGTATAAAACGCGATCTTCATGGTCAGGGCACCTCATGTTCCGGCGGAGCGGGGCGGCCGCGCCCATCACGCCGTCTCTGTCTCGTTCAGGTCCTCCACCCGCAGCTCCATCAGCTGCTCCCGGGTGGGGGACTCCAGCTGGGCCACCCGGTCGGACTGGCGGGACACCGCCTTCTCGAACAGGTTGCGTACGTCCCGGGCATTGCCGAAGTTCTCGTCCCGGCCTTCATAGAGGGAGAGAAAGTCCTGCTCCGCCCATTGGGCGGCCTCCGGGGAGAGGACATACCCGTTTTTTTGGCACATGGACTGAAAGATCTCCATGAGCTGGGGACCGGTGTAATCCTCGAAATAAAAATATTTGTTGAAGCGGGACTCCAGGCCGGGGTTGGAGTGGATGAACTTCTCCATCAGACCGGAGTAGCCCGCCGCAATGACGATCAGGTCATCCCGGTGGTCCTCCATGTTTTTCAGCAGGACCTCGATGGCCTCACGGCCGAAGTCGTTGCCGTTCTCCTGGTTGACCAGAGCGTAGGCCTCGTCGATGAACAGCACACCCCCCAGAGCCTTCTGGACGGCCTCCTGGGTCTTGATGGCGGTCTGGCCCACGAAGCCGGCTACCAGGCCGGAGCGGTCCACCTCCACCAGCTGGCCCTTGGAGAGGATGCCGATGGCGTGGTAGATCCTGGCCAGCAGACGGGCTACGGTGGTCTTGCCGGTGCCCGGGTTGCCCAGAAAGACCAGATGGAGAGACATGGGCGAGACGGGCAGGCCCTGCTCCTGGCGCAGCTTCTGCACCTTCACCAGGTTGATGAGACTCTTGACATCCTTCTTCACCCGCTCCAGGCCGCACAGGGCGTCCAGCTCGGCCAGCACCTGGTCCAGGTCCGGGGGAGGGAGAGGCTTGTCCTCCGCCGGGGCGGGCTCCTCTTCCGGTGGAGCGCTGGTCCGGGGCCGGGTGACGAACTCGTCCGCTTTCAGGGCGGGCCGGTCCCCCTCCAGGCCTCCGCACAGGGCCAGCAGGAGGTCGGAGCAGGCATTGACAAAGCCGGCCTCCGGCTCGCTGACCACGTCATCCACCGCAGCAAAGAGCAGCAGGAGCAGTGTCAGCTGGTCAATGAAGGTGCGGGACAGACGGCTGTGGGTGAGGCGGTCATACTCCCGGAGACGGTCAAAAAAGGCGGGGGGCTGGAACTGGTCAAAGCCGGCTACCCCGGTGGCCACCTCCCAGTACAGGGCGGAGGGGGCGGAGGAGCCGTTGGTATAGATGGCGTTGTAGAACTCCACATGACGGGGGGTGATGGAGCTGGCGTTGTCCGCCTGCCACACCCCCAGGGCGCAGCGGCGGAAATAGCCGTCCGCCTCCCCATCGAACCGCGCACGCAGGGCCGGGTCCGCGATGAGCCTGCGGAATGCGGAGACCACCTCATTGTACTGCTTGTGGACGGTAGCTGCGGACATGGTTCCTTTCATAGCGGTCACCTCTTCAGGGTTAGTGGTGCGGGGCCGGGGCCCCAGCGGGCTGACAGATTTCATTATAAGAGGCCGGGCCCCGGCGGTCAAGGGTGAGGGAAGAAAGAAGTAGACATAAAAACGGAGAAAAACAATTATTTCATGGTTTTCCGTTGACGCACCTGTAAATTCACGCTAAAATAGAGACAAGTACCCGGCTGCCAGGCCGCAGGCCGGGCCATCCTGATCCAAGATTAAGGCGGAGGTGCGTGCCATGGCCAGCAGCCCCAAAGATCCCAAGCAGCAGAAGACGAAGCCCATTCGGCGCAACGACGTGATCCACTGTGAAAACTGTGGCGAGGACTACTCCGTCACATATAAGCGGTGCCCGTTCTGCGACGAGCGGCCGGCCAAAAACGGGCGCCCCAGAACAGCGGGTGGCCGCAGAGTGGCCGGCGGAGGCCGGAGCGGCCGGCCGGCCAACCCCCTTCAGGTGGCGGCGCTGGTGGGCTCCCTGGTGCTCATCATCGTGGCCATGTATATTGTCTTCACCTCCCTGGCTCCCCTGTTCGGCAAGGGAGAGGATGATCCCGGCGGGAGCCAGGCAGACCCCGGCGCCTCCACCAGCCAGACCGGTCCTGATGCCTCCAGCACCCCCAGCGGCTCCCAGGGAGACATCTCCCAGCCTGAGCCCGAGCCCCCGGTGACGGTGGATGTGACCTCCCTGACGCTGGATAAGAGCGACTTCACCCTTCAGGCCGGGGAGTCCGCCACCATCCAGGCCGCCGTGGTCCCCGCCGACGCAGAGATCACCTGGAGCAGCAGCGACGAGTCTGCGGCCACCGTCAGCCCGGAGGGCGTGGTGTCCAACGTGAACACCGGCTCCTCCCAGGTGAAGGTGACCATCACCGCCACCGCCGGGGACAAGACGGCGGAATGTGTCGTCTTCTGCCGCGCCGGCGGCGGGGCCGGGTCGTCCTCCTCCGGCACCACCGGAACAGTGACCGGCGCAGGTAGCGGCCTGTTCGTCCGCTCCGGACCGGGCAGCGGCAATGAGGCCATTGCCACCATTCTGGAAGGAAACACCGTTACCATTCTGGAGGACATGGGCAACGGCTGGTACCGGATCAGCTTTATCGGAAGCGGCGGCAGAGCCACAGAGGGCTATGTGTCCAAAGATTATATCAAGGTCTCCTGAACTGCTGTGTTCCGGGCCGTCCCCCAGGGGACGGCCCGGAATTTTTGCAGTTTTCGGCTTGACAAAATAATTAGACAGTTGTAAAATCTAAAAAGACAAACGTCTAATAAAGGGGGAGATGACATGAAGCAGATCTCACGTCTGCCCGACGCGGAGCTGGAGGTGATGCAGGCCCTGTGGGCCGTCCCAGAGTATCCGGCCCGCACCAGCGATCTTGCGGCTCGGCTGGACCGGGACTGGAAAGCGCCCACCCTGCTCAAGCTCCTGTCCCGGCTGGAGGAGCGGGGCTTTGTCCGGGGGGAGAAGGAGGGGCGGTCCAACGGCTACACCCCTCTGGTGAACCGGCCGGACTATCTGGCTGCGGAGAGCCGATCCTTCCTGGAGCGGGTCCACGGCGGTTCCCTGTCCAGCCTGATGGCTGCCCTGTACCCAGAGAAGGAGCTGAGCCGGGAGGACATCGCCGAGCTGGAACGCATCCTGGAGAAAGGGGGAAAATGAGGTGCTGGAGCAACTGACGGCCCTGCTGGCGGCCAGCCTGGGGGGTGGGGCAGCCATCCTGGTGCTGCTGACCCTGGGCCCCCTGCTGACGCGGAAGGTCTCACCGCACTGGCGGTATTGGGCCTGGGCCGTGGTGGCTGTCAGCCTGATGGCCTATCCCATTCTCGGCCCCGTATTGGGGGCCCTCTTTCCCGCTCCCATTCAGCTGGATGTCCCCCAGATGGTGGCTCATGGCGCCTATGACCGGTACAACGCCTATCATTTGGATAACCAGCGGATCGTGGAGGCCGGAGCAGGGGGAGCAGGAGGGACAAATACCTACGTGGACGGAGAACCAATGTGGTACAGTCATCACGTCCACTATACAGACCGGCAGGGCAGGGAGGTGAGCATCCGGGACAACGACTACCTCCGCACCGTCACTGTGGAGGGGGTGACCTCTTACACCGTCCACTGGACGGGGGTGATCTATGGAGCATATCGGGGGGTGACCGTCCTCTTTCTCCTGTGGATGGCTGCGGGCTATGGACTGGGCCGCCGGCGACTGCTGCGGTGGAGCACCCCGGCGGGGGAGGAGGATCTGGCCGCGCTGGAGCAGGCCAGGCAGGAGACGGGCTGCCGGAAAAAGGCGTCCCTGTACCGCTGCCCCAAGGCAGGCTCCCCCCTGCTGCTGGGCTTTGCCCACCCGGTGATCCTTCTGCCTGAGACTCTGCAGGAGGGGGGACGGGAGGCCGCCCTGGCCCACGAGCTGACCCACCTGAAGCGGAGGGATACAGGCTATCTGCTCCTGCTGACCTGTGTCCGGTGCATCCATTGGTTTAACCCACTGGTGTGGAACATGGTCCGGACGGCCCGGCGGGACATGGAGCTGTGCTGTGACGATGATCTGCTGGCGGGCCGGGACCAGGAGGCCCGCCGGGCCTACGGCCGGGCGATCCTGGACCAGATGACCGCCGGAAAAGGGGGGAGGACCGGTCTGACTACCGGCTTTACTGGGGACCGGGGAGGGATCTTTCTCCGGTTTCGGGCCATCATGGACACCACGCCAAAGAGGAGGGGACGCCTGCTGCTGGCCTCTGCCTCCATCCTGATCCTCCTGACCGGGGGACTGGTAAGCTGTGCGCCTGCCGCGGCAGAGAGCAGCGGAGGCGCGTTGGAACTGTCGGGAGCGGACGCGGGACCCGGGGAGATGCTGCCCTTGGAAGAGCGGTTTGAGTCCTACAACCGGGAAAGAGGACGCTCCCTCCCTGTTTCCCGGGGGGAGTGGGCTGGAGAGGTCCGCTACCGCTTTGCCGACCAGGAGCAGGGGGTGGAGGTGCTGGTCGGACTCAGCCCGGGGAAGGGGGACCCCTTTCCTGCGGAGGTCCTGTTCCAGAGGCGGAGCTTTGACTTCGACATGCCAGTCCTTCCGCTGGCCCAGGGCGGCGCAGAGGGGAGTGCCTCTTTGTCCCTGGCCGACCTGACGGGAGACGGCGTCCCGGAGCTGGTGTACATCTGGGGCGGCGGCGGGACCGGCGCCTGGGAGGACAACTGCCGGGTATTCGACCTGTCTACCGGGGAGGAGTACCCCATCATCCTGGACCCGGAGCTGATGCTCTCCCAGGTGCGGGCGGAGCGGCTGGAACGGCGGGAAGATCATCTCATTTATCAGGTCACCGGCCCCGGCGGTCAGTCGGGGGAAGCAGCCCTGTGGTGCCCCGAGTCTGACCAGGAGCCGGAAGGGGGACCAGCCCTGGGGCAGATCAGCCTGATCCGGATGAACGAAACGGGGGATGCGCTGGAGTGGACCGCCTCCCTGACGCTGGAGGGCCCGCCGGTCCTGTACGGGAACAGCCTGGGTGAGCTGACGGCGGTGCTGGAGTTCTCCCCCTCCCTGCGGGCGTTCACAGCGGCACCGCCCTGGGGGATGGTGCTCTACCCCCTGGAATAACACAAAATTTTTAAGGGGAGGGCCCTGGACGGGGGCCCTCCCCTTGTATTTGCCCCCAAATTACGGTATGATATCCCTTGATGCAAAGACCACAAAGGAGGGTTTTTTATGCGGGACGGATTTATCAAAGTGGCAGCGGGCACCCCGAAGATCCGGGTGGCGGACTGCCGCTATAACGCGGAACAGATCTTTACCATGATGCGGGAGGCGGACAAGCAGGGCGTCAAGGTCCTCTGCCTGCCGGAGCTGTGCCTCACCGGCTATACCTGTGGGGACCTGTTTTTGCAGGACACCCTGCTGTGTGGGGCGGAGGAGGGGCTTCAGACCATCCTGGAGGCCACTCGAAACTTGGATATGGTGACCGTGCTGGGCCTGCCGGTGCGGTGCAAATGGGACAACAAGCTGTATAACTGCGCCGCAGTCATCCAGAGCGGCGAGATCCTGGGACTGGTGCCCAAGACCTATCTGCCCAATTACGGGGAGTTTTATGAAGAGCGGTGGTTTGCCTCCGGAGCGGGTGTGGAGACCAGTGTGGACCTGTGCGGGGAGACCGTGGACATGGATGCCGCGGGGCTCTTTGCCTGTGAGACAGTGCCCAACCTGGTCCTGGGCGTGGAGATCTGTGAGGACCTGTGGGCCACCGAGCCCCCCTCCGCCCGGCTGGCCCGGGGCGGGGCTACGGTGATCCTGAACCTGTCGGCCTCCAACGAGCTGGTGGGCAAGTCTGGATACCGCCGCAATCTGGTGGTGGGGCAGTCAGGGCGCCTGGTGTGCGGATATGTGTACGCCGATGCTGGGGAAGGAGAGTCCACCACCGACCTGGTGTTCACCGGCCACAACATGATTGCCGAGAACGGTGCCCTGCTGGCGGAGCGGCGCTTTGCCACGGGGCTCACCATCAGCGAGATCGATGTGGACCGGCTGGCCTATGAACGCCGCCGGATGACCACCTTCAACGGCCAGAGACAGGCGGATCTCTGGCGGGCCTCCTTCTCCCTGCCCCTGGAGGAGACACGGCTCACCCGGGCGGTCTCTCCCGCCCCCTTCGTCCCCGCTGATGCGGAGGACCGGGCGGAGCGGTGCAATGAAATTTTGAAAATTGCGGCCCTGGGCCTGAAAAAGCGTTTGGAGCATACCGGGGCCAGGACGGCGGTGGTGGGCCTGTCCGGCGGGCTGGACTCCACCCTGGCCATTCTGATCACCGCAGTGGCTATGAAGCTGCTGGACCGCCCGGCCAGCGATATCATCGCGGTGACCATGCCCTGCTTCGGAACCACCGACCGTACCCGGGATAACGCCGTGGAGCTGGCCGAGCGCCTGGGGGCCACCCTGAAGCGCATCGACATCGGCAGCGCGGTAAAGGTCCACTTCAAGGACATCGGCCAGTCCATGGAGGACCACTCGGTGACCTTCGAGAACGGCCAGGCCCGGGAGCGGACCCAGGTGCTCATGGACATCGCCAATCAGAACGGCGGGCTGGTCATCGGCACCGGCGACCTGTCCGAGCTGGCCTTGGGCTGGGCCACCTACAACGGGGATCACATGTCCATGTATGGGGTCAACGCAGGCATCCCAAAGACTCTGGTGCGCCATCTGGTGGCCTTCGTCTCCGACGACAAGGGCAGCGAGGACCCACGCCTGTCCGCCGTACTGGACGACATCCTGGACACCCCAGTCTCCCCGGAGCTGCTGCCCGCCATCGAGGGGAAGATCAGTCAAAAGACGGAGGACCTGGTGGGCCCCTATGAGCTCCACGACTTCTTCCTGTACTACGCCATCCGCTGGGGCTTCCCTCCCAGGAAGGTGTTCCGTCTGGCGGAGCACGCCTTGGGCCGGACCTACGACCGGGCCACCATCCTGAAGTGGCTGAACAGCTTTTACCGCCGGTTCTTCACTCAGCAGTTTAAACGTTCCTGCCTGCCAGACGGCCCCAAGGTGGGCTCTGTCACCCTGTCCCCCCGGGGCGACTGGCGGATGCCCAGCGATGCGGTGGCGGCGCTGTGGCTGGAGGAATTGGAGGGCCTGGAGTAAGAGCTCTCCCGATCCGCCGGCCGCCGCGGCCGGGGCACCGCGGGGATCGGGCCGGGCGGGCCGCACTTTGCTGAAAAATTTATGGAGAGGACGTTGATCTGTTGAACCTTTATTTGGACCTGTTTCTGACCTTTGCCAAGGTGGGAGTATGTACCTTCGGCGGTGGCTACGCCATGCTGCCCATCCTCCAGCGGGAGGTGGTGGAGAAAAAGGGCTGGGTCACAGAGGAGGAAGTCACTGACTACTTTGCCATCGGACAGTGCACTCCGGGCATCATCGCCGTCAACACATCGGTTTTTATCGGCCACCGTCAGCGGGGGGTCCCAGGAGGAATTGCCGCCGCCCTGGGAGTGGTGTTTCCCAGCTTTGTGGTCATCACCATCATAGCCGCATTCCTCACAAAATTTGCGACCTATCCGGTGGTTCAGCACGCCCTGGCGGGCATCAATGCCGCAGTGGTGGCACTGATTGCAGTCAGCGTGCTCAAGCTGGGAAAGACAAATTTGAGGGGGAGACCCGCAATATGCATCTTTTTGGGAGTTCTGGTGCTGGGAGAGCTGTCCGGGCTGCTGGCTGTGGACCCGGCCACCCCGCTGGGAGCGGTGCTGGATCTCCTCTCCAATCCTGCATTCCTTGTGGTGGCAGCCGGAGCGACAGGCTGGCTGCTGGGCCGGGTGAAGCTCCCATCCCAAGGAGGTGAGGATACATGATCCTGATGCGCCTCTTTTATGAGTTTTTTAAGACTGGTCTGTTCTCTGTGGGCGGGGGTATGGCTACGATTCCCTTTCTGCAGCATATGGGGGAGACCACCGGCTGGTTCACCAATCAGGATCTGACTACTATGATCGCGGTTTCCGAGTCCACACCGGGCCCGCTGGGGGTGAACATGGCCACCTATGTTGGCTACCAGACCGCTGGAGTCCCCGGGGCGCTTGTGGCAACGCTGGGGGTGATCACGCCGGGGGCCATACTGATCCTGATAATTGCGGGATTTTTGCAGAAGTTTCGGAGCAACCGGAGCGTGGAGGCGGTGTTTGCCGGGCTGCGTCCCGCCTCCACTGCGCTGATCGCGGCAGCGGGCCTGAGTGTGGCGTATTCAGTTTTTACGGCATCAGACGCCCTCTCACCGAACAGCTTTCCGGCCATTCAGTGGACAGCGGTGGTGCTGACGCTGGCGATGTTCGCAGCAATGAAGTGGACGCCCCTGAAAAAACTTCACCCTATCGCCTTTATTGCGGCAGGAGCGCTAGCCGGCATTTTACTTCAGCTCTAAACGAAAAAAGTGTCCTCTTCCCATGGCGGGAAGAGGGCACTTTCTTATTCCGCCTCTTCATCGGCGGACAGGGACTCATAGTTCAGATCCGACAGGGTCCGGGCCTTATCGGCTGAGATGAGGAAGAGGTCGCAGCCGGGGGCGGGTGCCTCCAGGGCGGCGTAGACGTAGCTGCCATCCTCGGTCTGGCCGCCGATGGCCAGGGTGAAGGTCTCGCCCGAGGTCAGGGAGACGGTGAGAAGGGAGGCGCCGTCCATGCCGCAGGCGGACAGCTCCTCCTGGTCCGCCTTAAAAGCGGAGCAGCTGTCCAGATATAGGGTGGACAGGTCGTACAGCCAGTCCTCCAGCCCGACGGTCCCCTCGGGCAGCGGCTGCCCGTCCAGCGACCATAGGGTGATCTCCTCCGTCTCCGTGGTGGTCTCATAGATGGGCTCCCCGTTCTCGTCGGTCTCGCCGGTTTCGGTCTCCACCTCCGTCTCCCGGGTCTCCACAGCGGAAGTCAGCTGGCGGACAGTGCCGTCGCTCAGCTCCAGCTGGGCGGAGGTGATGTTCTTCTCGTCCAGGTCAGGCAGCTGGGGCAGCTCCATCAGGTCCAGCAGTTCGATGTCCAGGGAGGAGGTGATGGAGCCGTCCACCGTGTAGACCTCCGTCCCCCCGTCGAGCATGGCGTACCGGTGGCTGCCCCCAGGGTCCAGGCTGCCCAGAAGCAGGGTGGTGGACTCCCCGGAATCAGTGCGGGCGGTGAGGGTGTAGGCGGGCTCCTCCAGGCCGTAGTCGGCCAGTGCGTCGGGTTCCGGAATGATCCGCTCCGCCTTCAGGGCGGCCAGGTCCTCTCGGAGGGCGTCCAGCTCCGTGCCGTTCACCGGGAACTCGCTGTCCCCGTCCCAGGTCCAGCCCGTCTCCTCCAGGGTGAAGGAGAGGGGGCCGTCCCCGGAATCAAAGGAGAGGGCGGTGACATCGCTGAGCTGGAGCACATAGTCGGCCTGGGCGGCCTCCCGCTCCTCCTCCCCCGCGTTCCAGACCCGCAGGGCGGCGTAGGCGCCCAGCCCGACGGCGAGGACACCGGCGAGAGCCAAAAGCTGTTTTGTCTGTCGGTTCATCACAGTTTCCTCCGCTTGATCCAGTAGGCCAGGCCGCCGATCAGGACCCCCAGGGGGATGACGGCCAGATAGAGGGTGCTCCACATGCCCGGGTTGAGAACGGTGTTATAGGTGATCTCCAGGCTCTTGGCGGGGATGGAGATGGCGGAGATGTCCTCCATGCCGGAGGTGGCCGCGTTGAGGAAGATGTCCAGGTTCACCATGCTGGGGTTGAAGGTGAGGATGCTCTGGTCCACCACGCTCTCGGTGGTGAAGACGGTGAGGCGGGCGGTGCCGCCGTCGGTCTCCTCCTCCGCCTGGGCGCCCAGGATATAGGTGCCGGTCTGCCCGCCGGCGTCGGAGTAGCCGCTCTCCGTGGTGGTCATGAAGGGGGTCACGGTGATGGTGTCACGGACCGGATCGCACTGGGTCATGCCGTGGGCGCCGTAGATCAGAGTCAGGTCGTCGTCCCCGAACTGAGCAGTGATGGGGCTGGAGGCGGACAGGGTGGCGCTGAAGTAGAAGCGGCCGTACTGGGCATAGTACCGGGCGGTGTCCCCGATATAGCCCTGGGCCATGGCGAGGCCGTAGTCGGCGAGGATGGCATTGAAGTTGGCCAGGTCCGTGCGGGTCAGCAGGATCATCACCTGGCCGCCCCCCTCCAGGTAGTCCCGGACCATCTGGGCCTCGTCGGCGGACAGGTCGGTCTGGGGCTGGTTGAAGACCAGCAGGGAGCAGTCGTTAGGCACCCCGTTGTCCAGCAGGAGGCTGACGGTGGAGGTAGACAGGTTGGCCTTGCTGATGGCGTCGGTGACCGAGCCGCCCAAGGCGCTCTCCCCGTGGTTTTCGGCGAGATAGAGGATGTGGCTGTTGTCTGAGGTGACGTAGTCCACCGCGGAAGTGAGCTGCCCCTCGGCGTCGAACTCGGAATAGGTATAGGTGCCATAGGTGTAGTAGGACATGAGATCGGCCACCAAAATGTCGGAGAAGGGGACCACCCGCTGCCTGCCGGTGTCGGAACAGCGGACCACGACAGTGTTCTGGTCTGCCTCATACTCCGTCAGGGCGGAGGGGTGCTCCACAGGGTCCACGAAGGAGAGGAAGAGATGGCCGGACAGGGCGGCATAGTTGTGCAGAAATTTGGTGATGCGCTGGTCCGTGGTGTCCTCGCTGGCCAGGACGACCAGCTCCACGTCCCGCTCCAGGGCGGAGAGGTAGTCCGCAGAAGTGTCGCTGACGGTGTAGAGACTGTTGTCCGAGATGTCCCGCTCCACCAGGTCAGAGGGCAGCTGCCCCACCACCAGGTTGACCACCACGGCGATGGCCAGCACCACCGCAGTGGTAGCGGCGGAGGTGATCCCCTTCCGGCGCTGGAGGACCTGCACGGTGAGGAAGACGAAGACGGCCGCCATGGACAGATAGAGCAGCAGTCCCCCCAGATCGAACACGCTGTAATAGGCGAAGTTGTCCAGCACGCCCTGGAAGTCGAAGCTGGAGAGGAGCTGGGCCAGGGAGTCGGGGAGAAAGGACACCAGATCGGTCCACAGGTAGAGGACCAGCAGCGCGGCAAAGGTGCCCACGGCGGCGATGATCTGGCTCTCGGTGAGGGCGGAGACGAACATGCCTACGGCGATGTACACGCAGCCCATGCAGAAGAAGGCCAGGATAGCGGCGTAGTCCGCCGTCAGAGTGGCGGAGCCGTTCATGGCGATGATGAGCGGGCAGAAGCAGATCAGCAGGATGGGGACCAGCAGCACGGTGACCATGGCCAGATATTTGCCCAGGACGATGCCGGTGAGGGAGACGGGGGAGGTGAGCAGCAGCTGGTCGGTCTTGCCCCGCCGGTCCTCCGCCATGGAGCGCATGGTGAGGATGGGAACGGCCACCATGAAGATGATGGTGCAGCTGAGCAGGACATAGCCGAAGGAGGGGTAGCCGCCGAACAGGTTGTAGGCCATGAAGTAGATGCCTACAAAAAAGATGAGAATGGCGATGAACACATACCCCACCATGGAGGTGAAATAGGAGCGCAGCTCCCGCTTGTAGACCGCAGTCATGGCTCCGCCTCCTCTCCGTGTTTCGTGATGGCTGTCTCCGGAGCGGGAGCGGGCTCCGGCTCCGCCGAATCTCTGCGCCCGAAGGGGCGCCTGCGGCCGCCAGCCTGTCCGGCGGCGGAGGCGTCGGAGGTCAGCTCCAGGAAGATCTGCTCCAGGGACAGGGACTCCCGCCTCATCTCCAGGATCGGCAGGTCCGCCCCCGCACAGGCGTGGAAGACGGCCTCCCTGGGATCGGCCCCCTCCGCGGGAGTCAGGCGCAGCAGGGCAACGCCCGCCTCCCCGCAGGGCAGCGGCGCCACCTCCGCTACGCCGGGGACGCCGGAGAGCAGGACCCGGCCTTCCTCCGGGGCGGCCTTGAGCAGCAGGGTGATGGCAGGGGTGCCTGCCAGCTCCCGCTCCAGCTGGGCCGGAGTGCCCTGGGCCACCAGCCGGCCGTGGTGGATGATAAAGATGTGGTCGCAGACCTCCTGGACCTCGGAGAGAATGTGGGAGCTGAGGATCACAGTGTGCTCCTGGGCCAGCTCCCGGATTAGGGCGCGGATCTCCAGGATCTGCTTGGGGTCCAGGCCTACAGTGGGCTCGTCCAGGATCAGGATGTGTGGGAAGCCGATCAGCGCCTGGGCCAGCCCCACCCGCTGGCGGTAGCCCTTGGACAGGTTGCGGATCAGCCGGCCGGACACGTCGGCGGTCCGGGTCATCTCCAGGATGCGGTCCAGCTGAGCGGCCCGCTCCCCCCCGGGGATCCGCTTGAGTCCGGCGGCGAACTCCAGATACTCCCGCACCGTCATGTCCACATAGAGGGGCGGCTGCTCCGGCAGATAGCCGATGCAGGCCTTGGCCCCCGCCGGGTCCTGAGTCACGCTGTGGCCGTCCACCCGGACCTCCCCTTCAGTGGGGGCGAGATAGCCGGTCATCATATTCATGGTGGTGGATTTCCCGGCGCCGTTTGGGCCCAGGAAGCCGCAGACGCAGCCCTTCTCCACTGTGAAGCTCAGGTGATCCACCGCCAGATGGCCGCCGTACCGCTTCACCAGATTTTCTACTTCGATCACGGTCTAACCTCCCGTTCCAAATCAAAGATCAGAAACAGGATAACACCCAAAGCTGAAAGAAACCTGAAAGGCTGGCCGAAATTTTGTAAACATTTTGGGAACAAAAAGGGCGCGTCCCGGAACGAAAGTGTCCCAGGACGCGCTGAGAGCGGGAAGGGGCTGTCCAGGCAGGCTCAGCCCAGATAGGTGAGCACCGCCGTCTGGGCGGGGGTGTCTTGGGTCAGCTCCAGGACGTTGCCCTCATAGCGCACCACGCCGCTCTGAAGGGCGAGGAAATCCTCCACCGGACCGATGACCTCGTAGCCGAAGTCCTTGCCGCGGTAGTGCATGGGAACGACCACCCGGGGCTTGAGCTGGTCCACTACCGCCTTGGCCTGGCCGGCATCGATGGTGTAGAAGCCGCCCACCGGGATGAGCAGAGCGTCCAGACCGGACAGGGCCTCTGCCTGCTCCGGTGTCAGGCCGCAGCCCAAGTCTCCTAGATGGGCCACCCGAAGCCCCTCGGCGGAAAAGATGCGCATGGTGTTCGGGCCCCGCTTGGCGCCCTGAACCTCGTCGTGCCAGGTGGCCAGCTCTTCCACCTCCACGGCACAGGGCTTCCCGCTGAGGGCCACCGCGGCCCGGTTGCCGTGGTCCCGGTGCTCGTGGCTGCAATAGACGGCGTCAGCCTCCAGATGGAGGGGGGACAGACCGGGGACGGAGCCGTCCTCATAGGGGTCGATGACAAGGGTGCCCGCCTCAGTGGCCAGGGTGAAGCAGGAGTGGCCGTTCCAGATCAATTTCATTTCAAAATACCTCCTGATATGGGTTTGGATGGGCAAAATATGGAGAGGAATAATAAAATTATAGCACGCTTTTCTCCGTTTGAAAACAGAAAATCCAGGAGGCCCTTCTTTGAAGGCGGAAAAAGGCGGGAAGGCAGCTGCTGATGGGCGGATGGGCAGGGGAAGCGGCAGGTTGAGGGAAAGGAAAAGAAAACAAGGAGAGGAAAAAACAGAGAATCGGGAAAAAGAGAACGAAAATGCGCATAGAAGAACTTCAAAATTGCACTTGAAGCTATTTTGGGGGAAATTTTGATTTTTTTGCATTTTTTCGACCAAATTACAGTTGAATTTCCGGGCGAATTGGAATACAATGATAGCCGAAACGCGAGGTGGACCCATTGCTGAACATCGTATTGGTAGAGCCGGAGATCCCCCAGAACTGCGGGAACATTGCCCGGACCTGCGCCGCCACCCGCAGCCGCCTCCACCTGATCCGCCCTCTGGGGTTCGACATCAGTGAGAAGGCGGTGCGCCGGGCTGGGCTGGATTACTGGCCCATGGTGGACCTGCGGGTCTACGACGGACTGGAGCAGTTTTTTACCGAGCATCCCGCTCCCGACCTCTGGCTGGCCACCACCAAGGCGCCCCGAAGCTATGACCAGGCCCAGTTCCGGGATGGCTGCTACCTGTTCTTTGGCAAGGAGACTGCGGGCCTCCCACTGGGCTTTCGGGAGGAGCACAGGGAGCGGTGCATCCGCATCCCTATGCGCCCTGACGCCCGCAGCCTGAATTTGGCCAACTCTGTGGCAGTGGTGGCCTACGAGGCCCTGCGCCAGCTGGGCTTTCCCGGGCTGTCCGGGCAGGGCGAGATGGCGGAGGGGCTGTGACCTGTTTATTTCCCTTTCCCACGCCTGACGAGAAAGAAAGGAGCTCATAGAAGAATGAACTACAACAAGAAGACAGTGCGCGACATCGATGTGGCGGGCAAAAAGGTGCTGCTGCGGTGCGACTTCAACGTGCCCATGGCCAAGGACGGCAGCGGCGTCATCACCGACGACAAGCGCATCCGGGCGGCTGTTCCGTCCTTGAAGTTCGCGCTGGATAAAGGCGCCGGCATCATCGTGCTTTCGCACCTTGGACGCCCCGAAGAAGGCGTTTATTCCGAAGAAGCTTCGCTGGCTCCCGTGGCCAAACGCCTTGAGGAACTGCTCGGCGTTCCGGTCAGGCTTGAGAAGGACTATCTGGACGGCGTCGGCGTAAAGCCCGGCGAATGCGTCCTGTGCGAGAACGTGCGCTTCAACAAAGGCGAAAAGAAGAACAACGAGGAAGTGGCCCGCAAGCTGGCCGCGCTCGGCGACG
>ENA-ORRQ01001724-ORRQ01001724.1-human-gut-metagenome-genome-assembly--contig:-NODE-1724-length-15666-cov-12.385433_pt1 | contig 15666 bp, 9 predicted proteins | sample MGYA00242177_ERZ509138 | MGnify/ENA primary metagenome ERZ509138 (study PRJEB26280, sample SAMEA2338628) | human gut metagenome | biome: human gut; feature: human-associated habitat; material: faeces... | reverse complement strand
TGTGAAAGTCCTTTGTTTTCGGTCAAAAAAAGAAGGGACTAAGCCAGAATGCCTTGGTTTTCAAGGTCTTTCTGATTTAGTCCTATTATCGCACAATAATCCTTGGTCACAATAATCCCGATCTCGCCGTTTTCCATGTCTGAGATCATCTGCTGGAACGCCGGTCTTTGGAAGTTTCCTCCCGAAAAACCGTCATCCACATAAAAGCGGGGGCTGGGGAAATGGTGATCTTCCGCGAACTTCTGTAAAATGGCTTTTTGATTCTGGATCGAGTTCGAATCGCCATCTATCCCATCGTCCTGGCTGAGACGGCAGTAAAGAGCGGTTTTCCTGATTTGGTTTGACTGATTCATACAGCCCTCCTTTTCTTTGTCAAACCGTTCAGAGCATTGCGACACCACAATACCCCGAACGGTTTGAATTGTCCAGCACTTTACGCACACAGCTTTCCCTGCTGAAAGTCCAGTTCTGCCAGGGCTTTCAGCTTGTCCTCCACGGTTTCGCTGCCATGCCGTGGAAACACGGAGATGACTCGAATCTCCCGCCCGCAGGCTGTCTGCGTCCGCTCCACGGTGATATGCTCCTTATCGATGGTGATATTGGCTTTTTGCTCCATAGGCTCTCCTTTTACTATTGTTTACTGGTTTTGCCCACACGCCGCCTGTGGGGGCCTCTGCCGGAGGGGATGGGCAGGGACGCTGCCCGGTGCGGAAGAACGCCGCACAGGGCGGCACGGGGCGAACGGGCGGGTGTTTACTGCCCGTCCTTGTGGCTCAGATCATGATGGGCGTTTATGTGGTAGGCCTGTTCGAGAATGTGTTCCAGCAGGAAACGGATTCTGTCCGCCGCCTCCCGGTCCAGTTCCTTTGCGCGGGGATTCCGCAGAATCTGGCGGATATTGGAGTCGATCTTGTTGACTTCCTCGTGGAGCCGAAACCTGATCCGGCTGGGTCTTTCCACGATCTCGCTCTCTGCAATGAGCTTGCGGAAATAGGTGGTGACCGGCAGGCGGGTCAGTTCCCGATAGCGTTCCAGCCTTTGAAATTGTTCCTCTGTCATCCGGACAGAGATGCTTTTGCTGTTGTCCCGCAGTTTCCCTCTGGGAAGCGGCTTTTTGCGCTTACGGCGCATGGGTGAATCCCTCCTTCCTGACCTCGTATGCTGCCTGGGCAATGTCCTTCAGACAGTCGAGTGCTTGCTGGAGCCCCTCTGCCGTGCCATATCCGCTGTTGAAGGCACGAGCCACGGTGTTGATCTCCCGCCCCTTCTGATTGAGCAGGCAGAGAAAGTCCGACATGACACCGTTCCGACTGATGATGGGACGATTGCCGGCGAGCTGCTCCATAAGCCATGCGTTGGCAGACAGCCCTGCCGCCCTGCTTCGTTCCATGAGCCGGCTGTATTCTTTGGCACTCATGCGGACGCAGGTCCGATGTGTCTGTTTGTTCATAAACCACCTCCAGACCGCTTCCGGCAATGTTGCCGAGAGCGGTTTTCTGTTTTTTCAGATACCCCCTCACTACCCCTCCCGAAAAAACAGCATGGTGAATAACAAAAAATCCAAAAATTTTGCAAAAAAAATTGAAATCCAGGGTGTGCAATAGACACCCTCGCCGTCCAATCAAGGGGTCTTATTGACACCCAAAGCGAAAAAATCGGCAGACAGACCCTTATAAAGTCTGTCTGCCGATGGTAACATACCACAAATCGAAGAAGGAGGCTCGGAACATGATGTATGCTGTTTTATCATTGGGGCTGGCGCTGCTGGGCGGGATCGTCCGTCTGGCACAGGTGCTACGGTTGTCTGCGCCGCTGCTGTACGGTGCACTGGTAATCACGGTATTCCGCCCGTGGTATCTGGCCCATACCGCTCTGGCGGACGGCATTTTCCTTGTGCTGGCGGGTCTTGCGGCGCTGTCATGGGTGGTGACGCTGATTCGAGCGGTGCGGGAGACGATCTGGTAAAGTAAGGGTTGGCAAGATTGCCAACCCTTACTTTCAGACAACCTTGTCAAAAAGTCTGACCGGGTTCGGTGAATTCACCGAACCCGGTTTTCAGCGTCTACCGCTTTTGACAATGTTGTCTGAAGCGCTTTAGGGCAGTCCGCTGTGATTGGGTTCGGCCATATTGCCGAACCCGATTTTTACACTCACTTTCCGGCAATGCTGCCGAGAAGTTCCCGCCCGCGGGCGGCATGGGGGACTGGGGTTTACCCCAGCAAGCAGTATTTTGACATCAAAATGCGATGCTTGCGTCAATGCCGCCATAGGCGGCGTTGGAGGAAGGAAATTACTTGCTAAATTCTAGATATACAGGGTTGTATGAACACAAATACTTTTTGTCATGAGTCCATATCGTCTGTTAAATCAAACGCAGAAGCAATCTTGACTTTAAGGCAATCTCTGACTGCTTTAATTGCTTGGGGACGTTTACTATATATTTCTCCACCGTCAATCGCAGTGGCTAATTCCTCCGGACTACTAAGTGAGAGTAGGTCTAAGTACGCCATTGCTCTCGATGTTCCAACATAAAATACATTGCGTTCTTGAGGAGAGGAAAAAGTCTCTTTATCAATGTCAATGCAGATAATTACCTCTGCCTCCAACCCCTTAAATTTTCGAACAGTTGTAAAGAAAATAGAGTTTTCTTTTGGCTCACGCGACAGTATGTATTTCCCAGAAATGCAAAGATCTGATTGTTGAAGCATAGATTTCCCCTCTGGCTTCATTGATAGAACGACAATATCTTTTTCTTTGATACCCGCAGCGGTATATTTTTTTATTAGTTTGGCAAGATATTCTTGTAGCGTGGTTTTGCCATCAACAAAGAATAGTTTAGGTTTCCATGTGCTGAAACTATCAAATTCACGGCGCATCTTTATGCGGCTTTCTTCAAGACCGATGGGGCGAGTTGATGTAATAGCAATTTCTTTTGTATTTCTGCAGTTCCGCGAAAGCACCAACCGACATTCCATTTGGTCAAGCCATTGTGCATAGTTCACCCCCTGAACAAACTGGTTCTTATCATAAAACACATAAAAGCATCCGTTTTTTGACCTGGCAATGGCGTGAAGGAGTTGCAAGTGTTCGTCTTGAAAATCTTGTCCTTCATCAATTACGATATGGCAAAAAGGAATTTCATACTGGTCCCAGTCCATAAGAAACTCAGTAATCATTTCTGTTCGCTCACTCGGACTTTGACTAAAGTTACTTGTATATTTCGTCAGAAGGCCATCTAGCGTATAAAAAGCAATGCCCGATTCTGCGGAATATGCATTTTGCAGATGATTCTTCAGAAAGCGGTTAAAGCAAAGGAAAAGAACAGGGCCGCTTTCAGAGAGTGACTTAGCTTTTTGCACCGCAAGTACGGTTTTTCCAGTTCCGGCAACACCGTGAATAGCAGCTTCTTCTTGCTCTTCAAGATAGTCCAACAGATACATTTGTTCCGCGGTCATCTTTCGGAACATAGCTTTTGTTGAGAGCATCCTGCTTCGGATACTCTCAAAGACGCCAAATTCCGGAGCTAACGTGTCAAGGACTTTTGCCGTGGTTTCATTTGAGGGTACAACATGCTTCACGTCATAATAACGATAAACTTTTCGAATGGCCATTTCTGCAGAGGTGGGAGACTGCAAGTCATTGCTCCATAAGACAGTTTCTTCCTTGTAATTTAGCGGCATTGCCCCATCAACGCAAGCTTTGTCACCCGATGTGAACCAAACTGCAGAGCAAAACGAATAGGGAGAGGAGCCACCAAAGCGCCGCTTTATCTGGTCCAGAAAATAATATTTGCTACGCTCAGCTTGCTCCATCGGATCAATTATTTTTTCATGCCCGGAATAGCGGTTGATTTGAATCCATCCGCGCTCACGACTAAACGCAATCTGTCCATCTTTTACTTCAAAGACAATAAAGCCATACACGGGATGAAAAATTGTAAAATCCGCTTCTCCCCATTGTACGTATCTGTGAGCACCAGAGTATGCAGATTTCTGCAACTTTTCGTTCCAGCGCGTAGAGTGGAAAATATAATAATCATCAGGGAGCTGAGCAAGGAGTTCGTAGAGAAGTAGTTCCCCACCACTAGCATTAAAATCTTCCTTAGTTTCCATGCTGGGAATCATAATCGCCAATTTCTATCAACTTCTTTCTTTCAGCTTGATACTCAGTTCTTCTGGGGATGTGTGTATGTCCATCAACAACCAGTCACTGTTGTTCAATATGTTTTGAACATCGGCATCCAATGCATCAACGATCAAAATTCGTTGCTTTTCCCACGCGAAGCAGGGTTCGACATAGACATCATCCACATGAACATCCGGCAAAATCAGGGCTTCTAGGGAAATACCAGCGGCGTCCCATGCTTGTCCAATGGCGACATCAAATCCACTAACGGAAAAAACCTCTTTCCATGAAGAATAGTCGTTAGCATAAGTATCACCCTGAATAGCAATAGGCTGCGCTGTATGTGAGGAAACATCAGTGAAAATTTCCTTTTCTGTTTCTTGTAGTTCGACAGGAGTGTATTTACCCAGCCAATTCGACAAAAATGAAGCCGCAACATGCCGATCCAGGTGGTCGTGCACTTTCTGATTATAGTAGTTTCTGAGGCAATGGTAGCAGGATGGCTCGCAACTACAATTATGTACAACAGAATATGCTGCTTTCAAAACACGGGCGAAAGCCGCACCGTCATCCGTAACCAACCTACGCACATGACCAGCGCCACCAGCAACTGCGTCATAGATAATAATGGAAAATAGCAGCTTGCTGCTCCCGCTCCAGCTTTGCTGATGTAGGCACCCCTTTAAATCCGTGCGTTCAATTTCAAGTTCTCGGGACAATCCCTCTAACAGAGCGTACATGACGGAAAGCATGGTTTTATAGTCAGCCGCATCGGACGTAAAGAATGTCAATTTCACAACATCTGTTTTAAATACATGAGAAAGATACAGTGAATCACCGGCACCTTCGTATTTACAAGGATAGCCTCTTGAGGTATTGTGCTTAGTTTTTAATACGCCATTTGCGTCGCTTGTCCAGCCGCAAATAGGGCATACCCTATGCTGCGCAGAACCAATTACGACAAGTGAATCATTTGCGGTAGACTGCAATTCCACCTCTGCGCCATCAAACGAGAAAACTTTCCTTTTGATGATATCATGATCTTGATCACCGATATAATAATCTTCTGTCTTGTAATCACGCTCTGGCCTTGCCATCGGAGCCTCCTTTGCGTCTGCTTTGTCGGTGATAAAACCTAGCCTTGGTTCTATTGTTTTAATCCATGATTTTCCTGGTATTTTTGTGCCGCAAGATATGCATTCCTGTCCCGTTGTGCGGACCTGCAAATTGCGAGTGAAATTGTATTCATCACAAGTTTTGCATTTTGCGTAATACCCGTATGCTGCGGTTCGCTTTTGAACCGATTCCATCCTGATGTATCGGCTCTTATATAATTTCCCATCTGCAATGACCTCAGAACCAGGTGCGTATTCCGCGATTGCCATTTGCAAGTCACGCGCAAGCGTCAAATCCTCATTGCTGTTCCCATTGCGTTTCCCTGCTATTTGCAGTTCAACGGTATCTACAGGGAATCCATATTTGGGAAGGATGTTGTTTCTGGCTAAGAAATCAATTAGGCTCCTACTATATCCATCATCATCTGCGCACCGAAGCTGCTTCAACTCACGATAAAGGCCGCTTGAACGTTCTGGATTCGTTCTTTGAGATTGTTTCCACGCTTTTTCTAACTCGGCCAGTTCCCGTTTATAGCGTTCGACTGCAGACGATAGAATGCCATTTTCACCGATGAGCTCATCAACCCATGAATTATCATGAATTCCCATTGGCTGATGCATATCGAGCGGGACAGACTTTTTAAGGAGGCTTATAAGTCGTTTAGTAGGCGATGCCAAAAAATCTTTGAGTTTTTCAAAACCGTCCCCATTAAGAAATACGGTCGCATTATCTCTATTATAAACTTCGGGGTACTTCGCAAAAAATTCACTTAACGCAACAGCAAAAATATGCCGGTATATAACCTTTTTATTTTGCAACGAAAAAACAGGCGCAGAGATCTTGCCAGAAATGATACTTTCTGGATTCTCGTAATATGTAAAATCATGAGACGAGAGCTTTGCATATGTCATAACAAACGCCGCTGAGTGTGATGAACGACCAGCACGGCCAGCACGCTGAACATAGTTGGAAGGACTCGGTGGTATATCTCGCATGCATACCGTTTCCAAACCGCCAACATCAACACCCATTTCAAATGTAGTAGAACAACTTAGTGCATTGATTTTCCCATCGACAAATGCCTGTTGATATTGTGTCTGCCGATTTCTAGAAAGCTGTGCAGTATGCTCTTTCACCTGTAAAGGTTGCATTTTATCGCTGCTGTAGAGCTTCATATAGTGGTTGACGTTAAAATAGGTTTGTGGATCTTTGATTTCTTCTAACTGTCCATCACAACGCATGATAGCGCAGCGATTTTTGACATTATGCACTGTGATGCGTCCGCATTTTCTGCAGCGGTATGTATGTACAGCAGGATCAGCATTTAATCGAATTCTAAAATCACAGATATTGAGCGCATATTCGGCATTCTTCTCTTGCCCAAAAACATTCTCCCAATAGTCTTTCAAGAATTGATTTGCATCATCTTCCGACATACCGGTTGCAATGCAAAGTCGCTGTAAGCGAGTGCTTGGGTAATATGCGTTCTTTCCATTTTCACGTGCCCGTGCGGCCCAGCCCATCAGATTTGCACGCCCGACAGTTTCACTGCTTTTACAGAGGATCAAGTGTTTTTCTTGGGGCGTAAAGAAAATATACTCCCGTTCTTCGTCGTTTAGTGTCATTCCTTCCCCAGCGTTAAGTGCCCCCGTATAGCATGCATCAAGAATAATAAGTTCGAGGAGGCTGCGAGCTTCTGTATTGGACAGATTGTAGGTACCTTCAAAAAATGTAGGGAGATCGTAGTTATCGCAAGGGTCGTTCCGTGTATATTCAAAAGAGATAAGCCCCATAGAGGAAAGGCTTGTGGCACGTCTGCCGTTAAAGAGTTCATTGAGCAAGGCTTTCCAAGCGTTGTGCCGATTTGTTTCTGAAAGGCTGTCTGCATCACGGATTCCGTCCGGACTCCACAGGCGGAAAGACTGTTCTTTTTCAAAGACTCTAGCAAGACGATCAACAAACGCCGGAACAGATAGGGAGTATTCGCCGTGTGCCTGCATTTCTTTTGCCACGTGCCAAATTCCGCGTCTACGCAGGAACTCTTCATAGGATTTCTCAAGATAATTAGCAAAAAAAGCGGCTTCACTGCGGCTATCAGAGAAACACAGAAACTGCTTCTCCTTCTTCTTTGTTTCAGGTTCTTTGGGCCTGAATGCAATCTTTGCAAATGGTCCACTCAGCGGCCTTGCTTCTGGCTGCGCCACATCTGCTACGGTGACAATTTCTCGATCTGGGAGTTGTTCGAACAAATCTGTACACAAAACAGCAGTTGCTGCATCAGCACCTAAATAAAAACTGCGAAATGTACCATAACCGCAAGCAGGGCATTTGGCGATGTTCTTTTCCTTGGTTCTACTAACACGCTTTAACGAAACATACTTGACGTTTTCGCAACTGCAGATAGGGCCAAAGTGTAAATTTGCCTTTGCATCAATCCGGCCGCATTGAGGACAAATCACAAAGTCATCTTTACCAAGATTCTCGGCTTGGTCGGTGCCAGCCACTTCATCTTCATCGTCAGAACTGATTTCACCAGAAATAGAAGAATCCCACAGCAAATAAAAATCACATTCTTTGGGGTCGCGTTCGGTCTTCCTTGCCACCTGCTGAAAAAAACCGTTTTCGTCTTTCCCAACGATAGCGATTCGCCCACAGTCTTGACACACGGAAATTTCAAAAACCCGCTGGCCTTCTTTGCTGTGTTCCTGCCTTCTGAGATAAAGCTGGCGTGGTTCATTCAACGTAATGTATGCACCTTCCAAAGCCCGAACGAAGAAATGATAGCGTGCTTTTATGAGGTTTGCGTTGCCCTTTTCCGCTCGTGTGCATACGGCTACAAAATCAATTAATTCTTGTTTAGAGATTCCTAAATCACAGTGAATTGCAGATATTGTTTTTGGGGTCCGAGTTGCTTCACGAAAACGGTAATAGAGGTCGCTATGAAGTAAAAAATTATAGAGCTTTTCGTCGTCATTGCCGTTCGGGGCAAAGTCCGGTATACCATACTTTGTAAATGCCCCTTTGACAGACAGCAAGCCATTTGCAATGTCACCCAAAAATGCTACCGGATATATATTCCGCTCTTCAATTACAGGGCTGGCATCAACCGAACGAATTATGTTTTCTTCCTTGAAATTTAATCCGCATAACTGCTGCCCGAATTCAACAATGCTTTTATTTGCTTCTTTTCCCCCGAGCGTTGCGCTCGTCAGGATATATTGAACCTGATCGGTTACTTTCAGCCGCGCACGTAACCGTCTCATCAGCATGGAGGTTTCCATGCCGGTTGTACCTTTATAGATGTGGGCCTCATCCAGAACGATATACCGTAATTTCGCGCTAGAAAAGACTTTATCGTCCTTTGGCCGCAGCAGCATATACTCCAGCATAGAGTAATTTGTAATCAAAATATGTGGAGGAGTCTGCTGCATGGTTTCACGAGAGATTAATTCGTTTTCAAGCGGCTCTTTTGTGAAATTATCGTCTTTTGCATGAATTTTGCGATATTCTGCCAGCGCTTCTTTCTGCGTATGTTTTGTATTGCCGTTATAAAGCCCAAAAGTAATGTCGGGATAGTTGCGCAGAAGATTGCGCATACGCTTAATTTGATCATTGGCCAGTGCGTTCATCGGATAAATAATAATTGCCCGCACACCGCTATCGGCGAGGGTTCCTTGTTCCTGTTCACGCAGGAGTGCATTAACAATAGGAATAAGAAAGCATTCCGTTTTACCGGAGCCAGTACCCGTTGTAACAACAAGGTTGTTTCCCTCATTTGCCTTTCTTAACGCTTGCTCCTGGTGTAGGTAGAGTGGACGCTCTAATTTGATTTCGCGATCTTTTTCATCAATAGGCTCAAGCTGCGAAAATAATTTACTTGCGACCCCTTCATCCATTAACTCTGTCAGTGATTTTCCTGCTTTAAAAGAGCCACTAACATCCAAATAGGGTCCTTTCGCTACAAAGCCATCCTGCTCAAGTTCCTCGCGTAACTTTTGGGCATAATAAGGATCCGCAATATCAAACGATGTTGCGATGTAGTCGATGAAACTCTGTTTCAGATTATCAGATGCAAGAATTGGGTTGAATCTGTTCATATATCGTATTCCTCTCTATATTCGAACGAATCGGCAATAGGTAGCCATTGCCGAGCTTCTTCCTGCGAAAACAGTTCTTTTCGATTTAAAATACGTACACGTTTGTTTTGTGAGAATAGTTTTGCATTTAGCTGAAGTTTGTCACCATCTGCATTAAAAACCAAGAGGTGGTCATGTTCCACACAGAAACGGATTGGATTGATTGTTTCGTAATCGAAAGAGATTCCCCGATTCATGTAGTGTAAACGACCGTCAGGCGTTTTGAATGATAGAATACCCGTATAGAAATGATCAGCGTGATCAATGGCACCATCATAGTCATCAAAGCCGTCATATTGTATGTCAACGATAATAGCATCATTTATTGCAATAGATGCGGTTTCATCGTGTCCCGTCTCGGGTGACCAAAAATGTGCTCTTGTCAAATATACACGCTCATTAACAAAGCTTTCTTCAGGTTTGGCTATAATCTCATATACGGTGTTCCAAAGTAATTGCGGATCTTGCTTTCTCTGGAAAGGAGATGTTTGCTTGGCTCCATTTAAATATACACGGCACTCATATCGTCCTGGTGCACAGCTAAAGTTGCGCTCCATGACATCTTTTTTCAGCGTTTCACAGTAGATCCATGGTTCCTGCGACTCGTCGTTTTCCAATTGAATCTGAAATTCCGGGCCGCTGTCACCGATGTACTTTCCATTTGGATCCCATGTCAAAACAGAACCCTCTCGAGTGATCGGTGAATCGAGAAATATTGGTTTGAAGTGTATCTCTGTGAGTTTTTTCTGCACTACTATCCAATCACATTGAATCAACATCCCAAGAAGCAAGCTTTCTTTGCTCCCATCTATGGTTGTTAATTGGTTCCCGAGGTCAAATATTTTTTTATTCTTCAAGTGTTGGAGTGGCAACGGTCCAAGCATAGGGCGAACTGGTACAGACTCGGGGGCTTCGATTTGTAAAAATGTTGTTTGTGGTATTGCTTTGTACCATATATGCTCGGGCCAATAAAGTGCGTTTTCACCATCTATTGTAATATTGATTTTGGGGACTGCTAATTTGCAACAAAGGCCTTGATTTCCCAAAGACACATCTATTTCTGTTTGATTCTCAATAAGTGAGAATCGTTGTTGTATCGTCGTGCCAGACATGCTGATTTTAACGCTTCCAACTTCGCCAGAACGATTCAGAAAGAACGGGTTGGAAAACTGAAACGAAAACTTAGGCAAAACCATATAACAGAATTCAGCAACTATTTTCCCGGTTTGAAATTGCTTGATTCTAATATTGTGCAAGAATCTGGCTGCACTGGGAAGTGGTATTTCAATTGAATTTGTCTGACTATCATAGAATTCATATAGGGAGTGAGTTCTCGCTTTTTCGAGTTGGAGTTGATAATTTTGCGCGGCATCTTTAGGGTCTAGAATAATATGTAGTACAGGGGATTTACTAAAGGCAAGGCACTCATTTCCTTCCTGAGATAATTGAATCCCGTCGATTGGCATGGGCGAAAAATAACATCTGAGGTTGTTCTTTTTTGATTGAGATAAAAGAATGTCAATATGATTAACAACGATTCTTTGGGCGGAAATCAGTGAAATATCAAATAGTTTGAAAGTACCTTTTGTGGATAAATCACAATATCGATCCTTAGGGTCATCAATTTCAACTATATCATGGTTGCTGGTTAACAGGTGAATTTGGCCATTTGTGCATCGCTCAATATTGCTCTCAAGGCCAAAAGAATTGAAGACTATATATTCCCGGAATAAGCATGAAGCAGAGTCATAGATTCTATTTTCTGCGCAGTAGAGTTGGAGCCGAAAGTTTAAAGGATCAGCCCACGAAATGTAGTCCAGATCTATAAGGGATAAATTGTATTCCCTAGTTGTGTAGCACATCTCATTACCATAAACAGATAGCGTGCGTTCCGCAACCAAGTTACCATTTTGATATAATTTTAAGATAGGTCGTTGTGTGATTTCGGGCAAGCGAATGCTTGGAATACAAATAAAAATGCTTTCATTTTCCAAACGGTATTGAGGGTGTATCTGTTCACGTTTAGATGCGATTTTTGCATTGACCTGTCTGAGCCTCACATTTTGCATCTGCTTTTTTTCGGTGGCTGTTTTTTTATTAAACCATTCTTGAAGTAACACATCCCAGCGATTGTTTTTGTTTATCGCAGGGGTATCACCCCGTAAAAGCATATCCATTTTGCCGGCAATAGCATCACAGACAGCGGCCATATATATTGGTTCATGAGAAAGGAGAAACTTTAGGCTAGATTTTAGTCTCCAGAACCCTGAGCCAAAACTTATTTGCGCATCATCATTATTGGCATCGTTGCTAAGGCGTTTCTGAATATTTTCTGTTAGGATTTCAAATGCATTATCAGTGTTATTATATTGACACTCCAAGTTGTTTCGATAAAAAGAATAGATGATGTCAAATAGCTCACTAATAGAATCCGCTGGCGTAAGCGCTTGAATTCTTAGTGTGTTGTAGTATTTTTGCCCGTACTCAGCAAAGTATGGGACATTCGCACGAATCAGCTCCGTCATCTTTTTATAGCAACTCTGCCAAGACGGAGGCAGTTGCAATTCATCATAGCCCAATCCAGACAGAATGTCCTCCCACACTTGACCATCATCTTCAGATGAATTCCGCAGCGTGTCTATCCTTTGTGTCAAAAAAATTGCCGCACAGACAAGCTCTTTTTGCTCCAACTCTGATAATGACTGCATACTTTGTGACATAAGTCGGGAAAATAGTTTTCTCCCATCTGTTACAATATCTTGGAATTGGTCTTCTGATGGTATATACTCCCCAATAAATGGTGTGTTGGCGCATAAAACATAACATAGCTTTACTGCAGAGTCCCAGTCTTCAATTGCACAAGAACTTGCTTTCATAGTATCTCTGAGCGCATATTTGCTTTGTGTTTGTTGCGTTATGCTTTCAAAAGACATAGTTATCCCCCCGCACCAGACGTGATATTTTCTGTATGGTAGTTTGGAATACTTTCATGCCGAGAAAACTATTTATAAAAATAACAATATTCCCAACAAAGCATTTGCCGATATTACCAATCATTATAGCATATGTGGTCGAATCGTGGTAGTACTTTACCAAATACGGACATAAGATTTCCTCTCATATAAAAATAATGGACATCCTCTGAATCAGAGAGGATGTCCATTACGCTCACACCAAGCGCTTCTGTGATGGTCTGAAGATCATCCAAAGTAGGAATTCCTTCATACATCCAGCGTCGAACCGTACGGGGAGTGCGGTCAACAATTGCCGCAAACTCCTTTTGGGAAATGCAGCGTTGCCAAAGCATGTGAGCTAAGTTGCCCCCAGCAATTTTGGAGAGAGCAGCTTTTTCTTGTGCCATAGAAATTACCCCTTTCTATTGGTAAAATAGTTCGTCCTAATAGCAAGAGGAAATTATAGGCATTTGTAGTATAACATAAAAACGCATAAAAAGCTTGTGTATTACAGAAAAACTAAAAAACTTTGTCGAAAAAGTTTAAGGGGCGCGATTTATAGTAAATCGCGCCCCTTAATTTGGCATTGCTCTAAACGGTCATTGATGTTGTCCTTGTGCGTGGATAACTTTCGCCTCGGGGGTGTTTTTAACTGATTTTGCTCAGCTTTGACTTACTCGGCTGAATTACAGACCCTCAACGATCTCAATCCAAGCGGCATAGTGCTCGCCACTATCGAGCGTGATCAAAGTGCAGATCCAGTACTCGCTGTTAATCTCGGTTGCAGCAACCTTATCGGTAGCAATCTGAGGAGCACCGTCAACCGTGGCAATGTTGCCGTCCTTATCCAGGACAACAAGCTCAACCTTCTTCACGTTATCACCCTGGTAGGAGATATCGCTGGCGGTGAAATAAGTGCTGTTGAGATCAGTGGACAGAGTCACCTGATACATGGGGTGATTGGAAGTGTCAACGCTGTTAGCGGTAACGTCAACACCCTTGACCTTGGTGATTGCAGCGGCGACAGTCGCCTTGGGAGCCAGAGTGACAGTGTAGACGTTCTTCGCGGTACCATCCTCAGAGACGACGGTAACGGTAGCGCTGTGGTTGGTATCGAAGCTGTTCTCACCATTGTCGATAGTGACGACCGCGTTCTTGTCGGCAGCCTTGGCGGTAACCTCGGCAGCAGCGCCGAGGTCACCAGTCACAGTAGCGGAGAACGGGGTAGCAGTCTGCTCGAACTTAACAGTCTTATCGTTGACATAGACGGTAGCGTCAGCAGAATCGCCGAGCTTGTTGCCGAGGTAGATCACAGTCGCGAAGCCCTCGTACTTGGTATCCTTGGAGACAGCCCAAACGCCGTAGTCCTCAAGGACAGCCTTGGTGATAGAGGTGACCTCATCGCCATCCCAGGTGATGATCTTGGCATCGTCAAGGTCGATGACGTTCAGAGCGGAGCTATCCAGCGTGCTCATGGAACGCAGGACGTTGGCGCTCAGGGTGTACTCGGTGATGTAGTCAGCCTTTTTGGTGTTCTTGGTCCAAGTATCAACGTCGGTCTTCTCGGTAACGAGGACGACCTTTGCAGCGTCGGTCAGGACACCGTAGGTGCTGTTGATGAGGCTCTTGCTCCAGCCACCATCCTTGACTTCGAAGAGCTTGCCTTCGCCAGCAGCCAGCTTCTCGCCGACTTCCTTAGCAACCTCAATGGCCTTGAGCTCGCCGTCAACATAAGCATTGACGTAGTAAGCCTTGTCGGCGCTGTCGTACCAGTAGTTGCTCTTGCTGGCCTCGGGCATGAAGATGTAGGTGCCGAAAGCGGACTCGTTAGTCGCATTCTTGATGTAGACGCGGGTGACATAGTCGTTGTCGCTCACGGTGAAGTAAGCCTCAACGCTGTTCTCAGCGTAGTCAGGCAGGGTCTTGAGCGTGTAGGTGTTGTAGACGTACTCATCCTTGTCATTCAGCTCGCGGACGATGAACTGAGTGTTGCTGGTCAGAGCGTACTTGGTGGTCGTAGCACCGCTCTTAACGTTCATAACAGTGGACTCAGCCTTGATGGTGACGTTCTCAGCATACTCGATGTAGGTATCAACGAGCTTGGTTTTCTTATCAACAGTCTTGGTGGAGATACCCTGCAGGTTCACGCCGCCGTCCTTGTTGGTCTCAACCATGAACAGAGCCATGCCTTCGTAGTCTTCGTTGTACTTATCGGAGGTGGAGACATAGGCAACCTTCTTGTCGCCAACGATTGCAACGTCAGAAGCGGTATCGCCCTGTTCGGTAGTGGCATTGTCCTTATTCACATCGAAGTTACCGGAGAAGCCCTTCATATTGGCCAGACCATCGATGGAAGCGATCTCAACGGATTCTTCCTTACCGTCCATGTAGACGAGCGTGCCCTGAGCGTGAGCGCCCTTACCGGAGACCCACTCGATGTCCTTCAGAACAGCATAGTTGGTGTTGTCGATAGCGGAGCTGCCGATCACATTACCAAACTGATCGAGGAACCAGGTGTACTTGACGGAACCGTCCTTGCCGGCGTCGTTCAGATAGAAGCGGTAAGCGTCATCGTAGTCCTTGCCTTCGATGGTGTGCATGTCGGCCTTGTAGTAGATCTTGCTCTGGACACCCTCGAAAGAGTCAGCCTTAGCAACGATCTCAACGAGATCGGACTCCTGAGCGGCCTTGTTGGTGGTGCGGATGATGCTGACGTCGACCTTCTCGTTCACGTTGACGAGGACCCAGTCTTCCTCAGCGTAGTCGTTGCCCTTGACATAGAGGGTAGTGGCCTTGCCATCATCAGTCTTATAGACATCGAGCTGCATGTAAGCATCGCGGGTGGTGTGATCCTTGCTGTCGACCTTCTTCTCGACAACCTCGTTGACATAAGCCAGATAGGTGTCGATCACGACCATGCGATAGTCGCCGTCCTTGTTCTCGTAGAACTCGATCTGCTGGCCCTGAGCACCGAGCTTAGCCTTGGTCTCAGTAGCGGTCAGGGTGTCAGTGCCCTTCTTCACGCCGTTGGTGTAGATTTCAACAACGTCAGCGGACTTCTTGATGCCGAGAGCAGCGCAGATGTCGCACTCAGTAGTGGCAACATTGAAGGAAGCGTCGGGCTTGTCAACGACGGTGGTGGACTTATCACCGACGTTGTACTCCCAAGTGGTGGCCGGACGGCCCCAATCATCGCTGTCATCCTTCGGGGTCAGCTTGAAATTCTTGTGACCGAGGGTCTCGTTGTCCTTGAAGAGCTTGCTGTCAGCCTTGGAGCCGCTGAAGCTCACGGTCTGATAACCGAACGCAGCGGTGTAGGTGACCATCGGGGCATC
>ENA-ORRQ01001718-ORRQ01001718.1-human-gut-metagenome-genome-assembly--contig:-NODE-1718-length-15717-cov-4.754374_pt1 | contig 15717 bp, 8 predicted proteins | sample MGYA00242177_ERZ509138 | MGnify/ENA primary metagenome ERZ509138 (study PRJEB26280, sample SAMEA2338628) | human gut metagenome | biome: human gut; feature: human-associated habitat; material: faeces... | reverse complement strand
ATGCCTTCAACGAGTTCCAGTGTTCCGAAATCATCATCGGCATGCACATGCATCCTGAGGTTTCACCTAAATTCTGGGGAGAGTTCCATCAGAGTCTGTTCAACGGACTGAGCCGCCAGATTATCATGGCGCGCATCAAGCAACCGCTCAATACCCTGCGTCGCATAGAAGTGGCAGTACCATCCAGAGCCGAGTTTGAACCAGGCTTCTACAGATGGGTAGAACGTCTTGCCCGACTAGCAGGCAATCTGGATTGCCGTATCCAATTCCACGGTCGCGAGGAAACCCTGGCACTCATCAATGAATATATCACCAACCGTCATCATGAAGTACGTGCAGACTACACCCTGATGAATCATTGGAACGAGATGCCTCGAATAGCTTCCCAGATAGCGGAAGACCACATGTTGGTGATTATCACAGCCCGTAAGGGAACTGTATCTCACAAGACAGCTCTCGAACGCTTACCGGAAGAAATCACCCGCTTCTTCCTGGGAACCAATCTGATGATTATCTTCCCAGACCAGCATGGAGACTCCTCTGGCAATAACCTGACATTTGCCGAACCTCAACATCAGGAGGAAATCAGTGCTTATGTCGCATTCAACCAATGGATTAAAAAGAGATTCAGAAAATAATCCAAGATTTTCCAACAATAATAAAGGTCGCCAAGATTATGGCGACCTTTATTATTGTTATCAAATAGTTTATTACGTATTCTTATCGAACAGTTTATTTCGTATTCAGAACCAGCTTCTTGGCTTTCATCTTTTCACCAGCTACCGAAAGTTCTATTTTTCCCGGCTTATTGCCGGCTCTCAATATCACGAGGGCGGAACCCTGGAAGAGATTGCGCTGAATGGTCTTCTCCAACTGGGTCTTTCCGATATGAAGCTCATCCGAAGCGATGTTTCCGTTATCCACCGCCACGATATTCGCATCGCCTTTCACGGTGAAAGTCAACTTGTCGAATGCCTTGGCATCCTTCATGTTCAGCACTCTTCTGCCCTTCTTATCCACGGCATAGATGCGGACGTGCATCAGATCCTTACCATCAGCATGCCAGGTCTCCACATCCGGAACCAGCTTCAGAGCCACAGCCTCGCCCGTGGTCTCTATCTGATGGCGATCCACCACCTTGCCGTTCTTCTTAGCCACAGCCACCAGAGTGCCTGGAGCATAGGCGATGTTGTCCCACTTGATGCGGGCGCGGAGCTTAGGATCGTTGCTGTTCTTCTTCACTCCCAGACTCTTGCCGTTGAGGAAGAGTTCCACCTCGTCGCCATTTGTATAGGTATAGAGCGAAACCTTCTCGCCTGCCTCACGGTTCCAGTTTTCAGAAAGCTTTCCGGCAGAAACATTGATGCCATTCCACTGGATGTTGCCACCCGATTTCTCGATAACACCGATGTGAACGGTTGGCTCGTCAGTAAACATGCTCTTCACGAAATAAGCATCCGGCTTGGGCTGAAGAGAAAGGTCGAACACACCCTGGTTCCATCCCTTGACTGGCCATCCCATGCTCTCGCCCAGGTAATCGATGGCGCCCCAATAGGCAAGACCAATCACCTTGTCACGGTCCATCTCGTAGAAGTTAGGACCCATGGCAGTCACACTTGCCTCACTCTGATAGAAGGTTTTCTCCGGATAGCGCTTGCTGTCACCAGGGAAGTACATGTAGCGATAGTTATATGAGTTCACCTCAGTCTCTATTGCCAGGTCGGCTGGAATGGAATCCGTCTCCAGGTTGCGATAGCGCGGATGCATCGCCACGGTGGTGAGTCGGGTATCGTCATAACGGTGCAGCAACTCCTTCTGGAGCTTATAAGCCGTAACGCCCCAATCATTGAAAGGCAGGTTGCTGTATTGCTGCAACTCATTTCCCAGGCTCCACATCACCACCGAAGGATGGTTTCTGTCTCGCTTCACCCACTCAGGAACATCCTTTTGCCAGAGACTCTCCCATTCCACTCTGCCACCGGCATACTGAGTAAGCCACTTGTCGTAAAGCTCATCCACTACCAGGATGCCATACTTATCGCAGAGTTTCAGGAAATCCTCGCTATATGGATTATGAGAGGTGCGGATATGGTTCATTCCGAATTCCTTCATCAGTTTCAGTCGCTTCTCGATGGCACGCGGATAGGCGGCAGCACCCAGGGCACCGAGGGTATGATGATTGGCATAACCCTTGAGGAGAACCTTCTTGCCGTTCACCAGCAAGCCCTTCTGTGGGATGATTTCGATGGTGCGCACACCAAACGGCTCCTTTATCTGGTCGGCGATGTTGCCCTCACTGTCATAAAGCGTCACCTCGGCAGTATATAAATAAGGTGAATCCGGCGACCACAACTTGGCGTTTTCCAAAGAGATACTTGGCAATTCATACTCTCTGTCTCTCCATTTGGCATTGAAGTGGATGTCGTTCTTCTGCTCAGCCACCACCTTGCCATCGGCATCGAGAATGCGAACGCCCACCGGCATCTTGGCAGCAGTCTGTCCCTTAGCCACCTTCTGCTGGTTGATAATTTCCGCCTTGATCTTCACCTCCCTGTTGCCCTGTGTACGGATAAAGAGCGGATGGCGAGGGAAGAACAGATCCTTATTGGTAACGATGAGGTTGACATCACGATAGAGACCGGCACCCGTAAACCAGCGGGAGTTGCTTGGATTTTGCGTATCCGCCTTGACTGCGATTTCGTTCGTCTGTCCCCATTTCAAGAGTTTGCTCAGGTCGATATCGAAGCCCAGGTATCCATAGTCGGTACCACCGATTCGCTGACCGTTCAGATAGACATCGCCCACCAGCATGATGCCCTGGAAGTCGAGCACGATGCGCTTTCCCTTCCATTCGTCCTTAGGCGTAAGTTCGTAGCGATACCAGCCGATGCCCATCTCCTTGAATCCACGGGAACTCAATCGGCTGCGCACATTGCTGCCCGCATCGCTATTGTCAGGTCGCTCGCTGGCATCCGGAGCCACCCAGTCCTGTCCTATCAGGAAATCATGTGGCAGATTCACCACATCATCCACGCTCTGGGTTGATTTCAACTCAGCTATGTTCTTCACATCACCACGATGGAACTGCCATCCCTGGTTGATGCTGATGGTATCGCGCACCGCTGCATCAGCCGAAAGGGTTCCCATCAAAGGCAAACCACCCAGCAGCAACGAGGCGAAAAGTATTGTCTTTCTATTCATTCCAAATTCATTTAATATGAGATTTTTGAAACAAAAGAACTAATCATAAAGTTCAATGTTCAAAGCTCAAAGTTCAATGTTTAAAGTATTAATTTCCGTCTGGCTTGGTTACATCCTGATTCACGGATGGATACCATACGAATTGATTGAAATCATCAGGCTGGGCAGGATTGAAGTCCTTCCAGTCTGCACGGAGAAACTTCACGATAGGCAGATTGAGCTGTTTCATGCCCATCACCACCATCTTAGCCACCTCGTAGGCACCGTATGGATTGAAGTGGGTGTTATCCTCCAAAGCCTTAGTCTGGTTGGGATAAGTATTTGCCGGATAGTGAACCAGCGACTTCTTACTGTTCTCATACCCCAAGGTCTCGAAGAAAGTGCGGGTCATATCGTGAAGTTCTATCACAGGCACGCCCTCTCGCTTCGCCACAGCTCGCATGGCATCAGGATAATCGCCATGAGTTTCCTGAATCTTGCTATGGGTAGCATCGTCAAAACGGCGGCGCTGGGTAGGAGTTACGAAGATGATGTTGCCACCCTTCTTGCGTACCTCGTCGATAAACTTCTTCAGATTGAAAGAGAAATTATACCAAGCACCACTGCCCACATACTTCTCCTTCTGGTCGTTATGCCCGAACTCACAAATCACATAGTCGCCCTTCTTCATCATCGCCAACACCTTGTCCAGACGGTTGGAGGCAAGGAAGGAACCGGCAGTCAATCCGCTTTCAGCATGGTTTGAGATAGCCACCTCCGGACCAAACCAGCGGGTCACCATCTGTCCCCAGGAAGCGTATGGCTCCGTAAACTGATCAACTACCGTAGAGTTGCCACAAAGAAACAAGGTAATGGTTTCGGCTGGAGCCGGCTCCACCTTGATACTCTTTACTGCTGGGGCAGCACCCGTAAACTCCAGAGTCAACTTCTCGTCCCAGGTAAAGTAATCCTTCTCGCGAGGCTTGATCTTTACGTTCATCTTCGCATTGATATAAGGGCTGCGCTTGTTCACGATGAAGGAGTAAGTCTTGAACTCGCCTTTCCTGGTGCTCACCTCGTCGAGCATCAAACGGCGGTTCTCTGCACGAACCACAGTCTTGCCCGCTTTCTTCTTAGAACCGAGCACCACGGTCACCTTATAGTTGCCATCCGCCACCTTCACGGAATAGAAGAAAGGCGCATTGCTCTTTGCCTTTGGAGCAGCCAAGATGTCATATCCCTGACCCTTCTCAGCAGAATAGACAGGCTGCGCCTTCAACAGGTCGATATCGAAAGTCTGGGCATGGGCGGCTACCGTAGAAGCCAGCGCCAGCAGACCGGTGAATAAAAAATTTCTTGTCTTCATTTTGATCCTTCTTTTAAGAACAATCTTATTCCATTGCTTTACTTCAGATACTTCGCCAAAGGACTCTTCATCTTCTTCAAGCCCTTAGCCACGCACTTGGCATTATGCTGGGCACCCTTCAGACTGGTATGGGTATGATCCTTCTTGTAATAAGCCTTCACCTTCTCCTTGCCTATCTTATCGTATGAATCGGCAGCGATGTTGTGGAGGTCGAGGAAGGCAACGCCTGTCTCTGCAACGATTTCGCGATACCACTTGCCGTAGGTATCGTTTCGGCGCTCCATCTTTCCGTCAGGCCACTCGTTGCGAGGAGTCAGGGAAACGAGGATTGGGGTAGCACCCTTCTCGCGCACATCCTGGATGAACTTCTTCAGATACCAGCCGAAGGAATAAACCACCTCATACTGCTTGCTCTCTTCCATCTGATAGACATGGCAGGTATCCTTGGCACTAGGAATGGAACCGCGCATCTTCTTGTCGGTCATAGAACAGATGTCGTTGTGTCCGAACTCGATGAGCACGTAGTCGCCCGGCTGAAGACTGTTGTATACCTTATCCCATCTTCCCTCGTTGAGATAAGAACGGGAACTGCGCCCCGACTTGGCTGCATTCACGCAGGTAATCTTCTTAGGATTGAAGATGGTATAAGCCTGAGAGCCCCAGCCCCACATGCCGTCTTCGTCCTTATCGGCATTCTTCACGGTACTGTCTCCGGTGAAGAAGACGACCGGTTTGCCCGGTTCGCGCTTGAAATTCTCCACCGGCAAAGCCACATTGATCATCATCGCCTGCAAAGGAGCCAGACTTGGATCCTTGCTCTCTGCCAATCCCTCAGCAGCCGAACGGGCATTCATCATCGCTCCGAAACGGGAGGTGTGGATATGGTCGGTGAAGAAATGATACTTCTCCTTCCAATGACCATAGCTGTCGAGCTTGGCTGCAGAAATCTCGTTCAGATCTACAAAAGGAACGCCTTCCTGCTCTGCCACCTGCTTTGCCCACAATCCGAAGGTCTTGTTGACGCGGATAATCTTGTCGTTCTCATCGTAGGCATCACGTGGAGTCAGCGACATCAGGATAGGATGAGCACCCAGTGCCTTGCAGTCGTTGATATATTTGCGCATGTATTCGCCGTAAGTATAGACGGTTTCCTTCACGCCCGTCTCCTTGATGGTGACATTGAGCGAATCCTTGCCGATGCCAGGGATGCTGGCACGTGCTCTTCGCTATCGTAAGGACCATTGTCGTTATGACCGATGGAGATGATTACCCAGTCGCCAGCCTTGATGCCCCTGCGCACATCCGGCCACAGACGGTTATAGAAGGTACGGCTGCTCATGCCTCCTAGCGCCTGGTTCTCTACCGTAATCTTGTTGGCATCGAAGAACTCGTGCTCGTAGTATCCCCAGCCCCACTGACCGTTATTACCATTACCCAATGTGCCATTGCGCATGGTAGAGTTACCTATGAGGAAGAGCACCGGGTTGTTGCCCTTGCGGCTGGTTCCCGGCTGTATTCGAGCGGTCATCGCCTTGTTCAGGCTATCTACGGTATTGTCGATAACCTTGTTGACATCTTCCATCGGTTTTGCCACCTGGGCAAAAGAAGCTGTTGTTGCCGCCATCAATGAAATGGCGAATAATATTCTTTTCATTAGCTACGTTTTTTTTATCAAATTATTATCGTTATATTATATACAAGAGAATTCTTTCATTCTTCACTTAATCCTTTCTGCATGATCGGGCAGATAATATCCCAGATGTGGAGGCTGGTTATAGCCTACATTCTGCCATGCCACTCCCATACGGTAAATATGGTCGTGCATCAGGGTTGGAACCCGATATTCCGTAGGGAAATTGGTGGTGAAGATGTTGAGATGCGATGCATCGCTCTTGTCCCAATAAATGACTTCCTCTCGCCAGTCGCCGAAGAGGTCAGCCTGCAGATTCGGGGTCGCCTTCGACCAGTTGCAACTCACCGAGTTTCCCATCTCGTAGAGCTGTTTTCCATTGCTCAAAGGCAAAGCCACCGCCTCGCTGCCGTTCCATTTCTGGAGATAAGGAGGAAAATGAGGAGAACGCCCGTTTGCCAGAATTTCATCCTGCAAGTCACCATCCCAATAGATCCGGAAGTTCATTGCCGGCATTCTGGAAACAGCTCTGAAACTCGTTTTTTCATTACTTCTGAAATGATCAGCTTCATGATTCTTCTGAGAGGATAAAGATGATTCTGCCGAAACAGGCTTACCCTTAATGTCTCTTACTACAGGAGCATCCGAACACCAATATTCATATCCCCGATGCCTGGAATCGATATCAGCAGCCACTCCTCTTCCGGTATCTTCCTTATCGAGTGTACGGAACAGGATTTCGCCTGTTCTCGCATCCCGCAGGTCAGAACCGTAAGGATATTCTTCGTGTACCATAAAATATTCCAAGCCCGGACGGTCGGGATCCAGGTCAGCAAGATGCTGCGCATCGCCATGTCCCAATCCGGTAGAATACAACAAGGTTCCGTCAGGGTTGATGGCAGCCGAACCGTATGTGATTTCGTCACGTCCGTCTCCGTCCACATCGCCCACAGCCAGACTGTGCGCTCCCTGGGCATAGGCAGTTGCCTTACATCCATGAGCTTCCTTCAGCACCTTTCCGTCGGCATCGGTCACCTTCCAGTCGTTGGGAGTCAGCGAAGCATGGAGCCATTTGGTCTTGAGTTCCTTTCCGTCGAAATCTACCGCCCAGAGATAAGAGCGAGTATAATACCCACGGCACATTACGGCACTCGGCTTCTTGTCGGCACCCTCCAGGAAAGCCACACCAGCCAGGTATCGATCGCCACGGTTACCATAGTTTGCCTTGTCGCCCCAAACAGAAGAGTAGGCAGGGAATCCGTTCTCCAGATGCTCCCCCTCTTCCACCTGATTGCCCGTACCGAAGGCTCGGTTGGGCTCATACCAGATGGTATGCATCGCCTTTCCGGTTTCGCCATGGAAGACCGTCAGCAGTTCAGGACCGGTCATAATGCGACCTCTGGAATTGCTATAGTCGGCATGGTTGTCGATGGAGCGGATTCCTTCATCCGTAGCCACATCGCTCACAAACCTGCCCCTGGCATCTACCGACCCAGCCGATGTCTTGCAGACCATTTCTGCCTTGCCATCGCCGTCGAAATCATAGACCAGGAACTGGGTATAGTGGGCACCGGCACGGATATTCTTACCCAGATTGATGCGCCAGAGCTGGGTTCCGTCGAGCTTGTAGCAGTCGAAGATGACCTCTCCCGTATAGCCGTCATGCGAATTGTCATGGGCATTGGTCGGGTCCCATTTCAAGATGATTTCATATTCTCCGTCTCCATCCACATCGCCCACGCTACAGTCGTTGGGTGTATATTCGTAGGATTTTCCATCGGGAGTGACACCGCCGGCAGGACGGTTGATGGGCAGGGAGCGATAGAGATCATTCCATGGCTTCACCTCCTTCGAAACTTCTCTTTCAGCCGGAGCATCCATCCTGGGTTCCTTCTGATAAGTGATGATTCGATAGCTGCTGGCAGCAGAACCTTTCCGGTCTGTATAATTGGTCAGCTTCACCTGATGGGCGATGATCTTTCCATCTCTTTCTATGTCGAAGCATACGTTCTTGCTGTCCGTACCTAGCAATCGCCAGCTGAGGAAGATTCCCTTGTCCTGGGCAGGCAAAGCCACCAGGCCACGGTCCAGCTTCTCCATCTGCAATACCGGAGTCTGAACTTGTGCATTAAGATGAGAGCAGGGAGCCATTGTCAGCGCCATACTCATCATCGGAAACAACATTTGTTTGATTTGCATGATGATAGTTGTTTATTATTTTGTATTTCTGCTACAAAAGTACGCATAATCCGGTTCATCTACCTGGTAAAAATATCCAAAGAAGCGGACAATCATACAATTCGTCTGTTATTTTCCCGTATGAGAAGGAAAAAGGCGATACCTTTCTGCCAGGAGAAAGATACCGCCCTTTGTCATATATGATTCTGTTCTATAGAGATATCCGATTAGTAACCAGGATTCTGCATCTTCTCCTTCTCCTCATTGCTCAGGGAAGCACCATTCGCATTGGTGATACCGTCGAGGAATGACTGAGGAATTGGACGATAGTAATGCTTGGCTGGGTCGAACTTACCGATGCCACGCAGAGAACCATCGTTGAATGCATTCCAGCGAGCCTCCAAGGTCTTGGTACGTGCCAGGTCTTCCCAACGCTGGCTTTCACCAATAAGCTCACGGGTACGCTCATTCAGGAGGAAGCACATTATCTTCTCTGCCTCAGTGTTGCACTTCAAGGCTTCGTAGATAGGCTTGTCTGCCTCTGAGTTCAGAATGTCATCAACACTGTTCAGATGCATGCTGCTCTTGGTTGCGGCGGTAGTTACAGGAATGTTGTTTGACTCGAAGTAAGTGTTCTCCTCTGTATAGATGGCACCCTCGGCAGAGAAACCGCCACCCTTGTTGGTGCAGACACTGTTCTTCTTGTAAGCCTGACCACCGTCACGGCTGATAGAGCGATCCTCACCCTCAGCGTATCCGGCACGGTCGCGAACCATGTTGAGATACTTGATGGCATTGCTGTAATCCTTCTTGCGGATATAAGCCTCGGCAACCATCAGCACATCGTCAGCAGAACGGGCAATGATGGCATCGCGGGTACCAAACTGAGAAGCGATAGAGTTGCGGGCTCCGTCACGGAACTTAGACAAGGCTACACCACGGTTGTGTGGATAGATGGTATAGTAATTACCAGAGTGAGTAGTATTGTCCTTGGCTGTATTCCACTGGAATGGCTGACCGGCATAGTAGCGTACAAAGGTATGCTCTGGGCAGACCTTGCCATTCTTCAATACGAAATCCTCTGACTTAGACTCGTTGCCATTCTTGTCATGACCAGGAGTGAAACGGGTATCACCAGGATTGTTGACGATATACTTCAAACCAATCTGACCACCCACGAAGCGATGCTCGCCAGCTACATCCTCTGCAGTATATTCATCAGGATTCTTAGCCATGACTTCAGCATCCCACTTTGGAGCACCATTGGTATAGTTGCAGCCATACTTGGTGATGAATGACTTCCAGAAACGAGAGTCGTTCACGCGGTCGAATACCTGGATGGTATATTCAGTAGAGCTTACATAGCTGAACTCACGGTCGCCGGAAATATCTCGCTTCATACCTGCCAGGTTCTGATATACAGATGGGAAGCAGAGGTGCATCTGGTTACCGAAACGGCCCCAGGAGTCGCTGTTGTCAGAGAACTGGGCAGCAAGTACCACCTCGCTCACCTGCTCATTGGCACCATCAGGCTCGGTGTAGTCCCAGAGTTCCTGGAAGTTGCTGCACAATGGATGCTTCTTGATTACCTCATCGCCATACTTGATGACTGCAGCCAGGTCGGCATCCTTATACTGGGAGTTCCAGCTGTCGTGCAGTTCTGATGCACGGAACAGATGAGCCTTTGCCAGGAAGTGGGCTGCAGCCGACTTGGTGAGACGGCCCAGCTGCTTGTCCTCAGGTTCCTCAGGCAGCAGTTCGTATGCCTTCTCGAAGTCTGAGATGATCTGGGCGAAGCACTCCTCCTCAGAATTACGGGTATAAGTATAATTGATTACACCATTGCTCGGTTCCAGCTTCAATGGCACACCGCCATACTGCTTAACCAGCTCGAAGTAGGCATAGGCACGGAAGAAGTAGCCCTCGCCCAGACGAATGTTATACTTGGCGCTCTTCTGGTTGTAATACAGAGGCACGTTCTGAATCAGGATGTTGGCTGGTTCAATGGTACCATACATATTGTCCCACAAAGGCTGGTTGGAAGCTGTCTCACCAGAGTTCAGCCCCGTAGCATAATGGTTCCATGCTGCGATATCGTTGGCACCGCCGGTAAACTCGTCAATACCCATGTTATACATATTATATCCCCAGATATAGTTGAACTTGAACTTCAACTTCTGATAAGTACCTGTAGTCAGGTCGTTGATACCAGCCTCTGTCTTGAAGTAGGCTGTACCCTTCTCTGTAATCAGCTTCTCGTCGAGAAACGAGTCGCTGCATGATGTCATTGCTGTTCCCAATGTCGCTCCCAAGAGAAGAGAAGCGAATAATATCTTATTTGTTTTCATGATGAATGTCCTGTTTTTAGAATCCAATGTTTAATCCGATAACCCAGCTCTTGATGGTTGTACCTGAACCGAAAGAGGCTGAGTTGTTGTCATAACTCAAGAGGTCGGTATCAAGCCACTTGCACTTCTTGTAGATAGTGAACGGGTTCATTGCCTGAACATAAACCTTGAGGTTGCTCATGCCCAACTTGTTTGTAACATTCTTAGGGAAGGTATAACCCAGAGAAATGTTACGCATCTTGATGTATGAACCGTCCTGATAGTTCATTGAGCCAGAATAAGCATCTGCTGCCTGACCGTTAGAACCAGGAGCATAATACTCAGCGTCCTCATTAACACCGGCTATCCAGTAGTCCAGATCACGCATTGCATACATACCACCGAGGGTTTCTGCACCCTTGGTTACGGTAAACTTCCAGCGGGCATAGATGAAGCAGGACAACTCGAAGTTCTTGTAGCTGAAGGTGTTGTGCCAACCGCCTGACCAGCGTGGACGAACCTTACCTACAATCTGACGGTCGTTGGCGTCAATCTTGCCGTCAGGATTTACATCCTTCACCTTGATCTGACCTGGCTTGCGACCGAACTTGGCTGCTTCTTCAGCCTCAGAGGTCTTCCAGATTCCATCATATACATAGTCGTAGTAAACGCCGATTTCCTCACCTACGAAGAGACGATCGTTCACATTCTCCTTCACGCCATTGTTCAACTTATCCACACGGTTGCGGTCGATAGTCCAGGTAAGACTGGTATTCCATTCGAAATCCTTGGTCTTCACTGGGATGGCATTCAACTGCAGATCAACACCCCAGCCGGAAGTCTCACCTACGTTGGCAAATGTGCTGGTATAACCGGTCAGAGATGGGATGGTGGTAGCCAGAATCAGATCGGTAGTCTTGTTGTGATAGTAGTCAACGCTACCGCTGATACGGTTGTTGATGAAGCCGAAGTCGAGACCGATGTTCCACTGCTTGGTTCTCTCCCAACCGAGGTCGATGTTCGCCATCTTGTTAGGATTCTTGGCTGAAGCATCTGATGGCAGATAACCTACGGATGTTGTTGCTCCCCAGGTATATACGTTGCTCTGAACAGCACCCTGAGTAGCATAAGGATCAACTGAATAGTTACCAGAGATACCATAACCCAGACGGAGTTTCAGGTTGCTCACCCAGTCCGCCTTCTGCATGAACTTCTCCTGGTCGATGCGCCAACCGAGCGCTACGGATGGGAAGGAAGCCCACTTATGACCGTCAGCCAACTGAGAGGCACCATCGGTACGTACACTGGCTGTCAACATATACTTATCTGCATAGGTATAGTTCACACGAGCCATGTAGGAAGCCAACTGGCTTTCTGTCAGACCGGTTGTATACTGCAATGGTTTGCTCAGAGAGCTGGTGTTCCACCACAACTCATCGGCACTAGCCACGTTAGACTTGATGTTGCCGTTCTCATAGTGATACTTGGAAGCACTCTGCAAGAGGGTCAGGCCGATGCGATGGTTCTTGGCAATGGTCTTGTTGTAGTAAATCAGGTTATCGAGTGTCCAGGATACCTTGTTGGATGGGTTGTACTGAGCCACGTTGTTGCCGTCGCCGTTGATACCGTCAGCAGCATTGGCGATGCCCAGACGATAGTACTGCAGTTCAGGACCAAACTGGATGCGGTACTGCAAGCCCTCCAATGGCTCCCATATCTTGCCAAAGTCTACCTGAGCGTAGGCGCTGCCGTTGATGCGGAAGTTGGTACGCTTGTTGGTATTGTATTTCAACTCATCGATTGGGTTGATGATGTTCACGTTGTAAGCCCATGGATTGCGGATATAGTTGCCCTCAGAATCGTAAGGCACGGTCCATGGAATCATGGTATTCAGGGCATTGTAGTAATCGCCCGCACCGGTTACGGACTTGCTGTAGTTGTAACCGTAGTTCTGGGTTCCGTATGAAGCATTCATGGTGAAGCCCAATGTCAATGGAGCTACTGGTCTAGCCTCGAAAGATGTATTCAGGGTAAAGCGCTGATAGCTCTGACCTGGCTGAGTACCCTTCTGGTTCAAATAACCGAAGGAACCATAGCCCTTGAACTTATCTGTACCGCCCGAAGCGCTGATAGTATGCTCGTGGGTTACGCCGGTCTGCTTACCCTGTGAAGCCCAGTCGTAAGAACCGACGAGCTCTGGATGATAAGTTCCGTTCACCCAAGCCTGATCGATATTGGCCCAGCTGGCTGGTTCACCGCCAAAGAGTTTCTGGTCGCTGGCATAATCAGGAGCGAAATCTGCCTTTGGGTCACCATAGCCACCATAGTTGTATGCTGCACGGCGGGCATAGTCTATCCACTGTGTGGCATTCATCATCTTGGTTACATCGTGGAGTGTAGAGAAGGTAACGGTACCTGCATAGTTCAAGGTAACCTTGCCTTCCTTACCCTTCTTGGTAGTAACGAGCACAACACCGTTGGCACCACGTGCACCATAGATAGCGGTAGCAGAAGCATCCTTCAATACCTCGATGCTCTCGATATCCTGAGGGTTGATATTCTCGATACCACCGTTCTGGATAATCATACCGTCTACTACATAGAGAGGAGCACTGCTGGCACCGATAGAGCGCTGACCACGGATGGTGATGCTACCCACTGTACCAGGACGCTGGGAGTTGGTGATATCCACACCGGCAGTCTTACCCTGCATACCCTCCAGGGCATCCTTTACAGGCATCGCTGTCAGGTCCTTTGAATCCAGGTGAGCCAAGGCTCCGGTCACATCGCTCTTGCGCTGCACACCATAACCTACTACCACGACTTCATCCAAAGCCTTGTTATCTTCCTGCAATGTTACCTTCAGATCGCTCTTTCCGGCAACGCTTATCTTTTGGGCAATATAGCCGATATATGAGATTTCCACAGTAGCATTCTTTGGCACATTGGTCAAAGTAAAGTTACCATCTAGATCAGTTACGGCACCATTGGTAGTGCCTACTACTTTAACACTGGCGCCAATGACAGGCTCGCCCATGTTATCTACAACTGTACCTTTTACTGTTTTAGCTTGCTGTACTACATTTGTAGCCGCATTCACCTGAGTTGCTCCTACAGGGGAGAACATCAATGCTGAGCAAAAAAGAGTAACAGGCAAAACAGACTCTTTAAAAAATAGTTTGTTGTCCATGTCTTATTACGTTTTTTGGTTTATTTGTTATTATTTCGGTCGCAAAAGTACACTAATTCTTGCCAACAATACTTAATATTTTGGCTATTCACCCTTATTATTTGACATTTATTAGTTTTTTTGCCATTTTCGTTCATGTTCAAGCTTCGGAAGGGAGGGAGGAAGGGGAGTGTTCAGGAGTTAAAGGAGTTAAGGAGTTAAGACGTATGTCTTGCTGCTTAAAAACTACGCCAAAAAGACTATTGTCTTAACTCCTCAGCGACCGTAGGGAGCGATAACTCCTTTAACTTCTTTAACTCCTGAACTCGCGAAACTTGAATTGTAACTAATCAATATATATAAATATGTATAAGAGCATATATTTGAAGAAAGGTAAAGAGGAATCGCTCAAAAGATTTCATCCATGGATTTTCTCCGGTGCCATCCAGGCGATGGATGAAGGCATCGAGGAAGGAGAAATCGTTAGAGTGATTACACGTGGGGGTGATTTCATCGCCGTAGGTCATTATCAGATCGGTTCTATCGCCGTGCGCGTTCTTTCCTTCAAGGATGTAGAAATCAATGAGGAATTCTGGTGCTCACGCCTGGAGTCGGCATATAAGATGCGAGTGGCTGTGGGTATCGCCGAGAATCCTGAGAACAATACTTACCGTCTGGTGCATGGAGAAGGAGATAACCTGTCAGGACTCGTCATCGACTGCTACGGACCTACTGCCGTGATGCAGGCTCACAGCGTGGGCATGCACGTATGCCGTATGGAAATAGCCAAGGCACTGAAGAAGGTGATGGGAGACGAACTGCAGAACATCTACTACAAGAGCGAGACAACCCTGCCATACAAGGCTGACCTCAGACAGGAGAACGGATTCATCCTGGGAGGTGATGCCGACGACGTGGCGGTAGAGAACGGACTGAAGTTCCATATCGACTGGCTGCGCGGTCAGAAGACCGGTTTCTTCGTAGACCAGCGCGAGAACCGTTCGCTGCTGGAGCATTATGCCAAGGGCAAGAGCGTGCTCAACATGTTCTGCTATACCGGCGGATTCTCTGTCTATGCCATGCGTGGTGATGCCAAGGCAGTCCATTCCGTAGACAGTAGTGCCAAGGCCATCGAACTGACCAATGAGAACATCGCCCTGAACTTTCCTGGCGATGCGCGTCATCAGGCTATCTGCGAGGATGCATTCAAGTATCTCGATGACCACGACCAGCAGTATGACCTCATCATCCTGGATCCACCAGCTTTTGCCAAGCACCGTGCAGCCCTGCATAATGCCCTGAAGGGATATACCCGTCTGAACGTGAAGGGACTGCAGCGCATCAAGAAGGGCGGTATCCTGTTTACATTCAGCTGCTCGCAGGTGGTGACGAAGGACAATTTCCGCAATGCCGTCTTTACGGCTGCAGCCCAGGCTGGCAGAAAGGTGCGCATCCTGCACCAGCTGCATCAGCCTGCCGACCATCCTATCAATATCTATCACCCGGAGGGTGAGTATCTGAAGGGACTGGTACTTTATGTGGAGTAAAAAACAGAAGGTTATGAAGAGATTATTATGGATCACGTTGGTGAGTGGCTTTATTTTTGGAATGTGCAGTTGCAGCGATTCCCAGCAGGAACGCCAGCGGCTGAGCAAGCAGGAACGTGCCCGTATGGACAGTATCGACCGGGCTGCGCTCAAGGTGGGCGTGATGCCCACCCTGGACTGCCTTCCCGTATATCTAGCTTATGAAGACAGCCTCTTCTGCAAGCAGGGAGTGGATGTTCATCTGCGCTATTATACGGCACAGATGGACTGTGATACAGCCCTGATGAATGGCAGGGTAGAGGGTTCCATCACCGACCTGA
>ENA-ORRQ01001716-ORRQ01001716.1-human-gut-metagenome-genome-assembly--contig:-NODE-1716-length-15733-cov-2.532083_pt1 | contig 15733 bp, 10 predicted proteins | sample MGYA00242177_ERZ509138 | MGnify/ENA primary metagenome ERZ509138 (study PRJEB26280, sample SAMEA2338628) | human gut metagenome | biome: human gut; feature: human-associated habitat; material: faeces... | reverse complement strand
TTTCGCAGACAAATTTACATTTTAATATGTGAGAGGAATCGCCATGAAATGTCCGAAATGTGGTCAGGAGTATGAGGGCAGTGCCTGCCCGAATTGTGAACCGGGACCAGAGATTATCGTCAATAATGCAGATTATCTGAGGAGAAAAGAGGCGTATGAAAAGAAGCAGGCTGAAAAAGAGTCTGCTTCTTCTCACACAGACAAGCCGCAGAAAGAAGCGGAAGAGGAAAACGCCGATGACCGCAGAACAGTAAAAAAGAAGCCACAGGAACAGCCGGAGTATGAGGAAATCGATTATCTGGGTATGATGAAAAAGGTGTATGATACCGGAAAAGAAGCAGCAGGCAGTGCCGCAGAGGAGCTAAAGAAACGAAAAGGCTTTTTTAGCAGATACCGGAAACGGATTATCGCGGCAGTGCTGGTTGTATGTGTACTGACAGGCGGCGGATTTGGCATTTACAAGCTTGCTTCCCGTAAAAATTATGTGCTTTATATGAGTTCCGGTGCAAAGATTTACAATGTTGCAGGGCTGGAAAATAATTATGTGTGTGAAAATAAGCAGGCGGTTTTTGCAGTCGATAACCGTACATTTTACACGCCGCAGTTTCCACAGCAGATTGATGCCGATGCGGTGACAAATACGCTTGCAAGCGACAACGGGGAATATTTTGCGGCAACCGTCTATGATGAGGGCAGTGCGCAGTATGCGCTGTATACATGGAAAGATGGACAGGATGCGGTACAGGTGTCTAAAAATGCCTATGATAAAGATATCGGTTATATTACGAATAAAGGAAAAGTTATTTATTCCGATGTCGAGGTTGTCAATGAGGAAGGCGGACTCGGAGCTATGCAGTTATATGTATACGATGCGTCCGGAAAGCTTACACTCATAGAAGGGCAGATAAAGGAATATTTTGTGTATGCGGCAGAAGAAAAAATTGTCTGCTACAACAAAAATAATGTATTGTATCTGTATGATTATGATGAGAATAAAAAAGAAAATGAATTATCTGACAGTGTCAGAAGCGTGTATGCAGAAAGTGCGAAGGCAGATAACTTTTTTACGGCAAAGGCAGATACGGTAAATACTTCAAAGAATGCCCATGCGCTGATTTTCAGTGACGACGGTGAGTGGTACTACTACAACATTTCAGAACAAAAGACAAAGTATATGATGCAGGAACTGTCATCTTCCGTAGAAATCATTTATGAGGAAAAGGCAGGGTATCTGTATCTTTTAGCACCGAATAAAATTACCTATGCGGAATTGTCACAAGACGGTATTAAAGAACGTGTGCAGGTTGATACACTGCTGCAGGCAGATTATGAGTATCTTCCGGCGGATAATATACTGGTGTACATTAATGCAGACGGTACACTCTGTTACAGTGAAAAAGGAAAGAAAAGCGGGATTACATCCGGCGTCACGGCAGGAACACTCAGCAGTGTGGACAATACACAGAACGGTATTACTTATATCAAAGACGGTGTGCAGTATTATTGTGCATCGGTAAAGGGCAGTCCTGTAAAAATGTGTGAGCAGACGGAACAGACAGACACGGCATATACACTGCTGTATAAAAACAGGCTGTATTTTTACGATGCCGACGGACAGCTTTATTCCTGTGCAAAAAAAGGGAATGGGCTTGAGAAGGTTGGCGATGTCAGCCGTTTCTGGCTTGGAACAAAATATCAGTAAAACGGTAAAGTATTTAATGCAACAGTACCGGGCAGAAAGACGATAATCTGCCGGTGCGGGTGCAAAGTAAAAAAGGACGGAATCAACAGTATCTGAAACAGATTTAAGTTTCAGATACCGGGGATTCCGTTTTTTGCGGCTTATTGTATGCTGTTTTATCGTTTTTTTATCCTGTACGGTTATGCTGTATTTCTAAATCACGCGGCACCGGTAAGTTTCCGGAACATTTTAAACAGTGCATCGCCGTATGTGGCAGAAGAAACAGACTGCGCGGCAGTGATATCGACCGTGCCGATGGTCTTTCCGTCCAATGTGTATGTCAGGGTGCCGATGACGTCCCCCTCGTTTACAGGTGCTGTGACTGTTTCAGGGAGAGTCAGTTGTTTTTCGATGCTGGCGGTATCGACAGGTTCTAAGAATAAGGTCGAAAATTCTTTTGCATAGGAAAGTGAAAGCGTATCGCACCGCCCACCGGATACGGATAGGTTTGGGAGCTGCGGCATTTCAGTATCGTGATAAATGTCGCATACACTATATCCGTAATTCAGCAGCGTTACGGCATCTGAAAAACGGGTCTTACTGTCGGGAGCAGCCATGATAACGGCAATTAATTCAACACCGTCTTTATTGGCGGTTGCAGAAAGACAGCATTTGGCAAGTCCGGTAGAACCGGTCTTTAAGCCTGTTGCCCACTGATATTGTTTAATAAGCTTATTCGTGTTTGTCAGACCGAACTCATTTTCGCCTTTGCGGGTAACGTGCGTAATCGTATCCATCCAGATGGTTGAGTAATTGTGAATCTGAGGATACTGCACAATCAGTTCACGGCTCATCAGGGCAACATCCCTTGCAGTTGACATATGCCCGTCTGTATCCAGTCCGCAGCAGTTGATAAAAGTAGTGTTATTCATGCCAAGTCCTTTGGCACGCTCATTCATTTTGGCAACGAAGCCCTCCTCGCTGCCGGCAATCAGTTCTGCCATGGCAACACAGGCATCGTTGGCACTGGCAACACTGATACATTTAATCATGGTTTCTACCGTCTGTGTTTCGCCGGGTTCTAAAAAGACCTGGCTGCCGCCCATGGAAGAGGCATATTCGGATACGGTCACATCGTCGGTCAGGTTGATTTTACCGGAGTTTAATGCATCAAAAATCAGAATTAATGTCATGATTTTTGTAATGCTTGCGGGGTGTAAGACTGTATCGGCATCTTTTTCATAAATCACCTGTCCGGTGGAAGCTTCCATTAAGATGGCAGCGGGCGAGGTAATGGCAGGACCATTGTCGGAATTTCCGGCATATGTAATGCAGGGGAAAACGGAGGTTAACAAAAAACATACGGAAAGAAGTAGGGCAGTCAGACGGACTGCCGGATAAAGAAGAACAGTTTTACGCATAAGAAGCTCATTTCCGCTAAAAAGCAATTCATTTTCTTAATGCAGTATATGAAATAGACTTAATTTGTATGCTTTTGCTGTATTTTTTTGTGAAAAATAGGCAAATCTGCTTTCGGGTAGTGAAATTTGAAGAAAAATATGTTATATTTCTTATTATTGGGTTTACTAGAGCCTGTGGAGGAATAAATGAGTAGTAATGTAAAAGATGTTATTTATTCTGTTTACAGAATACGGATGAGTGATTACCGTATCATCTCGGCAGATGAAAATTTTGAGAAACTGACAGGATATACTGAAAAAGATTACAGAGAAAAGCAATTAAAACATACCGATTTGATCCCGGCAGAAGATATCGTTGAATATATAGAAAAGATGATGCAGATACGCAGGAATCAGAACGAAAATATACAGGAACACCGTCTGGTGAGAAAGAATGGCGATATCATTGTAGTTTTCTGTTATGGAAAAATCTACAAAGATGAAAAGACCGGGGAAGTGCAGGCGCAGATTATTGTTTCAGATGTTACCGATACAGCGCCGCTTTCCCAGGTTAAAACAGAAAGCAGCAGTTATATGGAAATATCAGAACATGATATGCTTACAGGTCTTTATAACCGAGGCAGTTTTGAAAAACGGGTAAATCATGATTTAGCACTGTTTAATGATGGCAACTGTGCGATTATTGTAATGGATATCCGTGAATTAAAATGGATTAACGACACATACGGACGTTCCGCGGGGGACATGGTAATCAACAATATGGCTGCCAATATGGTATCTATATTCCGTTCCGATGTGGTGATGTCCCGTATTGGCGGCGATGAGTTCTGTCTGTATATTCCACTGTACGAAGAAAAGATGCAGCAGCAGTATATGGATAAAATTATGCAGGTAGCAGAGCAGACAACAATTACCGGATATCCGGATGTGCGGATAAAAGTGACAGTGGGAACAGCGGTGAGTTCACGTTTCGGCACAGATTTCTGGCAGCTTTACAGCAGCGCGGAAACGGCGTTAAAACAGGCAAAAGAAAAGGGAATGACAGGTGTTTCCGTACAGGCTGACAATCCGGTATATAAAGAGGCATATACAGAATCCATTCTTGTAGTAATGGCAAATGATGGTATCCAGCATATGGTGGGAGATATCTTTACGGGAAAATATAAAATTATTAAAGCGGATTCCAGTCAGGAGGCAATCGAAATTGTTGATGAAAAAAAGGATTCTCTGTGTCTGGTGCTGACGGAAATGTATGCCAATGGGATAAACGGTTTTGATTTACTTGATTATATGCGGAAAATGGATTATATCGATAATGTTCCGGTTGTTTTTTTATCCGGTGAATATATAGAAGATGTCTATAAAAATGCATTTGCACATGGTGTTATTGATATTGTGACAAGTCCGATTGATACATACAGCTTCAGCAGCCGCTTAAATAACATCATTGATTTATATAAACACAAAAATGCGTTAGAAGAAAAGAACATGCGTCAGACCCGGAAGATACAGCGGTTGAATGAAAAAATTATTGAATCTTTGGGCAATGTTGTAGAATTCCGTGATGTGGAATCCGGTGCGCATATTAAGCGTGTGAAATTTTTTACAAAAATCCTGGCGGAATGTGCAAAAGAGGAATGCCCGGAATATGGACTGACCCAGAACGATATTGATATGATTGTACAGGCATCGCCATTACATGATGTGGGAAAAATTTCAATTTCCGATACGATTCTGCTAAAGCCGGGAAAACTCACACCGGAAGAATTTGAGATTATGAAGACCCACACAACGAAAGGATATGATATTATTCTTCGTATTTTTAACGATGAAGGGGAAGAAGAATATATGCAGTACTGCTCGCAGATTGCAAGGTATCATCATGAAAAATTCGATGGGGGCGGATATCCGGAAGGACTTACAGGAGATGAAATTCCAATTGGTGCACAGCTGGTGTCACTGGCAGATGTCTATGATGCGCTGATTAGTAAACGCTGTTACAAACCGTCATTTTCATATGATACAGCTTATCAGATGATTCTGGACGGAGAGTGTGGTATATTTAACCCAAGATTATTACAATGCTTTATAAAGAAAAAGAATGAATTAGAGGCAATGGCAGAACAGTTTAAAGACTAAAAGGGGATAGTGTGAAAAAGCCTTAAATCAAAGCTTTTTCATACAGGGATTTGTTTTTGAGCAAAAACAAATCCCCTTGATGGCAGATGAGGAACCGCCTGCGCGGATTTCTCATCGCCCCTTCGCAACAAGTTGCCAAGGAATGAGGATAACTATGGATTTATTTGATTATATGCGTGAAAATACAATAAAGCAGGAATCGCCGTTAGCATCTCGTTTAAGACCGCAGACACTGGATGAAGTGGTGGGGCAGCAGCATATTATCGGAAAGGACAAGCTGCTCTACCGCGCCATTCAGGCAGATAAATTAAGCTCCATTATTTTTTACGGACCGCCGGGAACGGGAAAGACGACACTGGCAAAGGTCATTGCTCATACGACTAGTGCGGCATTTGAACAGATTAATGCGACTGTTGCCGGGAAAAAAGATATGGAAGACATTGTTGCCAAGGCAAAAGATAATCTCGGCATGTACGGTAAAAAGACGATATTGTTTGTCGATGAAATTCATCGTTTTAATAAAGGACAGCAGGATTATCTGTTACCGTATGTGGAGGATGGGACGCTGATTTTAATCGGAGCGACAACGGAAAATCCCTATTTTGAAGTCAACGGCGCTCTTTTATCCCGCTCGGTTATTTTTGAATTAAAGCCGCTTGAAAAAGAAGATATTAAAAAGCTGATTGTGCGTGCCGTACAGGACGAAAAAAAAGGCATGGGCAGCTTCCATGCACAGATTGACGAAGATGCGCTGGAATTTCTTGCAGACGTAGCAAACGGCGATGCAAGAAGTGCGTTAAATGCAGTAGAACTGGGAATTCTTACAACGGCAAAATCAGAAGACGGAAAAGTGCATATCACACTGGATACGGCACAGGAATGTATCCAGAAGCGTGTGATCCGCTATGATAAAACAGGCGATAACCACTATGATACGATTTCAGCATTTATTAAGAGTATGCGCGGCTCAGACCCGGATGCCACCGCCTATTATCTGGCAAGAATGTTATATGCCGGGGAGGATGTGCGGTTTATTGCAAGGCGGATTTTAATCTGTGCGAGTGAAGATGTGGGCAATGCAGACCCGCAGGCATTGGTAGTTGCTTCGGCGGCGGCACAGGCGGTTGAGCGGCTCGGTATGCCGGAAGCACGGATTACGCTTTCACAGGCGGCGTTGTATGTGGCATGCGCACCGAAAAGCAATGCGGCTTATATGGCAGTCGATAAGGCAATGGAAGTGGTAAAAACACAAAAGACCGCTCCAATTCCGGCACATTTGCAGGATGCCCACTATAAGAGTGCGGCAAAGCTAGGTCACGGTGCAGGGTATCTGTATGCACATGATTATAAGAACCACTATGTCAGACAGCAGTATCTGCCGGATGCATTAAAAGACAGTCGTTTTTATGAAATGACAGAAATCGGTTACGAGAAAAAGATGAAAGAGCATTTAGATAAAATCAAAGCGGAGGCTGATTCCGAATGAAGGAGTATATCAATCGATTAGCAAGAGGAAAATTTACATATCAAAGACCGGAATTAGAAGTGCAGGATTATACGCTGACCGGCAGTGTCACGGCAGGCGGACAGGGAATGTTTACGTTCCGGTTTACGGCATCACAGCCGGCTTACGGCATTGTATTATCCAGTCATGCACGTGTCCGCATTGAAAAACCCCAGTTTGGCACGACACCGGCAGAGATAGTTTATACGGTAGATGCCGCGGATTTAAAAGAAGGTACGGTGATTCAGGGACAGTTTTATATTGTCAGCAGTGCGGGTGAAAAAAGCGTATCTTATGAATACACGGTTGAAGCGCAGAAGGTCATGACCAGCATGGGAGCAGCAGGCAGTATGTTTCATTTTGCCAATCTTGTACAGACTTCACCGGAGGAGGCAGCAGGCTTTTTTTTATCGCCGGATTTTAAACGGATATTTTTAAAAAACGATCCGGTACAGACCAATATTTATGATGTGGTAAAAGGCGCTAAAAACGGCAGTGAAGCCAACGTTTATGCAGCAATGGAAGAATTTTTAATTGCCGTGCGGAAAAAATCACCGGTTGGCATAGATGTTTTTCCGCAGACAAAGACATTTGCGGATTTTACGGAAAGCGTGAAAGAGCGTATAACGATTACCAGGAGCGGCTGGGGGTATACGGAGCTTACGGTTGAAACGGATGTACCGTTTATCTGTCCGAAGATAACACGCATTACGTCTGAGAATTTTACGGGCAATAAGTATGAACTGGAATATGTCATTGATGCGGACAAGCTGCACGCGGGCAGGAACTGGGGCAGAATGACAATCTGTTCTTTTACGCAGAAATATACGGTTGAAATTGAAGTAGACTGCGCCGGACAGGAAAATACGCACCGTGAGAAAAAGCAGGCGGTGCTTGCACTGGTTCAGGAATATTTAAGTTTCAGAATGAAGCGGGAAGACAAGAGGGCATGGCAGGACAAATCTTTACAGATTATAGAACGCATGCGCGGTATCTGCGATGACGATATTTTTTTCAAGCTGGCACAGGCACAGATTCTGCTGGTGCAGAACCGCAGTGATGAAGCCGGCTGGCTGATTGACAATGTCAGGGATTTTCTTGAAGAAAATAAGGACAGCCATGTGGAATTGTACTGTTATTACCTGTATGTCAGTGCAATGTATTATAAAGATAAATCCTATACCTTTGCGGCAGTTAAGGTAATCCGGGATTATTATGAAAACGGCTATGATACGTGGCGCGTTCTGTGGGTTTTATTTTATCTGGATGCTGCGGAAGATGCAAATAAGAGCATTAAGCTTTTACGGATTAAGGATGCATACCACAATGGCTGTGTAAGTCCTGTGATGTATTATGAAGCGTTACAGATTTTAAATGCACAGCCGGAGCTTTTGCGTGTGTTAAACGATTTTGAACTGCACATTTTACAGTTCGGTTGTAAGTACGGCATAATTTCCACGAAACTGACTTTGTATGTGTGTGAAATGATTGCAAACGGTAAAGTGGCAGATATGCAGTATTTAAGACTGCTTAAAGCATTAAACGACTTTTTTGACAAGGATGAAATCTTAACCGTACTTGTTACACATATGATCCGCAATGAGCTGGTTGGACCGGAATACGCAGGACTGTACGAGAAGGGAATTCTGCGTGGACTCCGCATTACGCGTCTGTATGAATTTTATATAGAAAGTTTAGATAAAAAAGAATTAAAACGCCTGCCGCAGATTGTACTGCGTTACTTTACATATGAGAGCAGTTTAAGTACAAAAAGCAAAGCATATCTGTATGCGGACATTTTAAAAAATCACAGCAGCTCCAGAGAAATCATGAACACGTATGCACCGCAGATAGAGCGGTTTGCCTATGGGCAGATGAAAAAGGGATATATTGATCCTTATCTGGAAGTGATTTATGGATGGCTGTTTCAGAATGTCGGTGTCAATGAAGAAACGGCACCATTCTTGTCAAGATACTTATTTACATACCGTATTACCGTATTCAATGACAAGATTGAGTCGGTGCTGGTAAAGCACAAGGAACTGCGCAAGGGACAGCGCTGTACGCTGGTGGGACGGACTGCCTATGTGCAGATGTATACAAGGGACTGCATTCTGATGTTTGAAGATGCAGGCAAACAGGTGCATAAAGGCAGTATCCAGTATGAAATCGAGAGGGTTTATGATAATCCGGCATATTTAAAAGCGCTGGATGATTATTGCAGCAAAGACATTTATCTGCTGCTGAACTGGTTTGAACAAAGCTTAGAACAGCGTAAAAACGATGAAGAAGCCTGCGCAGTCTGTCTTGCATTGATGGCAGACGGCAATGTCAACCAGCTTACAAGAAACCGGTTAAACAGCTGGCAGATACAGTATTATCATGAATATTATCATGGCGAAGATTTTGGAGAACGCTATGAAAAAATTTTAAAAGAAGAATTGCAGATACACGATGCAGCGCTGCTGATTGAAACGTGTATTGCAGAAGGCATGTATGAGGATGCTTTTGATTTGGTATGTGAATACGGTTTTGAAGAAGCCGCACCGGCAAAGCTTTTACGTATGGCAAGAAATATGATTCTGTTAAGACCGCAGGAATACAATGAAAAATTGCTGGCGTGCTGTATTCATGTGTTTGATGAGGGCAAGTATGACGAAAATGTACTGGCATATTTAGAACAGTTTTATCAGGCAAAGTCCGATAAAATGATGAAAGTATGGCGTGCCTGTGCGGGATTTAGGGTGCCGTGCCAGACACTGGCAGAGCGGATACTGGTGGAACGGCTATTTACAGGAAATTTATCTGGCAGAATTCCGGAAGTTTTTACGTATTACCGTCAGCAGCTGCCGGATGCGGCGGTTGAAATGGCTTATCTGGCAGAAAATGCGTACCGTTATTTTGTGAAACACGAAACGGCAGACGAACAGGTCTTTACCTGTATCGGCGGATATCTGCTGGAAAATAAAAAAATGCCGCCGGTGTGTGGTATGGCATATTTAAAATACCATACGCAGTTTGGACAGGAACAGCTTGGCGGTACACATATGCTGTTACTGCAAAAGCTGATGGATATGCTGTGTGCGGAAAATATTTTCTTTTCATTTTATGAGCAGTATAAGGGGATACTTTCCCTTCCGTATAATGCGGCAGACAAAACAACTGTAGAGTATTATGCACCGGAAAACAGCAAAGTACAGATATTCTACCGTCATGATGATAAGGAAGAATATCAAAGTGAAGTGTTATCCTGTGTGGCAGGCGGTGTTTATGCAAAGAGCTTTTCTTTGTTTTACGGGGAAAGCATACAGTACTATTTTCTGGAAGATGACGGAAAGAAAAAGAAAAAAACACAGGATGCCAGCCTGCTTTGTAACAATGTGACACCAAAAGAGCCGCAGGGACGTTTTGATTATTTAAATGATATGCTTGTCAGCATGGAAATGCATGATATGGCAACCATGAAAAAACTCATGCAGGGGTACTGCGTGCAGGATTACGTTGTGGAACAGATGTTTCAGCCTTTTTAAGAATGAAGGAGCTGCGCAGGCGGCAGAAGGAGATTGAATTGATAGTTGGAATAGATATCGGGCAGGAAAGTTCCCAAATCTGCTATTATGATGAACAGCAAAGACAGCCGGTATCGGTAAGCGTTGTAAATTCCGTGGACAACCGGCAGAAGTATCAGTTTGGATTTATGCTATCTGGTGCCACTCAGGATAATTTAAAAGAACTTCTTTGTACGCTGCTTGCGCTGCTTCCAAAAAACGGGCGAAAGGCAGGAGAACGGGATTCTATCTGTGTCACCGTCAGTGATTTTTCAAAGCCGGTGTTAGAAAAACTCTCGGCGGCAGTACAGCTTACAGGGTATGCAAAGGAAAACTGGAGTTTTATCAGCCATGAGGAAGCTTATGCGTATTACGCCTTTTCACAAAAAAAAGAGCTGTACGTCAACGGCGCGGTTTTACTCGATTACAGAGAAGACGGACTGCATACGCATTATATGACGATTGTAAAAAAAAGCGGTCAGGAAATGATACCGGAGGAAAGCCACGTTTACAGCTCCGAAATGATTTGTTCCGTGCCGCAAAGACGGAAAACACTGGCGCAGGCTGAAAAAGAACTGATACACTGTGTGCAGGATGCATTAAAGGATAAAATCGTATCTGCGGTATACCTGACGGGCGCCGGTTTTGAAGCAGAAAATCTGCCCAAGGAACTGACCCATGTGCTGTGCGCGCGCAGAAAAGCATTTGCGGGACAGAATCTGTTTGTAAAAGGTGCTGCATATGCTGCATTAAAGGAAGACACTTCTGCCGGTCATAGCAGCGGCAGACTGCTGGCGTGCAGAAACCGTATTACTACGGGGCTTGAATTAAATATCAAAGAACGCGGCGAGGAAAAGCGGTTCCGCATGGTCAGACCGGGAACGAACTGGTACGAAGCCGGACGCAGTGTAGAACTGATACTGGAAGATATGAGAACGATTCCTGTTATTTTGCACAGGTGTGACACCGGACATGAATGGATACAGGAAATTGACATCAGTGCGATACCGTTCCGCCAGGGCAGGATGACAAGGGTGGCTTTTGAAGTCCGTTTTGACAGTGACAGCCATTGCGTGGTACGGATAGAAGATATGGGCTTTGGCGGATTTGTCAAAAGTTCCGGGGTTGTAGTGGAAGAAGAAATAAATTTGGAAACAGACAAAATTGCACAGAAAGAGGAATGAATATGAGCGGAATCATTTTATGCCGGACCGGGCGGGCATTAAAGCCGCTGGTTTTGGAAGAACCGGGGGTACAAATCTATTCACTGGAAGAATTGTGCTATTATATATACAACAATATCTATATTCTGACCAATGCATTTTTAGATGAAAAACTTATTGCGTTTATCCGGACAGAGATTAAGGAACCGTTGCTGGCAGACAAGCTTGAGCAGTTGAAGTGTGAAAATGCAGGGCTGGCGGAAGCGGTTGTGACCATTTTAAAGTATGTGGATTATTATGATACGGCAGAAATTGAACAGGTAAAGGACCTGCTTGCGATGCTGGATACACAGAATGTCTATGAACGGATGAAAATGCGTGCAGACCGGTTCCTTGAAAAAGGCTGCTATTATAGTGCAATCAGCAATTATGATAAAATTGTAAATGGAGAGCGCGACATCAATCTTTCAGGGCTGTTTTACGCAAAGGTCTATCACAATCTGGGAACTGCCTATGCCAGAATGTTCTTCTTTGAAAAAGCGGCAAAGTATTTTGAAGAAGCGTATAAAATCGGTCAGCATGAAAAGTCCCGAAAATGTTATCTTGCGGCATGCCGTATGGCAGAGGGTGAGGAACAGATACAGGATATGCAGGCACCGGAAGAAGAACAGGTGCTGCAAAGAGAACTGGAACTGCTTACAGACAATGCACGTTACAGCGATGAATACCGTGCGATGCAGAAAATGGAACACTTAAAATCCGACGGTGAAGTAGCACAGTATTATAAGGCGATTGATGACTGCATGGACAGATGGAAAGCGCAGTATAGAAGGTATACGTCATAGACGGATGAAATGAGGAAATATGGGATTATTAAATTATATCAAGGGAACAATTAAAGAAAATTACGATTTGGAAGATATCGAGGACATTGAAGACATTGATGATTTTGTCTATGACGATGAGCAGAATACAGGGGAAGAACAAAATGCGGATAATTCGCGGACAGAAGATTTAACGGGACTTGTCAGCGAATTTGAAAAAAATTATCAGAAGCATGAAAAAAAAGCAAAAGCACCGCAGAAAAAGAATAAAAAGGTCAGTTCCGAAGAAAAAATTCAGGAACAGCGCAGAAAAGCAAAAGAAGAAGAAAAAAAGTATGATGAGCTGTTAAACAGTGTGCAGGCAAAGTCCCTGATTCATGTAGTAGATAAGATGAATCAGGCAGGGACACAGGAAAATTATTCGGGGAAGCTTGCAAAAGAAGAAAAAGAAGAAACGGAATACTTAAAACAGCTTGAAAAAAAAGAAGAAAAAAAGCGGATTCAGGAAGTTTTAAATTATTCGGAAGAAGATAAAGAATTCGATGCCAGTGCCGTACATATTCCGGATGTATCCAGAACACCGCGCCGTCTGGACAATATTAATACGGATTACTACGATAAGGAAGAAACAAAAGCCTATATCCGCAGCCAGTGTGAAATCATGGAAGAAGCCACCGGACACATTGAACTGGCGATGGAAGAATACAATGTCGTTACGGAACATTTTTCGGATATCCAGCTGATTGATACGGCACCGGACAATATCCGCAGAAGGATTACGGAAACGGCAGACCGTGTAGATAATCTGACGGTAGACCGGCGGATTTTTAAATCCGGCGAGCATAAGCTTTCCACCCATACGTATCACCGCATGGAACAGTTTGAAGATGAACTGCCGCGTGGTATGAAGTATCTGGAAAAACAGGAATCGTATTATGAAACCGTCAAACGGGATATGAGGATTCTTGAAGGGGAACGCATGAGTCTGCGCATGGAGGCTGCGGCACTCACAACGCGCCAGCTGCGTATCAGAAGCCTTGCCCTTGCCGCGATTGTCGGGCTGGCATTCGTATTTATGGTATTTTTCATTGCGCTTTCCGTAACGGAAGATACACAAAATACCATGCTTTATATTGTCGTTGCCTTTCTGGGAGCGGTGCTTGCCCTTGGCATGTTTGCCCTGCTAAAATATACGGAACGGCAGGTTCTGGTGACGGAAATCAAACTCAATAAAGCTACGACATAACTGAATAAAACAAAGATTAAGTATATCAACGCAGCCAATACGCTTGATTATGAATATCATAAATATCATGTCAGAAGTTCGTATGAACTGTCAAAGAAATATGAAGTTTATATGGACATGAAAAATGAGCAGCGCAAGATTGTACAGATGACGACCAAATTAAGTGAAGCAGAAGAAGATTTACTGGATTTACTTAAAAAACTCGGACTCTATGATGCCAAATTGTGGCTGTCACAGGTACGTGCCCTTGTATACAGCAAGGATATGGTGGAAGTGCGGCACGATTTGAATACACAGCGCCAGAAACTGCGCAAACAGATAGAATATAACGAAAACAGGATTGAGGAAGCAAAGAAGAATATTAAAGAGGCAGCGGTCCGTAATCCCGACTGTATGGACGAAGCAATCCATATTATTGAGCAGTTTGAGAGTAAAAACGTAAGAAATCAGTAAAAACTGCTTGCCAATTTGTAGTCATATGATAAAATAAAAGTTAGGTTTTGCAATTGGAGGAAAAGAAAATGATGAAAGAAAGACTGCATGAAATCAGAGAAAAGGCATTAGCCCAGATTAATTCCACTGATTCACTTGAAAAATTAAATGAGGTAAGAGTTTCTTTCCTGGGTAAAAAGGGAGAACTTACAGAAGTCTTAAAGGGCATGAAAGACGTTGCACCTCAGGACAGACCGGCAGTTGGACAAATCGTAAATGAAACCAGACAGGCAATTGAGGAAGTACTGGAAAACGCGAAAAAGGAACTTTCCGCAAAAATGCGTGAAGTCCAGTTAAAGAGCGAAGTGATTGACGTAACACTTCCGGCAAAGAAAAACAATGTCGGACACAGACATCCAAACACTGTTGCACTCGATGAAGTAAAGAGAATATTTGTCGGCATGGGTTATGAAGTCGTAGAAGGACCGGAAGTAGAATATGATTATTACAATTTTGAAGCGTTAAATATCCCTGCAAATCATCCGGCAAAAGATGAACAGGATACATTTTATATTAATGATAAAGTTGTACTGAGAACCCAGACTTCACCGGTTCAGGTTCGTGAAATGGAAAAAGGCAAGCTGCCGATCCGTATGATTGCGCCGGGCAGGGTATTCCGTGCAGATGAAGTTGATGCAACCCATTCTCCATGCTTCCATCAGATTGAAGGCATGGTTATTGATGAGGGTATTACATTTGCAGATTTAAAAGGAACACTGGCTGAATTCGCAAGAGAGTTATTCGGACCGGAAACAAAAGTAAAATTCCGTCCTCATCATTTTCCATTTACAGAGCCAAGTGCAGAAATGGACGTGACATGTTTTAAGTGCGGCGGTAAGGGCTGCCGTATGTGTAAGGGCGAAGGCTGGATTGAAATTCTTGGCTGTGGTATGATTCACCCGCATGTATTTGAAATGAGCGGTATTGACCAGAACAAATATACAGGATTTGCATTCGGAATCGGTTTGGAAAGAATTGCGTTGCTGAAGTATGAAATTGATGACATGAGACTTCTCTATGAAAATGACGTAAGATTCTTAAAACAGTTCTAAAAAGAACGACGGCTGTAAGACAGCAAAGAAATTGGATACGAGGAAAGGATATTGAATCATGAATACATCATTAAATTGGATTAAGGCAATGGTTCCGGGACTGGAAGTAACAGACCAGGAATTCAGGGACGCAATGACACTTTCGGGAACAAAGGTGGAAAATTTTACCGCTTTTGACAAAAATCTTGATAAAATCGTTGTCGGACAGATTGAATCGGTCGAAAAGCACCCGGATGCAGATAAGCTGGTAATCTGCCAGGTGAATGTCGGCAGTGAAACTGTTCAGATTGTAACAGGCGCACCGAATATTCCGGTGGGTTCATCAGGACAGAAAGTACCGGTTGTATTAGATGGCGGACGTGTGGCAGGTGGTCATGACGGCGGCGCACTTCCGGAAGACGGCATTAAGATTAAAAAGGGTAAGTTAAGAGGTGTAGAAAGCTTCGGTATGATGTGTGCCATTGAAGAACTCGGTTCTTCCCGTGAATTTTATCCGGATGCACCGGAAAACGGCATTTACATTTTAGGTGATGATGCACAGGTTGGAGAAGATGCCGTTCACTATCTCGGTTTGGATGATACCGTATTTGAATATGAAATTACAAACAACCGTGTAGACTGCTACAGTATTATCGGTATTGCAAGGGAAGCAGCGGCAACCTT